>Ga0233424_10002688_pt1 | contig 12223 bp, 7 predicted proteins | sample Watercolumn_Towu_FD_181011 | JGI IMG/M metagenome (GOLD analysis project Ga0233424, IMG submission 181011) | Freshwater microbial communities from Lake Towuti, South Sulawesi, Indonesia - Watercolumn_Towuti2014_125_MG | ecosystem: Environmental > Aquatic > Freshwater > Lake | place: Indonesia... | reverse complement strand
GCGCCATAGCGGCGGCCGACGCCGCCTGGCCCGCCTGGCGCGGCAAGACCGCCAAGGAGCGCGCCGCCATCCTGCGCAAGTGGTTCGAGCTGATGCTGGCGCATGCCGACGACCTGGCGCTGCTGATGACCAGCGAGCAGGGCAAGCCGCTGGCGGAAGCGAAGGGCGAGGTGGCCTACGCGGCGAGCTTCGTCGAGTGGTTCGCCGAGGAGGCCAAGCGCGTCTACGGCGACACCATTCCCGCCACCCAGGCCGACAAGCGGCTCATCGTCGTCAAGCAGCCGATCGGCGTCTGCGCCGCCATCACGCCGTGGAATTTTCCGGCGGCGATGATCACGCGCAAGGTCGCGCCGGCGCTCGCCGCCGGCTGCACGGTGGTGGTGAAGCCGGCCGAGCAGACGCCGCTCAGCGCGCTGGCGCTGGCCGAGCTTGCCCATCGCGCCGGCTTTCCGCCGGGCGTCTTCAACGTCGTCACCGGTGCCGCGGCCTCGGCGCCGAAGATCGGCGGCGAGCTGACCGGCAACCCGACCGTGCGCAAGCTGTCCTTCACCGGTTCGACCGAGGTCGGGCGGCTGCTCATGGCGCAGTGCGCGCCGACGGTCAAGAAGGTCTCGTTCGAGCTGGGCGGCAACGCACCGCTGATCGTCTTCGACGACGCCGACCTCGACGCGGCGGTGGAGGGCGCGCTCGCCTCGAAATACCGCAACACGGGACAAACCTGCGTCTGCGCCAACCGCCTGCTGGTGCAGGACGGCATCTACGACGCTTTCGCCGCGCGCCTGGCCGAGGCGGCGAAAAAGATGAAGGTCGGCGCCGGCACCGAGGCCGGCGTGCTGCAGGGCCCGCTCATCGACGAACAGGCGCTGGCCAAGGTCGAGGAGCACGTCGCCGACGCGCTCGCCAAGGGCGCGAAAGTGCTCACCGGCGGCCGGCGCCATGCGCTGGGCGGCACCTTCTACGAGCCGACGGTGATCGCCGACGTCACGCCGGACATGAAGTGCGCGCGCGAGGAAACCTTCGGCCCGGTGGCGCCGCTGTTCAGGTTCAGGACCGAGGCCGAGGCGGTCGCGCTGGCCAACGACACCGAGTTCGGGCTGGCCGCCTATTTCTTCTCGCGCGACGTGGCGCGCTGCTTCCGCGTCGGCGAGGCGCTGGAGTACGGCATGGTCGGCGTGAACACCGGCATCATGTCGAACGAGGTGGCGCCCTTCGGTGGCGTCAAGCAGTCCGGCATCGGCCGCGAGGGCTCGAAGTACGGCATCGAGGACTACCTGGAAATAAAATATCTGTGCTTCGGCGGAATCGCCTAGAAAACCATTAACCACAGAGGCACCGAGACACAGAGAAGTGCTTTTGTGATTTTCTCTGTGCCTCTGTGTCTCTGTGGTTCAGGGTTTTATCTTCGGAGGTATCAATGAAGATCCGCGCCGCCGTCCTCGACGAGATGGGCCGTCCCGGCCCCTACGCGCAGACGCGCCCCGTCGCCATCGAGACCATCGAGCTCGATTCGCCCGGCCCGGGCGAGGTGCTGGTGAAAATCACCGCCGCCGGCCTCTGCCATTCCGACCTCTCCATCATCAACGGCGACCGGCCGCGCGTCATGCCGATGGTGCTCGGCCACGAGGCCGCCGGCATCGTCGAGGAGTGCGGGCCCGGCGTCGATGATCTCAAGCGCGGCGACAGCGTCGCGCTGGTGTTCGTGCCGAGCTGCGGCCACTGCGTGCCCTGCATGGAAGGGCGCCCCGCCCTGTGCGAGCCGGGCGCGGCGGCGAATGGCGCCGGCACGCTGCTCGGCGGCGGGCGCCGCCTGCATCGTGCAGATGGTTCGACATTGAATCACCAGGTCGGCGTCTCCTGCTTCGCCGAATACGCCGTCGTCTCGCGCGGCACGCTGGTGAAGGTCGATCCGGAGCTGCCGGCCGACGTCGCCGCGGTGTTCGGTTGCGCCGTGCTGACCGGCGTCGGCGCGGCGATCAATTCGGCGCGCATCCCGCTCGGCGCCACGGTGGCGATCATCGGCCTGGGCGGCGTCGGCCTGGCGGCGCTGCTCGGCGCGCATGCCGCCGGCGCGCGCCAGATCGTCGCCATCGACCGCCTCGACGAGAAGCTGGAGCGCGCCTGGGCGCTCGGTGCCACGCATGCCTTCAATGCCGCCGATCCGGATCTCGTCGCGCAGGTGAAGGCCGCCACCCAAGGCGGCGTAGAGTACGCCATCGAGGCGGCGAGCTCGGTGGACGCGCTGGAGATGGCCTACAAGATCACGCGGCGCGGCGGCACCACGGTGACCTGCAGCCTGCCGCATCCCGACCACCGCTTCAACCTGCAGGCGGTGAATCTGGTGGCGGAGGAACGCACGCTGAAGGGCAGCTACCTCGGCTCGGCGGTGCCGGCGCGCGACATCCCGCACTACATCGCGCTCTACCACGCCGGCAAGCTGCCGGTGGACAAGCTGATCACCTCGCGGATAACGCTGGACGAGATCAACGCCGGCTTCGACCGCCTCGCGGCGGGCGAGGCGGTGCGCCAGGTCATCGTCTTCTGAGTTGTCTTACTTGCGGCTGTGGCGGGCGGTGATGGACGCCCGGGCGAGCTCGTTGGCGTTGATCATGAAGCCGACCATCGCCGCCGGGGCGTTCTCGTCCAGTTCGATCTTCTCGATTTTCAGGGCGTGCACCGTGAACACATAGCGGTGCGGCCGGCTGCCCTGCGGCGGGCAGGGGCCGCCCCAGCCCGTCTTGCCGAAATCGGTGCGGCTTTGGACTGCGCCGGCCGGCATCTTGTTCGCCGCCGGATCGCCGGCGCCGGCTTCCAGGCTGCGCGTGTCGGCGGGCAGGTTGAACACCACCCAGTGCCACCAGCCGCTGCCGGTCGGCGCATCCGGGTCGTACACCGTCACGGCGAAGCTCCGGGTGCCACGTGGCGGATGCTTCCAGACCAGGGCCGGGGACAGGTTGGCGCCTTCGCAGCCGAAGCCGTTGAAGACATGCACTTCGGGCACGGGCTTGGCCGGCTTGATGTCAGGGCTGTCGACCAGGAACTTGACGGCATGTGCCGCAAGCGGCGCGGCCAGGCACAGGGCGAGGATGGTCTTCTTCATTGCGCGTTTCCTCCCTCAGGATTTGCGGTAGACCTCGGCACCGGCCTGCACGAACTCCACCGCCTTCTGCTCCATGCCTTTGCTCAGGGCCTCCTCCTCGGCGATGCCCTGCGCGGCGGCGAAGTCGCGCACGTCCTGGGTGATTTTCATCGAGCAGAAGTGCGGCCCGCACATCGAGCAGAAGTGCGCCAGCTTGGCGCCGTCCTGCGGCAGCGTCTCGTCGTGGAACTCGCGTGCCTTGTCCGGGTCGAGGCCGAGATTGAACTGGTCGTCCCAGCGGAACTCGAAGCGCGCCTTGGAGAGCGCGTTGTCGCGGATCTGCGCGCCGGGGTGGCCCTTGGCGAGGTCGGCGGCGTGGGCGGCGATCTTGTAGGCGATGATGCCGTCCTTGACGTCGTCCTTGTCGGGCAGGCCGAGGTGCTCCTTCGGCGTGACGTAGCAGAGCATGGCGGTGCCGAACCAGCCGATCATGGCCGCGCCGATGGCGCTGGTGATGTGGTCGTAGCCGGGCGCGATGTCGGTGACGAGCGGGCCGAGGGTGTAGAAGGGCGCCTCCTTGCAGTGCTTCAGTTGCAGCTCCATATTTTCTTTGATGAGGTGCATCGGCACGTGGCCGGGGCCTTCGATGATGGTCTGCACCTCGTGCTTCCAGGCGATGTCGGTGAGCTCGCCCAGCGTTTTCAATTCGCCGAGCTGCGCTTCGTCGTTGGCGTCGTGCACCGAGCCGGGGCGCAGGCCGTCGCCGAGGCTGAAGCTGACGTCGTAGGCCTTCATGATCTCGCAGATGTCCGCAAAGTGCGTGTAGAGGAAGTTCTCCTTGTGGTGGGCCAGGCACCACTTGGCGAGGATCGAGCCGCCGCGCGAGACGATGCCGGTCATGCGCTTCGCCGTCATGGGGATGTAGCGCAGCAGCACGCCGGCGTGGATGGTGAAGTAGTCGACGCCCTGCTCGGCCTGCTCGATCAGCGTGTCGCGGAAGATCTCCCAGGTCAGCTCCTCGGCCTTGCCGTCGACTTTCTCCAGCGCCTGGTAGATCGGCACCGTGCCGATCGGCACGGGCGAGTTGCGCACGATCCACTCGCGCGTCTCGTGGATGTTCTTGCCGGTGGAGAGATCCATCACCGTGTCGCCGCCCCAGCGGATGGCCCAGGTCATCTTCTCGACTTCCTCCTGGATGCTGGAGCCGAGCGCCGAGTTGCCGATGTTGGCGTTGATCTTCACGAGGAAGTTGCGGCCGATGATCATCGGCTCGGCTTCCGGGTGGTTGATGTTGGCGGGGATGACGGCGCGGCCGCGCGCCACCTCGTCGCGGACGAACTCGGGCGTGATGACCTGCGGGATCGACGCGCCGAAGGTCTCGCCGGGATGCTGGCGCAGGAGCAGTTCGGAGAGGTTCTCGCGCTTCTGGTTTTCGCGGATGGCGATGAACTCCATCTCCGGCGTGACGATGCCGCGGCGGGCATAGTGCATCTGCGTAACATTGCCACTGAGATTCATGCCTGCTTTCGCGCGGCGCGGATGGCGCTTCAGGTCGAAGCGCAGGGCGGCGAGGGCCGGGTCGGCCTCGCGGCTGCGGCCGTAGGCGGAGGAGAGCTGCGGCAGTTCCTCGCTGTCGCCGCGCTCCTCGATCCAGCGCTGGCGCAGGGCGGGCAGGCCCTTGCGGATGTCGATCTGCGCCTGCGGGTCGGTGTAGGGGCCCGAGCAGTCGTAGACGCAGATGGACGGATTCTTCTCGCCACCCATGCCGGTCGGCGTGTCGGACTGGCTGATCTCGCGCATCGGCACGCGAATGTCGGGGCGGCTGCCGGTGACGTAGATCTTGCGCGACTGCGGCAGCGGCTGGACGGCCGCCGCGTCCACGTGGGCGGAGGCGGCGACGAATTGTTCCTTGGCGTTCATGGCGTTTCCTTCCCGGGGCATGCATGGAAGGAGGAGCGGAGGCGCTTTCCTACGACGGCATGACCCGTACAGGTTCGAGGGTGTGATCTCAGCCCGCGGCGCGGGCACCCCTAGCAGATTCGAAAGTAGCCTAAAGAGCGGGGTGTGGCAAGCCCGAGCAAAAAACTTGGGATTGACATTTATTCTCAACCGAAATAAATTACCAACCAGTCAGTAATTAATCAGAGATTGCTAATGCATTGTCCAGTCAAGGAATTCCGCTGGCGCCGGCGCAAGGATGCACGCCCTTCCGAATTGACGGCGGCGGCACTCGAACTGTTTGTCGAGAGAGGCTATGCGGCGACGAAGCTGGAGGACGTCGCGGCGCGTGCCGGCGTTTCGAAGGGTACGCTGTACCTCTACTTCGAGAGCAAGGAAGAGCTGTTCAAGGCCGTCATCCGCGAAGGCATGCTGCCGCTGCTGGCCGAAGGCGAGGCGCTGATGGCCAGCATGCCGGGCTCGGCCAGCGAGCTCTTCCGCGCCATCGTGATGCGCTGGTGGGAGATCGTCGGCGAGGGGCACATCGGCGGCATCCCGAAGCTGATCTTCGCCGAAGCGCGCAACTTCCCAGAGATCGCGCGCTTCTACGCCGACGAGGTGATCGAGCGCGGCAAGCGCCTGTTCGTCGCCGTGTTCCAGCGCGGCATCGACTCGGGCGAGTTCCGCCCCTTCGATCCGCAGTCGGTGGTGCACCTGGTGATTTCGCCGCTGATCATGCGCGTCATCTGGAAGCACTCGCTCGACTGCTGCGGCGTGACCAACGTGCCGGTCGACGTCTATCTGAAGGAATACCTCGAACTGACGCTGCGCGGCCTGCGCAGCGATACGCAGCCGCTCAAGGGAGCCACGACATGAAAACCAATACGAAGTGGGTGCTGGCGCTGCTGCTTCTCGCACTGGCAGGCGGCGCGGTCGTGATGGCGCGACGCAGCCCGCCCCCGCCGCCCGCGGTCGAGGAGAAAGCCGCCGAGGCCGTGCTCGAGCTGGCGGCGGCGGACCTTGCGAGCGCCGAGGCGGGCGAGATCCGGCGCGTCCTGCCCGTCACCGGCGCCCTGCGCGCCGTCTCGCAGGCGGTGGTCAAGGCCAAGGTGGCGGGCGAAGTGGCCGAGGTGCTGGTCAAGGAGGGCGACGCGGTCAAATCCGGCCAGCTCATGGCGCGCATCGACGCCACCGAGTACCGCGCGCGCCTGAACGAGCGCGCCGCCACGCTCGAGGCCAGCCGCGCGCAGGCGAAATTCGCCGAACAGTCGCGCAAAAAATACGAGGAGCTCCTGGCCAGGAAATTCATCTCGGAAACCGCCTACGACAACTACCTGACCAATGCCAGCGTGACCGAGAAGCAGGTCCTGGCGGTGGAAGCCCAGCTGGTGCAGGCGCGCAAGTCGCTCGAGGACACCCAGGTGCACGCGCCCATCGCCGGCAGCGTGTCCGAGCGCGCCCTGCAGCGCGGCGACAAGGCCTCGGTCGACTCGCGCCTGTTCACCATCGTCGACCTGTCGCGCCTCGAGCTCGAGGCGCCGGTGCCGGCCGCCGAGGTGCCGAACATCGCCGTCGGCCAGCAGGTACGCTTCCGCGTCGAGGGCTTCGGCGAGAAGGAGTTCGCCGGCTCGATTGTCCGCATCAACCCGGCGACCCAGCCCGGCACGCGATCGATCCTGATATACGTCGAGATCCCCAACCCGGAGCAGGCGCTGAAGGCCGGCATGTTCGCCAAGGGCAGCCTGACGCTGGCCACGCAGCGCGCCGAGGTGCTGGTGCCCCTCACCGCGCTGCGCACCGAGGCCGCCGCGACCTTTGTCTATGTGGTCTCCGGCGACAGGATCGCGCGGCAGGACGTCACGGTCGGCCTGGTGAACGAGGCCGAGGGACGCGCCGAGATCGTGAAAGGCCTGGCGCCCGGGGCGCGCATCGTGCGCATGAATCTGGGCGCGCTCAAGGTCGGCGCGCCGGTGCGTGTCGTTGCGCCCAGGCAGCCGCAGTAAGGTCGCCGCCATGTGGTTCACCCGCATCTCGATCCAGAACCCCGTCTTCGCGACGATGATGATGCTCGCCTTCGTCGTGCTCGGCCTGTTCTCCTACCAGCGCCTGCGCGTGGACCAGTGGCCGGACATCGAGTTTCCCGTGGTGGTGATCACCACCGAGTATCCGGGCGCCTCGCCCGAATCGATCGAGTCCGAGGTCTCGCGCAAGATCGAGGAGGCGGTGAACTCCATCAACGGCATCAAGGTGGTCGCCTCGCGCTCCTACGAGGGCAGCTCGCTGGTGTGGGTCGAGTTCGAGCTGAGCGTGAACGCCGACCAGGCGGCGCAGGACGTGCGCGACAAGGTGGCGGCGGTCAAGGTGCAGTTCCGCAAGGAAGTGAAGGAGCCGAAGATCCTGCGCTTCGATCCGTCCGACCGGCCGATCCTCTCGCTCTCCGTCAGCGGGCAGGGCCGCAGCCTGCGCGAACTGACCACCCTGTCCGACCAGGTCATCAAGCGGCGCCTGGAGAACGTGCGCGGCGTCGGCTCGGTGACGCTCGTCGGCGGCGTCAAGCGCCAGGTGCTGGTGTATCTCAAGACGGCCGAGATGGAGGCGCTTTCGGTCAGCGTCGACCAGGTCATGAGCGCCGTGCGCGGCGAGAACCAGGAGCTGCCCACCGGCGCCATCCGTTCCCTCGAGCGCGAGCGCGTCGTGCGCCTGGAGGGGCGCCTGAAGGCGGTCGAGGACTTCAACCGCATCATCGTCGCCCGCCGCGGCGGGCAGCCGGTGTTCCTCAACCAGGTGGCCAGCGTGGTGGACGGCCAGGAAGAGCAGGAGAGCCTGGCCATGGTCAACGGCCAGCGCACCCTGGCCATCGACATCCTCAAGGCGCGCGGGCAGAACACCATCGAAGTGGTGGACAGCATCCGCGAGACCATGGCCGCGCTCTCGCGCGAGCTGCCGCCGGGCGTGAAGCTGGAGACGGTGAAGGACGCCTCCAAGCCGATCCGCACCGGCGTGGCTAACACACAGCAGACCATGGTCGAGGGGGCGCTGCTCACCATCGCCATCGTCTTCCTCTTCCTCGGCTCCTGGCGCAGCACGGTGATCACCGGCCTGACCCTGCCGATCGCCATCCTCGGCACCTTCCTCGCGCTGTACTGGTTCGGCTTCACCATCAACATGCTGACGCTGATGGCGATGTCGCTGTGCATCGGACTGCTCATCGACGACGCCATCGTCGTGCGCGAGAACATCGTGCGCCACGCCGCGCTCGGCGCCGACCACAGGACGGCGGCGCTCGAGGGCACGCGCGAGATCGGACTGGCGGTGCTGGCGACGACGCTGTCCATCGTCGCGGTGTTCCTGCCGGTGGGCTTCATGGGCGGCATCATCGGCCGCTTCTTCCACCAGTTCGGCATCACCGTGGCGGCGGCGGTGCTGCTGTCGATGTTCATTTCCTTCACACTCGATCCGATGCTTTCCTCGGTGTGGCCGGACCCGGCGGTGCACGGACAGTTGCCGGGCGGCCCGCTCGGGCGCGTGCTGCGCTGGTTCGAGCGCCTCGTGAAGGGCATCTCGGACACCTACCAGCGGATGCTGGCCTGGGCACTGGCGCACCGCGGCAAGACGCTGGCGGCCGGCATCGGCATCTTCGTCGGCAGCTTCTTCCTCATCCCGCTGCTCGGCAGCGAGTTCGTGCCGCAGGCGGACTTCGCCGAGACGCAGGTGAACTTCCAGACGCCGGTCGGCTCCTCGCTCGAGTTCACCGAAGCCAAGGCGCGCCAGGTGGATGCCGCCCTGCGCGAGTTCGCCGAGGTGAAGACCACCTACACGACCATCAACACCGCCAACACCGGCAAGCACGCCGCGGCGATGTACATCACGCTGAGCGCGCGCAAGGAGCGCACGCGCAGCCAGAACGAGCTGACCAGGCCGATCCGCGAGCGCCTGCAGCAGATTGCGGGCATCACCGTGACCCACGTCGGCGTGATGAATCCGGTCTCCAACGCCAAGCTGCTGGTGGTCAGCCTGCAGGGCAGCGACCTCGCCGAGCTGGAAAGGGTGTCGGAGGACGCCCAGGCGCGGCTGCGCAAGGTCCCGGGCCTGGTCGACCTCGACAGCAGCCTGAAGCCGGCCAAGCCCAGCATCTCGGTCGAGCTGCGGCGCGAGCTGGCGTCCGACCTCGGCATCTCGCTGGCCCAGGTCGGCGCGGCGCTGCGGCCGCTGCTCGCCGGCGAGGACACCGGCACCTGGCGCGGCCCCGACGACGAGTACTACGACGTGCGCGTGCGCCTGTCGCCTTCGGATCGCGAAAGCGCCGCCGGCCTCGAGCGCATCATGCTGACCAGTTCCCTGCTGCAGGCCGACGGCACGCCGCGCGCCGTGCCGCTGCGCCAGGTCGCCGCGCTGAAAGAGTCGAAGGGCGTCTCGCAGATCAACCGGCGCGACCTGACGCGCGAGGTGGAGCTGACCGCCAACGTGTACGGCCGCTCGGTGGGCGAGGTGTCGCGCGACATCAAGGCGGCGCTCGGCGAGATGGACTGGAAGCCGGGTTACCGCTGGGTGATGGGCGGCTCGACCAAGGACATGCAGGAGGCCTTCGGCTTCGCCGCCTCGGCGCTGCTGCTCGCCATCGTCTTCATCTACATGATCCTCGCCTCGCAGTTCAGGAGCTTCGTGCAGCCGTTCGCCATCATGTCCTCGCTGCCGCTGACCCTGATCGGCGTCATCGCGGCGCTGATGATCTTCGGCAGCACGCTGAATCTGTTCTCCATCATCGGCTTCATCCTGCTCATGGGCCTGGTCACCAAGAACGCCATCCTGCTGGTGGACTTCGCCAACCAGGCGCGCGCCGCCGGCAAGGGCCGATCGGAAGCCATCCTCGAGGCCGCCCACGTGCGGCTGCGGCCGATCCTGATGACGACGCTCGCCATGGTCTTCGGCATGCTGCCGCTGGCGCTGGGCATCGCCGAGGGCGCCGAGCAGCGCGCGCCGATGGGCCAGGCGGTGATCGGCGGCGTCATCACCTCCTCGCTGCTGACCCTGGTGGTGGTGCCGGTGGTCTACACCTATCTCGACGATCTCACCGTTTGGGCGAGGCGCCGTTTCGCCGCCAAGGAAAGCCAATGACGACAAGAATGCTGTTGGCGGCCTGCGCGGCCGCACTGCTGGCGGGTGCCTGCTCGAACAAGGAGGCGCAGGAACAGCCGTTGCGCACCGTGCGCGTGATGAAGGTGGATGGCGCCGCCGTGTCACAGGGACTGACTTTTCCCGGCGAGGTGCGCGCGCGCTACGAGAGCCGGCTGGCTTTCCGCCTCGGCGGCAAGATCGTCGCGCGGCGCGTCGACGTCGGCGACCGCGTCAGGCGCGGCCAGGCGCTGGCGCGCATTGACGCGCAGGATGCCTCCCTCAATGCCGCGCAGGCCGAGGCGACCCGGGCGCTGGCCGAGGCCGAGGCGAAGCGCTACCGCGACCTGCGCGCGCAGAACTTCGTCAGCCAGGCGGTGCTCGATGCCAAGGAGACGGCGCTCGCGACGGCCGCGGCGCAGGCCGGCCTGGCGAAGAACCAGGCGGCTTACACGACCCTGGTGGCCGAGCGCGACGGCGTGGTGACGGCGGTGGAGGCCGAGGCCGGCCAGGTGGTCGCCGCCGGCCAGACCGTCGTGCGCGTGGCCGAGGGCAGCGAGAAGGAGATCGTCATCGCCGTGCCGGAGGCCGATGTGGAGCGGGTGCGCGCGGCGGAGGGCTTCGAGGTGGGCCTGAACAGCCTGCCCGGCCGCGTCTGGTCCGGAAAGCTGCGCGAGTTTTCGCCGGGCGCCGACGCGGCGACGCGCACCTTCACGGCGCGCATCGGCGTGCCGCAGGCCGACGAGGCGATGCGGCTCGGCATGAGCGCCGGCGTGCGGGTAAAAGTCAGCTCCGGCGACACGGCGCTGCGCCTGCCGCTGTCGGCCTTCTTCACGCGCAACGACCGCGCCAACGTCTGGGTCGTCGACCCGGCGACGCAGACGGTGAAGCTGACCCGGGTGGAGACCGACGGCGTTGTCGGCAACGAGATGCGGGTGAAGAGCGGTTTGCAATCCGGCCAGCTGGTGGTCACCGCCGGCGCCAGCCTGCTCGAGGAGGGGCAGAAGGTGCGCCTGCCGTGAACCCCGAGGGCCGCTTCAACCTCACCGCGGCGGCGCTGCGCCACCGCGAATTGACGCTGTTTTTCATCCTGGTCATCGCCATCGCCGGCTTTTCCTCGTACTTCAAGCTCGGCCAGCGCGAAGACCCGGATTTCACCTTCCGCGCCATGGTGATCCGCACGCTGTGGCCGGGCGCCACCGCCGAGCAGGTGGACCTGCAGGTCACCGACCGCCTCGAGAAGAAGCTGCAGGAGATCCCCTTCTTCCGCCACACGCGCAGCTACTCGAAGCCGGGCGAGTCCCTCATCTTCCTCGAACTGCATGACACGGCGCGCGGACCGGCGGTGACCGATGCCTGGTACCAGGTGCGCAAGAAGATCGGCGACATCCGCCACACCCTGCCGGAGGGTGTCGCCGGGCCCTTCTACAACGACGAGTTCGGCGACGTCTTCGGCTCGATCTACGCCTTCACCGCCGACGGCTTCACGCATTCCGAGCTGCGCGATTACGTCGAGGCGGCGCGCCAGCGCCTGCTGACGTTGAAGAACGTGGCCAAGATCGACCTCGTCGGCGTCCAGGACGATCGCATTTTCATCGAGCTGTCGCAGCGGAAGCTGGCGGCGCTCGGCCTCGACGCGCAGCAGATCGGCCAGGCCATCGCCACGCAGAATGCCGTGGTGCCGTCCGGCGCGGTGAACTCGGCGACGCACATCATCCCGCTGCGCGTCACCGGCGAACTGGCTTCGGTGGCGGCCGTGGCCGACACGCGCGTGGCGGTGGCCGGGCGCAGCCTGCGCATCGGCGACATCGCCCGCGTCTGGCGCGATTACGCCGACCCGCCGGTCTCGAAGATGTACTACCGCGGCCAGCAGGCCATCGGCCTCGCGGTTTCCATGACGAAGGACGGTGACGTGCTCAAGCTGGGCGAGGACCTGTCGGCCGAGATGGCGCACATTCGCGCCGACCTGCCGCTCGGCGTCGAGTTCGCCCAGGTCTCCAACCAGCCGCGCATCGTCAAGCAGGCGGTGGGCGATTTCATGCGCGTCTTCCTCGAGGCGCTCGGCATCGTGCTGGTGGTGAGCTTTCTCAGCCTGGG
>Ga0233424_10002687_pt1 | contig 12227 bp, 10 predicted proteins | sample Watercolumn_Towu_FD_181011 | JGI IMG/M metagenome (GOLD analysis project Ga0233424, IMG submission 181011) | Freshwater microbial communities from Lake Towuti, South Sulawesi, Indonesia - Watercolumn_Towuti2014_125_MG | ecosystem: Environmental > Aquatic > Freshwater > Lake | place: Indonesia... | reverse complement strand
GGACAATCATCGAGATGGGCGTCGATGGCACGAGCGTCGCAGTGTCCCAGGACATAGGCTTCGAGAACGTCTTGATCCGGACAGGCAACAGCGTTCATGGCAAACCCTCGCGGCGTGATGCTCCATCTATCATAACGCCGGCGCGTCCCAAGGAGAATCGGCTTTGCAGGCTCTCCGGATCATGGCATAATCAAGGCAGATTGGTTCAATCGAGGAGAATGCCGATGTCGGTCCTTTCCCGGCCCAGGCCGGCCGAGACAATACACCCCCTCGAGAACGGCGACCGCCTCACGCGCGCGGAATTCGAGCGACGCTATCACGCGATGCCTCACGTCAAGAAGGCGGAGTTGATCAAGGGGGTGGTCTATATGCCGTCGCCAGTCAACCAGAGAATGCACGGGGAACCACACTTCATCGTGAATGCCTGGGCCGGTCTGTACGCCGTTTCAACGCCTGGAATCGAGGGAGGAGATAACCCCTCGCTGCGATTCGATGATGACAATGAACCACAACCCGACGTGTGTTTGTTCGTCAAGCCCGAGTTCGGGGGGGACGTCCAGATCGACGCCAAAGAATACTTGACTAGCGCGCCGGAGTGGGTTGGCGAAGTCGCGGCCTCAAGCGCGAGTATGATCTGCACGACAAGCTCGACGTTTATCGCGATCATGGGGTGAAGGAATATGTCGTGTGGCGAGTGCTCGATAAAACTGTGGATTGGTTCACGCTAGTCGGCAAGAGGTACAAGCCGATGCCGCGCTCGAGTGACAGGATGTATAAGAGCCGCGTCTTTCCGGGCCTTTGGCTTGATGCGGAGGCACTGATTGCGGGAAACCTTGCAAATGTGTTCGAAGCGGCTCAGGAAGGCATCGCAAGTGTGGACCATCAAGATTGTGTTGATAGACTCAGCGAGGCGCGTCGAGTTCAATCCTGATTGAAGTGGGTCCGCAGCTTCTGAATCGCCTTGTACTTCTCGTCGCTGACCCGTTCGGGGGCCATCTTGAGTTCGCTGGCGATGTCGGCGACATTGTGGCCGGCGCTGGTCATGCGCAGGATTTCGTTCTGGCGCGGGCTGAGAACGCGCTCGGCAATTTGCCTCGCGGCGTCGCGATCGTCGTCGCGATCGCGCGCCGATTGCTCGCGGGCATCGGCCACGAGTTCCGGCAATGGCGCGGACTGCCAGCGGCCGCGCTGGTAGCGCTTTTTCACCGCGTCGATCGCCCGCACGAACTCGCGGCGTTCGTCGGTCTCATTCGCCAGCACCTGCGTCCACGAAGTCGCAGGCACATTCTTCAGAAGCCGGCAAAGCACCTCCTGCGTGCAATCGCTCCACTGGTCCTGAGGCAGCCGCGCATTCTTCCAGCACACCGTGCAATAGCGGCTGATGTTGTTGATCGCCTGCGGCGAAATCTCGCTCGCCTTGACGGAATCGTCGCTGCCGAGCGCGGCGATGGCCGTGCCGAGCACGACGGCGACGAGGTAGGGCTTGCGGAGATTGCTGATGGTGGCCTTCATGACTGCCTCGAAAGAGTATCGCTACTCCCATTATTAGGATACCCGTTGGCGTCATTCTCGCCAATATTTCATTGAAATTGCAGGCGCCTGCCGGTAGGCTTTGCGGGATAAGAGGTTAGGTGCACGGCGCTTTTGCGCGACCGCTAAGCCGCAAGCGGACAAACAAATAGGTAGGATCGATCATGAATGAAATATCACGCCGAAATCTTTTCGCCGGCGCCGCCGTGGCCGGCGCGGGACTGCTCGCTTCCAACGCCCTCGCGCAGGATCGGCAACCCGAACCCGCACGCAATGAGCTGCGCTATCGCCTCGGCATCGTCACCTACAACATCGCGGCGACCTGGGACATTCCGGCGCTGCTGCGAATCTGCCGGGCGGTCGGGCTGGGGCCGGTCGAATTGCGGACGACGCATCGGCACGGCGTGGAGCCGACCCTCACCGCCGATCAGCGGCGCGATGTGCGGCGCCGCTTTCAGGACGCCGGCGTCGAGATCTGGGGCTGCGGGACGGTGTGCGAGTTCCATTCGACCGATGCGGAGGTCGTGCGCCGCAACGTGGCCACGTGCCGGCAATTCTGCGAGCTGGTGCGCGACATCGGCGGCCGCGGCGTCAAGGTCCGCCCCAATGACTTACCGCAAGGTGTCGAGACCGCGCGCACGCTCCAGCAGATCGGCCGCGCTCTCAATGAATGCGGACGCATCGCCGCCGACTGCGGCGTTGAAATCTGGGTCGAAGTGCACGGCCGCGGCACGGCCCATCCGCCGCACGTCCGCACCATGATGCAAGAAGCCAATCACGCCAGCGTCGGCGTCACCTGGAACTCCAACCCGACCGACGTCGTCAACGGCTCCGTCGCCGAGTATTTCCGCCTGCTGCGGCCATGGATCAAGTCGTGCCACATCAACGAGCTGCACAGCGGCTATCCGTATCGCGAGCTGTTCCGCCTGCTGCGCGAATCGAACTACGATCGCTGCACGCTCGCCGAGATCCAGGGCATGCCCGACGAGGCGACCGGCGAGCGCCTGATGCGCTACTACAAGGCGCTGTGGACGGAGCTGACGCGGGCGTGATGTTCCCTTTCCCCGTTTAGCGCCCGCGCGATGCCTCGCGTTCGCATGGCGTCACGCGAATGCAAGGCGTCGCGCGGGCGCTAAACGAAGACCGGCCACATTCACGGTGCAACCATGCGCAAATACCTTCTTGCGGGCATGATCGTATTCGCGTCGGCGGCAGCGCGCGGCCAGGACGACCTTCTTGCCAAGTCCAAGTCGGTCCTTGCCACGGTCGATGGCGAGCTGAAAGCGTCCGGCCTGAAAGAACCGGTGGAGGTGCTGCGCGACAAGTGGGGCGTGCCGCACATCTATGCGAAGAATGCCGACGATCTCTTTTTCGCCCAGGGCTATGTGGCGGCGCAAGACCGCCTGTTTCAGATCGATTGGTGGCGGCGCGTCAACCTCGGCGAAACCGCCGAAGTCATCGGTCCCGACGGCGTCGAAGGCGATGCGTTCGCGCGTCTCATTCGCTATCGCGGCAAAATGAACTCCGAATGGGAAAGCTACTCGCCCGATGCCCGCAAGATCGCGGTCGCCTTCACGAGCGGCATCAACGCCTGGATCAAGCAATCGGAAAAGAAGCTGCCCATCGAGTTCCAACTGCTCGGACACACGCCGAAACTCTGGCAGCCGGAGGACATTCTGGGCCGCATGTCAGGCATCGTCATGTCTGCCAACTTCACGAATGAGGTCGCGCGGGCGCACCTGATCGACAAGCTCGGCCTGGAGAAGGTGCGGATGCTGATGCCGACCGATCCGGTCCGCGACTTCGCGCCGGCGCCTGAATTGGACCTGAAGGGAATCGACGCGCGCATTCTCAAGGGGTTCCACGCGGCGTCGAAGGCGGTCCCATTCAAGCCGTCCACGAGCGAGAGCAATAACTGGGTCGTGGCCGCAACGATGTCAGCGTCGGGCAAACCGATGCTGGCGAGCGACCCGCATCGAGCCATTGCCGTGCCGGCGCTGCGCTACCTGGTTCATCTCAACGCGCCGGGCTGGAACGTCATCGGCGCCGGCGAACCCGCGCTGCCCGGCGTCGCGCTCGGCCATAACGACCACATCGCCTGGGGCATCACCATCGTCGGCACCGATCAGGCCGACATCTTCGTCGAGGAAACGAATCCCGACGATCCATTCCAGTACAAGGCCGGCGACAAATGGCTGGCGATGGAAAAGGTCGTCGAGCGAATCCCGGTCAAGCAGCGCAACGGCACGATCAGCGACAGCCTCAGCGAACACTACTTCACGCGGCACGGGCCTGTGATCTACCGCAATGCAGCGCGCCGCCGCGCCTACGCACTCAAGTGGGCCGGCAGTGAACCGGGCGGCGCCGCCTACCTCGGCGGGCTGGCGGTCAGCCGCGCCCGGAACAAAGGAGAATTCCTGAAGGCGCTTGAAGCGTACAAACTCCCAAGCCTCAACTTTGTCTATGCCGACGTCGAGGGGAACATCGGCTGGGTCGCCAACGCCCTCACGCCGATCAGGCCGAAGCACGACGGATTGCTTCCCGTCCCCGGCAATGGCGGATTCGACTGGGCCGGGTACCTCAAGGTCCAGGATTTGCCTCAGAGCTTCAATCCTAAGACCGGCTGGCTCGCGACGGCCAACCACAACATCGTGCCGAAGGGGTATCCGCATCAGATCGGTTACGAGTTCGCTGCCTCATATCGCTTTGAGCGCGTGAAGGCCAACCTTGAGGGCAAGACGAAACTCACGCTCGACGATTTCCAGCGCATCCAGCACGATCACGTGTCGATTCCGGGGCAGCTCCTCTCGATATTTGCGAAGCGGCTGCAATTCAACAATCCGGAGTATCACGATCGCGCCCGGATGATGGGAAAATGGGATGGGCGAATGTCGCGCGACTCCGAGGAATCGGTCATCTGCGTGCACTGGCTGAAGGAGCTGCAAAAAGCCGTGTACGCTCGCCATTGTCCGCCCGAACTGGTCAATGAAGTAGCCTCGAAGAGCGGTTTGCCGACCATGTTTGCCGCCCTGGAGAATCCTGACGAGCGCTGGTTCGGCAAGAACCCCGATTCCGCGCGCGACCTCTTGGTACAAGACGCCTTCGTGAAAGCCGTCAGCGCTGTACTGAAGGCAAGTCCGCGCGGCCGCGACAAGCTGACCTGGGGCGCGCTGCACACGGTAACCTTTCGCCATCCGCTCGCCGCTCTGAACCCGCAGTTCGAAAAGACGCTGAACATCGGCCCCTTCCAGCGCACCGGCGACGGCAACACGCCGAACAACACGCGCTACGACGACAAGTTCCACCAGATTCACGGCGCGACCTATCGACACCTCTTCGATCTGGCCGATTGGGACAAGGGGCTGGCTACCAGCGCACCGGGCCAGTCAGGCCAGTATGGCAGCCCGCACTACACCGACCTCGCCGAGCTGTGGGCCAAGGAACAATACTTCCCGCTGGCATACTCGCGCAAGAAGGTGGAAGAAGTCGCGTTGCACAAGCTGGTATTGACGCCCTGAACGCGCCAGTCGCGCGGGGCCAATGTCATTCAATGGCCTTGAGCCTGCACAGGATGTGTTTGGTATTCTCACAAAGCTGCGCAAGTTGCGTCTCGCCAGTCGTTCACATATTACCCGGTTCCAGGAACGGCTTGGCATTTCTCACTTCGGAACTATTTCCGAAAGGAGCACTTCATGAGACGCATAGCGTATTCCCTGCTGATGATCGCCATGATGCCATTGTCCGCGGCATATCCTCAGCCTCAACCGCCTCAACCGCCGCCGCTCGCCGGAGCGATTGCTGACGGCATGCCGTTCGTGATCCAGCTCCGTCCCGGCGAGGATCATGGAACATTGATTGGCGGCGCTACCTACTTCGGCCAATACAACCGCGATAGTCACACCTTCACGGTTAGCGGCCCAGGTCGGCGCGACGACGGCGTTGTCATCCCGGTGACGGCGACCTATGGCGGCGCCGATCCGCTGGCCCAGCAGTTGTCGGTGTGGGGCGCGCTGTATGAGTTCGACGGGCGCGGCAACCTCTACCTCTATCAACTGGGCGGCCGGCTGGCTGGGAGAGTTTCGCTGCGCCGGTAATCAAGTCTGTTCCGAAGCCCAGTCCGCTGATTGCAAGGTCATCGGGCTTTTCTTTGCGCGCCACCGCGCCGCCGAGCCATGGATCGATTCTTGACAATCGAGCGGCGCCTTGCTGGAATGTGACGCTGTGGAGCGGGGTTGCGCTGGCGCTTGCGCAACTCCCGCTCATTGAGGCATTAACACATCTCGTCCATGCGGAGGAATTCCATGAATCCGGTTGTTCACTTCGAAATGCCTTACGACAGCTCAGAACGGGTTGCCGCGTTCTACCAGTCGGCGTTCGGCTGGAAGCTGCAGGCGATGGGTGAAGCCATGGGGAATTACGTGCTGGCCATCACGACGCCTTCCAGCGACAGTGGGCCGACGAATCCGGGCGCAATCAACGGCGGCTTCTTCGCGAGGCACCCAGATTCACCGATGCAGTATCCGTCGGTCGTGATATCCGTCGATGACATTCAGCAAGCTGCCCAGGGCGTGGCCGGAGCCGGCGGCGCCGTGCTGGGCGAGCCGATGGACATCCCCGGCGTCGGGAAGTATGCGGTGTTCACCGACACGGAAGGCAATCGCGTGGGTATGCTCCAGCCGCTCATGCGGAAGCAGCCCGCGCCGAAGCCGGCCGCCAAGAAGCGGAAGACCGCGCCGGCGCGCAAGGCCAAGCCCAAGCGGCCGACGGCCCGCAAAACGAGCCGGCGGAAGTGATCGCCAGGCTGGCAGCACAGACAGGAATGCTGTGGTCCAAGCACAGACAGAAATGTCTGTGCTGCCGCGTCAACGGCCATCGCGCAGGCGGTCGCCGAGAAAGTTGTCGAGTTCGGGGATTTCGTGGATCTTGCGAATGGTCGTGTCGATGTCGTATTCGACCCGGCGGAACTGGACGTTGCCGTTGCCGAGCATGACGTAGCAGGCGCGCCAGTTGCCGTCGCGCGGTTGGCCGACCGAGCCGACATTGACCATCGTCTTGCGGCTGTCGAGCTTGTGCATGCTGTCGGGCAATTCTTCGGGCGACTGGAATTGATACGAGTCGTCCTGCAAACTTTCCGTGAACACTCCTGGGACGTGCGTGTGTCCCTGGAAGCAGTATTTGTCGATCATCGCGAAGATACGATCCATCTTGCGCTGATTGTAGATGTCCTCGGGGAAGACGTATTCGTTGAGCGGATTGCGCGCCGAGCCGTGCACGAAGAGCAGGTTCTCTTCCTTGAACGTGCGCGGCCGATCGGCGAGGAACTCCCAGCGCTTTTCGCGTTTGATGCGGGCCTCGTTGGAGCTTTCGAGCTGCGAGCGCGTCCAGAAGATGGCGCGTTCGGCGGGAGGGTTGAAGCCGTCGGGATCGAACATGGCGCCCTGGTCGTGATTGCCCAGAAGCACCATCTTGCATTGCATGGCGAGGTCGACGCATTCGCGCGGGTTGGGGCCGTACCCGATGATGTCCCCCAGGCAATACACCTCGGTGACATTCTGCTTGGCGATGTCGGCCAAGACGGCCTGCAAGGCTTCAAGGTTGCTATGGATATCGCTGATTATGGCCTTCACGAGGTATCCCCAAACCAAACCCTCATATGCAGTTTACTTCTCTGCACGAAAACCTGTCAAGGGGCGAGGCCGGATCGATTGCCAGGAATAATCGATTTCGGCGTTACAATTGCTACAGAACTCCAGCCAAGCTTGTTTTACGACGAACGCCCCGCGCGAGCTTTTCATTTTGCGTTCTTCCTGGCGTGTCAGATAATACCGGTATGGCAACTACGATCCCGTGTCCCAATCCGACGTGCACGCACTCATTCAGCCAGGCCGAGCTGCAATCGGCGTCGCAGCTCGTCTGCCCTAAGTGCAGCTTCCGCATGCAAGGGAAAGGTCCCGCCAATCCCAAGCCAGCCCCCGCGCCGAAAGCGGCCGCGCCGACGCCGGTGCCCATCGCGAAGGTGCTGACGCCCGCCAAGCCCGCCGCCAGTGAACCGAAGCCTAATGCCAAGCCGCTTCCGGCGACGCCCGTGCAAGCCACCGCCGTCGTCGCCGATCCGCCGCCGGCGCCCGCAAGCGTGCAGGAGACGTCGAACGACGCGCTGACGTTCGACAACGAGCCGCTGGTGCGCTTGCCGACAAAAAAGGGCAAGTTCAACTGGGGGCGCTTTGCGATCTTCTCGCTCATAACGGGCATCGCGGCCTGCGTCGTCGTGGTGGCGTTTGTCTCCGTCTTCCTCATACTCATGGGCACAGGCGCACTCACCGATTTTTCCATGAACCCCGACGACGTCCACCACACCGGCGCCGTGCGCGACGCCAAGGGGAACACCGAGAAGGCCTACAAGCTCATCCTGAACAGGAAGGAATGGGCGGTGGACAACGAGATGGCCGCGACCTACGGCGCGCACATGGCGTGGAAGCACACCGAGCGCGATTTCTGGTTCGCCGTCGTCGTCAAGGACCACGCCGTCTACAAGCCGCGCGATGCCGAGATGCTGCGGTATGCGCTGGAGAAGCTCGAAGGCCATTTCGGTGAGGCGCTTGAGCTGGGCGGCAAAGCCGAGCCCGTGAAGATGTGCGGCCTGCCCGCCCAGCGCATTCAATTCAAAGGCCAGATCAAGGCCGCGAACTGGCTGGGCGAATGCTACATGTTCTTCAAGGAGGGGGTCGCCTTTTGGCTCTTCATCTCCAGCCCCGACTGGGACGTCGTCGAACGCTACGCCGGCGTCTTGCCCGAGAAGCACATGAGCGTCCTAGTCGATCGCCGCGGCTGGCGCGAACAACCCCCCGCAACGGAGACGTATGCCTCGCTCAACAACCAGGTCAAGGTCACCGTCCCCGCCATGCCGAAAGGGATCTGGGAGAAGCACAACGCCAAGAACGAGGACGAGAACGGCGAGCTTTTCCTGTTCGGAAGGTTCCTCAAGGGCGAGAAGGACAACCGCAAGAACGCGTCGCTGCTGGTCTTCACGCTCGAAAAGAAGCCGGACCTGGGCGAGGCGCTCAAGTCGGCACGCGATTATCTCGACAACAAGGTCAAGAACGAGAACAACAACTTCAAGATCGTCCCTGCCGAAGAAGTCGCCGAGGGGAAAGGCGAACTCAAGACCCTCGACGTCGGCAATCGCCGCGGCCGCATCGCCGACCTGAAGCTGCAGTTCAACGAAGAGCCGAAGCGCTACTACCTGCTCGCGATCGTCAACGAGCCGGACAACGTCTATGCGACGCTGTGCGAATGCTCGTGGGAAAGCCGTCAGATCTGGCGTCAAGAATTCCTCGAAGTCCTCGGCGCCATGAAATTCCAGCGGCCCGAATGACCCTGCGCGCGAATCGCTTTTGCGTCAACGCTCGCTTGCGGTTTCGCGCGCAGCATCCCGCGCGCCACGTCATCGCCGGCACAGCGCGTGTTTCAGCACCTTCCACGCGCCCCCTTCCATGCTCGATGCGACGCATTGCGTGATGAAGTTCATGCCGTCCACGCCGTCCGCGACGTTGGGGTAGAGCGTGTTGGCGCCGTCAAATTTCTCGCCGGCGGCGCGCTTGATCATGTCGGCATACGCGGCGGTGTAGACGTTGGCGAAAGCTTCCAGGAACGCCTCGGGATGGCCGCTCGGAATGCGCGTCGAGGCGCCCGCCGTCTTGCCGAGGTACGAGCCGCCGGCGCGCGTATAGATCTGGTGCGGCTTGTCGTTCATGCGCACCAGCATCTTGTTCGGCTCTTCCTGATGCCACTCCAGCGCGCCCTTCGTGCCGTCCACTTCGATCCAGAGATCGTTCTCCCGGCCATGTGAAATCTGCGACGCGGTGACGGTGCCAAGCGCGCCGTTCGTGTAGCGGATGATCGCCGTGCCGTAGTCGTCGAGCGGCCGGCCCTCGACAAAGGTCTTGAGCGAGCACGAAATCTGATCGGGGATCAGGCCCGTGACATAGCGGCCGAGGTTGTAAGCGTGCGTGCCGATGTCGCCGAAGCAACCGGCGGCGCCGGAGCGCTTGGGGTCGGTGCGCCAGTCGGCCTGCTTCTGGCCCGACGCTTCGAGCTTGGTGCGCAGCCAGCCCTGGATGTAGAAGGCGCGGACGGCGTTGATCTCGCCCAGTTCTCCGGACAGGACCATGTCGCGCGCCTGGCGCACGAGCGGATAGCCGGTATAGTTGTGGGTGACGCCGAAGACGACGCCCGACTTCGCGACGACCTTGGCCAGCTCCTCGGCCTGGGCGAGATCGAACGTCAACGGCTTGTCGCACATGACGTTGAAGCCCGCTTCCGCGAACGCCTTGGCAATCTCGAAGTGCGTATGGTTCGGCGTGGCCACCGCAACGAAATCGATCCGTTCCGTCGCGGGCAGTTTCAGCTCGCCGGCAATCATGTCCTTGACGGAGCCGTAGGCGCGTTCCGGCTTGATGTCGTAATCGGGCGCGGACGCCTTCGCCTTGGCCGGGTCGCTGGAGAGGGCGCCGGCGACGAGGGCGGCCCGGTTATCGAGAATCGCCGCCGTGGCATGGACGCGGCCGATAAACGCGCCCTGCCCGCCGCCGACCAGGCCCATGCGGAGTTTCCGATTGAGAGGTTCATTGGTTGGCATCGTTGGCTCCTGGAGTGATTCGTATTGTTTCCAGTCATTGATAGCAATTCGCCGACGGGAGTCATTCCACCGCTTGTTTCGATCTACGTTTCATGCCCCGCCGGCGACCTGTCTTCGCCACGTTGCTGGGGGCGGGCCAACCTCGTAAGATGAATCTCCCAGGAAACATTGCGCTGAGCCTCCTGCGATTTCGTTCTGCCTCAGCGCCTTATCCAAGAAAGCGACCGGACCATGGCTGTACCGAAAAGACGCGTCTCCAAGGCGCGGCAAGGCAAGCGTCGAAGTCACCAGCATCTCAAGGCGAAGACCCACGCCTATTGCTCGCGCTGCGGCGAACCGATCAGGTCTCACTTCGTCTGCTCCAACTGCGGCTGGCACAGCACGCAGGGACGCGAAGCCATCGTCATCGACGAAACGCCCGAGGAGACTTGATCCATGCGTATCGCACTCGATGCGATGGGGGGCGATCATGCGCCCGGGCCGATCGTTCAGGGCGCCATCCTCGCGGTCCAGAAGGACCCGGAGATGCAGGTCGTCCTCGTCGGCGACCAGGCCCAGATCGAGCCGTTGCTCGCCTCCGCCGGGCCCGTGCGCGATCGCCTGGAGATCTTCCATGCCTCGCAGGTGATCGGCATGGACGAATCCCCCGCGATGGCGTTCCGCAAGAAGCCCGACAACTCGATCACGCGCGCCTGGCAGCTCATGGCCCAGCGCAAGGTCGAGGCGATCGTCGGCGCGGGACACACCGGCGCCATGGTGGCCGGCGGGTTCCTCCTGCGCCTGTTCCTCAAGGGGGTGCGCCGCCCCGGCATCGCCGCACTGATGCCGACGCAACAAGGGATGTCGGTGCTACTCGATGTCGGCGCCAACGTGCACCCCAAGCCCGAGCATCTCTATCAATACGGTGTCATGGGCAGCATCTACGCCAAGCACATTCTCAAACGCGACAAGCCGAAGATCGGCCTGCTCAACGTCGGCTCCGAAGAAGACAAGGGCAACGAACTGGCCAAGGACACGCAGGAGCTGTTCCGCAACAGCCCGCTCAAGGACCAGTTCATCGGCAACATCGAAGGCCGCGACATCAACAAGGGCGTTTGCGAGGTCGTCGTCACCGACGGCTTCGTCGGCAACGTCGTCATCAAGGTCTGCGAAGGCGTCTTCGATTTCGTCATGAAGGTCGTCGGCAAGGAAATCATGGGCTCGCTCAAGACCGAGCTCCCCCTCGCCCAGCAAGCGCTCGGCAACATCATCAAGCGCTACGACTACCACGAACTCGGCGGCGCCCCCTCCTCGGCGTGGACGGCATCTGCATCATCTGCCACGGCAGCTCGAAGGAGCGCGCCATCGCCAGCGCCCTCAACGTCGCCGCCACGCATGCACGGGCGAAGCTGAACGAATTCATCGTCGCCGAGCTGGCGGCGAGCGCGGGGCCGACTGCGTAGGTTTGGCTAAACTGAGAAAGGAACGCGAACGCCAGGGGCTTTCCCGCGAGCGACTGGCCGAGCGGCTGCACCTGAGTGTCGAGGCCCTCGCCAGCGTCGAGGCCGGCACCGTCGGCAAGCTGACGCTCGGGATGCTCTCACGGATTGCTCACTCCCTCGGCAAACAGATCACCTACTCCCTTGTCGAGAAGGTCGCGTAAGGCCCTTATCAGACTTTCTGAGTCATCAGGCCGCGGCCGGGCGGTCAGGGTTGCCGTGAGTAGCGGACAGAGAAAAGGTGTCAGTCGGCATGCGGCATTTGCCGCACCCAGAGTGCATGAAAACGGCTTCAGGCCCCTTTTCCAAGGTCCGCTTACAACAAGGGTCCTGACGCCTTTTCAGCAATGCAACAGGGAAAACGGGTCCTGATACCTTTTCTCTTTTCCGCGTGGACTGAAGTTCACGCTGCGGCTGGTATTTTTCTTCCTGCCGCAAGCCGCCTCAATAGTCCGATCCGGGAACGTCGTTGGATGCTCGCGTGCCCAGGGCGGTGAAAGTTGCGGGGGAGACAGACGTGCCGATGAATCGGACCGAGCCGTCGGCGAACACGAAATTGGCGCCAGAGGGATGCAGGCTGG
>Ga0233424_10002684_pt1 | contig 12240 bp, 13 predicted proteins | sample Watercolumn_Towu_FD_181011 | JGI IMG/M metagenome (GOLD analysis project Ga0233424, IMG submission 181011) | Freshwater microbial communities from Lake Towuti, South Sulawesi, Indonesia - Watercolumn_Towuti2014_125_MG | ecosystem: Environmental > Aquatic > Freshwater > Lake | place: Indonesia... | reverse complement strand
GTAATGGTGTGGTTGCCGCCGCCCTGGTCAGTCTGGACGGTAAACGCCCACTCGCCGGTCACATTCGTTCCCTGAGCGTTCAGGCGTGCAGTCCCGAGCAATCCGATGGCAAGAACACCAACCGTCAGAAACCGAAGCATCGAAGTCATCATGTCAGGCCCTCTCCCAGCGTCCACCTTCGCGCGTCCCGCTTCCGGCTTCGCCAACGGCTCCGGCGGACAAGTCGGCGGACAAACACGGCATGCTAACCCAAAAGCGGTGCTAGGATGGCGCGACTTACTCAAGGACAACCCATGAGCAGCAGATTCGCCTGCACAGTCGCGCTCGTGCTCACCGCCCTGCAGATGACAGGCGCGCAGGGCCGCATCGTTGAGTGGACGCACTACTCCGGCAATGCCGCCAGTCACAAGTACTCGCCGCTCGACCAGATCAACAAGGACACGATCGGCAAACTCCAGGTGGCGTGGCGCTGGACGTCACCCGACAACGCCGTGGTCGAGGTCAATCCGACCGCGCGTCCCGGCGGGTACGCCGACACGCCGTTGATGGTGAAAGGCGTTCTCTATACCGTGACGTCGCTCGGGCAGATCGCCGCCATCAATCCGGCGACCGGCCAGTCGATCTGGGTGTTGGATCCCGGCAACTGGAAGACGGGCAGGCCCGGCAACCTCGGGTTCGTGCATCGCGGCATCGCCTTCTGGAGCGATGGAAAGAACGATCGCCTGCTGCTTGGCACGCACGACGCGTACCTGATTTCGGTCGACGCGAAAACCGGCGCCCTCGACAAGACCTTCGGTCAGGAGGGCCGCGTCGACTTGATGGGCTCGCTCGCCCATGCGGTGCGCGCCACCAACTACTCGGTCAGCGCGGCCCCTGTGATTTGCCGGGACGTCGTTGTCGTTGGTGCGAGCATTCACGACGGCCCGACCGCCAAGGAGTGGCCGCGCGGCGACGTCAGCGGTTTCGACGTGCGCACCGGCAAGAAGCTGTGGACCATTCACTCGATTCCGCAAAAGGGCGAATTCGGCAACGAGACGTGGGGCGACGACTCGTGGACCTACACGGGCAGCACCAACGTGTGGACAAACATGTCCACCGACGAGGAGCTTGGTTACGTCTACCTTCCGTTCGGCACACCAACCGATGATTTCTACGGTGGCCACCGCCCGGGCAACAACCTGTTCGCCGAGACCATCATGGCGGTCGATGCGAAGACCGGCAAACGCGCGTGGCATTTCCAGGGCGTGCATCATGGCCTCTGGGACTACGACTTTCCAGCGGCGCCGATCCTGATCGACATCACCGTCAGCGGCAAGCCGATCAAGGCGCTGGCGCAGGTCAGCAAGCAGGGCTTCACGTATGTGCTCGACCGCCGCAGCGGCGCGCCGGTCTGGCCAATCGAAGAGCGGCCGGTGCCTCAGTCGACCGTTCCCGGCGAGCGGACCTCGCCCACGCAGCCGATCCCGACCAAGCCGCCCGCCTACGAACGTCAGGGCGTGACCGAAAACGATTTGATCGATTTCACGCCGGAATTGAGGGCAGCGGCGCTGGAGGTGTTCAAGCAGTTCGACACCGGTCCGTTGTTCACGCCGCCAACCGAGAAAGGCATCATCATGAATCCCGGCTGGGCCGGCGGCGCCAATTGGGCCGGGGCGGCATTCGACCCGGAGACGCAGACGCTCTACGTGCCGTCGATGACCAGCCCGATCGTTGTGCAGCTGGTGAAACCAAACCCGGAGCGCAACAACCTGCTTTACATGCGCGGCGGCACCCAGCTGCCGCCGACGCTCGACGGCCTGCCGTTGTTGAAGCCGCCCTACGCGCGCGTCACGGCCATCGATCTCAGCAGAGGCGAGACGAAATGGGCCACGGCCATTGGTGACGGCCCGCGCAACCAGCCGCTGCTGAAGGATCTGAAGCTGCCGGCCCTGGGCGCGCCGATTCGCAACGCCGCGATGGTGACGAAGGCGCTGCTGTTCGTGGCGATGGGCTCCGGCAATCTTGGCGGGGGCCGCAACCTGCCGGTGGGCGGGCGTCCGCTGAGCAAGGTCGAAATCGAACCCACCAAGTTCCGCGTCTACGACAAGGCCACGGGCGCAGCGATCTGGGAAATGGACCCAGCGGCCAGGCCGCTCGCGTCGCCGATGAGCTACATGTATCAGGGCAAGCAATACATCGTAGTCGCGGGTGGCGGCGGCCTGAACGCCGAGTTGATTGCGTTTGCGTTGGGGCAGTGAACTCCGTCAGGGAGCATCCGGCTTCAGTCGGATTGTTCCCATCCGAGGTGATCATGCGAAGAATCGCCGTTGCTCTCGTGTGTCTGTTGGCCGGTTCGCCCGTCCTGGTCCACGCGCAGGCACTTCCGAGTCTGAGCTCGCTGCAGGTTCGCTACAACTCGGCCAAGACCGCAGCCAAGCCTGACGGCGAGCTGAAAGCGCAGCTCGACGATGTCGACAAGATGCTTGCTGAAGCACGGCGCGCCGGCAACACCAGCGAGGCGCGCCGGCAGCTGGCCAGAGGCATGGTGCTGCTCGACAAGCAGGCATGGACGCCTCAACACGATTACCGCGCGTCACTGGTCCTGCGCAGCGATCGGACGGTCGTGGATTCCTCGCTACCCTATGCCCTGCGGCTCGAGCAAATCTATCGCCCGTCGATCGAGCTGACTCCGGCACTCACGACGAAAGTGTCGATTCGCCGGCGCGTTGCGCCGGCGCGGCCGGCAACGTCTGCGCCGCCGGCTGCGACGGCGTTCGAGCTCGGTACGTTTGATGGCCTGAGCCGCGACCTGCGTGAGTCGCCGTTGACCATGGAGCTCGATCTTGCCAAGGTCGAGGACGGGGCAATGGTGCTTCAGGCCGAGGTGTTCGACGGCGCGACGTCGCTCGGTGCGGCGACGCTTGGCGTCTTCGTCCAGAAGGGGCTGGATGCGCGGCTGAAGGCGCTCCAGACCGCGGCCGCCACCGTGACGCCGGCTGTCAGAGACGATGTGCTGTTTCCCGGTGACTTCATCAAGAACGTGAATCGCGGCCGTGTGGAGCTTGCCGACTTCAACGTGGTTGCTGAAATCGCCAAGGCCGAAGCGCTCGTCGCCGACGCCAGGGGCGGCAAGGATCCATTCAAGGGAAAGACCGGCGACTTCGAGCGTCATTACCTGCTCGAGGGCGCCAACGAGATCATGCCGTATCGCGTCTACGTGCCGAAGTCGTACACCGCATCGCAAGCCACGGCGCTGGTGATCGCGCTGCATGGTCTGGGCGGCAACGAGGATGGCTTCTTCGACAACTACGACCGGCTGCCGCCGCAGCTCGCCGAGAAGCACGGTTTTCTGCTGACCGCGCCGCTGGGTTTTCGTCGCGACGGCTTCTACGGGTCGGGCGTAATGGGCGCAGGCGATGCGGCGTCGCGGCGGCGCGGCGAGTACAGCGAGAAGGACGTGCTCGAGGTGTTGCGGCTGATGAAGGCCTCCTACAACGTGGACGAGTCGCGCATCTATCTGATGGGCCATTCGATGGGAGCGATCGGCACCTGGGCGCTCGCGTCCAAGTACCCCCAGACCTGGGCGGCGCTCGGCGCGTTTGCCGGCACCGGATCACCCGCACTCGCCGAGGCCATGAAGGGGATTCCGCAGTTCGTCGTGCATGGAGATGCCGACAACACCGTGAACGTGTCGGGCTCGCGCAACATGGTCGACGCGCTCAAGAAGCTCAATGCCAACGTGACCTACATCGAAGTGCCCGGCGGCAGCCACACCGACGTCGTGGTGCCGAACCTGCCGAAACTCTTCGAGTTTCTCGCCGCTCACAAGAAAGGCGTTGGAAGCTCTCGTTAGACGACTCACACCGGGCGCCCGTATCACCGTTCTGACCGGGGCCGGTGTGTCCGCGGCCAGCGGCGTCCCCACTTTCCGCGGCGCCGGCGGTCTCTGGAACAACTTTCGACCGGAGTCCCTCGCGACCACCGAAGCGTTCTCCCGCGACCCCAAACTGGTGTGGGAGTGGTACACATGGCGCCGGCAGAAGATCTCGGCATGCGAGCCGAATGCCGCGCATCGCGTGCTTGCAGACTGGAGCCGCCGATTTCCTCACTTCAGGCTGATTACACAGAACGTCGACGGACTGCACGAGTCCGCCGGGACGGCGGAGGTCGTCCGCCTGCACGGGTCGATCTGGGATGTGAGTTGCTGGCAGGGATGTGCCGCTTCGCCGCGCTTCTGGCGCGACGACCGCGTCGCATTCGACGAGTTGCCGCCGCGGTGCCCCCACTGCGGTGGGCCGATTCGCCCCGGCGTCGTCTGGTTTGGCGAGACGCTCGACCCGGTGGTTGTCGCACAGGCGTCGGCGGCGACGACCTGCGATGTGTTTATCACGGCCGGCACATCGGCGGTCGTGTACCCAGCCGCCGGTTTCATCGAGCAGGCACGCCGTCAGGGCGCGTTTACGGTCGAGATCAATCCGGAAGCCACCCCGGCGACCAACGTGGTGGACCTGGCGATTCGGGAGCCGGCCGAGGGAGTGTTGCCTGCGCTTTCGGCAGCGCTGGTGTAATAATCTGCTTGTGAAGAGGCTAACGCCCGCTGCGGGAGTGCTGACGGTCTGCCTGACCGTGGCCGGCTACCAGGCTCTGCGGCCAGAGCCCGTTCAGTCACGTCACGTTCCCATCACCACGAAAATCGTTTTCAACCGCGAGATCGCGCAGATTTTCCAGAAGAAGTGTTTCCAGTGCCACACCGACGGCAACGTGTCCGTGCCGCTCACGACTTACCGTGAGGCACGGCCGTGGGCGGTGGCCATCAAGGAGGAGATCCTCGAGCGGAAAATGCCGCCTTGGGGCGCCGCACAGGGCTTCGGTCATTTCGCAAATGACATGAGCCTTACGGGCCGTGAGATCAGCTTGATCCTGGCTTGGGCCGACGGCGGCGCGCCTAGTGGTGTGCTCCTCGCGGACGAAGACAAACAGCCGGTGTTCGTTCCGTCGCTCACCGGGTGGGAGCGGGGCGAGCCCGACGTGGTGCTGAAGGTTGCCGGCAGCGCGAAGATCGCTCCTGAATCGCCGCTTCGTGTCGAGCGTTTCGAGGTCTCAACAGGATTGAAGCAGAGCAAGTGGCTGCGTGCGCTACAGCTGGCCCCTGAGGATCGGCGGGCGATTCGCTACGCAGCCGTGTACCTGGCACCGTCCGGGCGCTGGCTCGGCACGTGGACACCTTCGTCGAAGGTCAGCGCCATGCCGACCGGCGCCGGCGTGCAGCTGCTTGCCGGCGCGCGGTTGACCGTTGAAGTCGGCTACAAGGGCAACCCCGACGCCGGTGAAGTGACGGGTGCCGGCGAGCTTGGCTTGTATTTCTTCGACAAGCGGCCGGAGCAGACCGTTCAGCCAATCGACCTCACAGCCACGGCGCCGATGAACGTGGCGCCGGGGGAAACCGGTGCGCGCCTACGCGCCGAAACGGCTATCAAGGCCGCGACGAGCATCGCCTCGATCTGGCCTCGGCTCGGCGCGGGCGCGAGATCGGTCGAGATCACTGCCATCAAGCCTGACGGCATCGTCGAGCCGTTATTGTGGGTGAACAACCATCGCGCCGACTGGCCATCGGCGTACGTCTTGAAAGAGGCAGCGCCACTGCCGGTGGGCACGAGACTGGTGATGACGGCGTACTACGACAACAAGACCGAAGCGGCGATCGCTGCCAGACCCGCCGTCTCTATCACTGCCGTGCGGATCGCCCCGCCGGAGGCGGGGCCTAGAGCCGCTGCCGCTCACGAGGCGCAGCCACACGCTCGGTCCGAAGCGAAGCCTCGTTAGCTTTCGCCCGGGCGGAACACGCGCACCGTAAACGGCACCGTCGACAGCACGTTGTTGCGCTGGAACTGCACCCACACGCGATAGTGCCCCGGTTTCGGGAACAGCGCGTGGAAGACCAGGTCCGGACCGCCACCCTCGCTGACCGCTGTGCCTTCGAGCATTTCTTCCGGATGCGCATGCACGTGCTCGGTCATGTCCTCGCTGAGCATCATGGCGTGGCCGAACGCGCCCAGGTAGCGCTGCAGGTTCTTGACCGGCTCACTGGTCTTTTCGTCCTCGAAATGAATCGGCACGTCGGTTTCTTCGCCGGCGACCAGCTTTGACGGATCGGCCAGCAGGCTGACGATCACGCCGTTGACGGTTTTCTTCGGCGGGTCGGGTTTCAGAGCCGGCACTGACGCCATGATGTCGCCCTCGAAGCCGGCGGTGACGAGCGGTGTCGCGATCATCTGCGGACCGCCGCCAATCGGCATGAAGTCGCTGAACAGCATGTACTGACCGGCGGTTGGGATGGTGTGCTCGATGGTGAACGAGCCGTCCTTCTCGGGCGCCGGATGCTCGTGAAAAAACTGCGTCATGTCACGGCTGACGATGAAGAAATGGAACAGCCGATCATGGACCTCGGCGAATTCCCTGACTTGTTCGCCGGTCAGCGGATGCTGTACGGTGATGCGGAATCTCGTTTTTTGCCCGGGCTTGACGGCGCGCGGCTCGGTCACGATCTTGAGCGAGTAGTCGGCGGTCGCCATCGGGTCGCCCGGCACGAGCGTCATGCCGCAGATGCTGCACGTGCCGGGCGTCGGCTTAACTTCGTTCGGATGCATCGGGCAGATGAACCCGCTGGTGGTCGCGGGCAGATCCTTCAGAAGCGGACGGCCCGTGCCGGGCAGCAACTCCTGGACCGACACGCCGGCCGTCAGCGCGAGCGCAACGGCAAAGATCATCATCCGCATGACGATCAGTTTAGCTAATTTTGGCGAATGCCAGGGGATCTGGCCCCAACTTGGCGAATCGCCAATTTTCGAAGCCTGACCCCAACCGAGCGCGGCCAGAGCCAGCCGAAGGCGCCGCCGGTCAGCAGGCCGTAGATCAATCCGTCGATCACGTTTCTGATGGTCCATCCCCAGCTGCGGCCCCACCAGATCGACTCGGGAATCATGCCCAGCGCATACCCGCAAAACCCGACCGTACCGGCGATCTGGAAGACGTTGCGGTAGTCCGTGCCCGGACCCAACGCGACACCGGCGACATAGCCGGCAAAGAGCGACACGACGAGCGAGTAGATGAACCACAGTACCAGGGTCGATCCCATGTTGAAGTCGGAAGGTCGAATGGTGATGAACGCAACCGGTCCCGCCTTGACCTTCGCCAGATACTCCGGCGACTGCAGGTCCCGTCTCGAGTCGGGCTTGGGGAGGCCGTAGTGGCCGGTCTGTAGATTGAACGGGCGCAGCGCCTTCATGACGGCGTCTTCATCGGCGAACTTTCGCAGATCGTCCTGATGCCACCCAGTAAACATGTGGATTATCGAGCTGGCGATGAACACGAACACGGCGGATAGCGCGATCGGGATCAGCAACGACGCCACAGAGACCATGGGCAAGTCCTCCGGAGGCGATACTACACCCAGGGTTGTAGGAGGCGCAGAAGGCTCTCACTCCTCCCGGGGGCGGCGGCCGATGCGCACCGCTAACGGGTGGATGGCTCGGATGACGTTGTCGGCCATGGAGATCAGATAGAGCAGGCAGCACGCCGCTAGAAGGAGACGGTCGAGGGCCACGATCGTTCGACTCGGGCGCCGACTGCGTGCCTCGATGCGCCGGCGTCGCGAAGCCAGTTTCTGGCGGCACCGTGTCAGTGTGCGCGCACCGCGTGTTGCATCGGGTATCAGAAGCGGTAGGTTCTCGATCATGCGGTCACCGCCTTCAGGCCTAGCAGCACGGTGTCTCCGGATTCGTCCAGGTGTCTCGCGACCGAAGCGCGGGCGCGGCTGAGCCGCTGCCGGAGCGCTTCGGAGGTGATTCCGCACACGACGGCGGCCTCGGCCGGCTTCAGGCCCTCCACCACGACGAGCAGCAGGGCCTCGCGATGCGCGGCGGGCAGGGCCGCGATCGCCTCTTCCAATCGGCGGCTCGTCTGGTTCGCCACGGTGGCGTCAACTGGCGATGGCCGCGTCGTGCCGAGCGGCCACAGGCCAATCGCGTCGGCGCTCTGCGCTTCCTCGAGCTGGCGCGAGCGGCAGTAGCTGACAAACAGGTTGCGCGCGACGGTGAACAAGAACGGCCCGAGCCTGGTGTCGGGCTTCAGCTTGTGCGCGCGATCGACGAAGCGCAGCCAGGTTTCATCGAGCAGGTCCTCGGCCACATCGCGACGGCGGGCCAGCCGCGCGAGGAAGTTGAACAGACGTCCGTTGAACGCGGCGTCAATGGCATCGAACGCCGCTTCGTCTCCGGCACGAATTCGGGCCACGAGCTCGAGCTCGGAATCCCGGTCCATGTGGGTCATCACGTGTTGGACACCGAATCGTGACGCCTGTCACAGCTGTCCTCGGTCGGCGTTCTATCCCAGTCAAAGGCGAAACACAGGATGGATTTCTTTGACATTCTCCAGCAGATCGGACTTGCGGCACTGTTCAGCATTCTGGTGAGTGTCCTGCCGCTGATCGCCGCGGGCGCCTATCTCTTCAGGCCGTCGGAGCAACGCCTGGCGATGATGCGGCCGTTGTCGCTGGCCGGCATCTTCGCCGGGCTGAACGGCTCGAGCCTTGGCGCGATCAATACACTGCGCGGACTGTGGCTCGCGCCGCCGCGGGACGGGCGAATTATCTGGATCGGGACGGCGGAATCGATCGTGCCGCTCTACGTGGCGTTCTCATGCCTCATGCTCGCGTGGTTATGCGTGGCGGCCGGGATGCGACGTCAGGGAGTCGATCGTGGCTGAGAGCGTGAGCCGCGGCCGACGCGACCCGACGGTTCAAGTCGAGCGGGTCTGAGGCGAGCGCACCGGAGTAACGCCGAAAAATGAATCACCCAATGGGCGATTGTCCATCACCCAACAGTCGTCAATCAAGGAATCACTCAAGCGTCAATTTCAGCCGCCCTGTATAGATAGCCATGCCGACGACGGCGTCGATGCCAAGTGCGTCGAGGGCATCGATCTCTTCGTGGGTCGTGATGCCCCCGGCGGCGGTCAGCTTGCGCTCGGTGGCTTTGGCGACGGCGCCGATCGCCGCCATGTCGGTCCCCTGCATCAGGCCTTCCCTGTCGACATGGGTGTAAAGGAACTCTTCGCAGTAGCCTTCCAGCAGCTGCACGGCCTGAACGGCGGTGAGTGGCAGCACCGTCTTCCAGCCGTGGATGCAGACGCGCCCGGCGCGCGAATCGACCGCGGCAATCAGGCGGTGCATGCCGACCGTCTGCGCGAGAGCGGCGGCGAAGTCGTGGTCGATCATCTGCGACAGGTCGCCCTCGGGTGATCGCCGGAACAGGCCGGAACCCGCAATCACCGCCTGCGCGCCGGCAGCGATCAGCTCCTCGGCGCGGCGTACGCTGCGCACGCCGCCGCCGACGCGACATGGCAGCATCGCGGCAATGTGCTTCACGAGATCGTCGTTGTTGCCGCGCGACATGGCGGCATCGAGATCGATCAGTTGCACTTTTGGGAACTTCGAGAACCGGGCAATCCAGCCGTCGAGATCATCCGACGCAATCGCGAGTGTCTCGCCCTGGACGAGTTGAACAACTCGCCCGCCTTGCAGATCAATCGATGGTATCAGCATGCTTGACGGCAGCGCCGTGGCCACAGAGGCGCGGAGTCACGGAGCATTTTATTCACATGTCTCGATGTTTCCGCCGGCTCCGTGGCCCGCGTGTGACACGCGCACGGGAATGTGCCGCTCGGCGAGAAATCGTTTCAATTCAGAAACCGACCGCTCGTTGAAGTGGAAGATTGATGCAGCGAGCGCGGCGTCGGCGTGTCCGGGGCCGAACACCTCGGCGAAATGTTCGAACGTGCCGGCGCCGCCGGAGGCGATAACGGGGATATTGACCGCATCTGAGACAGCAGCTGTCAAGTCGCAATCGAAGCCGGCCTTGGTTCCATCGCGATCGATCGAGGTCAACAGGATTTCACCTGCGCCGCGGTCGGTGGCTTCGCGCGCCCATTCGAGCGCATCGCGAGTCGTCTCTAACTGACCGCTGCGCGCATAGACGTCATAGCGGCGGGACTGAAGTCGCGCCCTTCCGGCCCTTGCGTCGATGGCGACGATCACCGCCTGGCTGCCGTACTTCCTGGCCAGCGTCGTAATCAGGGTCGGATTCGACAAGGCGGCAGTGTTCAAACTGACCTTGTCGGCGCCGGCCTCGATCGCCGCAGCGGCATCCTCTTCACTGCGAATCCCGCCGCCGACCGCCAGCGGGAGAAAGATCTCGCGGGCGACGGCGGCGATGGTATTGGCGCGCGCCTGGCGGCTCTCGATGGTCGCGGTGACATCGAGAATCACGATCTCGTCGATGCCTTCGAGGTTGTAGCGCCGGGCCAGCGCGGCCGGATCGCCGGCGTCGCGCAACCCCTCGAAGTTGACACCCTTGACGACCTTGCCGTCACGGACGTCGAGGCAGGCAATGATGCGCTTAGATACCACTTGTCCAGTTCCGAAGGATGCGCAGGCCAACCTCGCCGGACTTTTCCGGATGGAACTGGACTGCGGAAACGTTCGCGCGCTCGACGGCCGCACTGAAAGGCACACCGTACTCGGCGACGGCAGCGGTGTCCTCGACGACCGGCGCCGCATACGAATGGGTGAAATAGACCTGCGATCGGTCCTTGACGCCGTGCATCAAACGTGACGGCCGAGGAGAGGTGATGGAATTCCAGCCGACGTGGGGCACCTTCAGAGGCCTTGCGTCCTGGGTCTGGGGCCCTGGGGTGCGCAGGTGGAAGCAGGATCCGTTGAACACTGAAAGGCCGGCGATCACCGGCGCTTCCTCGCTGCCTTCGAAGAGCCATTGCAAGCCGACGCAGATGCCCAAGAGCGGCACACCATCGCCGATCATCGTCCTGATTGCGGTGCGCCATTCTTCGGTGATGGCGCGCGTGGCGTCGAAGTGGCCGACGCCGGGGACAATGATGCCGTGGGCGCGGCCGAGCTCGCCGGCTACCGACGGCGTCCAGACGGCGGCGCCGATGGCCGACAGCGCCTTTCGCACCGATGTCAGGTTGCCGGCGCCATAGTCGACGAGGGCGATCACAGCAGCCCCTTGGTGCTCGGCAGGGTCCGGGCGAGGCGCTTGTCTTTCGAGCAGGCGACGCGCAACGCGCGCGCGAAGGCCTTGAAGCAGGCTTCGATCTTGTGGTGGTTCGACCGTCCGTACATCACCTTGAGATGCACATTGGCGCGGGCGGCCATGGCAAAGCCGTCGAAGAAGTCGTGCACCAGCTCGGTTTGCAGATCGCCAACCGTCCGAACCGTCACCTTGGTGTCGATCACGGCGTGAGGGCGTCCGCTCAGGTCAATGGCCGCCACCGCCAGTGTTTCATCCATCGGCATCACGAAATAGCCGGCGCGATTGATGCCGCGCTTGCTGCCGATCGCCGCGGCCACCGCGTCACCGAGTGCAATGCCGGTGTCCTCCACGGTGTGATGCTGATCGACATCGAGATCGCCCGACGCCTTGACCTTCAGATCGAATCCGCCATGGCGGGCCACCAGATCCAGCATGTGATCGAGGAATCGAATACCGGTCTGGTTGTCGAAACGGCCGGTGCCGTCAAGTGCCAGGTTGACCCTGATCTGCGTCTCGGCCGTTCGGCGATCGACGCGCGCGCGCCGGCGGCGCCGAATGTTCAGCGGAGATGAGCGCATAATGCCTCCAGCATCTCAACCGCCTTGCGGGTGTGCTCGACCACGCCGGTGGTCAGACGGAAGCAGGTTGGCGTCGCCGGGTCCTTCGTGCGATCGCGAACGAATACGCCTTTGGCAATCATGCCGTCGATGATGTCGCGGGCGCGGCTGCCACCATCGATCAGCACGAAGTTGGCGGCGCTCCTCCAATACCTCAAGCCGGCGCGATCGCAGGCGGCGTAGACCAATTCCTTCGATTCGCGGGCCTGGGCGAGGTACCAGGCGCGGAACGACGGATCCGCGATCGCCGCGCGCAGTGCCGCGATCGCCACGACGTTCAGGTTGAACAGCGGCATGCACCGGCGAATGGGCTCGAGAATGTCCGGCGATGCGATCATCACGCCGACCCGCATGCCCGCCAGACCGAATGCCTTGGAGAAGGTGCGGCCGATCAACACGTTCGGGAAACGGGCGGCCTCGTCCAGGAAATGGTCGCCGAGAAAATCGTGGTAGGCCTCGTCCACGAACACCAGCGCGTGGCCGGCTTCTCGCGCGATGGCCCTGATGGCGTCCTTCGGAATCGGCTGGCCACTGGG
>Ga0233424_10002678_pt1 | contig 12254 bp, 15 predicted proteins | sample Watercolumn_Towu_FD_181011 | JGI IMG/M metagenome (GOLD analysis project Ga0233424, IMG submission 181011) | Freshwater microbial communities from Lake Towuti, South Sulawesi, Indonesia - Watercolumn_Towuti2014_125_MG | ecosystem: Environmental > Aquatic > Freshwater > Lake | place: Indonesia... | reverse complement strand
CCTCTTGGAATCGGGTGGTGAACTTGTCGGCACGCATGGGATGAATCCTCCGGTTGCGAAGCCAAGTGGGCGCCCTTCAGCGCTTTTCAAGTTGACTCAGATCAAGCCCTGCACCAGCTTCATGCCCAGCCACGCGGCCAGCAGCGAGCCGAGCACATGGGCCAGCGTGTGCGCCAGCGCCATGCCGAGCTGGCCGTGCCTGAGCAGGGTCAGCGATTCGCCCGAGAAGGCTGAAAACGTTGTCAGCCCGCCCAGGACGCCGGTCACCAGCAGCAGCTTGAGCACCTCGTTGGGCTGGCGGCTGAACCACTCCAGGGCCGCGCCGATCAGCAGGCCGCCCACCAGGTTCACGAGCAGGGTGCCCAGCGGGAAGCCCGCCCAGCGCGCATTGAAGAGCAGCCCGGCCTGCCAGCGCGCCAGCGCGCCGAGCGCGGCCCCCACCGAGACGGCCAGCGCGTTCATGCGGCGTTCCCGCCGGCAATGCCCCAGCGGGCGAGCGCCTCGTCGTCGGCCACACGGGCGTCCACCCAGTGCGCACCCGCCGGCGTGTGCTCCTTCTTCCAGAACGGCGCCTGGGTCTTGAGGTAGTCCATCAGGAACTCACAGGCCTGGAAGGCCTGGCCGCGGTGCGCACTGCTGACCAGCACCAGCACGATCTGCTCGCGCGCCTGCAGCAGGCCCACGCGGTGAATCACGCGCGCGCCGCGGATGTCGAAGCGGGCGAAGGCTTCGTCCACCATGGCTTCGATGGCGGCTTCGGTCATGCCCGGGTAGTGTTCCAACTCCATCTGGGACACGGCCGCACCGCTGCTGTGCTCTCGCACCGTGCCCACGAAGGCGACGACGGCGCCCACGCCCCCATCCCCTGCTCGCAGGGCTGCGGTCTCGGCCCCCAGATCAAAATCCGCAGATTGGATGCAAACTCGTGTCATGTCACGGATTCTCACCTTCCGCTGCGGTGAGATTCACCTGTTTGGGCGCTGATCTCGCCGCCGGGCGCCTCATACTGGCGACCGCTTCTCTTTACGCTGCCAGGAATTCGACATGGCCCTGATGGATTTCATCAAGAAACAGTTCATAGACGTCATCCAGTGGACGGAGGACGGTGACGGCACGCTGGCCTGGCGCTTCCCCATGGCCGGCATGGAAATCCAGAACGGTGGCCAGCTGGTGGTTCGTGAATCCCAGGTGGCGGTGTTCGTCAACGAAGGCCAGGTGGCCGACGTCTTCGGCCCCGGCACCCACAAGCTCACCACGCAGACCCTGCCGGTGCTGACCTACCTCAAGAACTGGGACAAGCTCTTCGAGTCGCCCTTCAAGAGCGACGTCTACTTCTTCAGCACCCGCCAGCAGATCGACCAGCGCTGGGGCACCAGCCAGCCGGTGTCCATCCGCGACAAGGATTTCGGTGCGGTGCGCCTGCGCGCCTTCGGCAACTACGCCTACCGCATCAAGGACGCCAAGGTCTTCCACAGCCAGATCTCCGGCACCCGCGAGCGCTACACCGCCGCCGAGCTGGACGGCCAGCTGCGCGGCCTGATGCTGCAGCACATCAGCGACGCGGTGGCCAGCAGCGGCACGGCCTTCCTGGACCTGGCCGCCAACCAGATCGAGTTCGCCGCGGCGCTCAAGAACGCCACCGCGCCGTCCTTCGACGCCCTCGGCCTGGAGCTGCTGTCGGTGACGATGCAGAACGTGTCGCTGCCGGAAGAGCTGCAGAAGATCCTCGACCAGCGCATCGGCATGGGCATCATCGGCCAGAACATGGGCCAGTTCATGCAGTACCAGACGGCGCAGGCCATCCCCGAGCTGGCCAAGGGTGCGGGCTCGGGCAGCGGCATCGCGGGCGAGGCCATCGGCCTGGGTGCGGGCGTGGCCCTGGGCCAGACGCTTGCGCAAACGCTGGGCCAGGGCCTGGCCGGCGTGGGCACCGCCGCCCCGGCGCCGGCGGCCAGCAAGCCCGACGACATCGTGGCCCTGCTGGAAAAGCTCGGCGACCTCAAGGCCAAGGGCATCCTGACCGACGAGGAATTCGCCGCCAAGAAGGCCGACCTCCTCAAGAAACTTGGCTGACCAGGCGCCAGCCGCGCAGCGGCGCTGGCGCGCGCAGTGCCCGAACTGCGGCGCGCCGGTCGAGTTCGCCAGCGCAGCCTCGGCGAGCGCCGTCTGCAGCTTCTGCCGCAGCACGCTGCTGCGCGACGGCGACACCCTCACCCGCATCGGCCAGAGCGCCGAGATCTTCGACGACTACTCGCCGCTGCAGCTCGGCGCCACCGGCCGCTGGATGGGCCAGGGCTTTGCCGTGGTGGGCCGCGTGCAGCGCGGCTCGGAGCTGGGCACCTGGAACGAGTGGCATCTGCTCTTCGACGCCGGCGAGCGCGAGCGCGTGGGCTGGCTCAGTGAAGACAACGGCCAGTTCGTCCTCAGCCTCGAAGCGCCGCTCACCGAGACCCCGCCGCCTGAACCGCAGGTCGGCGCCTCGCTGACGCTGGCGGGCCAGCGCTGGCAGGTGGCTGCCGTCGTGCAGGCCGCCCTGCGCGCGGCCGAGGGCGAACTGCCCCGCGTGCCCAAGGCGGGCCGCATCGTCGAGCTGCGCAATGCCCAGGGCGAGGTGGGCAGCCTCGAATTCGTGGAGAACGGCCCGCCGGTGTGGTCGGTCGGGCGCAGTGTGCAGCTGGCCGACCTGGCCCTGCAGGGCCTGCGCGTCACGGCCGAGGGGGAGTCCCTCGCGGAAGCGAAGTTCAAGGGCCGCAGCCTCGCCTGCCCCAACTGCGGCGCGCCCCTGGAGCCCAAGCTCGCCGAATCGAAGAGCATGAGCTGCGGCCAGTGCCAGGCCGTGGTGGACCTGCCGGAGGGCGACGCCCAGGCCCTGGGCTTCACGGCCCAGGAGCGCGGCCTGCCGCCGCTGATTCCGCTCGGCCGCACCGGCACGCTGGCCGTCGATGGCGACAAGCCCCAGGCCTGGCAGGTGGTGGGCTACCAGGAGCGCTGCGACATCCCCGAAGACGCGGATGACGAGCAGAGCTTCTGGCGCGAATACCTGCTCTACAACCGCCTGGGCGGCTTCGCCTTCCTCGTGGACACGCGCGAAGGCTGGAGCCTCGTGCGCCCGCTCACCGGCGCGCCGACGCCGGGGCGCGATGCCGGCGTCACCTGGCAGAACCGGCCCTACACGCAGCGCTGGGTCTACGACGCCAAGACGACGCACGTGCTCGGCGAGTTCTACTGGCCGGTGCGGCTGGACGACCGCGTGCGCATCGCCGACTACATCACCCGCGACGGGCAGCACCTGCTCAGCCGCGAACAACAAGGCCCCGAGATCACCTGGAGCGGCGGGCGGCCGGTGGCGGCCGATGTCGTGCAGAAGGCCTTCAACCTGGTGGCCCCCAGCCTGCCCTTCGCGCGCGACGCCTCGGCCTTCAAGAACAACAGCGGCACCCTGCTGCGCAACATCATCATCGGCCTGTTCCTGATCGTGCTGCTCTTCGCACTGCTGCGGGCCTGCGCCACCGACAGCTGCCAGCGCTACAAGGACAGCTTCGGCGAGAACAGCACCGAGTACCAGCAGTGCCGCAGCACTGCCCGCAGCAGCGGGGGCTACTACAGCGGCTCCAGCGGCGGCAGCTATGGTGGCTACAGCAGCGGTGGCGGCGGCCACAAGTAAACGGAGAACCTCATGACCATCGATTGGCTCAAGCCTGAAGTCATCCTCGGCTCGACGATGTACGCCGTCATCGGCGTCGTCGTGTTCTGGCTGTCCTTCATCATCGTCGACAAGATCACGCCCTACAAACTCTGGGAAGAGCTGGTCGAGCACAAGAACATGGCACTGGCGATCGTGGTCGGGGCGATGTGCATCTCCATCGGCAATATCGTGGCGGCGGCGATCCACGGCTGATCGCCGGCCATCGGCCGCCCGCGCCGTTCATGCGCGGGCTGCTGCAGGCTGTCCCAAGGTCGTGGCGAGCGCCGGCTGAGGTCGACACCATCGCGCCGCCTCAAGACTCCGACAACGTCCATGACCTCTCGCTCCCTCTGGGCTGCCGCCCTGCTGGTGCTCGGCCTGCAATTCGCCCCCGCGCACGCGGCTGACCGCCCCACCGCCCCCGACACCCAGGCCGCCAAGGCCGACGCCACCGCGCAGGCCTCCGGCTTCAGGATCCGCCCCGTCGACGACGCCTGGCGTGCCGCCCTGCCCCGCAATGCCGAGGCCGCGACGCAGGCCTATATGGACCGCCTGCCGGCCGACGTGCAGGCCAAGTCCGCCGCCTATTGGGAAGGCGGCTACTGGTTGCAGCTGTGGAGCCTGCTGCTGGGCCTGTTGATCGCCGCCGTGTTCCTCGCGGGCCGGCGCGCCGCCCGCGTGCGCGACTGGGCAGCGCGCGTGGGCCGGGGCCCGGTGCGGCGGGACGTCCTCTTCGCCGGCGTCTACCTGGCCTTGAGCGAAGTCATCAGCCTGCCGCTGAGCTTCTACCAAGGCTGGTGGCGCGAGCAGGCCTACGGCATGTCCACGCTGACCGTGCCTGCCTGGTTCGGCGAATGGCTGATGGACACCGCGATCACGCTCGTCATCGGCGCGCTGATCCTGGGCGGCCTCTATGCCCTGATCCGCCGGGCCGGCGAGCGGTGGTGGGTTTGGGGCACCGTGGGCGGCATGGGGATGTTCACGGTCCTGGTGGCGCTCGCACCTGTCTTCATCGCGCCCCTGTTCAACACCTACAAGCCCATGGAAGACGGCCCGCTCAAGCGCGCCGTGCTGCAGATGGCGCATGCGGTCAGCGTGCCGGCGGACGACGTGTACGAGTTCGACGCTTCGCGCCAGACGACGCGCATCAGCGCCAACGTGGCCGGCCTCTTCGGCACGGCCGCCGTGCGGCTGAACGACAACCTGCTGCGCCGCACGTCGGAGCCCGAGGTGCGCGCCGTCATGGGCCACGAGCTGGGTCATTACGTGATGAACCACATGCCCAAGACGCTCATCATGATGTCGCTGCTGCTGCTGGCCGCCTTCGCGCTGGCGCAGGCCCTCATGCGCGCCTTGCTCCGCCGTTTCGCGGCGGCCACGGGCGTTCAGCGCGTCGACGACGTGGCAAGCCTGCCGATGCTCATGAGCATGTTCGCCGTCTTCTTCACGCTGGCCACGCCGATCACCAACACGATCACCCGCACGCAGGAGACCGAAGCCGACCGCTTTGGCCTGGCCCTGTCGCACGAGCCCCACGGCTTTGCCGAGGCGCAGCTGCGGCTGGTGGAATACCGCAAGGCCGACCCGGGCCCGCTGGAGGAAGTCGTCTTCTTCCATCACCCGGGCACGCGCAACCGCATCCTGGACGCCATGCGCTACCGCGAGGCGATGAACCTGCCCTGAACGCGATGACCGACCACGACTTCTCCGCGCTCACCGCCAACGCCCACGAGGACTGGACGCTCTTCGCCATCCGCTTCCACGACAAACCGGGCGCCGGTGAGTTGCGCCGTCAGCTGCTGCAGGCCCACCTCGAATGGGTCGCGGCCCACCAGGACGTGGTGCGCGTGGCGGGCTCGCTGCGGGACGAGCCGGGTGGCACGCCCGTCGGCGGGCTCTGGGTCGTCCGCGCAGCCAGCAAGGCCGCCGTCGAGGCGCTGATCGTCACCGATCCCTTCATCACCGGCGGCTTGCGCGCGGGGTGGGACATCCACTACTGGAGCAAGGCCTTGCCGCAGCCGGTGTCCTTCTAGACTGCGGGCATGCTGAACGCCCCCACCCGCCGCACGCTGCTCGCCCTGTCGCTGGGCCTGGCCCTGACGCCCGCCTTCGCGGCAGACCCGCGCCCCGACGTCGCCATCTTCACCGCGCGCTACGACCCCGCCACCGCCCGCGTGACGGACGCCACCAACATCACGCCGGGCAAGGGCGCCAACTTCCAGCCGGCCTTCACACGCGACGGCAGGGCGGTGCTCTTCGCCTCGGACCGCAGCGGCTCCAACAACGTCTACCGGCATGAGCTTGCCAGCGGCCAGACGACCGCCCTCACGGCCACGCCGCACAACCTCTACTCCCCCACACCCCTGCCCGACGGCAGTGGCTTCTCGGCCATCCGCGTGGTGGACGCCGACCCCGCCTACGGCATCGAGCGCACGGCGCCCTCGCTGTGGCGCTTCGGCTGGGACGGCCAGGAGATCGCCCCCGTCGTGCCGGTCATGCGCGTGGGCTACCACGCCTGGGTGGACGAGCAGCGCCTGGCCCTCTTCATCGTGGACGACGTGCCCGAGCGCAACGCCCACCGCGCCGTGCTCTTCAACCGCGCCACGGGCCAAAGCACGCCGCTGACCGACAAGCCGGGCCGCTCGCTCGGCCGCACCGCCGACAGCAAGCGCGCGCTCTTCGTCGACCAGACCGACTCGGCCCGCTGGCAGCTGCGCGCGCAGGGGGAAGGCGAAGCCACGCCGCAGGTGATGGTGGAGACGCCCATCGGCCCCGCCGGCGAGAAGGATCCCAACCGCAGCCAGTACTTCGCCGCCCTGCCCGACGGCTCGGTGCTGATGGCGCGCGGCACGCTGCTGCTGCGCTGGAACGGCAAGCCGGGCAGCGGGTTCGAGTCGCTCGCCGAGCTGCCCGGCGTCAAGGGCAGCATCCGCAACATCACCGCCAGCCCGGACGGCACACGGCTCGCGTTCTCGGTGACGCTCGCGGCGCCCAAGCCGTGAGCGACTCGCCCGCTACCGCGTCGCGCGCCTCGCTGGCCGAGCTGCTGCTGCTCGCCAGCGTCTTCGTCATCGCGGCCTGCGGCCTCGTCTACGAACTGGCGGCCGGCGCGCTGGCGAGCTATCTGCTCGGCGACTCGGTGCTGCAGTTCTCCACGGTCATCGGGGTTTACCTGTTCGCGATGGGCCTGGGCTCCTGGCTGTCACGCTTCGTCGAGCGCCAACTCATCGGCGTGTTCCTGCAGGTGGAGCTGCTCGTGGGCGTCATCGGCGGCCTGATGCCCGCCGCGCTGTTCGCCGTGCACAGCCTGCTGCCGCCGGGCGAAGGCACGCCCTTCCGGGTGCTGCTCTACGCGCTGGTGCTGCTGGTGGGCACGCTGGTGGGGCTGGAGATCCCGCTGGTGATGCGCATCCTCAAGCGCCACTTCAGCGCCCGCTACGGCCTGAAGGACCTGGTCTCGCAGGTGCTGACCTTCGACTACCTCGGCGCCCTGCTCGTGGCGCTGGCCTTCCCGCTGGTGCTGGTGCCGCACCTGGGCCTGGTGCGCACCGGCGTGGCCTTCGGCCTGCTGAACGTGGCGGTGGCCATCTGGGCGCTGTGGCTGTTCCGCGCTGAGCTGCGTGCGCGCAGCGCGCACACCGCGGCCTGCACGCTGTCCGCCGTGCTGCTGCTCATCGCCATGGCCGGGGCCGATCACCTCACCACCTGGGCCGAGGACCGCTTCTACGGCGAGCACATCGTCTTCAAGCAGAGCAGCCCCTACCAGCGCATCGTCGTGACCGACGGCCATGCCGGCACGCGGCTCTTCCTGAACGGCAATCTGCAGTTCCATTCCAAGGACGAGTACCGTTACCACGAGGCCCTGGTGCAGCCCGCCATGGCCGCGCATGGCGCCCCGAAGCGCGTGCTGGTGCTGGGCGGCGGCGACGGCATGGCGGTGCGCGAGGTCCTCAAGCACCCGAGCGTCGAGCAGGTCACGCTCGTGGAGCTGGACCCGCTGATGACCACCCTCTTCCGCGAGAACCCCAAACTCGCCGCACTGAACAGCCACTCGCTGTCGTCGCACAAGCTGCGCATCGTCAACGCGGACGCCTTCGGCTGGCTGGAGCAGCAAACCGAGGTGTTCGACGTCATCGTCATCGACTTCCCCGACCCGTCCAACTTCGCCCTCGGCAAGCTCTACACCGCGAGCTTCTACGACCTCGTCGACCAGCACCTGAGCGCCGGCGGCTACGCGGTCGTGCAGACCACCTCGCCCCTGATCGCGCGACGCAGCTTCTGGACGGTGGTGACCACCATCGAGGCCAGCGGCCTGAGCGCCACGCCCTACCACGCCCATGTGCCGAGCTTTGGTGAATGGGGCTTCGTGCTGGCCTCGCGCCGGCCGTTCCGGGTGCCGACGAGCTTCCCGCCGGGCCTGCGTTTCGTCAGCGCCAAGAGCCTGCCGGCGCTGCTGGACTTCCCGCCCGACATGGCCCGTGTGCCCACCGAGGTCAACCGCCTGTCCAACCAGGTGCTGGTGCAGACCTTCGAGGAAGAGTGGGGAGCCGTGCATTGAGGCGGCGCACGCTGCTGGCGCTACCGGCCCTGGCCGCCTGCACGCCCGACGCGCCGGCGCTGCAAGGCGGCTGGGTCGGCACGCACCCCGAACGCGGCCACCGGCTGCGCGCGGCCCTTCCGGCGGCTGACGGCCCCGTGAGGCGGGCCGATGTCCTCGTCATCGGCGCCGGCATCGCAGGCCTGGCCGCAGCGCGAGCGCTGGCACAGCGCGGCGTGAGCGACATCGCCCTGCTCGACCTGGAGGACCAGGCTGGTGGCAACAGCCGTGGCCACCGCATGGCGCAAGCCCCCTGCCCGCTCGGCGCGCACTACCTGCCCGTGCCCGGCGCCGAGGCGCGCGAGGTGCTGGCCCTGCTGCACGAGCTCGGCCTGGCCAGCTACCGCCTCGGCCGCACTGAATGGGACGAGCGCCACCTCTGCCACAGCCCGCAGGAGCGCCTGTTCATCGACAGCGCCTGGCACGAGGGCCTGCTGCCGCCCGCCGAGGGCGCGGCGGGCCTGGCCCAGTACCGCAGGTTCGGTACGCTGGTGGCCGAGCTACAGCGCGAGCTGGGCTTCGCGATGCCGACGCACCGCGTCCGCTGGACACCCGCCCATGACCGGCTCGATGCACAGACCTTCGCCACCTGGCTGGATGCCCAGGGCCTGACCGACAGCCGCCTGCGCTGGTACCTCGACTACTGCTGCCGCGACGACTTCGGCGCCGACGCAGCCACCGTGTCCGCCTGGGCTGGCCTGCACTACTTCGCCAGCCGGCACGGCTTTCATGCGCCGGGCGACGACAGCGGCGAACGCGAGCCCGTGCTGACCTGGCCCGAAGGCAATGGCTGGCTCTCGGCCCGGATCGCCGAGCCGCTGCGCGACCGCCTGCACCTGGGCCGCACGGTGCTGCGCGTGACCGAGGCGCGCCACGGCGTCGAGGCCCTGGCCTGGAACGAAACGACCCAGGCGCCGGAGCGCTGGGCAGCGCGCGCCGTCGTCATGGCCACGCCGCTCTTCGTCAGCGCGCGCCTGCTGGCCGCACGGCCCGCCGCGCTCCAGGCCCTCCAGCAGCCTCACGCGCCCTGGCTCACGGCCAATCTGCTGCTGCGCGAGCCGCTGTTGTCACGCCTGGGCGCGCCGCCCGCCTGGGACAACGTGCGCTATGGCTCGCTGGCGCTGGGCTATGTCGATGCGCGCCACCAGACGCTGAACCCGAGCCCGCAGCCGCCGCTGCTCACGGCCTATCTGGCGCTGCCCCAGGCCCGGCGCGGTGCGCTGCTGAAAGAGCCCTGGCAGCACTGGGCCAAGACGGTGTTGGACGACCTCGCCGGCACACACCCCGACCTGCCGGCCAAGGTCGAACACATCGACCTGTGCCGCTTCGGCCATGCCATGAGCATCCCGGTGCCCGGGCTGCGCGGCTCGGCAGCTTTGGCGGCGCTGAACGAAGCCCGGGGGCGCGTCGTGTTCGCGCACAGCGACCTGGCGGGCTATTCGGTGTTCGAAGAGGCCTACACGGCCGGCGTGCTGGCCACGGCGCGCCTCAGCCTCTGATCAACTGCTGTCGGCTGACCTCGGCCGGCGCGAAGGCAGCGATCAGCGCGTCCAGCAACGCACGAGCCTTGTCGCTGTTGTCGCCGCCGTAGTTGCACACGTAGACATCCAGCGTCACCGCGCCCAGCTCCGGCCAGGTGTGGACGGCCACATGCGATTCGGCCAGCAACACCACGCCCGTGATGCCGCTCTGGCCATCGGCCGGGCCGAAGCGGTGCATCAGCTCGGCGACACCGCTCAGGCCAGCCGTTCGCACCGCTTGGCCACAGGCCGTGGCCAGCGCGGCGGGGTCGGTCATCAGCGGCAGTGACGGGTCGACACCGCGCAGATCGGCGGTGAGCTGCAGGCCCTTCACCGCTTCATCCGCCGGTGACCGGCGGGAAAAAGGCCAGCTCATCACCCTCGGCCAGCGTCGCCGTCTCGGCGGCCATCTTCTGGTTGACGGCCGCCCGCACGGCGCGGCTGCGCGCCAGCGCCTCGGCGTGCATGCCACCCTGGGCCATCAGCGCATCGCGGGCCGCACCCACGGTGGCACCGTCGGGCAGGGTCAACGAGCCGGACTCGCCCAGCTTCTCGCGCAGCGAGGCAAAGAAGCGCAGCTTCACGGTGATCGTCATGCCAGCAGCTCCGAGAAGGGGACGAAGCGCACCGCGTCGCCTTGGGCGAAGGCCTTGCCGGCCGGGTTGTCCAGCAGCCCGTCGGCCCAGAAGGCCGAGGTCAGCACGCCACTGCTCTGGTTGCCGAACAGGGCCAGGCCGCTGGCCTCATCCAGGCGCACGCGCAGGAACTCGCGGCGCTTGTCGGGCTTGGCCCAGTCGAAGCCCGCCGGGATGAGGTAGCTGCGAGGCGCCAGGCGCGCTGCGCCCTGCAGCTTGAGCAGGAAGGGGCGCACCAACACCAGGAAGGTCACGAGGCTGGACACCGGGTTGCCGGGCAGCCCGATGAAGTGCGACTGCCCCACACGGCCGCACGCGAAAGGCTTGCCGGGCTTGATGGCGATGGCCCAGAGGTCGAGCTGCCCTTCCGCCTGCACGGCGGGCTTGAGGTGGTCTTCCTCGCCGACCGACACGCCGCCCGAGGTGACGATGACATCGGCCTTGGAAGCGGCTTCACGCAGCGCCGCGCGGGTGACGTCGAGTTGGTCGGGCACGATGCCCAGGTCGATGACCTCGCAGCCCAGGCCTTCGAGCAGCGCGCGCAGCGTGAAGCGGTTGGAGTTGTAGATGGCCCCGGGCGGCAGCGGCTCGCCGGGCATGACGAGTTCGTCGCCGGTCGAGAACAGCGCGACGCGGGCACGGCGGGTCACGGTCAGCTCGGCAGCGCCGGCCGTGGCAGCCAGGCCCAGCGCAACGGCATCCAGCCGCGTGCCGGCGGGCAGCACGACGCTGCCGGTCTTCACGTCCTCGCCGCGCAGGCGCACATGCTGGCCGGGCCGGACGGGCTGGGTCACGCGCATGCGGCCGTCCACCAGCTCGGTGTGCTCCTGCATGACGACGGTGTCGGCGCCGGGTGGCACCTAGGAGCCGGTGAAGATGCGGGCGGCTTCGCCGGCGGCCAAAGGCTGAGGCACGCTGCCGGCGGGAATGCGTTGTGTGACGGGCAGTTCTGCGCCCACATCGGCCGCGCGCAGGGCGTAGCCATCCATGGCCGAGTTGTCGGCCGGGGGCACATCGACGGGGGAGATGAGGTCCGCCGCCAGCACCCGGCCGCGGGCGGCCGTGGTGGGCAGGGTTTCGCGTTCGGCGAGGGGCTGGACGTGGGCCAGCAGCGTGGCCAGCGCATCGTCCAGCGGGGTCAGGGCTGGTTTCTTGGCATCAGACATGGGCGTGAATGTAGGCCTTCACGGCATCCACATCCACGGCCATGACTTTCACGCGCTTGGGCAGTTGCTCGATGCCTTCCAGGCCCGCCGGCCGTGGCGGCTCGGTGCCGAGGGCCTCGACGATGGTGGCGGCGAACTTGGCCGGCAGTGCCGTCTCCAGCACCAGCATGGTCACGGCCGGGTCGCGCTGTTCCAGCGCCACCTTGAGACCGTCGGCCGTGTGCGGGTCGATGACGACGCCATGCTCGGCGTGGCAGCGGCGGATGGTGGCCACGCGGTCGGCATGCGTGCTGCGGCCCGAGCTGAAGCCGAATCGCGCAATGGCGGCATGCTCGTCGGCCGTCAGCTGGAAGCCGGCGGACGTGAAGGCCTGCTTCACGCGGGCGGCGTCACGGCCCAGCAGGTCGAACACGAAGCGCTCGAAGTTGCTGGCCTTGGAGATGTCCATCGACGGGCTGGAGGTCTCGTGCGTGTCGGCCGTGCCGCGCGGCTTGTAGGCGCCGGTGCGGAAGAACTCGTCGAGCACGTCGTTCTCGTTCGTGGCCACCACGAGCTTGTCGACGGGCAGACCCATCATGCGCGCCACATGGCCGGCGCAGACGTTGCCGAAGTTGCCTGACGGAACGGTGAAGCTGACATTCTACGCGTTAG
>Ga0233424_10002677_pt1 | contig 12255 bp, 12 predicted proteins | sample Watercolumn_Towu_FD_181011 | JGI IMG/M metagenome (GOLD analysis project Ga0233424, IMG submission 181011) | Freshwater microbial communities from Lake Towuti, South Sulawesi, Indonesia - Watercolumn_Towuti2014_125_MG | ecosystem: Environmental > Aquatic > Freshwater > Lake | place: Indonesia... | reverse complement strand
CTGCGCAGGTGCTTCATTGCTGCGGCCTGCTTTCGAGCGTCACACCGTCGAGCGAGGCGCGCACGTCGTCGTCGACGCGGGTCGGCAGGTTCTTGCCGACGTAGTCGGGGCGGATGGGCAGTTCGCGGTGGCCGCGGTCGACGAGCACGGCGAGTTGCACCGCGCGCGGGCGGCCGTAGGTGTTGATGCCTTCGAGCGCGGCGCGCACCGTGCGGCCGGTGAAGAGCACGTCGTCGACGAGCACGACCGTCGCTCCGTCGACCGCGAAGTCGATGCGGCTGATCGCGCCCGGCACCACGGGCCGCAGGCCGATGTCGTCGCGGTGCATGCTGACGTCGATGTAGCCGACCGGCACGGCGGCCTTCGGTTCGATGGAGTTGATCACCGCGGCGATGGCGTCAGCCAGCCTCGCTCCGCCGCGCTGCAGGCCGACGATGGCGAGATGCGAGGCGCCGCGCTGGCGCTCGAGGATCTCGTGAGCGATGCGGGTGACGGCACGCCTGACGTCGTCCGCCGACATCACGATGTTGCTCACGTCGATCTCCTGGCCGTTCGAGCCTCACGGGACTCGTTTGACGGGCCGCCTCAGCGTAGCCGCTCGTAGACCATCCACCAGTCATTGCCGTAGACGAGCCGGAAGAATATCTGCTCGCTCAGCCAGTCCGACTCGATCTCGGCATCGAGCTCGCGCGGCAGGATGACGAACCGCACTTCGGGAGCAAACGGCAGGCGGTCGCTTCGGGCAAAGACGTCGGCGCCGTAGAGCACGCGACGGTACGGCGTCGGGAACACATAGACGCGCTCGCGGCGGGCCATGTGCGCCGTCAGCGTGTGGTACGCCGACACCACCGCGTCGGGCGGCACCTCGTTCATCGCGTCGTGCGCCGCGGTGACGGCGGGGTGCGACGGGGCCCACTTCGGCAGTTGCGTGCGCGCGAACGGCAGCGGAGTCCACGCGTAGGCGCAGGCGAGCGTGGCGACGAGCACCGCCGACGCGAGCCACGTGCGCAGGTGTTCGGCGACGCGCGAGATGCCGAAGAACGCCCCGATGACGAGGATCGGCACGAACTGCACCGCGTAGTGGTACTCGATCTGGCTCTGGTACCAGAACGTGCTCACGAGATTGGCGAGGAGCGGCAGCGTGCCGAGCAGCGCGATTTCCGGCCGCAGCAGCGCGAGAAAGCCGAGCGGGGCGAGCAGTTGCAGCAGGTACGACGGACGCTCCCCCGACACCAGGTGGCGCACGACCCTGTCGGGGCGGGTGACCGCGGTGCGCAGCAGTCCGCCGAACCCGCCGAACGGCAACCGCCACTCGTTGCGGTACGGTACTCCGATGATGCCGCGAATGACAGCGAACAGCATCAGCACCGCCACCCACACTGCACCCAGCACGGTGACCAGCCCGATGCGCCTGTCGCGTCGCAGGGTCACCCAGGCACCGAGCGCGACCACGAAGAGCGCGGTGTCCTCCTTCACGCACAAGATCAACACGACGGCGGCCGCATACTGGCGCCAGCGGTGCGCGAGCGCGGCGTAGATCGCCCACGCAATGAGCGGTGCGAGCGCCGCATCGGGGTGGAAGTTCTCCAGGCCCGTGTACGTGAGCGCGGGATGAAACAGGTACGCGACCACCGCGACGCAGCTCATCGGCAACGAACCGACTAGCAGGCGCGCCGACTTCCACACCGGCAGCGCACCGACGCCGAGCACGACCGCCTGCACGACGAAGAGCAGGCCGGTCGAGTCGACGAACCAGTACAGCGGCACGAGCGGCAGCAGGATGAACGAGCTGTGGTCGCCGAAGAGGTTGCGGCCCATGAGCGTGACGAACGGAGCCTGACCGCGCGAGAGCAGCCAGAGACCCTGGTCGTACAGCCCGAAGTCGTACGCCGAGGTGCCGAGACCGAAGTGGTCGCGCGTGGTGCGCACCGAGAGCCACACGGTGTAGAGCAGCGTGAGGGCGAGGGCGACGGTGTGCCAGACGGTCACGGTGTCGCGCAGGGTGTCGCGCAGGATCCGGCCGCGCCGCGCCGCCGCACCGAGCAGTTGCGACAGGTCGTCGGCCATGTCGTCGCTCGTGTCGCTCGCGCTAGCCGCTCGCGTCGTTCGTGGCGGTGTCGCCGCGCGTCGCCCGGGCTATCGCGCCGAGGACGCCGTTCACGAAACGCCCGGAGTCGTCTCCGCCGTAGCGCTTGGCGAGCCCGACCGCCTCGGCGAGCACCACCGCCGTCGGCACGTCGTCGCGCCCGATCAGTTCGAAGGTCGCGATGCGCAGCACGTTGCGGTCGGTGGTCGCCATGCGGTCGATGGTCCAGGCGTGGCTGTGCGCCGACAGCAGTTCGTCGATTCGCGAACGGTGCGCGGCGACGCCGTCGACGAGCATCGTCGTCAACGCGTCGAGCGGCACGCGGATGCGGGCGACCACCTGCGCCGGTTCCTCGCCGCGCACATCGGCCTCGAACAGCACGTTGAGCGCGCGCTCGCGGGCGTCGGAACGCGGGTCGAAGTCGTGGTTCCAGTCGTCATCGTCAGGTGCGCTGCCGGGTGCTGCGCCGGGCGAACCGCCGGGTGCACCATCTGCAACACCGTCCGAGACACCGTCGGAGACACCGTCGGGAATCTCGCTCTGCATATTCGGCGCGCCGTCAGACTCGCGTGACGTAGTCGCCCGTGCGGGTGTCGACCTTCACCTTGTCGCCGATGTTGACAAAGAGCGGCACCTGGATCACCTTGCCGGTCTGCAGCGTCGCCGGCTTGCGCGCGCCCGAGACGCGGTCGCCTTGGATGCCGGGCTCGGTCTGGGCGATGACGAGTTCGACCGACGCGGGGATTTCCACCGCCACGATCTCGTCGCCGTACATCGCGATCTGCGCGGTGGCGGATTCGACCAGGTAGTCGGCGGCGTCGCCGAGCGCGGCGGGCTTCACGTTGATCTGCTCGTAGGAGTCGGTGTCCATGAACACGAAGTCTCCGCCCTCTTTGTAGAGGAACTGCATGTCGCGGCGGTCGATGATCGCCTGCTCGACGCGCACGCCGGCGTTGAACGTGCGCTCGATCACCGCCCCCGTGCGCATGTTGCGCAACTTGGTGCGCACGAACGCACCACCCTTGCCGGGCTTCACGTGCTGGAACTCGACGATGCTGAAGAGTCCCTTGTCCAGCTCGAGCGTGAGGCCGTTTCTCAGTTCGTTGGTGCTAATTGCAGGCACGAGATGTCCTTTGGTGACTCGGTGAGTATGTCGCAGCCGGTCGCCGTGACGACCACGAGGTCTTCGATGCGCACGCCGCCGAGTCCTTCACGATAGACGCCGGGCTCGACGGTGACCACCTCGCCGGCTTGGAGGGGCTCGGGCATCGCCGCGCGCACCCACGGTTGCTCGTGGATTTGCAGGCCGACACCGTGCCCCGTCGAGTGGATGAACTCGCTGCCGAACCCGGCGTCGACGATCACGTCGCGGCACGTCTTGTCGACGTCGCCGGCCGACACGCCCGCGCGCACCGCCGCCAACCCCGCCAGTTGCGACTCGCGCACCACGTCGTGCATGCGGCGCAGAAGTGGGTCGACCTCGCCGATCAGGTACGTGCGGGTCATGTCGGAGTGGTAGCCGTCGACGAGCGCGCCGACGTCGATGACGACGAGGTGTCCTTCTTCGATGACCGCGGACGTCGGACGATGGTGCGGACGAGCACCGTTGGGGCCGGTCGCCACGATGGTGTCGTAGCTCGGGCCGTCGGCACCGTGGCGGCGCATGCGGTACTCGAGTTCGTCGCGCACGTCGCGCTCCGTCGGGCGCGATGACATCATCTCTATGCACTCGGCGAGTGCCGCATCGGTGCACGCTGCGGCACGCTTGATGCGCGCGATCTCGGCAGGCGACTTGCGCCGACGAAGTTGCTGCACTACTCCCCCGCAAGCCACGAGGCTCGTCTTTGCCTGGCTGCACAGCGCCTCGAATTGTGCGTGCGTCACTTCGCCCGGATCCACGCCGACAGCGCGACCGACGGCGATCGCCTGCTCGAGGCCTTCGCGCAGCGCAGCGGCAGTCGTGCCGACGACGACGCGCGCGGCGGCACCCGATTCCGCAAGTTGGTGGCGCGCCTGCTCGCCGTAGCGGCCGTCGGTGACGAGCACCATCTCGTGCGGCGTCACCACCAGTGTGCCCGCCGAGCCGGTGAACCCGGTGAGCCAGCGCACGTTGTTCAGGTCGTACACGACGAGCGTGTCGGGAGTCGCCGAGTCGCGGCCTGCCGTGTGGCGGCGCGCCAGTTCTTCGCGCACCAGCACGTCGCGACCCCCCACGGAAAGCCCCGGCAGCGGCACGGTCGCGGATTCGTTCTTCACGCGGCCTCCAGGTGGCGCACGAGCGCCTCGACGCCGAGCACGTACGACTCGCCCCCGAAACCCGCGACGGTGCCGATGGCGACCGGCGCGATGACGCTCGCGTGGCGCCATGGTTCGCGCGCCGCCGGGTTGGAGATGTGCACCTCCACCACGGGGATGCGCGCCGCTTTCAACGCGTCGTGCAGGCTCCACGCGAAGTGCGTGAAGGCGCCCGCGTTGAGCACGATGCCCGCGTACTTCGTGGCGGCGCCGTGCACGAATCCGATCATCGTCGCCAGGTCGTCGGTTTGTTCGCTGTCGACTTCGTACCCGAGGCGGCGGGCGGCGGCAGTCGCGCGACCCACGTGGTCGGCGAGGGTCGCGGTGCCGTACACCGCGGGTTCGCGCGTGCCGAGCAGGTTCAGGTTCGGGCCGTGCAACAACAGCAGCCTGGCGTTGTTCCGCACGCCGTTCAGGGTACTGAGAGAGCGTCGAACGCCGAGTGGACCGCGGCTTGGCTCACCCCGCTCACCGTCTCGATGCCCGACGGGCCGTCGAGCACGAACGTGAGCCCGTCGATCGCCTTCTTGTCGCGGCGCATCAGATCCACGAGCCGTGCGCGCGTCACGTTGCGCGGAACCTCGACCGACAACCCGTAATGCGCGACGATCACGTCGCGGTGATGCGCGACGCGACTCGCGTCGATGCGCGAGAGAGCATGCGCGAGGTGCGCCGCGTACATCATTCCGACGGCGACTGCCTCGCCGTGCGCCAGGGCGAACCCGCTCGCCGACTCGAGCGCGTGCCCGAGGGTGTGTCCGTAGTTGAGCACTGCGCGCCGCCCGGATTCGCGCTCGTCTTGCCCGACGATCTCCGCCTTGATCTGCACGCAGCGGGCGATGCGCGCGTCGAGGTCGAGCGCGAGCAGGTCGTCGCCGACGAGGAAGTGGTACTTCGCCATCTCGCCGCGCCCGCAGCGCTGCTCGCGCTCGGGCAGCGAGTCGAGGTGGGCGGTGTCGCAGACGACGCCGCACGGCTGCCAGAAGGCGCCGACCAGGTTCTTGCCGGCGGCGATGTTGACGCCGGTCTTGCCCCCGATTGCCGCGTCGATCATCCCGACGAGCGAGGTGGACACGTGCACCACGCGCACCCCGCGGTGCCAGGCGCTCGCCGCGTAGCCGGCCACGTCGGTGACCATTCCGCCGCCGACCGCCACCACCACGTCGCTGCGCGTGATGCCGGCCGCGGCGAACTCGCCGCACAAGCGCTCGACGGTGGCGAGCGACTTGTGCTCCTCGCCGCTGCCGACCACGTGCCGCGACAGGGCCACTCGCTCAGGCACGTGCCTGCTCACGTCGACGGGGATGCCGTCTTGCGTGACCAGCGCGACGCGGCGCGCGTCGGGCGGGATCAGCGAGGCGAGTTCGCGCGAGGCGCCGCGGCCGACCACCACGTCGTACGACCGTTCGCCGAGTTCGACCCGCACACGGCGCATCATGAAGCCGACACCTTGCCGACGGCGAGCGCGACCGCCGCCACGACGTCGTCGATGCTCATGCCTGCCGTGTCGACGCGCACGTCGGCGACCGATTCGTACAGTGCACGGCGCTCGCGGTCGAGCGCCGACAACCGCGCCACGGGGTCGTTGTCGAGCAGCGGTCGATGTTGCCCGCGCGCGGTGCGCTGCCCGAGGGTCGCCAAGTCGGCGTCGAGCCACACGGTGACGGTCGCGCGGTCGCCGATCGCGTCGCGGTTCGCGCCGGCCAGCACGCATCCGCCGGCTGCCGCGACCACGGTGTCGTCGCGAGTCGCGAGCGCGTCGGCGAGTGCCGCAGATTCGAGGCGGCGGAACTCGCTCTCGCCGTCTTCCTCGAAGATCGCCCCTACCGGTTTGCCGGCTTTCGCGACGACGAGGTCGTCGGTGTCGACGAACCGCGCGCCGATGCGCGCCGCCAACTCGCGACCGACGGTGGTCTTGCCCGCACCCATCATGCCGACGAGCACGACGACGCGAGCCATGCGATCAGCGCAGCGACTCGCCGAAGGCGCGGGCGTTGCGCACGAACTCGGCGACGGAGTCGCCGCCGAACTTGCGCTGCGCCTCGGCGGCGAGCACGAGCGCGATCATCGTCTCGGCCACCACGCCCATCGCCGGCACGGCGGTCACGTCGGTGCGCTCCTTGAAACTCACGGTCTCTTCCTTGGACACGACGTCGACGGTCTTCAGCGTCGGGCGGTTGAGCGTGGAGAGCGGCTTCATCGCGGCGCGCACCACGAGCAACTCCCCCGTCGTCATACCGCCCTCGGTACCGCCGGCTTTGGTCGACTCGCGACGGTACGAAGCGCTGGAGTCGTCCCACGTGATGGCGTCGTGGGCCTCGCTGCCGCGCCGCGCCGCGTTGGCGAATCCGTCGCCGATCTCCACGCCCTTCACCGCCTGGATGCTCATGATGGCTTGGGCGAGCATGCCGTCGATCTTGCGATCCCAGTGCACGTGGCTGCCGAGCCCGACGGGCAGGCCGTACGCGAGCACCTCGACGACGCCGCCGAGGCTGTCGCCGTCCTTCGCCGCCGCCTCGATCTCGGCGATCATCTTTTCTTCGGTCGACTTGTCGAAACAGCGAACGGGCGACTCGTCGATGCGCGCTTGGTCGCGCGGCGTGGGTCGCGCGACGGCGTCACTCGACACCGAGCCGAGCGCCGTCACGTGCGACACGATCCCGACACCGATCTGACGCAACAACAACTTGGCGAGCGCACCGGCAACGACGCGGGCGCTGGTTTCGCGCGCACTCGCCCGCTCGAGCACGTCGCGCGCGTCCACGAAGTCGTATTTCTGCATGCCCGCCAGGTCGGCGTGCCCGGGCCGCGGTTGCGTCAGCGGCTTCTTCGTCGCCCCCGGGTGCGGCGACATCTCCTCGTGCCACACGTCGCTGCGGAACCACTCGGTGTTCTTGATGAGCACGGCGACGGGCGAGCCCAGCGTGCGGCCGTGCCGGATGCCGCCGATCAACTCGATTTCGTCGCGCTCGAACTTCTGGCGCGGACCGCGGCCGAACCCGAGACGACGGCGCGCGAGTTCCGCGGAAAGATCGTCGGCCACGACCGCCAGGTTCGACGGCAGACCCTCGACGATCACCACGAGCGCCTGACCGTGGCTTTCGCCGGCGGTCAAGTAGCGCAACATGCGCCTGAATTCTACCGCTGTTGTTTCGCGAGTTCGCCGAGCGCGGCGCGTCGCATCAGTTCCACATCGGGTCGGCGACGCAGCCAGAGTCGCTGCTGGAGCGCCGCCTGCGCGCAGAGCATGTCGAGACCGTCGACCACCTTCGCCCCTCGACCGCGCGCCTCTCGGACGAGCCGCGTCTCGAGCGGGTGATACACGGCGTCGAGCACGCAGTGCCGCGCGCGCAACGCGCTCGTGTCGAACGGCAGCGCATCCGCCGCCACACCGCTCATGCCTTGCGGTGTCGTGTTGATGATGGTCGCGCACTCCCCGACACGCCCCACGTCGATCGGCTCGGTGGAGCCCGGGCGCACGGCGTTGCCGACGGCGACGGCGTCGTCGCGTCGCGAAGGCGTGCGGTTCGCCACGCGCACGCGCGAACCCCCGGCTGCGAGCGCGGCCACCACGGCGCGCGCCGTGGCACCGGCACCGATCACCGCCACATGCGCGAGGTCGGCGCCCGCGGCGCCCAACGCATCGACGCATCCCGTGCCGTCCGTGTTGTGGCCGACGAGCCTGCCTTCTGCGTCGCGCACCACGGTGTTGACCGCGCGCACCAACGTCGCCGATGCGTCGACGACGTCGAGTGCCGGGATCACCATCTCCTTGTGCGGCATCGTCACCGAGAGACCCGCGATGCCGAGCACCCGCATCGCGTCGATGGCGGCGACGGCGTGCAGCGGGTCGACCTCGAACGCGCAGTAAATCCAGTCGTCGCCGTGCGCGGCGAACGCCGCGTTGTGGATGACCGGGGAGAGGCTGTGGCGCACGGGGCTGCCGATCACGCCGGCCACCCGCGTGCGGGCGGTCGGTGTCACGGCAGCACCCCCGCCGCCCGCGCCGCCGCGACGTTCTGCTCGTGCAGCCGGTTGGTGGTCGAGAACGCGTGCCGGCCCTCTGCGTCGGCGAGCACGTAGAAGAGCAGGCGGCACTCGTCGCGCTTTTCCTTCTTGGTGCGCGCGGTGCACAGCGCGTCGTCGTCGGCCGGGTCGTCGGCGGGGTTCATCGCCGCGACGAGCGACGCTTCGCCCGGGCTCGCGATGGGCGTCGGCGGCAGTCCCTTGCGCAGGTACACGTTGTACGGCGAGTCGGCTAGCTTCAGGTCGGCGAACTCGGCGCCGTCGGGTGCCCCGTAGTACAGCGCGGCGTCGACCTGCAGTTCCATGTCGAGCGCGAGCCGGTTGTGAATCACGCGCGCGACGAGGGCCCGTTCCTCGGCGATCTTCACCTCCTTCTCGATGAGGGACGCGATGATGATGAGCTCGTACGGGGTGCGCCCGAGGCGTCGTGCCGCCGATTCGATGTCGTTGGCGAGCGCGCGGCTGCGCATCTCCTCGATCATCCGCGCCAGCACGTCGGCGGCCGTCTCGTACGCCGCCACGCGGTACAACGCCGGAAAGACGAGCCCCTCGTACGACGCGACACCCGCGGGGCGGAACGGGGCGGGCAGTTCGCCGGTCGCGAGCGCGGCGTCGACGTCGGCGGCGGTGAAACCGGGCGCGTCGCGCTCGAGTCGGGCGGCGATCTGGACGATGGTGAAACCCTCGGGGAAGACGACCTCCACTTCCACCGCCGCGTCGTCGACCGGCGCACTGACGACGGCGTCGGTGCCGACTCGTCGGGCGACCTCGCGCACCTGCCATCCGGCCCAGGCGACGAACACGGCGGCGACGGTGGCGAGCCCGACCAGGATCTGGCGCGAGTAGCGGCGCAGGTCGGGCAGCATGCCGTCGGTGTCGGCGTCGTCGTCGGCGCGCACGGTGTCCCACGGATCGTCCCGCCACGGACCGTCCGTTTGCGGCGCGGCGCGGCGGTCGTCGTCGCCGTGCGTCACGTCGAGTCCTGCGCGCCCTGCATTCGACGCTGGTCGATGAACGACTGCAGCATCACGGCCGCCGCCACTTTGTCGACGACGCGGCGGCGGGCGTCGGCGCGCATCTCCATCTCGACGAGCGAGCGGTCGGCGGTCACCGTGGTGAGCCGTTCGTCGTGCAGGTGCACGGGCACAGCGAGGGCCGCCCGCAGTTCTTCGGTTTCGTCGATGGCGCTCTGCGCGGCGGCGGTCACCTTGCCGCTCATGTTGAGCGGCAGTCCGACGACCACGGCACCGGCCTGGTATTCCGCGACGAGCGCGGCGATGCGCGCGTGGTCGTCGCGGCGGGCACCGGTGCGCTGCACCACGGTGAGCGGTGTCGCGACGCGTTCGTCAGGGTCGCACAACGCGACGCCGATGCGCTTGCTGCCGAGGTCGAGACCCAGGCAGCGCATCACGTGGCGCGCCGTGCGGCCGCCACTGCGGCGGTCGCCTTCACGAGGGCGTCGTCGAGCGCCCCGGCATGCTTGCCGCCGGCCGTCGCGATGTCGCCCTTGCCGCCACCGCCGCCGCCGACTTCCTTCGCGGCGTCTTTCAGCAGCTCCCCCGCCTTGAGTCCGCTGGCCGGCGTGACCGCGGCGACGAGCGCGACGCCGCCCGAATCCGACACTCCGCCGAGGACGACGGCCTCGATGCCGCTCCTGCCGCGCACCGCGATCGCGAGGTCGCGCAGGTCCGCTGGCGCGAGTCCGTCGACGCGCGACACCAACGCTCCGTCCACGGCGCGAGCGACGAGCTCGTCGGCCTGTGCCGCCATCTGGTTGCGGCGCAACTTCTTCAGTTCGTCGCCGAGCGCTTTGGCGTTGTCGACGGCGCGCTGCGCCGCAGCGACGAGGTCGTCGGGCTTGGCACCGAGCACTTGCGCGGCAGTTTCCGCCACGGTCGCCACCTCGAGCATGCGGCGCAGTGCGTGCTCGCCGGTGAGCGCTTCGATGCGACGCAGGTTGGAGCCGATCGATCCTTCGCTCACGATCCTGATCGGGCCGATGTCCCCGGTGGCCGACACGTGCGTACCGCCGCACAACTCGAGCGAGTGGCCGGCCTCGAGCACGCGCACGACGTCGCCGTACTTGTCGCCGAAGAACGCGATGGCTCCCTTGTCGCTGGCAGCCTGCTTGGTCATCTCGGTCGCCGCCACCGGCGTGTTGGCCAGCACTTCGGCGTTGGCGAGTTGCTCGATGCGGCGGAGTTGGGCGGGCGTGACGGCCTCGTAGTGGCTGAAGTCGAACCGCAGACGGTCGGGCGCCACGAGCGAGCCGGCCTGCTTCACGTGGTCGCCGAGCACCTCCCGCAGGGCCCAGTGCAACACGTGGGTGGCGGTGTGGTTGCGCTTGGTCGATGCGCGCGCGGCGGCGTCGATCGCGGCGGTCACCGCGTCGCCGACCGCGAACGAGCCGCGCGTGATGCGCACGAGGTGCCGACGCAGACCCGGCGCGGCGAACGTGGTGTCGAGCACGCGTGCCGTCGCGGCGAGGTTCGAGATCGTTCCGGTGTCGCCGACCTGTCCGCCGCTCTCGGCGTAGAACGGCGTGGTGTCGAGGAAGATCTCGTGCACGCTCGAGCCGTCGTCGTGGTCGAACGGCCCGAGCACCGCGACGACCCGCGCGCTCGCCTCGTCGCGCTCGTAGCCGACGAACGTGGTCGCGCCGTCGGCGTCGAGGAGCGACTTGTAGGCGGCCGTGCGCTGCGGGTCGGCGGCCTCGTTCTTGCGCGCGTTCTTGCCGCGCTCGCGCTGGCGCTCCATCTCGCGCTCGAAACCCTCGGTGTCGACCCCGAGCCCGCGTTCGACGGCGATTTCCTGGGTGAGTTCGAGCGGGAAACCGTACGTGTCGTGCAGCGCGAACGCTGCGGCACCCTTGATCTTGCCCGTCGAGCCCGCCATCTCGCTCTCGAGAATCGAGAGGCCGTTGCGCAGCGTGGCGCGGAACTTCTCCTCCTCGCGCGTGATGACGCCGAGGATGAAGTCTTTGTTCGCCGCGAGGTCGGGGTGCGCGGTCTTCATCACCGACAACGACGTCTCGACGAGCGACGGCAGCACCAGCTTCTCGCAGCCGAGCAGGTACGCGTGTCGTACCGCCCGTCGGATGATGCGACGCAGCACGTACCCGCGACCCTCGTTCGAGGGGAACACGCCGTCGTTGATCATCATCATCGACGAGCGAGCGTGCTCGGCGAGCACGCGCAGGCTGAAACTCGGCCGGTGCACGTAGTCGCCGACGCGGTACTCCGCGCCGGTCAGTCGCCGACCGGTGTCGATGAGCGGCGCGAGCAGGTCGGTCTCCCAGATCGAGTCGACGCCCTGCACGAGCGTGAGGATGCGCTCGAAACCCGCACCGGTGTCGATTGACGGTCGCGGCAGCCGCGTGCGCGAGCCGTCCGTGGCTTGGTCGTACTGCATGAAGACGAGGTTCCAGAACTCGAGGAAGCGGTCGCCGGCCGGGTCGTGCAGCGGTCCGCCGTCGGGACCGAACGCGCTGCCGCGGTCGATGTGGATCTCGGAGCACGGACCGCACGGACCGACGTCGCCCATCTGCCAGAAATTGTCCTTGTCGCCGAGCCGCTGGATGCGCTCGATCGGCAGGCCCACGACGTCGTGCCAGATCTGCTCGGCTTCGTCGTCGCTCTCGTGCACGGTGATCCACAGCCGGTCGCCGTCGAAACCGAACACTTCGGTGACGAGCTCCCAGCCCCACGGGATCGCCTTCTCCTTGAAGTAGTCGCCGAAACTGAAGTTGCCGAGCATCTCGAAAAAGACGAGGTGTCGCTTGGTGCGCCCGACGTCGTCGAGGTCGTTGTGCTTGCCGCCGGCGCGCACGCACTTCTGCACGCTGACCG
>Ga0233424_10002675_pt1 | contig 12264 bp, 10 predicted proteins | sample Watercolumn_Towu_FD_181011 | JGI IMG/M metagenome (GOLD analysis project Ga0233424, IMG submission 181011) | Freshwater microbial communities from Lake Towuti, South Sulawesi, Indonesia - Watercolumn_Towuti2014_125_MG | ecosystem: Environmental > Aquatic > Freshwater > Lake | place: Indonesia... | reverse complement strand
GAGTGCCACTTCGCTGGCAACACGTCCGAGCACCTTGTCGGTGGCGTCAATCACAAACCACTCGTGCGTCACTTCGGCCGGCTTGGCGCTGAAGGTCTTCATGAGAGTAGCTTTCGCTAGGGCCGGCGCCTCTATAAAAGACACCGGCGTTGATGGCTGATTTGCTGACCTGCCTCGGTGCTGTGTCTTGAATGCACAACCTCTCGGCAAAGCCTCTTTCCCGCAGCCTTTTGACGGAAAAGCCCACGAGTGTAGCAGCTCAAGCGCTGGATTGAAAGGCGGCTCCGGCGGTAACCTCCGGTGAAACCTGCGGCCCCGCCCATGACACCCCCGCCCTCCGCGCCCCCACCCCCGCCCGATGGCCCCGCCTCGGGCTGGGAGCACGAGCTGTCGGCCTTCGGGCCGGACGCGGCAGCCCCGCCGACGGTGGCCCTGCCGCCGCCCACCGGCGCGCTGGCCGGCGCCCGAGCGGCGCTGGAGCGGCTGTCGACCTGGGTGCCGATCCGCTCGCTGGGGCGCCGCCACCGGCGCCGCATCATCGATCACCTGCTGTCCCTGGACCCTCACGACCGCTACCTGCGCTTCGGCTACCCGGCGTCGGACGAGCAGATCCGCAAGTACGCGCTCAGCATCGATTTCGCCCGCGACGAGGTGCTGGGCATCTTCAACCGCCGGCTGCAGTTGATCGCCCTGGCCCACGTCGCCTACGGCCTGCCCATGCCCGGCGAGCCGCAGCGCACGATGGCCGAGTTCGGCGTCTCGGTGCTGTCCAATGCCCGCAGCCGCGGCCTGGGCCGGCGCCTGTTCGACGCGGCCGGCCTGCATGCGCGGAACCGGGGCATCGACACCCTGTTCATCCACGCCCTGAGCGAGAACGTCCCCATGCTGCGCATCGCGGCGGCCGCGGGCGCCATCGTCGAGCGGGACGGCGGGGAGTCCGCCGCCTGGCTGCGCCTGCCGCCCGACACCGTCGGCTCCCAGGTCGAGCAGGCCCTGGAGCGGCACCTGGGTGAGCTGGATTTCCAGGTCAAGCGCCAGGCCCAGGTGATCAGCGGGTTCGTCGACAGCGTCGCCGAGGTGAAGGCGCATTTCGACTCGTCGGGCCGCGCGGCCAAGCAATAAGCCCCCAGCAGGCCCCGCCCCGGCGGCGCCAGCCTGGCGACAGCCAACCCCCATTCCGGGCCCCCTCAGGCCCGGGGTTATCGGGGCTAGCGAGTACTCATTTTTGGGGACGTTGCGATACATTGCCCCTCCATCGCGCCGAGGGATTTGGCGCTGCCGCCCCAACTCCCGAGGGACATGCCGTACGCCGTCTATTGGATCGCCGCCCTGGCTGTTTGCGTGCTGGGCCTGGCCGTCAGCCTGATCTGGGCTCTGCGGCGGCCGGCGCACGCCAACAAAGGCCTGCCAGCGGAGTGGTCACTCACGGCGCGGCCGGTCTTCACGAGCGATGAGCGCCGCGTCTTCCGGCTGCTGCGCGAGGCCCTGCCCCACCACGTCGTGCTGTCCAAGCTGCCGCTGGTGCGCTTTTGCCAGCCCACCGAGGCCAAGGAAGTGCGCTACTGGTTCGACCTGCTCGGCGCCTCCCACGTCACCTTCGCCATCTGCAGCCCCAACGGCCGCGTGCTGGCGGCCATCGACCTGGAAGGCGAGCGCGGCGTGACGCCCCGCAGCCTGCAGATCAAGCAGGCCGTGCTGTCCGCCTGCCGCGTGCGCTACCTGCGCTGCGCCATGGACCAGCTCCCCAGCGTGGCCGAGCTGCAGCTGCTCGTGCCCCAGGGCAGCAACACCCGCGGCCCGCTGCCGGCCCCGGCGGCCACCGCCGGCCTGTCACGCCGCCGCAGCAGCCTGGGCGAAGACGACTACGGCAGCGACTGGGGCCAGTTCTCCCAGCCCCTGCCGCTCTGGCAGGACGCCAGCGTGTTCGCCGGCAGCCACGACCGCACTGAGCGCTACGACGAGCGCTACTCGCGCCCGCCGGTGCAGGCGCCGATGCACCACCGCGCCGACTACGCGCCCCCACCGCCGCCGCAGCGCCGCCTGCCCCAGCGCAGCCTGGACACCTCGCGCTACCACCCGCGCAACCTGCCGGTGCTGGACGATGCCGATGACGAGGCCATGATGGACGACATCGTCGGCGTCGTCGTGGACGCGCCGCGCTACGCCACCGAGCGCCCCCGTCGCCGCTGACAGCGCCGTCGGCGGCCCACGCCGCGCCATCCCGGCGACACTCGCCGGATGCACCCCGCAACCCCTGACCTCAGCTTCGGCGACCTGACGCCGGAGTTCATGCTCGACGCCCTCGATGCCGCCGGCCTGCGCGCCGACGGCCGGTTGCTGCAGCTCAACTCCTTCGAGAACCGCGTGCTGATGCTGCACCTGGAGGACGGTGGCGCCGCAGTGGCCAAGTTCTACCGCCCGGGGCGCTGGACGGACACGCAGATCCTCGAGGAGCACGGCTTCGCCGCCGAGCTGGCGGCGGCCGAAGTGCCGGTGGCCGCGCCCTGGGCCCTGGCCGGCGGCTCCACGCTCTTCCACTACGAAGGGCAGCGCCTGGCCGTCACGCCGCGCCAGGGCGGCCGGGGCCCGGAGCTGGAAGACCCCGAGGTGCTGCGCTGGATCGGCCGCCTGCTGGCACGCCTGCACGGCGTGGGCCGCCAGCAGCCCTTCGCCGAGCGCCTGGCCTGGGCAAGCGCCGCTCCGGCCCAGGCCGCGCGCGACTGGCTCATCGGCCATGAGGCCATCCCCCCCGAGATCGCCCCCGGCTGGGACGAGGCCGCGCGGCGCTGCATCGACGCCATCCAAGCCGCCTTCGACAGCCTGCCCGACCTGGCCCTGACCCGCCTGCACGGCGACTGCCACCCCGGCAACATCCTCTGGACGCCCGACCGCGGGCCGCACTTCGTGGACCTGGACGACGCCGTCACCGGCCCGGTGGTGCAGGACCTGTGGATGCTGCTGCCCGGCGAGCCGGACGCCGCCCGCCACCTGCTCAACGCGGTGCTCGACGGCTACGAGCAGATCGCCGAGTTCGACGACCGCGAGCTGCGCCTCATCGAGCCGCTGCGCACGATGCGCATGATCCACCACAGCGCCTGGCTGGCCCGCCGCTGGGGCGACCCTGCCTTCCCGCTGGCCTTCCCGTGGTTCGGCACGCCCAACTACTGGCATGACCAGGTCGCCAAGCTGCGCGAGCAGCTGGAGGCCATGCGCCCACGGGATGCGGCGCCGACGCTGGTGCGGGACGAGGACGAGGTGAACTTCGACGGCGACGGCTTCGCCTGAAGGGCCCCGGCGGGCGGTGTGACGTACCGGACGAATCCGGTGGGTTGACTCGGAAAATACTGGATATACATACAGTATTGTGGTCTCATCCACGCTCCGGTTTCTTCCCCCCGCCGTCCGGCCATGCTGCCCGCGCCTGCCTCCTCCGCCCTGCCCTTCCCGCCTGTTTTCCCTCCCACCTTGGCGGCCACCCAGCCGCAGCCGCGGCTGGAAGACAGCGCCGGCCTGCAGGGGCGGCTGTGGCGGGGCAACAGCCTCGGGCGCGCGGCCGAGCCCGTGCTGGCCAGCGGCTTTGCCGCCCTGGATGCCGAGCTGCCCGGTGGCGGCTGGCCGCTGCGGGCCGTCACCGAGCTGCTGACGCCGCAGGCCGGCGCGCTGGAGTGGCGGCTGCTGGCGCCCGCGCTGCGCGGCTGGTGGGCGGGCCAGGCGGCCCCCGCGCCCCGCGCCACCCGCCGACGCGCGCCAGCAACTGCGTCGGCCACGGCGTCGGCCGCGCTGCGCTCGCTGCTGCTCATCAACCCGCCCCACATCCCGCACCTGCCCGGCCTGCAGGGCCTGGGGCTGCCGGCTTCGGCCCTGGTGTGGGTGGCGGCCAGCACGCCGGCCGAGGCCCTCTGGGCGGCCGAGCAGGCGCTCAAGTCGCACGTGGCCGTGCTGGCCTGGCTGCCCGAGGCCCGGCCGGAGCAGGTGCGGCGGCTTCAGGTCGCCGCGCTCGGGTCCGACGCGCCCGCCTTCCTCCTGCGCCCCGAGCGCATGCGCACGCAGTCCTCGGCCGCGCCGCTGCGCCTGGTGGTGCGCCCGGGCGAGGGCTGGGCGCTGGACGTGCACCTGCTCAAGCGCCGCGGCCCGGCACATGAAGGCTGGCTGGCCCTGCCGGCCATTCCCGGCGCGGTGGAACCGCTGCTGACGGCCGCCCGCCGCCAGCCGCAGCCGGCCCCCTTGCCCGTGCCCGGCCCGGCCCCCACGCCAGCCACCCCGCCGATGGAGCGCCCCGATGCGCTGGCTCGCCCTGTGCTGCACGCCTGATGCACCGGCCGGCGACGCCGACGCCCTCGCCTGGCTGGCCCTGGGCTTCACGCCGCGCGTGACGCGGCTGGAGGAAGCCGTGGTGGCCGAGGTGTCGGCCAGCCTGCGGCTGTTCCGCGGCGCGCGGGCGCTGCGGCAGCAGTTGCAGGCCCAGGCCGCGCAGGCGGGCCTCGGGCTGGGCGCCACCGCCTGGGCGCCCACGGCGCTGGGCGCGCTCGCGCTCGCCCGTGTGCGCGATGTGCCCGACGCCCCCCGCCGCGGCACTTTCGCCGAGCGCCTGGACGCCCTGCCCCTGCACGCCCTCAGCGCCGCACAGGCCCACCACGCCATGCTGGCCCGCCTGGGTTGCCGCTCGCTGGGCGAACTGCGCGGGCTGCCGCGCGCAGCGCTGGCCCGGCGCTTCGGCCCGGGGCTGCTCACCGCGCTCGACCAGGCCTACGGCGACCTGCCCGAAGCCCACGAATGGCTCACCCTGCCCGACCGCTTCGAGGCCCGGCTGGAGCTGCCCTGGCGCGTAGAGCATGCGCCGGTGCTGCTGAGCTTTGCCGAGACGCTGCTGCGCCAGCTCTGCACCTTTCTGGCTGCGCGGCATGCCGGCGTGCGCGCGCTGCGCCTGGCCTGGCAGCACGACGCCATGCGCGCCCGCGACGTGGCCAGCAGCGGCGAACTCAGCCTCGCCACGGCCGACACCACGCGCGACCTGCCCCGCCTCACGCGGTTGATGGGCGAGCACCTCGCCCGCACGACGCTGGCCGCACCCGCCGGCGAGATCTCCCTCAGCGCCGAGCAGTTGCTGCCGCTGCAGGAGCTCAGCGGCGGCTTGCTGCCCGGCGCCCCCGGCGAGCAGGAGCACACCAGCACCAACGCGCTGCTGGAGCGGCTGTCCGTGCGCCTCGGCGCCGCACAGGTGCGCCAGGGCCGGCTGCGCGAAGACCACCGCCTGGACCGCATGCAGGACTGGCAGCCCTGGCCCTGCCCGCCGGCGGCCGCGCCCGCCGTGCGCCCACCGCCCGGCCCGCAGCCCACCTGGCTCGTCGACCCGCCGCTGCCGCTGCGCTGCGATGCCCGCGAGCAGCCGCTCTTCGCCGGGCCGCTCACGCGCATCAGCGGGCCGCACCGCATCGAGACCGGCTGGTGGCAGGGCGGCGGCCTGCAGACGCGCGATTACTTCGTCTACCGCAGTGCCGCGCGCGGGCTGCTGTGGGTCTACCACGAGCGCTTCCCCGACCCGGCGGCGGCACGGGCGTCGGGGTGGTTCCTGCACGGGGTGTTCGCATGACGGTGGCGGACTCCCAGGCCTATGCCGAGTTGCACTGCCTGTCGGCCTTCAGCTTCCTGCGCGGCGCCTCCGAGCCGCAGGAGCTGGTGGAGCGCGCCGTGCAGATGGGCTACACCGCCCTCGCGCTGACCGACGAATGCTCGCTGGCCGGTGTGGTGCGCGCGCACAAGCAGCTGCGCGAGATGCGCGAGGCCGCCGCGGCCGAAGGGGCCGATCCCGTCACGCTGCAGCTGCTCATCGGCAGCGAGTTCCTCGTGCGCGACGACGCCGGCACGCCGCGCTTCAAGCTCGTGCTCATCGCGCAGAACCTCAACGGCTACGGCAACCTCAGCCAGTTCATCACCCGGCTGCGCCGCGCCAGCCCGGTCAAGGGCGAGTACACGCTGCATTGGCGCCAGCTCGCGCCGGAGCTGCTGGCCGACTGCCTGGCCCTGCTCGTGCTGCCGCGTGAGGCGACCGACGCCGAGCTGCTGGCACCGGCGCAGTGGGCGCTGCAGCACTTCACCGGCCGCGCCTGGCTGGCCGTGGAGCTGCTGCGCGAGGCCAGCGACGCGCTCTGGCTGCAGCGGCTGCAGGCGCTGTCCGAAGCCACCGCGCTGCCGCTGGTGGCAGCGGGCGACGTGCACTTCCACGTGCGCTCGCGCAAGGCGCTGCAGGACGTGATGACAGCCACGCGCCTCGGGCGCACGGTGGCCGAGTGCGGCTTCGACCTGCAACCCAATGCCGAGCGCCACCTGCGCAGCCGCTACCGGCTCTCGCGCCTCTACCCGCCTGCGCTGATGGCGGAGACCCTGCATGTGGCGGCGCGCTGTCACTTCAGCCTCGACGAGATCCGCTACTGCTACCCGAGCGAGGTCGTGCCTGCCCGGCTGACGGCGGCGCAGCACCTGCGCGAGCTCACCGAAGCCGGCGTGGCCCGCCGCTGGCCCGGGGGGCTGACGCCCGAACTGCGCGCACGCATCGAGCACGAGCTCGCCCTCATCGAGGAGCTCGGCTACGAGCACTACTTCCTGACCGTGGCCGACGTCGTCGCCTTCGCGCGCAGCCAGGACATCCTCTGCCAGGGCCGCGGCTCGGCGGCCAACAGCGTCGTCTGCTACTGCCTGGGCGTGACCTCGGTGAACCCCGAGGAAAGCACCCTGCTCTTCGAGCGCTTCATCAGCCGCGAGCGCAACGAGCCGCCCGACATCGACGTCGACTTCGAGCACGAGCGGCGCGAGGAGGTCATCCAGCACCTCTACCAAAAATACGGCCGCGACCGCGCCGCGCTCACGGCGGTGGTGATCTGCTACCGGCCCAAGAGCGCCATCCGCGACGTGGGCAAGGCGCTGGGTTTCAGCGAAGCGCAGATAGAGGTGATGAGCAGCGACCACAGCGGCTGGTCCACCCAGGTGCTGCCGGAGGAGCACCGCGCCGAGCTGCTGCAAAAGCTCGGCCTGCCGGAGGACGACCCGCGCCTGCTGCAGCTCATCGCCCTGGGTCGCCAGCTCAACGGGCTGCCGCGGCATTTGTCGCAGCACGTGGGTGGCTTCGTGCTGACCGAGGGGCCGCTGGAGCGCCTCGTGCCCATCGAGAACGCCACGATGGAAAACCGCAGCGTCATCGAGTGGGACAAGGACGACATCGACGAGCTCAAGATGATGAAGGTCGACGTGCTGGCCCTGGGCATGCTGAGCGCCATCCGCCGCTGCATCGACCTCGTCAACACGCTGCGCGGCGAGCGCTGGGAGCTGGCCACCATCCCGCGCGAATGCACACGCACCTACGACATGATCTGCCGCGCCGACACGGTGGGCGTGTTCCAGATCGAAAGCCGCGCGCAGATGTCCATGCTGCCGCGCCTGAAGCCCCGCTGCTACTACGACCTCGTCATCGAAGTCGCCATCGTGCGGCCCGGCCCCATCGAGGGCGGCATGGTGCACCCCTACCTCAAGAACCGCGCCCTGCCGCCGGATGACGTGCCCTACCCGAGCGAAGCGCTGAAGGAAGCCCTCTGGCGCACACGCGGCGTGCCCATCTTCCAGGAGCAGGTGATGCAGGTGGCCATGATCGCCGCGGGCTTCAGCGCCGGCGAGGCCGACCAGCTGCGCCGCGCCATGGCCGCCTGGAAGCGACCCGGCGTGCTGGAGAAGTACTACGACAAGGTCGTGCAGGGCATGCGCGCGCGGGGCTACACCGACGACTTCGCGGAGAGCATCTTCAAGCAGATCAAGGGCTTCTCCAGCTACGGCTTCCCCGAGAGCCATGCGGCCAGCTTCGCGCTGCTGACCTACATCAGCTGCTGGCTCAAGTGCCACGAGCCCGCGGCCTTCCTGTGCGCGCTGCTCAACAGCCAGCCGCTGGGTTTCTACACCCCGAGCCAGCTCGTGCAGGACGCGCGACGCCACCGCATCGAAGTGCGCCCCATCGACGTGAACCACAGCGACAAGGACAGCACGCTGGAGCCCCACGCCCTGCCCGCCACGCCCGACGGCGAGCGCCCGCAGCCCGCCGTTCGCCTGGGCCTGCGCCTGGTCAGCGGCCTGGGCGACGAGGCCGCGCTGCGCATCGAGCGCTCACGCCGCGCGCACGGCCCCTTCGCCCACCCGCAGGACCTCGCCCACCGCGCGCGGCTGAGCCAGCAGGACATGCAGCAGCTCGCCGCCGCCGACGCGCTCACCAGCCTCGCCGGCCACCGCCGCCAGCAGGTCTGGCAGGCCTCGGCCCTGCACGCGGTGCCGCAGTTGTTGCAGGGCAGCCTGCTGCCGGAAGACGACCTGGAACTGCCCGCCGCCGCCGAGGGCGAGGAGGTGCTCTGGGACTACGCCGCCACCGGCCTCACGCTGCGCCGCCACCCGCTGGCCCTCTTGCGGCCGCGGCTGGCCCAGCAGGGCCTGCTGTCGGCCCGCCAGCTCGACGCCGTCAAGGCCGGGCGTTACGCCAAGGCCTGCGGCATCGTCACCGGCCGGCAAAAGCCGCAGACGGCCAAGGGCACGCTCTTCGTCACGCTGGAAGACGAGACCGGCAATGTGCAGGTCATCGTCTGGCCCAAGGTCTACGAGGAACACCGCAGCACCATCCTCGGCGCGCGGCTGCTGGCCGTGGAGGGCATCTGGCAACGCGGCGACGGCGACGTGCGCCACCTGCTGGCGCGGGGGTTCAGGAACCTGAACCCGCTGCTGGGGAGGTTGCCGACGGAGAGTCGGGATTTCAGGTGACGCCCCACCCACCCTTGAACGATTAAACCAGTCAGATAACTGGTCAGAAGGAGTGCATCATGCAGGCATGGCCCGTTCAGGACGCCAAAGTGCGGTTCAGTGAATTCTTGGAAACCTGCCTGACCGAAGGGCCTCAAATGGTCACCAAGCGAGGGACCGAGGCGGCCGTGCTGGTGCCTATCGACGAATGGCGCCGCCTCCAGACTGCGGCGCGGCCGTCGCTCAAGCAATTGCTGCTGTCCGCAGAGGCGCGCCACGAACTGAACGTTCCCGCTCGTGGCGCCGCTCGGCGACGAGTGCCTGCAGCGGTGTGGTGAGCTGGTGTACCTCCTCGACACGAACATCGTCTCCGAACTGCGCAAGCCCAAGCCGCACGGCGCCGTCCTCGCGTGGTTCGAGCGCCTCGAAGACACCCAACTGCATCTCTCGGCCGTGACCCTCGGCGAGATCCAGGCGGGCATCGAGATCACCCGCGAACAGGACGCGGCCAAGGCCCGCGAGATCGAAGCATGGCTGGAGAACGTGGCGGCCGCCTACAACATCCTGCCGATGGACGCCGCCACCTTCCGCACCTGGGCCCGCATGATGCAGCGGCGCTCTGACACGGTGTACGAGGACGCCATGATTGCGGCCACGGCCCACGTTCATGGCCTGACGGTCGCCACCCGCGACGTGGCCGACTTCCAGGCCTTCGGCGTGCCGCTCTTGAACCCCTTCTCGGCCTGACCCTTGCGCCCTCAAGGCGCTGCGGCCATGAGCTGGCAAGCGCACCACGCCCGTGCTCAGCGGTCGTCAGCCGTTCGCACCGACCATGGCCGCCATCGGACGAGAGGCAGTTGACTCTCTCGATGCGTTCGTCTCCCGGTCGATTGGGCGCTCGTTGGAGAGAGGCACCAGGGATTCAGCTTGACTCATCACCCTCGGGGCATGCGCCATGGTTCGAGCAGGAAACGAGAGTTCACTCTGCAGGGGCTGGTGGCTCAGTTTGGCTTGGTCATGGCAGCGGGCCTTGTCGGCGCGCGGGGCGGTGCCAGTCTGCTGGCGCAACCCCTCCGCACCACACAGGGGCTTTGCGTCGGCATCGTTCGTCGATCTCGCAGGTCTGGTCAGCCGTCCCCATCAAGCCTGTCGACGGTCGTGACGTGCAGGTTTCAGCACTTCCGGGATGAACCAGCGACTTTCAAGTCTGATCGGGCTGCGTCGATACTCAGGGCGCACCGCAATGCTTTGGAGGACTTCCCATGTTCGACAAGACCCGAGTCATGACCGCAGCCAAGCGCTTTATGGACGGCGCCAGCAGCGTAGACAGCTTCTACAAGGAGATCACGCAGATCCTGGCCGAGGAGTCGGGTTGCACGCGTGCCAGTTTGTGGATGTATCTCGACCCGCTCATGTGCGACTCGATCGAGTGTCTGAGCCTGTATGACCGTACCGACAACGCCTGGAGCTCGGGCACGGTGCTCCGAGAAGAAGAGTTCGCTCCGTACTTCGAGGCCATGCGCAAGGACAACCTGATCGTCGCGAGCGACGCGCGCAACCACCCCACGACTTCGTGCTTCAGCGAGCCCTACTTCGAGCCACTGGGCATCTACTCGCTGCTGGACGTCGGAATCAACGTCTCGAACGAGCCCTTCGGTCTCTTCTGCTGCGAGAACACCACCGACATCCTGAACTGGACGCCGGCCCATACCGACTACCTGCGCCAGGTCGGCACGCTGCTGGGTTTTGCACTGCGCAAGGCTCGCACCGCCTGACACCGGAAGCTGCACCGGCAGCCCGAGGCTCGCGAATGCAGCCGCCATCCCGCGCGCTGCGATGGGCCTCGACCGCCCCAGGGTCGACATCTTCTGAATGGCAGGCATGAGCGTTGCTGCGATCACCCAGACCCCGAACGCTCGAGTGACCGATGCCAGCGGCAGCGGTCGCCGGGCGGCCCCATCTCAACGACAGCGCCGAGACCTTACCGCCCTTCAGCTGCCCCCCAGGCGCCTGCCAACCGCTCCCTTGCCCCCGGCTGCACATTCGCCCGGCTGAGGTCCCCCGCGTAATGCGCCCTCACCCGCCGGTCCATCAGCCGATACCAAAGCGGCGGCACGTAGGCCACGAGCAGCAGGCCCGCATAGCCGCTGGGCAGCTGCGGCGCTTGCTCGAAATGCCGCAGCGCCTGGTAGCGACGCGCCGGGTGGGCGTGGTGGTCACTGTGGCGCTGCAGGTGGTACAGGAACAGGTTGGACATGCGGTGGTTGCTGTTCCAGGAGTGCTCGGGCGCGCAGCGCTCGTAGCGGCCGTCTGCCCCCTTCTGGCGCAGCAGGCCGTAGTGCTCGATGTAGTTCACCACCTCCAGCAGCTGCGCCCCGTAGGCGGCCTGCACCAGCAGGAAGGCCAGCACGGCCCAGCCGAGCCAGGCCACCAGCCCCGCGTACAGCCCCACCGTCATCGCCCAGGCCTGCAGGCATTCATTGCGCCAGTGCCAGGCACCGTGGCCCCGGCCGGCCAGGCGCTGGCGCTCCAGGTGCCAGGCCGACTGCAAACTGCCCTGGACCGTGCGCGGCAGGAAGGCCCAGAAGCTCTCGCCCAGGCGGGCGCTGGCCGGGTCTTCCGGCGTGGCCACGCGGCGGTGGTGGCCGCGGTTGTGTTCGACGAAGAAGTGGCCATAGGCCACCGGTGCCAGTACCACGCGTGAGAGCCAGCGCTCCCAGGCCGCATGCTTGTGCCCCAGCTCGTGCGCGGTGTTGATGGCCACGCCGTTGATGCCGCCCACCGTCAGCACCAGGCCGACGAAACCCAGCACGCCCAGGCCGCCGTGCACCGCCAGCCAGGCGCCATGCAGCAGCAGCCCGAACTGCAGCGGCACGAAGAGCAGCAGCACCAGCAGGTACCAGCGGTCGGCCTCCAGCGCCGGCACTTGCGCCTCGGGCGGGTTGCTGCGGTCTTCACCCAGCAGCCAGTCCAGCAGCGGGATGAGCGTGTACATCACCCCCGGCAGGGCCCACAGCCAGCCCGCGTGGCCGGTGCGGTCGGCCTGCCAGAGGTTCAGCCAGGCCAGACCAGGGAAGGCGCCGGACAGCAGCCAGGCGTAGCGCTTGGTGTCGCGCCAAAGCGCAGGGGCTGGGGCAGGCAGGGCGGTGGGCATGCCGGCATGCTCGGCGGCACCCGTGCCCAGGTCAAGGCGGAAGACCCGGGAGGCCCCGCTGCCAGGCATGGCAAGCCCATCCGCACAACGCCAGAAACACAGCCGGTGTAAGTTGCGCCCCTGGCCACGCGACCGAGCCCCCTCACTGCCGAGAGCCCCATGCTGATCAAGACCCCCTTCCCCCACGAGCCCCTGCCCAGCGAGATCACGCCGCAAGGCCTCTACCTGAACCGCCGTGCGGCCATCGCCGGCCTGGGCCTGGCGGCGGCCTCGCCGCTGGCCCTGGCGCAAGGCGCGGCGGGCGGCGGCAAGCTGCCCAAGCTCCCGGCCACGCGCTCCACGGT
>Ga0233424_10002674_pt1 | contig 12267 bp, 5 predicted proteins | sample Watercolumn_Towu_FD_181011 | JGI IMG/M metagenome (GOLD analysis project Ga0233424, IMG submission 181011) | Freshwater microbial communities from Lake Towuti, South Sulawesi, Indonesia - Watercolumn_Towuti2014_125_MG | ecosystem: Environmental > Aquatic > Freshwater > Lake | place: Indonesia... | reverse complement strand
AGCCCGCTCTTCGACGCCGACGAGGTCGCCAAGATCGCCGCGGCGCCCATCGAGGATTGGATGGTCTTCCTCCACCCCGAGCAGCGCACCGTCGTCGATCGCAGCTACGACGGTCCCGCTCGTGTTCGCGGTTCAGCGGGAACCGGCAAGACGGTCGTCGCCTTACACCGGGCTGCGGCCCTCGCGCACCGTTACCGCGACGAAGGTCCGATCCTGTTCACGACGTTCATCAACACGCTGCCACCCGTCTTCGAGCAGCTGTATCAGCGGCTCCCCAACACGGTGCCTGACGCGGTCAAGTTCCAGAACCTCGACAAGCTCACGCGCGCCGTGTGTAGCAGCGCCGGCTACAACGTCACTCTCGACGTTGGAAGTGTGAACTCGGCGTTTGCCAGCGCCTGGAAGAGGGTCGTCACCGAAGAGTCACCGATCAAGCGCGCTGGTCTGACGCGGCAGTACGTGCGCGACGAGATCACCTCTGTCATCAAGGGCCGGGCGATCTCGAGCATCGACCTCTATCTCGGGCTCGAGCGCACCGGTCGCCGTACCCGATTCGGCGAGCCGCTCCGCCGCCAGGTGTGGGAACTCATGGTGCGCTGGGACGAGGAGATGCACCAACGCGGGACCGTCGACTTCGTCGACATCGTCCGCAAGGCTCGCGACATCGCCCGGCAGGAGGAGACGCCGCGCTACCGAGCGGCAATCATCGACGAGTCGCAAGACATCTCGCTCGTCGGGCTTCAGTTCATCCGTGCGCTGGTCAACGGCAACGGCGCTGATCGACCCGACGGGCTGCTGATCGTCGGCGACGGAGCTCAGCGCATCTATCCCGGTGGGTTCACGCTCCGCCAGGCCGGCATCGAAGTCAGCGGACGTGCGACGGTGCTCAAGACGAACTACCGCAACACCGCCGCGATCATCGGCGCTGCGATGGCGGTTGCCGGCGCCGAACCGGTCGACGATCTCGGGGACGAGTACAAGCGCGCCGACGATGCAGCTGAGGCGATCCGCGCCGGAGGGTTTGTCCCTCGTCTCGTCGTGTGTTCTGACGAGTCGGGCGAGCGAAAGTGGATCGTCGACACGATTCGTCAACTCGACCGCGATCACGTCATGGGCCTTGGCGACATCGCAATCTTCGCGCCGACCAACCGGCAGGTCGACGAACTCGTCGAAATGCTGAAGGCGGAACAGATCGACGCGATCAAGCTCGCCAGCTACGACGGGCGAACAACGCCAGAGGTCAAGGTCGGCACCTTCCACCGCGCCAAGGGACTCGAGTTCAAGGCGGTGTTTCTTCCGAGCGTCTCCAAAGGGGTGTTCCCCCGCCCGCGGGACACCGGGCAGGACGATCAGGAGTACGCCGAAGCCCGCTCGCTCGCAATCGCGCAACTCTTCGTCGCGATGACGAGAGCCCGAGACGCGCTGTTCGTGCTCTGTAGCGGCGACCCGACCCCCGAGGTAGAGGCTGCGCTGGACCGCTTCGTGGTCGCGACCCCATGAACGGCCGTGGTTACGGCGACGCTTGTCACGGCATGTCGTGGCGCGATCTTCGCGCGACGACCTTGGACAAGATCGAGTGCGGCGAGACCGTGGTCGGTTCCGGTCTACGCGGTGTTGTAGTTCCTCACCTTGACGGTGTCGACCTAAGCCTTGCCCGGGCGTCCGGAGCGAAGTTCGAAGGCGGCTGGGTGTTCGTGATTGCGGCCCATGCGGACTTTCGAGTCGCCAGTTTCGTGGGCAACGGATTGTGGCAACTCAAGGCCTACCGCTGCGACTTCTCAGGCGCGGATTTCAGCGGAGCGCTGTTGAGCGGGGTGGCGGCCATCGAGTGTGTGGTGCAGTGTTCGCCGGCGTCGAGTTCGGTGAAGCGGACGCAACGGGCCTCACCGACGCCGCGGATTTCTTCTGCCTCCGATTCGGAGTCCCCGACGATCGCAGCGACGACTCGGACTCCGTTGCCGGATTCTTCGGCCCGTGCGACTTCACCGGTTCGATCGGGCTTCCGAGTCGTGCGCAACAGCCGAGCCGTGTCCCACCGACTTCGTATCGTCCCCCGCAACGAGGGGAGGTTCGTATCGTCCCCCGCAACGAGGGGAGGGTTGATCGATGGAGGTGTTCGAGCTCCGCAATGGTTTGATCGCGGACTACCGCGAGTACGTCACGAGCTGAGTGATCCACCAGAAGTGTTCACGGCACTTGACTGACAACGTTCGAAAATATCCCCTGCTTCGATGCTCATGGAGGTGGCGCGGTGAACCGAGTACGAGCGTGGTGGGCAGGGGCGGTAGCGCTGGTGTTGGCTGTCGCGGTCATACCATTCGCCGTTGACATGGGTCCAAGCTGGGGGTCCTACTCCGACTATCTCGGCGCAGTAACGGGAGGACTAGCGCTTATGGCTGCCATTGCGTTACTCGGGCTCGAGTTACGAGAGCGAGGTCAATTAGAGGCCGACCGCCGACGCGCCGACGCTCAGCTAGTCGCGTCTTGGGCCGTCCCCAAGTATGAGCTACGAGAGGACCATTATGAGCATATAGATCCGGAGGAGTTTGAGAGCAGGTCGGAATATGAAGACTACGTTGCTGAGTTTGCGACGCTGGATCGCGTGCTGATAACGATAAGAAATGGCGGTCAACTGCCGGTCTATCGGGTGACCATCTGTGTTGCCTACAGGGCTGATGACCAACTTGCGCCTCCTTGCACTGTATTCGTGCGGGCCGCTGTCGATCTGATTGCGCCGCTCAGCGTCGAGGAGATCGAGCGCGACATCTATCAGTTCGCTTCAAAGGCTGGGGTCGAAGACTCCGAGTGGTGGGGTCGTACGGGTCGTTGGGCAACTGCGATGGATTTCAGTGACGCGTCATCGCGGCGGTGGCGCCGGCGCCGGCTAGCCGACGGACGCTTGCTGGAACTCGCTGACGAGCACGGCCCGTCCTTGCTGATCGATGAGATCTGTCGTCATTGGGAAAATGAAGTTGGACCAAGAGCGTGAGCTACGTCGAGGATGCGCGCGAACTGGAACTCGAACTGCGGGCGCGGCTCGACGGGCGACACGTCGTACTCGAGATCGGTGTCGACGCCGAGCTGCACGAGCGGGTCACCCGCGTCCTGGAACCAGTTGTCCGGTACATGAGTGCTTCGTCCGTGGCTCGGACCTTCCCTGCCCTCGTCGTGACCTACCTGACGGGGCATGCGATCTATCACTACCGAGGCGGGATCTGGGGAACGATCGACATCGATGGTGTCAATCACGAATGGGGCCAACTCTTCTTCAAGGCAACGCAGCAGCTGAAGTTGGAGTCCTTCGACGAGCTGGTCGCAAGGGAGTCTGCTCAGAGGCATGTGTCGCGGATCGTTGCCCACGGTGGCATCCCGGCCTACTGCGTAGGTGACCTATTCCGTCTCATATTTCATGACGTCAAGTACGTTGGTAGCGCTGTCGAAATGATCGCGCGATGGCGCGCACGCAAGTCGACATTCGTCGGGATCGATGTGCCGGTACCCCGATTCTTCCTCTATGGCGGCGATCTCGCGGTTGACTTTCTGGACCGGTGTCTCGACGTAGTTCGCCACGATGCGATGACCGGCACTCTTCCAGCTCCGGAAGACGTCGGGCTCCCCGCATACGTCCTGGTGCGGTATGGGACACTTCCGCGGGACGAGGGACGGCGCCGCCTCGCAGCGAGGACACGTGGTCGCAAGTTCGCGAAACCGTTCGTCGAGATTGACGCGTGGTCGGGCAACGGACCGGTGCTCGTGCTGCCGGCGATTGATGGCGACGGTGAGTGGGTCGCCCGCTTCGATGGTCTTCAACGCGTTCCGACCACGTCCCGGGACACAATCCGCGTTCCGCTCCCACCGTCAGTGCATTGGGAAATCGATCTTGAGGTCGATGACACTCAATTCGAGTGGACAATCGCAGCCGGTGGCGAGGCGAAGCTCTTGTGTTTCGATTCGCTGAGCGGTCGCCTGTTGAACAGCGACGGGGAATTGCGAGCCGCCGAAGCCATTGTGATGACGCCAGCTGCCGTGACGCTCGAGGCATCGCGCGTCGGTGAACAGGGTCCAGTCACGGTGCTGGAGGAGCTCCCATTTCTTCTCGGAGCGTGGAACGCATGGAGGGCTCGGCGCCTGGACTTGATCGGCGTCGACGCGCTGATCACCACATCTCAGTCTCGCGCCTGGCGAACGGTGGTGCGACCGCCAGCAGGACGACCCGAAGTGGTGACGGAGTCGGTTCCGAGCGTGCGATCGCGTGCGGGGCTCCCAGTATTCGCTGCGTGCCCGATGGTGCGATTGCCAATCGGCACCGATCCGTCGTTGTGGAGTGTCAGAACGACCAGCGATGGGCGTCTCGGCTCGCCGACCGCGGCGAGCAATTTGATTGACTCGACGACCGGGCTACTCGACGTCGCTCGCGTGGTTCCGGCGGACGCAACCATGGTGGACCTGCTGGTGCGAGGCCCAATGGGCGACGCACTCCGGATCGACTTCTGCATTGTCCCAGGCCTTCGCGTACGCCGGCCAGAGTCCGTGCTGTTTCCCGCGGACGAGGCGACGGTCGTGATCGCGGCCGATGTCGGTCGGTTCGCTGGCTCGGCCGCATTGTCGGAGCAGGCGCGTGTTCCGCACGACCGAGGTGACATGATCTTCGAGTGGCAGGGCGCGCAGGGCGCTGTTGACCTCGTAGTAGGTATCCCACGACTTGTGTGGGGCGTCGCGTACGACAACCAGATCCGCTTGAGCACTGACCAAGTCAAGCTCGTCGTCTCCGATGTCCTCGATGGCACCGCAACGGCGGTGAGCATCGCGGCCGGGCTTCCACTCGAACACGCCGCGCTCGAACTATGGAGCGGGTCGACGGCGCTCGCCGTCGACGGCCATCCGACCTCGCCTTCTGGTCGGTGGACGTTCTCGCTCGACCGATTTGCAGATGCGCTTCGAGTGAACGACGAAACGACTTTCGAGCTGAAGCTTCGTGTCGGTTCGCGATCGACCGTTGTCGCGGCATTGCGAGCGACGCTCGAGATAGCGAACCTCAAGGTGCACAGCAGACTCGACGGCGACTTCACGCGCGTCGACCTCGAGTTCGATGAGGGCCGCGCGGTGAAGCATCGCGTAGTGCGTCTCTGGCCCCGGTATCGCCCTTGGAAAGGCTTTATCCAAGAGCCGATCCCTGACACGAACGTTGGACATGCGTCGATCGACCGCTACGGCGAGCTCCCGCCGGGGCCCTACACCGTCGAGCTTGGAATCGACGATGGCTGGGGAACGCCGCCCTCGCGGCCACCTCGCGGCCCCAACACAGCCGAAATCGACATCGGGACTGCTGACGAAGTTGCGGACTACATCGAGTCGCTCGACGTCGAGCATCCTCACGAGGTTCTCGAGATCGCGGTGACCATCGGGAGTGTCGCACGACTGCTCGATGCCGCGGAGATCAAGGAGATCACCCGCGATGCGCTTGTTGCCGTACGGTCGTTGCTCGACCAACCGCGTCTTCTCCCGCAACAACTCGCCGCGGTCGCTGCGCTGATCGCCGATTCGCCCGAGAACATAGCGCGTGCGCTCATCGATGTGTCGAGTGCTCCGACGTGGGAATCCGTTGATCTCACCGTGGTGCAGGTCGTGTTGGCCGGGCCGGTGTTCCGATCCACCATCCCCAACAACCTCGATGATCGCGCGATGCGTGAGCTCTGGGCCGGCGCACCGATTACCGCGGCTGCGCTCGATATGCGAGGTTGCGACGTCTGCGCGGCTGCTCGTCTCTTGAGTGAGTGTGGATGGGACCCAAACGAGGGTGTCGGCCAAATAGTTCCGGGTGAGGCCCCCCAGTGGCAGTTTCTCGACATCGACCGCGCGCAACTCGACGAGATCATCATGACGATTCAGTTGTTGGTGGACGTACCGAGCCCGTGGTTCGAGATCGACGCGCATGTGCGCACCACGTTCGAATGGCTTCGCGCCGACAAAGCCGGATCGATAAGCGCGTTTGAACTCTGGCACGCGGGGAGGGACCTCGTCGCCGCGGAGTTGGCGCAAGCCACGAACGCAGTCCGAACTCACCTCGAACGACGCTTGTCACCAGTGGAGCACTTGCCCGCGGCGAGTTTCGGAGCTGTGAGCTTGGCGTGTGCATTACATGTGCTGCGCGGCTCCTGGCTTGCACGGCCGGCGCAGTTGTTGCTGGTCGAGCTCGCACGAGTGTGCCCGCGCCTCGTGACGCGCGACTTGATGCTCGCGATGGCGTTGATCGCATGCGAGGAGAATCCATGACCGTTCTCGACCCGTTGCGCGCGAGCCGCCGAATCGGCCGCTCCTACGAGCGCTACCTCCGCACCACGTTGGGGCCCCGGCGCGCCGACCTCGCTGAGGAGTTCGAAGCTGCGCTCCGCGGCGAGGTGCGTCTTAGCCGCGGTCCTTTCTTGCAGGCGGCGGCGCCGTTCGAAGCCGGTAAGTCGATCGTGCAGTTGGTCGACGAAGGCGTACTGCACCAGGGCTTCCGTCGTTTCGCACCGAGCGAGTTCCCGATCGAGCGACCGCTGCACCTGCACCAAGAGTCGGCGATCCGCAAGGCGATCAGCCGCCGGAACTTGATCGTCACCACTGGCACGGGTAGCGGCAAGACCGAGACGTTCCTGATCCCGATCATTCATGGTTTGCTCAGCGACCAGGACGCGGGGACGCTCTCCGAACCCGGAGTTCGGGCGCTGCTGCTTTACCCGATGAACGCGCTCGCCAACGACCAGGTCAAGCGACTGCGCTCGATGCTCGCGAGCTTCCCCGAGCTCACCTTCGGTCGCTACGTCGGCGACACCGCGGAGTCGTTGAAGGATGCCGAAGCGGACTTCCGACAACGGTTCCCCGGTGAACTGCGCCGCCCCAACGAACTCATCAGCCGTGAGCAAATGAAGCAGGGCCCGCCCCACATCCTGCTCACCAACTACGCGATGCTCGAGTACCTCCTGCTTCGCCCCGAGGACTCGACGATCTTCGACGGCCCTACCGGCCGACACTGGCGCGCCATCGTGCTCGACGAGGCGCACACGTACAACGGCGCGCAAGGCACCGAGGTCGCGATGTTGCTGCGTCGGGTACGCGACCGCGTCGCGCAGAGCGAACCAGGGCGGATCCAGTGCTACGCAACAAGCGCCACGCTGGGCAGGGGCCTCCAGGACTTCCCCGAACTCATTACGTTCGCCAACGACCTGTTCGGCGAGCGCTTCGAGTGGGACGAGAACGACCCGCTGCGTCAAGACATCGTCGTCGCCGTCCGCCAGCCACTTGCCGGCGCCGTCCGCATCGAGCTCCCGCAAGAAGCGTTCGGCGAACTGCGCCGTCAGTTCCGATCCGGTGCGGACGCCCATGAGCTCGCGGAGATCGCCGCGCTCCACGGCGTCGCGATGCCCGTCGCGCCGGACGAGGATCGACATGCTTGGCTGTATCGCCTGCTCTCTGGCGATCGCAGCGTCATCGCGCTGCAGCGGCAATTGGAGGCACGGTCGCTCGAACTCGTCGACGCCGCCTCGATTTTCACCGGTCCCCAGGCGCTCGACGACGTTGTCGCACTGGTCGACCTTTGCGTTGCCGCGCGGCCGCGCCCCGGTGACTCACCGTTGATTCCGGCGCGGTACCACTACTTTCTTCGGTCACTCGAGGGCGGATTCGTGTGTCTGAACGAACGCCACCGAAGCGGCGAACCTCGCTTGCGGCTCTCCCGTCACGACTCGTGCCCATCTTGTCAGCGACACGACATCGAGTCGCGAGCGTTCGAACTCGGTGTGTGTCGACACTGCCGCGCCGAGTACCTCGTCGGCACACTGCTCCCGGACGGTCGTTTCGCGATGAGCCCACCGTTTTCACCTGGGCGGACGTTCCTGCTGCTGGGCGAACCGCTCGACGACGATGACGACGACGAAGCCGCCGCCGGGTTCCCGGCGGCCGTGGCCGACATCCGGCACCTGTGTCCTGCGTGCGGAACCGTGTCAGAGTCCGACGCGTGTAAGTGCAGCGATCGCCCACGCTCGCAGCCCGTCGCGCTAGTGCGAGCCGGCGACGACGGAATGCTGCACACGTGCGCCGCCTGTGCGGGCCGTGCGCCGGGCGACGTCATTCTCTCTCTGACGACCGGTGTCGACGCCCCGGTAGCCGTAGTCGCCACTGACTTATATCAAGAGATCCCGCCGTCGTCTGATCCGCAGCAAGCTGCACGCGACGGTGAGGGGCGAAAACTCCTCGCGTTCGCCGACTCGCGACAGGACGCCGCTTTCTTCGCGCCGTACCTCGAACGCACCTACGGCAGGGCGATCCAACGCCGGATGCTGAGCCGGGCGATCGACGCGCTCAGCGAGATCGGTGTACCGCGCGCGGGCGATGTTGCCACCTTCCTCCGCGACAGCGTGGCATCAGTGAATCGAGGTGCCGGCGTCGTCGAACTCGCCCGCGAGGCTGGCTACTGGGTCGCGCTCGAGCTGCTCGCCATCGATCGACGACAGTCGCTCGAAGGCACGGGCTCGGCCGAGATCAGCGTCGCACTCCCGCACGGCTTCGAGCCGCCCCGCGCGCTCCTCGATCTCGGTTTCGAGGTCGACGAGGTCGAGGCGCTGTTGCAGCTGCTCCTCGAGACCGTGCGCGCTGCCGGCGCGGTGTCGACACCGGATCAGGTCAAGATCAAGGACGAGCGATTCGCGCCTCGTAACCACGACCTCGCGATGCGTGAGGCGGGGACCGCCCCTCGGATCATCACATGGATGCCGGGTCGCGGTCGCAACCGTCGGCTCGAGATCGTCGAACTGGCACTTGCTCGCAAGGGCATCGAGACCGACCCGATGGAGGTCCTCAGCAAGTTGTGGCGCTACCTCACCGACCCAAAGGGGATCTGGACTGAGACATTGGTGGCGACGCATGACGGCCGACGCGGGCCGACCTGGAAACTCAACTGGGAGAAGTTGGAGTTCCGGCTGCTCGGCGAGGGACACCGCCCACTGCGCTGTGGTCGCTGTCACCGACTGACGTGGTGGACCGTGGCGGGACTCTGCCCCGCGTGGCGATGCAGCGGATCCGTATCACCGGTCGACGACATCGAGACGCTACGCACGAATCACTACGCGCGCCTCTATCAGGAACTCGAGCCCATCGGCATGGCGGTCCAAGAACACACGGCCCAGTGGGCATCCGCGAAGGCGGGGTCGATCCAGCAGGAGTTCGTCGACGGCGTGCTCAACGTTTTGAGCTGCTCGACGACGTTCGAACTGGGTGTCGACGTCGGCGAGGTTCAGGCGGTGTTGTTGCGCAACGTGCCGCCGAGCCCGGCGAACTACATCCAGCGCGCGGGTCGCGCCGGCCGGCGCGCCGACTCAGCCGCTCTCGTTGTGACCTTCGCCCAGCGTCGCAATCACGATCTGCACTACTTCGCGTCGCCGAGTGCGATGGTCGATGGGAACATCGCACCGCCGCGCATCTTGCTCGAGAACCCATCGATAGTGCGTCGCCATGTGCACTCGATCGCGTTCGCGAGGTTCGAACGTCACGAGGTCGACGCGGGCCGGCAGCCGCATCGAGTCGTTGCCGACTTCTTCGTGCCAGATGATGGTGAGGTCCCGGCAGACGAGAGGTTCGTTCGCTGGCTACAGGCGGCGCCGGAATCTGTCGGGGAGGCCGCGGCTCGAGTCGTGCCGACCGGGCTGCATGATGAGCTCGGTTTGGATTCGTGGTCGTGGGTTGAGGCGCTCGCTCGGACATCCGACGACGAGCCAACCTATGGGTGGCTCGCCCGCGCGGGCGACGAGGCGCGCGGCGACCTCGAGCTACTCGACGACCTCGAGCGGGAGGCCAGCCAGGCACGCAACCACGCGCTTGCCGGGAGGTACAAGCGGACCCGCGAGACACTCGCCAAGCGTCAGCTTCTCGGTTTCCTCGCGACGCGCAATGTCTTGCCGAAGTATGGCTTCCCGGTCGATGTCGTCGAACTCAACCTCAGCTGGTCGGGTGAGGACATTGGTCGTTCCCTCGAACTCAGCCGCGACCTGAAGCTCGCGTTGCGGGAGTACGCGCCCGGTAATCAGCTCGTCGCCGGCAAGCACGCCTGGGTCAGCGCCGGGCTCACCGTGCGACCCGGCCGCGAGTGGCCCACCTACCACTGGGCTGTCTGCAAGGGCTGCGGTGGCTATCGCCAATCGATCGAAGCGCTCGGTCCCTGCGACGAGTGCGGAGACGACACGAAGGCGTGCGCAGGGACGATGGTGATTCCGCTCTTCGGTTTCGTCGGTCGTCTCGCTGGCGCACCGAGTGACAGCCGACCGCCGCGACCGTCGAATACGGAGTCGTTCTTCGGCTCGTACCGGGCTGCCGTGCCCGATCTCGAACGTGTCGACGCACTCCCAGGCCCGATCGCCGTCTACGCGAGAGCCAGCCGTCAAGGTCGCATCATCGTGATCAACGCCGGCCCGGCGAAGCGAGGTTTTCGCATCTGCGACCGATGCGGCGCCGCCGAGGTAGCTCCTCGATCGAAGCACGGCGGGAAGTCCCGGAGCCACGACGACCTTCGCTTCGCAGGCCGGACGTGTGAGGGATTCTGGCTCCACCGCCATCTCGGCCACGAGTTCCTGACGGACGTCGTCGAACTCAACATCCGCACCCGAACGGACGACCATGTCGCGCGCAGCGTCATTTACGCCCTCCTTGAGGGCGCCAGGGCGCTCGACATCAGTCGCGACGACATCGACGGCACGATTCGTGTCAACCACGGCGGCTCCGGCGCGACGCTCGTGATCTACGACGTGGTTCCCGGTGGTGCGGGCCACGCGCAACGCATCGCCGAACGCCTGCCCCAACTGTTCGCTGCCGCGCTGCGAATCGTCGAGGACTGTGACTGTGGTCCGGAGACGTCGTGCTACTCGTGTTTGCGCGGCTACGGCAACCAGCTCTTCCACGATAGCCTCCGGCGCGATGCCGCGATGGAGGTCCTCCGAGCGGTGGGCGCTCAGTAGACGATTCGCAGATCCGGACGCCCGACAGCGTCGCACACGACGTTCACGGCGTTGGCGTCGTCGTGCAGCCCAAGCGTGCTCCCAAGATCATGGACCGAGTCATCGGTCAGGATGAAGTAGTCGATAGCGGCGCGAACCCACGATCGTTGATCGCGATCGAATGACTCGGCCGCGTCGATCAGCGCCAATAGCCCGCCGACGACCCGGCGGCCCATCTCGACGTCGACGTTCGAATCCGTCAGCGCACGTTCCTCGATCACCTGCTGGTGCGTGACCACACGAACTCGCAGTCGCTTCAGGTCGTTCGGTGTTGCGCTGCTCCTGAGTTCCGCGAGTCGGTCCATCATCTCCCTCGACGAGTCATGGCGTGCTCGCCTGGTCGAACGTTTCGTCGATCAACTGCCAGAGGTTGCTGCTGGGATTCTCCCACCACGGCGAGCTCGCAGCCACGTGGTCGTTGTGCAGACGTTGGGCGCGTTGGCGAGCGTCCGGGTAGCGCTCGATGAGCTGAGCCAAGGCATCGGGGGTGAGATGCTTGCCGACGCCCAGCTGAGCCTTGCTGATGCGCTGCGCGTCCTGCCGGTCGATTCAGGCCGCCTGCTGCTGGAAGTGCAGGATGAACCACACCTCAATGCATGGATTCGAGATTGCGACCTTGTAACCCAAATCGGTGGCCTCCGAGATCGCTCGAGTGATGTGTGGATGGGCGTCGCAGTCGAAGACGCACCACACGCGGTCGAAGGCAGGCGATCCGCCCCGCGACAGGGATCGGTCGAGCCGCTTCGCGTAACGCACGATGGACAGCGGGTCGGTGTGTCGATGCTTGAGCGTGGGCGGCCGCCTTATGTGGTTCGGGTGCGAAGGCCACGCTTGCAACGATGTGCACGGTGCCGCCTTGCGCCATCTCACCGCAGAGTTGCGGCGGGACGCTCTGGGAGCCGCCGGCCCTGTCACGCACGATCATGTTCGGGAATGGTTGATCGCGTATCCCGTAGCGTTGTTCCCGCGCTGCGCGTATCTAGTTGGAACGTCGACTGGGCTGGGCGAGGTACACGCGGCGCCCGAATCGGTGCGGCGATCGCGTCATTCGACGTCATGTCGCAGTCCTGACGGAGACATGTGGACACCGTGCCCTCGCAGGTGGCGAGGCCGGCGGGTGGGTGGACGCCGGGGGCGACTGGGGCTACGGCGAACAGCGATCCCGACGCAAGGTCGCTATGTGGTCACGAACTGGTTGGACAGACTCCGATCTGCGTATCACATCGCGTTGTCGAGGACCTGC
>Ga0233424_10002673_pt1 | contig 12267 bp, 7 predicted proteins | sample Watercolumn_Towu_FD_181011 | JGI IMG/M metagenome (GOLD analysis project Ga0233424, IMG submission 181011) | Freshwater microbial communities from Lake Towuti, South Sulawesi, Indonesia - Watercolumn_Towuti2014_125_MG | ecosystem: Environmental > Aquatic > Freshwater > Lake | place: Indonesia... | reverse complement strand
GCTTGATGTGCTCACCCTAGGGCTTCTCTTCCAGAGTGTGCTCTGGCCAATGCGCTTGGCGACGCCTTGGCCGATCGAGCGAACTCTGCTCATCGATGCGCTAACTATGGCATCGCTGGCAGGTGCCGCGGGGATGACGCTGCTTGGGTCCTACGCGAATTCCGGCGTCGCGCGCGGACTAGCGATGGTTGGCGCACTTGCGCTCACCACGGGAATCGCCGCACCACTCTCGCTCGGCGAGGGAATGCCCGGCATCGTGGACGCGATGGATGCAACCTCGTCGATGCCCTCGCGCGATGAATGGCTCGATGTCGCGTGCGTCGAGATCGGCAACTTCGCGCTGCTTGCCACATGCGCGATCGTGGCCGCGATCATGGAACGGCGCGCCCCTCGCATGCTTGCCCGCTCGCGAAGCGTGGGATAACCTCACAACGGTCCCATGGAATTCGTCACGCCGGCCGACAAATCACGCCTTGAGCGGCAACTTGCTGAGTTTTATGCGCTCGACAAGGTGCTCACGCAGCGGATCGCGGAGGCGCGCGCGCAGGGGGACCTGCGAGAGAACGCTGACTACCACGCCGCCCGCGAAGACAAGTCCCTCAACAACTCGCGCATCAAGGAACTCGAGGACCGCCTGCGGCTTGTGCAGGTCGTCGACAGTTCAGAGATGCCGAGCGACATGGTGTTTCTCGGGGCGACGATTCGCGTGAGGGATGAGGCGACGGGCAAGATCGAGCTCTACAAGCTCGTGTCGAGTCTCTCGGACGATGGTGATTTTGAGTACCGCGAAGTGACCGGCACGAGCCCGATGGGTGAAGCCTTCATGAAGGTCCGCGTGGGGATGACCGTGCGCGTCAACCTTCCTCGCGGCGAGCGGCGCCTAACCATCATCGAGATCGTGGCCTAAGGTGACGGCGGGGGTCACCACCGCGCTTCTGGCACAACAGAATCCCTTCCGATTCCTCTGGTGGGAGTTCTTCGCCAGCGGGTCATCGGTTGCCGGCTGGGTGCTCGGCCTTGAGCTCTTTGCGCGGCTCGCGCTTGCTGCCGTCGTCGTCGTCCGCAAGGGCTCGCGACCGTCGGTCGCGACCGCGTGGATCTTTGTGATTCTTTCGGTGCCCTTCGTAGGACTCATTGCCTACCTACTTGTGGGCGAGAGCCATCTGGGCGCGAAGCGCCGACGCCTGCATCGCGAGATCATCGCGGCCTTCGACAAGCCGCTCTACCACCAGCACGACGACCCGCGCACACACGATGTGCGGCTAGACGCGACAGACATGCAGGTCGCATCGATCGCGCGCATCACATCACACTCGAGGCAACTGGCTGGGAATCGTGCCCAGCTCCTCCCCGACTCAGAGACCTCCGCCACCGCCATGATCGCGGACATCGCGGGCGCACAGCGGACCGTGCACCTCGTGACCTACATCTGGCTCAACGATCGGATTGGTGATGCCTTCGCGACCGCGCTTGAGGCGGCGGCGGCTCGTGGCGTGGCCTGCAGAGTGCTTGTCGATGGCCAGGGATCCCGCGCGTTCCTTCGCTCGGCGAGCTGTCGGAGGATGCGGGCATGCGGAGTACGCGTGGTCGCAGCGCTTCCGACCCGCTACTTGCGCGCGCTCTTCCACAGGATCGATGTTCGCAACCATCGGAAGATCCTCGTGGTCGACGGCACAGTCGGGTGGGTTGGCAGCATGAACATCGCCGCGCCGGAGTTCGCGGTGGAGCCGAAGTTTGCTCCGTGGGTCGACTGCATGGTGCGGCTAGAAGGCCCAGTGGCAAGGGAACTGCAACTCCTTTTCGCCGAGGACTGGTACCTCGACACGAACGAGTCGCTTGAGGAGCTCCTTCGCGAACAGCCGCCCTTTCAAGCCGATGGCGTCGCGGCTCAGATCCTCGCCTCCGGTCCGAACTACGACAACGCCGCGATTCGCCACCTGCTGCTCGGCGCGATTCAGGTCGCACGCAAAGAGATCGTGCTCACGACTCCCTACTTCGTGCCGGACACGGACATGGTGAGTGCGATCTGCGTCGCAGCGCAACGCGGCGTTGCCGTGCACTTGGTCGTGCCCCAGCGAAACAACCACCGCATTGTCGCACTTGCGAGTCGCGGCCGGTATCAGTCGCTGCTTCGCGCTGGTGTGCGCATACACGAGTTCACTAAGGGGCTACTGCATGCGAAGACCGTCGCAGTCGATGGCTTGTTCGCGATCGTTACCAGCAGCAATCTCGACCGACGCAGTTTCGACATCAACTTCGAGTGCAGCGCGATCATCTACGACGATGCGTTCACCAAGCAGGTGCGCGCGCTTCAGCACTCCTACATCCGGGCGAGCATCGAGGTGAGCCCAGCGGCTTGGGAAAACCTCGGGGTGTGGACGCGGCTCAAACTGAACGCTGCTGCGCTCGCGTCACCGCTGATCTAGAGCGAGAGGCACTCCACCTCCTCACCGACGCACCTGAGCTCGTTCTCCCCGCGTCACGCCGTGATTGGTCTGCGTGCCGTCGGGCCAGGTGACACGAATGGTCATCGGCGGCTCCTTTCCTGCCGGGGGAGACCCGAGACCAAAATGCGCTACGGGCCATGCGGTCGACTGAAACGGCCCGCCGCCGCCGATCCATCGCGTCTGCGAGCGCCCACCCTGTAAGAGTTCAACGCGCGCGCCAATTGCACGGCGGTTGCCGGGAGATGTGGGATCCTCCAGCTGCACTTCCACCCAGTCGTGCGGCGTGTCGTGGAGATTCCGCAACACTTGCACTGGTTCGTTGAGCCCAGTGATGACCGCGTCGATGTCGCCGTCGCCATCGAGGTCGGCGAAGACCGCGCTGCGGTCGCATCGCGGCGTCGAGAGCCACGACTGCGAGTCATCGCGCATCCGGGAGAAGCGCGCGCCCTCGCGAACCATGAGCAACTTGGGCTGGCGATACTCGCTGTTCATCGACTCTCGCGTCGCTTGTGGATAGACATGGCCGTTCACAACGAACAGGTCCTCATCGGCATCGTTGTCGAGATCCGCAAACGCGGCCGCCCATCCGCAAAACGTCCGCGATGGTGCCCCCACGCCGTAACGCGATGATGCGTCATCGAATCCGCCTGAACTTCGCGACACAAAGAGCGTGTTCGTGTCGTCGCTGAACACGGAAGTCAACAGATCGGGGATGGAGTCGCCATTGACATCCCCGATCGCAATGCCCATCGTCGCCTGCGACGCGCCGTCGATCGTCGTCGCGCATCCCGCACGGCCAGCCACTTCACGAAACGAGAGGCCGCCAAGGTTTTCGTGGAGAAAGTTCGGCATCGAGTCGTTGCCGACGAAGATGTCCGGCCGACCATCGCGCGTGAAATCGGCGATCACCGCGTTGAGGCCGAAACTCGGTCTTGCCGCTCGGATGCCAGAGGCCTGGCTGACATCCACAAATCGACCGCCGTCGTTGCGGTGAAGCCGATCCGGAGCTGGTTCGAGACCGCGCGGTCCGCCGAGTACTTGAAATCCACGGAAGTGCGCCGGGGCGACCGGGATCGCCGGGTCGTACTTCAAGTAGTTCGTGACATAAAGATCGAGATCGCCATCTGCATCGAGGTCGGCGAAAGCCGCGCTGGTCGACCAATCATCATCGACCCCAAGCCCCGCCTCTGCGGTGCCATCCACGAATCGACCTCCGGGCTGCCCGCGCCAAAGTCGATCAGGTCCAAGACACGCGACATACACATCGTCGAAACCATCAGCGTCGACATCGCCGACCGCGCAGCCAAAGCTCCAGGCGTGGTGATTGAGGCCGCTCGTTGCCGTCGCGTCGCGAAACTTGAGTCCTCCGAGGTTCTCGAAGAGCCGCGCACCGGGACCCCGCGTGGGAGTTGCCAGTGTCGCCCCGTTGGGAAAGAAGAGATCGAAATCACCGTCGCGATCGAAGTCGATGAGCGGGACGCCTCCCCCCTTCACCTCGACGATCTGTGTGCTCGGATCGATGCCAGATGTCGTCGTGAAGTCGATCCCGCTCTGCGCAGAGGCATCCTCGAATCGAATCGCGCCGCCGACCGCGCCATCGTCGCCCGCACGCAGTGCGCTGGCGCACAACACCGACGCGGCCAACGCACCCACACCCAAGTGGCCACAAACAACGCCGGATCTGCCCCTCACGGCGCGTCGCCCTCCCCCGCTGCCGCCGCCGAGATCGCCTCCTGCTTCAAACGAGCGGCGGCCGCATCTTCAGGGCGCGATGTCTGATCGTAGATGCGCGCGAGCTTCCCCCACACTTCTGCGTGGTGCGAAAAGAGCCGCGACGACTCTTCGTAGAGCGCGAGCGCCTCTTCCGTGCGCTCCTTCCGCAGCGCGCAATCTCCCAATCGAGCGAGCGCCTTCGCGCGATCTCTGTCTCCCTGCGGCGACGGCGGCAACAACTCGATCGATCGTTCAAGCGCCTGCTCGGCATCCGCGATTCGATCCTCGTCGATCGCTATCACACCCAAGCCGAAGTACGAATCCGCCGCCGTCGCCACGGCGTGGACATGCGCCTGAAACGCGCGCTTCGCCGCATCGAGGTCTCCGAGGTAGTAGCAACACCAACCCAGAAAGTGCTCAACTTGCCGGACATCCGCGAAAGGCTGCCCCGCAGCGAGACTCGCCTCGAGAAGTTCGCGAGCCTGCGCGTATCGCTTCTGCTTCATTACCGCCACGCCAAGCAGGAAGCTCGCGCGCGCGCAGGTAGGTCGCTCGCGGAGGATGCTTCGGAGCACGATCTCCGCGTCTAGGAACTGGCCTGAGCGCAGGAGCCGAGCCGCGATCTGCAGGTTGGGGTGGTCCACAACCTCCGCCCCCGCGACGGGAGTTTCGCCGGAACGCTCCGGAGTTGGCCCCGGTGCTTGATTCGTGCTGCTCTGGGTGCCCCTCCCAAAATCCGCGATAGAAGGTGCATTCGCAACACTTCCGCGGCACCCGGTAACCACGATTAGAACGCAAACTTCGCCTACCAATCTGCCTAGCGGTCGACTCGGACGCATCCGGTGGATCCTATTGACCGAATGAGGGTGGAATCCCGAGTTTTCAGGGTTATAGTGACCGTGGCTGTCTGTCGTCGATACCCGTTCCAATCCAAAAGAACCCAACGGTACTCCCTAAGGGTCGTCATATGAACAACACCGTTCGCTCAATCTGTGGTTCGATCGTCGCTACGCTCGCACTCACGCCAATCGCACTCGCTCAAGCACCGGCGCTCCAGCCCCGCATGGGCGCGCACCTCGATGGGTTGACCCCCGGGCAGCTCCAACGGTTCGAAATCGGCAAAGCGCTCTTTAGCTTCCCGATCCCTATTGCGGACGGACTGGGGCCGATCATGAACAAGAGCAATTGCGGATCCTGTCACTCCAACCCACTTGGCGGATGGGGCGCAATCTCGGTCACGCGCTTCGGCATTGAAAAGAAGGGATCGTTCTACCTCTATCCGGGCGAGACGCAATCGTTGGCGCAGTCGCTTGCCACCAGCACCTTCTGCGCGGAAGTAGTCCCGGCGGATGCGACGATCGTCCGGACTCGCTTCACGAACAGTTCGATGGCCTTCGGTCTGGTGGAGGCGATCCCTGACGCGCAGATCGCCGCGCATGCCGATGACTCCGATGCCAACGGTGATGGCGTCAGCGGTCGCGTGCACTGGGTGATGCCGCTCGAGGCGCAACCGGGCAGCCCGCTTCGCGCAGGTCGATTCGGATGGAAGGCGCAGGTCGCAACGGTCCTCACCTTTAGCGCCGACGCATCGCGCAATGAGATGGGATTGACCAACCGACTCGCTCCGGTCGAGAACGCCCCCAACGGTGACGTCGCTCGCCTCACTGTCTGCGACGAAGTCGCAGACCCCGAGGATGGTCCGGACGCGGATGGATTCCACTTCATCGACCGCGTCACAGACTTCCAGCGGTTCCTTGCCCCGCCGCCGCAGACGCCAAGATCCGGCATGGCCGGAGAGGCAATCTTCAACCAGATTGGCTGCGCGAAGTGCCATGTCGCGCAGTACACGACTTCGAGCGATGCGTCGCTCGAAGACGCCATTCGCAACAAGACGATTCGCCCCTACTGCGACTTCCTCCTTCACGACATGGGCCTTCTCGCGGACGGCATCAGCGACGGCAATGCCAGCGAGTCGGAGATGCGCACACCCACGCTGTGGGGGCTGCGTCGCCGCGACCCGATGCTCCACAACGGTCTCGCCGGCGGTGGATCATTCGCATCGCGCGTGACGACGGCCATCGAGGCGCACGGACCATTCGGCGAAGCTGCTTCTAGTGCCGCCGCGTTTGGCGCACTCTCCGCGTCGGACAAGGCGAAGTTGGTTGCATTCCTCGACTCGCTCGGCCGCGCCGAGTACGACTACGACGGCGACAACTTTGTTGACCTTCTCGACTTCAGCGTGCTCAAAGGATGCATTGCGCAGGGCGCGACAAACCCCGACGACGCGTGCGCGATCGGTGACATCAATCAGGACGGTCTCGTCAACGAGATCGATGTCGACGGCTTCATCGCCGCATACAACGGGGTCCATACCGACTGCAATCGCAACGGCGTCCCAGATTTGAAGGACATCGCGCTCGGCACGAGCACCGATGCTGACGGCGACGGACTGCCTGACTCCTGCTCGGCGTGCCCAGGGGACTTTGATCGCAATGGCGTAATCGATGCACTCGATATGACGCAGATTCTCGGCAATTGGGGGGCGAGCGGCGCCACCGACCTCGACCACAGCGGCGTAACCGATGCCATCGACTTGGGCGTGCTCCTCGCCGCATGGGGCAATTGCTCGTAAATTCGCCGAAGACCACGACTCACCCACCACGAACTCATTCAATGCGAATCTCAACGACCACCGCACTCACGGCCGTCACCCTTGCCACGGCTCCCGCCATGGCCCAGTGGGTCAACTATGCCAACCAAACCTCGTCGCGACTCGTCGCTCCGACGAATCTGACCGGGCAGGACAACATCGAGAAGGACTTTGCCTTCGCTGATTTCGATCGCGACGGCGACATCGATCTCGTTGTGATGCGCAAGTTCCCCGGGTCGATTCAGTCGACCTGCACGGGATGCGGCTTCTTCCGCGATCTCATTCTGATGAACGAGAATGGTGTGCTCACCGACCGAACGAGCCTTTACGGCACCGCGGCGGACGCGGTCGGATCACAGGGGATGATGGATGAGGTCAACGACCGCGATGTTGAAGCGTTCGATGTCGACAATGACGGCTGGGTCGACCTCATCACGGCCACCACGATGTCTGACACCGTCAACACGATGCTCGGCCAGCCGCGCGTCTACCGCAATCTCGGCAATAATGCCTCCGGCCAGTGGCAGGGCTTCCGCTTCGAGGACGCGCGTATTCCGCAGCTCTTCGCCAAGAATGGCACCGCCGCCAATCCCCGCTTCTGCGATCTCGCCGTCGCCGACTTCAATGGCGATGGTTATGTCGACCTCTACTTCGTCGACTACGACACACCCGAGACGAGCGGCACAATCTGCATCGACCTGAATAACGATGGCGACACAGCTGACCCGGGCGAGTGCCAGCAGTCGCCCGCGGAGAACGCGACGAACGATTTCGACAACAAGCTCCTCTACAACTGGGGGACCTCTGGCGGCGGAGGCCCCGGCTACTTCTACGACACCACCACCACAAAGATGACGGCCGCACAGCTCGCGTGTGCATTCGGCAACATGTGCATGGCTGGCGATTTCAATGGCGACTCGCTACAGGATGTCATCCGCGTCTGCACGCTGACTTCAGGTCAGGATGCGGCGGTCTTGACGAACAAGTCCGGTCCGTCAGGCCCCGGGCAAACTTGGTCGCTCAAGTCGGTGTACACGGGCCTTGCGCCCTATGGCATGAATGTCGCTGATCTCAACAACGACGGCAAGCTGGACTTCATCATTGCCGACGACGGGCAGGATCGCTACTGCCTCAACACAGGCAACTCGGCTGACGGACAGCCGAACTTCTCGATCACGGTTATGACGGGAACCCCGAGCGAGTTCGGCAACACGATCTCGGTCGGCGATCTCAACAAGGACGGGAAGACCGATGTCATCATCACTGACATCGATGCCGACCTCGGACCATTCTGCCCAAGCTCTGGCCGCCGCACAAAGATCTTCAAGAACACCGGTACCGCGGGGAATCTGCTCGTCGAGGACACGACCATTCTTCCGACGGCTGACCTATCAAACCTCTTCGATGTCGCGATCTTCGATGTCAATGGCGACACTTGGCCTGACTTGGTCACGGGCGGTTGCGCGGGGATCAAGGTGTGGATCAATCAACCGCCGATCGTGCTCTCGTTCGCATTCCCATCCGGGCACCCGGCGACGATCACCGCGGGAGCCACAACGGATGTGCCCGTCACGATCACTGCGCTCTCGGGCGCGATTCAGGCTGGCTCCGAGACGCTGCACTATCGCACCGGCACTGGCAACTGGACGACAACGCCGCTGCTTGCGGGTGGCGCGACCGGTTCGTACATCGCGCGTTTGCCTGCAACGAACTGCGGACAGCCGCTCAGCTACTACCTGTCGGCGCGTTCAACGAGGGCTGGCAATCCGACCGTGACCTCGCCCGCGACCGCCCCCGTTGGCGCCTACGCACCGGACACGGTGACCGGCTTCACGACGCTTGCTAGCGACGACTTCGAGGCGAGCGCGGGTGGTTGGACGGCATCCGCCGACGCCGCGCTGACGGGTGGCGCGTGGCAGCGCGGCGATCCGATCGGTTCGACCGTGTCGGGGGCGCCGGCGGAGCCGGCGGACGACCACACCGCCGCGCCGGGCGTCAACTGCTTCGTGACGCAGTTGAGCACCGCCGGGCAGGCCGCGAGCGCCCACGATGTCGACGGCGGATCGGCGTACCTCGTTTCGCCGGTGTACACGACTGGCGGGTCGGACGCGACGGTCTCCTACTGGCGTTGGTACTTCTGCTCGTCAACGACGCAGTTGGATCCGTTCGAAACTTGGATCTCGATCAACGGCGGCCAGTGGATCTATGTCGAGCGCGCCACTGCGAACACGACGGCTTGGGAACAGCGCTCCTTCCGCATCGGCGACTACGCGACGCCGGGCAACACGCTGCAGATCCGGTTCACTATCGCCGACACGCAGACCGCAAGCACACTCGAGGCTGGCATCGACGATGTGCTGGTCCGCAAGGACGAGTGCATCGCGACGCCGCCCTGCCCCGCTGACCTTTCCGGCGACGGCAATGTCGGCGGACCCGACCTCACATTGATCTTGTCAGGCTGGGGATCGCCGGGCGTCGCGGACTTGAACGGCGACGGCACGGTCGACGGGCTCGATCTCGGCGGCGTGCTCGGTGCTTGGGGCAACTGCCCGCAATAGTGCGCGCGCCTTAGCGCGGCTGCTCAATGCGGTGCACTTGGTTCATCGGCATCCCAGCTGGTAGATCCTGCCGCGCGCCACTTGGCCACCAGATCGTGACGCGATCGACCGCTGTCGCGTCGCCGACACCGATGCGCAGCGAACGATCGCACTGCGAGAGATAACTCCTCGTAGGCGAGACGATTCGACGCTGGACGCGGCCGGCCGTCTCGACTTCCACGCGCGCGCCGATCGCACTCGTCGCCGCGGCGCGCCCAACCAGCGAGAGGCCAATCCAGTTGCCAGACTCACTCTCACACTTCAGAAGCGCGACCGGTCCGGCCAGCTGTGCGATCACGAGGTCGATGTCGCCGTCCGTATCGAAATCGGCGGAGGCGAGACCGCGCCCGACGCGCGGCGTCGCCATGTCGCCGATCGCTGTCGGCGGGAGCTCTACGAGGCATGGCGCAACTTCCTGCGTGTTCGCGAAGATCTGCCCACGCTGCGCGTAGGTCTGCGAGGGATGCACACGGGCGATCTGCTCTTCGATGTGACCGTTGACCTGAGCAAGATCGAGGTCTCCGTCAAGATCGAAGTCTTCCATGACCAGGCCGAAGGTGAGCACCGGTCGGGTCGGTCCGGCAAGTCCCTCGATGATCGCATCGTCAGAAAAGACAAGAGACTTGCCACGAGATATATAGAGCGCGTCGGGCTCGTTAGCAAAGTTCCCGATGGCGACCGCGCACTCGTCGGCTCGCGCGCCAACTGTGGTGCGGAGGTAACCCGAATCGATTCCCATCGCGCCGCGCGCCGCACCGTTGCGGTCGTAGGCGACTCCAGAAGACACGCCGCGCTCGTCGAAACGACCCGCCCCATCGTTGACGAAGAACGCGTTGGCGACCGTGTCGTTGGCGACGACTACATCGAGGTCGCCGTCGAAGTCAGGGTCGATGAAAACTAGTCCGAGCGCCTTTCCAACCGGCCTCTTCAGCGTCGACTCGCGCGTGAACCCCGCCTCAGAAGTCCAATCCTCGAAAGTCCCATCGCCTCGATTGCGCAAGTAGAGGAGATCGTCTCCCTCGAAGCCTGTCGGAGGCCCGTAGGCGCGACCGACGCCCGCAAATCGGAAGTCGACACGACGATCAATCTCCGGCGACCAGCGCACATAGTTGCCTACGAGCAGATCGAGATCACCATCGCGGTCAGCGTCGAAGAACCCGCAGGAAGTCCCCCAGCGCGGGTGATCGCTAGCAGGATCGACGCCCGCGGAGGCCGTTGCGTCCACGAAGGCAACGCTTCCTCCCTTTGTCGTGGCATTTCGAAAGAGGCGATTCGCGCCAACACCTGAGACGAACAGATCATCTCTGCCATCGCCGTCGAAGTCGCCGACCGCGAGGCCCATGCCGTAGATCGTCGTATCGAGGCCGCACTCGCGCGCCTCCTCGAAGCGCATTGCGCTGCCCGCCGCAGCTTCGGTGCGATTGAGGAAGAGGCGCACGCTCGAAGCGCCCGGTTCTGGCGCGGAGGAAAATGCTTCGCCAGTCCACGCCGTCCCCGACACGATGACAATGTCCGCGCGCCCATCGGAGTCAGCGTCGATAATGCCGACACCGCCGACGAGCGTTTCGGGCAGCAACTTGCTCCCCTGCGCGCCGTTCACGCTTGTCGCAACGAGACCGCTTGCTGCCGCAACATCCGTGAAAGAGATCCTGCGCTGCGCCTGCGCGCGCGCGACGCGCTCCGGCGCGGCATCCGCGGGGCCGCCGCCAGCTTCGGTCGCCACAGGCGACGCGCGGCGCGTGTGCAAGAGCCAGTAGCTGCCCGCGCCGATCGCACCGAGCGCGACGATCGCAGCAAGCGACCTCCAGAACGCGGCGTAGATCTGCGCGTGGCCTTCGCCGCTCATGGCCTCGTTGCCCCCGCGAACTCGTCGACGCTCCGCTGCGGCGCTCCCTTGCGGTGCAGGTCGAAAATCACGATCGGCTCGGCGGCGTGGTTCGCCGCGGCATCGCGTTGGCGGGCGAGATTGACAGCGCGATCGCGTGCGTTGTCATCTGGCTTGTACTCCGCGTGGCGGGAAAGCGCCTCCGACGCGCGCGCCTCGTCGCCAAGCTCCGTAGCGGCCTGTGCGAGTAAGTACCACGCTGCGACGCTTTCTGGGTCAAGCTGCAGAGCCTGAGCGGCAAGATCGCGCGCGCGGATCGCGAGTGCACTCGTTCCGCCCCCCTGGCGCGATCGCTCTAGGAGCACATTCCCTAGTTCCACGAGGACGCGGTCATCCTTGCCGAAGTCGAATCCGCGTTCGCGCGCGCCTGGGAAGTTCGACTCGATGAGAGCCTCGAGGTCTGCCTGCGCCTCTGCGAGTGCCCCCTGCTGCCGATTCACAAGCGCGCTGAACCAGCGAATGCTCCAGGGATCGGCGGATGGAGTTGAAGTCGTCGCGCTGCGCAGCAGCTCGCCCGCCTCGTCGAGTCGACCATCGCGCAACGCCACGCGCGCGCGACCAAGCGTTCCCTGCGGCTTGCCCAACCGCGCAACCTCCGTGAACGCGCGGTCGGCTTGCGTGAGATCTCCCTTGAATCCAAGACGCTCTCCCTGGCGGAAGAGGCCGATGGCGTAGTCGTACCAACGCATCCACGCCTCGGCAGGCGGCGGATACGAGCCTTCGGCGGGCAGTTGCGTTGCGGCAGCCTCGATGCCTTCGTGGATCACGCGGAAGGACACTTCGTCGCGAGCGAGCGTCATCGTTGGAAGATCGTTGATGCGCGAGTCGCCCATCGCCTTCGCCCAGATCGTTGCGTCGAACTTGCGGTAACGCAGCGAGACGGAGAGTGTGAGCGCGTCCGCGCAGTCGGCTGGCACCTCAAGGAGGAAGTGTGTGAGATCCGCCGCCCCCGGGGGGATCTGATTGTTGTAGAGC
>Ga0233424_10002672_pt1 | contig 12268 bp, 9 predicted proteins | sample Watercolumn_Towu_FD_181011 | JGI IMG/M metagenome (GOLD analysis project Ga0233424, IMG submission 181011) | Freshwater microbial communities from Lake Towuti, South Sulawesi, Indonesia - Watercolumn_Towuti2014_125_MG | ecosystem: Environmental > Aquatic > Freshwater > Lake | place: Indonesia... | reverse complement strand
GTGGCAACGTCGACGTCGACGGCAACAACGTGATCAACCTGAACGGTGTCGACGTCCAGGCGGTCGTGAAGATCAGCTTCACCGTCACGATTGCGACCGCCGGGGCCGTACTGGACCTCACGCCGCCTTACACCAAGAACGATACCGGTGTCGATCCCGACCCCAGCGGTCTGTCGCCGAAGATCACGATTTCGCTCCAGGCCGACTCGATCTACATCGCGAGCGCGGCGTGGACGGTCAGCTTCCCCGGGGACAACGACGGCGACTACATGCTGGAGACCGGCGAACAGGCCGAAATCACGATCTGGCTCCAGACGTACGACACCGCGAACGCCCTCTGGGACCTCGGGACGGGGCTCGCCGATCCCTACATCGACACGTCGGGCAGTCTCCCCAGGACCTCTTCAACGTTCACCGTCCAGGTGCTCACGCCGGCTGGCGCAGCACTGACGCTGCAACGGACCACGCCTGTATACCTCGATGGCGTGATGAACCTGAACTAGGCCGTTCAAGCGATGCCGCGCTACCAGTTCGTGAACGCGCCGTCGTTGCGGCGAAGCAGCGGGGGCCACCCGTTCGTGTCGACCACGCGCCTCTCGGCCTCGGCGACGTTGAGCTCGATCCCGAGACCGGGAGCGTCGTTGCACCATGCGTAGCCGTCGGCCCACGAGATCTGGACCGGGAACAGGTCGGTCCCGAACGACCCCGGCCGCCGTGGCATCTCCTGGACGCCGACGTTCGTTGAAGCCATGCACAACGACACGCACGCGGCGGCGCTGACCGGCCCAAGCGGGTTGTGCGGCACGATGTCGATGTAGTGCGTCTCCGCCCAGTGGGCGACCTTGAGCGCCTCGGTCAAACCGCCGACGATGCAGAGGTCGATCCGGGCGTAATCGATCAGGTCCTCCTCGATCACCTCGCGGAACGGCCACTTGCTCGCCCACTGCTCGCCGGCCGCAATTGGCAGGCTCACGTGGCGGCGCAGGTTGCGGTAGCTCGCCGGGTTCTCCGACCGCAGCGGGTCCTCGATGAAGAACGGCTTGAACGGCTCGAGGTCCTTGCACATCTGGACGACCGCGGGCGGGTCCAGCCGGGTGTGCACGTCGAAGCAGATCTGGACCGCCGGTCCCACCGCTTTTCGGACGGCCTCCATCTGCTCGACCGCCATGCAGATCGACTCGACCGGTTCGAGCCGGGCCTCGCCCCGGGCCTCCAGCACGCCGCTGGTCTCCGGCTGCCCCCACCGGACGAACTTCCAGCCCTCGTCGACCGCCTTCTTGCAGTTCTCGACCAGCGCCTTCAGGTTTGGCCCCTGGGTGTGGGGGTAGCAGACGACCCGGTCCCGGACGGGCCCGCCCAGCAGCTTGTAGACGGGCATCTTCACGGACTTGCCCTTGATGTCCCAGAGTGCGATGTCGATGGCGCTGATCGCGCAGCAGTAGACCTTGTCGGCCGGGAAGAAGCTGCCCCGGAACATGTGCTGCCAGAGGCGCTCGGTCGACCACGGGTCCTGGCCGACGACCAGCTCCGACAGGTGCTCGATCGCGGCGGTGATCGACCTGCCCCAGAAGCGGATGCCTACCTCGCCCAGACCGTAGATCCCGGCATCGGTGTCGACTTTGACGAAGTAGTAGTCCCGGCCGGCCGAGTCCTGGACCGGGAGACTCGTGATCTTCGTTACCTTCATCCATGGGCTCCTTGACTGGCAGGGTAGGCGGCCTCGACTGGCACCGGCACGTTACGCCGGGCCACCGCCTCCCGCAAGGCCGCTAAACGCCGCCTCGATTTCCGCTTGAACGCCCGCGCACGCGATTCCTAACCTCGATTGACCTCGGCTATCCATGCGCGCTTTCTGGAGGCTTCAATGCGGCCCGGCACATTCCTCGTAGCACTCACCGCCCTGGCTCTTCTGCTCACGGTCACCGGCGCGTCCCGGGCGCTTGCTGATTCAGGCGGCGGGTCCGTGACGCTGGTCGCGGTCGACCTCCACGCAGCGGCCGAAACCTCCCGCGATCGCGATGTCGCAGTCACCGCCGTGACTTTGATCGCCAGGTCCCAGCGGTCCGGCACGCTGGCCCTCCTGCCATACGCCGGTAGTCTGGCGGCGGTCGAGGCGTACACGGCGGACGGGTCGGCTGGCGTGGTGACCTCGAGCCTCGCCGGTGCGGTCGCCGCCGCGCAACGTGGCAAATCCGACCAGGTTAAGGCGATGTCGGCCGCGTTCCAGTACCTGTCGAGCGCCGAGGCGCCCGCCGGCAGCCGCGTGTATCTCGTGACGTCCGACGGACTGGCGGGCGAGTCTGCCGAGGCCAGGGGCCGGCTCGCGGACTTTGCAACGCTGTTTGCCAACCAGGGATGGTCGGTGAGCGTCGTCATGCTCCCGTCAGCGTCGCCGGCCTCCCGGGAATTTCTCACCCGCCTCGCCCGGGCGGGCGCGGGCACGAGCTACGACGCCGGCCACCTCGATGGTCTGGCCACGCTGGTCGCCGGTCACGTCGGCGCCATAGGCGAGGCCGCGATCGAGACCCAGCTGGCATCGGGCGACTCGGCGCTGTCGCAGATCGAAGTGGCCCCGCGCAGCAGCCGTATCACGGTCACGTTCCTCCGGATGTCGCCGGAGGCGACGTTCGAACTGTTCGACCCGCGGGGCGCGATGTCGAACGCCGTGAACAACCCCGCGGTCGACGTGTTCGAGACGCCATCGGCGGTGACGATGACGGTCGATGCCCCCGAGGCCGGCATGTGGACGCTGCGGGCCGCCGGGGCCGGAAGCGAGGTCCGCGCCGCGGTGAAGATCGACAACCCGCTGCGACTCGGCTTGGTGCCGCAGCCGCCGATCCCGGCCGGCGAGCCCGGAATGCTGACGGCCGCAGCTTCGATCGATGGCAGGCCTGTGGCGCTGCCGGGCGCGACCATCGAGGCCACGGTCCGCGGCGCTGACGGCAAGGCGGTCGTCTACAGGCTCGCAGACGACGGACGCCTGGCCGACCGTGCAGCCGGCGACGGCGTGTTCACGGTCGCACTGCCCGCAGGCGCGGCGCAGTCGATCAACGACGTCGGGCTGCGGCTCTCCTGGGCCAACTACGGCGCCGTCCTTACGGCGAACGGGGCGTACCAGGTCGAGCAGTTCCCGGCCGTGTCGATAACCCCCCTCACCGTCCAGCCGGTCGAGCAGGGCGCCGAGGCCACGATCTCCCGGATACAGGTCGCGGTCGGAACGTACCCATACCCGGTGCGCGCCGCCGACCTTTCGGTCAAGGTCCGGACCCAGGACGGGGCATCGGTCGCCTCCAGGCTGGTCGCCATCGACCCACTGCCTGATGGCAGGGCCTGGCGCTTCTCGGTCGTCGCTTCGCCGGCCTCCAGTGGCAGCCACGCCGTAGCGGCGACGCTGAACGTCACGCATCTCGGCCGGGTCTTCACGGCGTCCGCCTCCGGCAACCCGGCCTCGATAGAGATACTTCCGCCGCCGCCCCCGCCAGGCACTCCGATGTGGGTCTACGGGGCGTCGGCCGCCGGCGCTCTCGCGCTGCTCCTCGCCCTGGCACTCCTGTTCAACGCCCGCAAGGCCACGCCGTCGGGGTACCTGTACGACGACAAGGGCAGGATGCTGTACGACTTCTCGATGGTCCGGCCGTCGCTGCGACGACGCCTCCTGTCACGCAACATCGTGGCGTGCGCCGAGGTGCCCGGTCTGCCGGTAAACAGCGGCGCATTCGTCTTCGGGCGGCACGGCGTCGAGCTCAGGTATCCCGGCAAGAACCAGAACCTGCGCGTCAACGGCAGGCCTGCGGGCGACCGAGTCCGCATGGATCCCGGGACCTGGCTGGGCATCGCCGGGCGCCTGATGACCTACGCCATGGACCGCAGGCGTCGCGAGCAGTTCCCGGGCCAGGCCGAGGCCGAGCCGCACGGTAGGCCGTCCGCTGCGCCGTGGCCGACCACGCCGCCAGTTAGGCGCGTGATGCCGGGCTACATCCCCGGACGGCCGCAGCCGACCGAACCCACCGTGGGACAAGCGCCGGCACAGGCACCCGGGCACGCGGCGCAGGCCGTGGAGCACGCGAGCGCCGAGCTGAAGCGGCGGAACCCGGAGCCGCCGGCCGAAGGTCCCGCACCGTCGCCCGCGCCGGCAGGGGACTAGACAAAGGCTAGCGCCGGAGCAGCATCACCAGTTCGATCAGAGCCTGGGCAGCGCCACGCTGCATCGCCACTTCAAGCGAGGGCATCGAGCGGCCACGCACCACCCGCTCGGTGCCCTCGGTCGCGAATGCGATGTGATAGCCCTCGCTCGGGGTACCGGCCGACATGCCGGCTCCGGTCGACGCCCCCGAGACGGTGACGCCGATGCCCCAGTCGGCGCCGGTCAGCCCGCGGACCGCCCGCGCCAGCCCGGCGGCCTCGGTCTCGCCGCTTCCGAGGTAGGGCGCAAACGGCCCGTTTGCGGGGGAGTGGCCGCGGCCGAGAACGAAGCCGCCGAGGAACGACTCGGGCGCGGCGCGAGGCGCCAGGGCGGCGGCGACCTGGCCCGCCGTGAAACCCTCGACGACCGCCACGGTCCGTCCCGCCTCGTGCAGGAGCGTAGCCGCCCGCGAGGCCGGTGAGTCGTTATCGAAGCCCCACACCGCTCCGCCGAGGATTTCTCGGATCTCGGCATCGATCGGCGCCATCAGACCCTCGGCCGCCTCACGGGTCGGCGCGCGCGCGATCAGGCGAAGATGGATCCCGTCGGGGCGTGCGTAGATGCCCAGGTAGGGGTTGGGCCGGCCGAACAGGTGCGTCAGCATCTCGTCGATGCCGCCCTCGGTGATCCCGAAAGTCTTGATCGTCCTGGTCGCTACGACCCCACCGCCCGCGACCTGCGCCAGCCGGGGTCCGACGTGGCCTTCCCACATCAGCTGGATCTCGCGGGGCGGGCCCGGAAGCAGGATGATGTGCCGTCCCCCTCGCTCGACCCACCAGCCCGGCGCCGTGCCGGTCGGGTTCGGGACCGGCTTCGCCGACGGGATGAGCGTCGCCTGCTTGATGTTCGTCTTTGGCATCGCGATCCCGCGCTGCCGGAACACCCCTTCCAACCACGTCAGGCTGGCGGGGTCGACCTTCATCTCCTCAGCCATGACGCTTGCGACGGCCTCGCGAGTGAGGTCGTCTGAGGTCGGCCCCAGGCCGCCGGTCGACACGACTATGTCAGAACGCTCGTGTGCGCGCGCGAAGGCCTCGACGAGGTGCCCGAGATCGTCGCCGACCTGGCAGGCATAGCGGGGCGTAACCCCTGCCTCGATGAGCCGCTGGGCGAGGTACGACGAGTTCGTGTCGACGATCTCGCCCATCAGGAGCTCATGGCCGACCGAGATCAGCTCGCCGTACATGGCGGCGGATTCTACCCCGCTGACCGCGGCCGACGGTCAGAAAGCATTAACTCCGGGGCGTGAGGTCCTCGTCGAAGATCGACTTCACCCTCGTTCCCCAGCCGGCCTGGACCCGCGCGACCGTGGGCTGCTCGTTGGCGAGCACGTACATCTCGTTGCCGTCGGGCGTGAGCTTGCCGAGTGTCAGCGACGTCAGGGTCACCTCGGTGACGCCGTTGGGTCTCACGTTCTCGATGCGAATCGTCAGGTAGGGCGCCGCAAGGTCCAGCCCGTAGTCGGGGTGCTTGGCTTCTTCGATCGTGCGGGCCACCTTCTCCACCCTCGTGAACTGCGGGTGGGCGATGACCTCCAGGACCTCGTTGATGCGGGCGGCGTCGGCCGTCCCGGTCCCGTTGCAGGGGTTTCCGACGATCGGTAGGTCGCAGAGGACCCACGGCGAGTCCTCTTCGGCGCGCGAGACGGCGCGGACGACGTCGTTATCGACGTAGAAGACCACCTCGTACGCCTTGGCCACGTCGAACGTGTAGTACCAGAGCGGAAGCGGAGGCTCGTTCACGAGCCTGGCGAGCACCTCGCCCCACGTCTGGTCCACCAGCACGAGCTGTGGGAAGCCCTGCATCTGCGCGTAGTGCGCGGCCCCGTCGGGCGTCGCCGACCCCAGCTTGAGGGCGCGCTGACTGCCGTCCCGCAGCGTCAGTGAAATCTCAACGGTCGGTTTGTCGAACCCGTAGCGCACGGGGTCGTCGAACGACTCGGCGATGACCCGCTGGGTCTTGGGCCCGCCGAGCAGGAACGTGATGCCGCCCCACCTGTCGAAGTTGACCGGGATGTCGGCCGGCTCCTCGAAGTACCAGACGCTGCCGCCGTCCTCCGTGAAGGTCGCGGTGAACGTCTCCGACCTGCCGGCGGACTTGACGGTGATCTTCCGGATGTCGTCCGGAGACAGCGTGTAGAAGAACGGCAGGTCGTCCTCGTCCCCGCTCGCGAAGGGAGGGTTCTTGATGAACCACGCGGTCGCGATGCCGACGTAGGAGACCAGGATTATCAGGACCAGCGAGATCCGGAGGCTCATCTAGCGGCGCCGCCAGTAGACGAATACTCCGGTGCCGCCGATCAGCACGGGCATCAGGAGCCAGCCGGTCCAGCGCACAAAGTCGCGCTCGCGTGTCGTGAGAACGAGCTCGCGGAAGACCTTCGTCTTCGGCCGGATCGAGATCAGCTCGTAGTCGCGGACCAGCCAGTTGACAGAGTTTGCGAGCATGTCCCCGTTCTTGGCCGACGAGAAGAAGGAGTTGCTTGCGAAGTCGGCATCGCCAACGACCACGATGTTGGTCGTCACGAGCGAGCCGTCCTCCTTCTTGATCGGCACCCCGCCCAGCGGCGCGACCGCCTGCGCGGCGACCGCGATCGGCAAGGGGCCCTGCTGGTCCGAACCAACGTCGAAGCCGATGTTTTCCGGGTCGGACTCCTCCCAGCTGTTCAGGGTGGTCGTCGCGAGGACCTCGTGAACGACGACCGGCTGGCCGGTTTCCGTCAGCGGGACGGTCTCTTCGTTTACCGTGCGGCCGATGAAGGCCGTTCCGGGCATATAGGCCACGTCGATCGGCGTCGTTATGGGATGCGTCGGCGAGAACTGCTGGTTCGACTTCTTGACCTGGAGGAAGAACGGGTTCGGCGCGACGAAGCTTGCCGTATCGACGAGGCCGTGCCGGCCGATCGTAAGTCCGTATTGCCCGGCGATCTCGTGGAACCCGGCCGGCGGGTCGGGCTCGAACATGAACAGCACGCTCCCGCCCAGGCGCAGGTATTCGGCGAGGATCGCCTTCTCGCCCTCGAGGAGGTCGTTCTCCGGACCGGCGAACACGAGCGCCGCCGGGAAGTTCGCCTCCGCCAGCGGGTCGTCGGCGAACACGACCGGCCCGAGCTCCTGGAGCGTGATCGAGGCGACCGCGTAGTTGTCCCTGACCAGGGCGTCGGCCGAGCGGGAGAACGCCTCGCGCGCATCCGCCCTATTCGTGATCTCGCGCTCCCCGTGACCGGTCACAAAGAAGACCTGCTTCTGCTTCACACGGTTGACGACCAGCAGGCCCGTCGTGATCTCCTGCTCGCCGAAGGCGACCGTCGGGTTGCCGGGCGCGGCGCTCGTGACGATCTGCGTGCGGCGGCTGTCGAGCCCCTCGAGCGCGATCGCCGGGTGCTGGGTCACGCCGAACGACGCCGCCACGTTCGGCTCGAACTCGGGATCGACCAGTTTGAACTCGAACTTCCCCCGTGAGCGACGCCTGAACTCGGACAGGAGGTCGCTGGTGCGCTGCCACGCCGCCGCGGCCTCAGGCCGCGTGGTCACCCAGAACACGGACGCCCGCACCGGTTCGCTCATGTTTTCGAGGACCGCCTGCGCCTGGTCCGACAGCAGGAACTGCTTGGTCGCGGTCGTATCGATGCGGACCCACCCAGGCGGGTTCGGCCGGTTGGAGAGCCACCAGAGGAAGAAGTTGCCGACGACCGCGATCGCGACGAAGGCGAGCACGATGATCAGCGTGTTGACGCCGTAGCGGCCTCGCCTGCCGAACAGGGCCCGGCCGACAACCCGCCACGAGATCACCGCATCGACCAGCAGGATCGCGACGCCGATCAACATCACGATCTCGGCGGCGCCGGCCAGATCGCGCACGAAGATCCAGAGAACTGCGCCGAACGCGAACGCGCCGCCGCCGCTCACCAGCAGGAACTGGCGGATCGCTCCGGCATTGGCGCGGAGCAGGTCGGTCATCCGGCGCTTCTCGGGCTGCTCCTGGTCCGGCCGCCGGGCACGCCGGCGCTGCCGCCGGCCCTCCGTTGCCATCGCTTGCTAACGCCACCTCCGGACTTCAAGCAGCATCACCGTCAGGAACAGGAATACGACGGTGAGCGATATGTAGTACGCAATGTCGCCCGGCGAAAGGACGCCCCGGGCGAAGTCGGCGAAGTGGCCGCCCTCGGCGACCCCGAAGCTCTTGGGGTCGGCGGTGGAGAAGGAGCTGCCGAGCTGGAACCCGTCGACCACCTGGGCGGCAACCCCGCTCACGCGCTGGCTGACGAAGTCGATGACCGTGAACGCGGTCAGGACGCCGGCGCCGACGACCAGGGCGACTAGCTGGTTCGGCGTCACGGCCGATGCCATCAGGCCGACCGCGAGCGTGGCGGCGCCGTAGAGCAGGAGCCCCAGGTAGCCCGTGAGCAGCGGGCCTATGTCGGGGACGCCATAGATGAAGAGCACGACGACGTAGTAGAGCGTGCCTGCCAGCATGATCGAGAGCATCACGAAGGCGGCGATGAACTTGCCGAGCACGATCTCGATCTCACGCAGTGGCGACGTGAGCAGGAGCTCCAGCGTGCCGAGCTTCTGCTCCTCCGAGAGCAGGCGCATTGTGAGCGCGGGCGACAGGAAGATCATGAAGAAGATGGCGCCCGCCGCGAACCCGCGGATGCTCGCCTCGGAGAAGGCGTCGGAAACGGAGGCGACGAAGAAGAAGCCCGTGATCGCCAGAAACGCCGCGGCGACCACGTATGCCATGGGCGAGGAGAAGTAGGTCCGGATCTCCTTGAGGGCGACGTGCCGGATGTTCAGGAGGGACGTGCGCATCGGCTAGTTTCCGAGGTCCTCCCGGGTCGTGAGCTGTAGGAAGATCTCCTCGAGTGTGAGCGGCAGCGGGTGCAGGTTCACGAGGCCCCAGCCCTTGCCGATGACCGTCCTGGCGACCTGCTCGACCGCGTGCAGGCCCGGCCGTGCGTCGACCACGAAGCTGACCGCGCCGTCGGCCCCGATGCGCCGCGCTTCCGCGGATGTGTCGTTGCGTACGTCGACCACCATCGACAGCGCCCGCAGCGCGCCGACCACGTCTGTCGTGTCGGCGCCCCTGACCGCAAGCTGGATCCGCTCGGTGTGCTGCAGCTTGTCGGATAGGTTCCGCGGTTCGTCGTCGGCGACGATCCTGCCCTCATGGATGACGAGCACCCGCTTGCAGATAGCGCTTACCTCGGGAAGGATGTGCGAGCTGAGGATCAGCGTGTGGTCGCCCGCCAGCTCGGAGATCAGGCTCCGCGTCTCGACCACCTGGACCGGGTCGATCCCGATGGTCGGCTCGTCGAGGATCAGGACCTCGGGCTCGTGGAGGATCGCCTGGGCGATGCCGACCCTCTGACGAAAGCCTTTGGACAGCTTCTGGATGTGCGTGTCCCTGTAGAAGTCGATCTTCACGCGGTCGATCACGACCGGCAGGCGCTTGGCGATCCAGTCGTCGTTCATGCCCCGGATGCGTCCCATGAACGTCAGGTAGTCGGTCACCGTCATGTCGAGGTACAACGGCACGGTCTCCGGCAGGTATCCGATGTGCCGGCGGGCCTCCAGCGAGTGCGCGACGACGTCGTAGCCGGCGATGCTGGCCGTGCCCTCGGTCGGCGGGGTGAACCCCGTCAGGACCCGCATCGTCGTCGTCTTCCCCGCGCCGTTGGGGCCCAGGAAGCCGACGATCTCACCCTTCTGGATCTGGAGCGAAACGTCGATGACGGCCGGGAAGTCGCCGTACATCTTGCTCATGTGTTCGAGCTGGATCATCGCCACAGTCGATACGCCGCGCCTCGTTCTCCAGATTGCAAAATGGGTATGGTACCAGTTGTGTAGAATCGAAATCCCCTTCGATGGCGAACGATTTCATCTATCTGGACCACGCGGCCACCACGCCCCTGCGGCGGGAAGCGTTCGACGCGATGCGGCCCTACTTCTCGGAGCGCTTCGGCAACCCGTCGAGCCTCTACGCCCTGGCCGGGGAGAGTCGGAACGCCGTCGACGAGGCTCGCGAGCGCGTCGCGGGCGTGCTCAACTGCCGCACGAGCGAGGTCGTGTTCACCAGCGGCGGGACCGAGTCGGACAACATGGCGATCAAGGGGGTCGCCGACGCGCTGCGCACCGCCGGCAACCACATCGTGACGACCGCCTTCGAGCACCACGCCGTGCTCCACAGCTGTGAGCAGCTCGAGCGGCAGGGCTACAGCGTCACCTATCTGCCGGTGAGCAACGAGGGGCTCGTGTCGCCCGAGGCGGTCGCAGCGGCCATGAACGAGCGGACCATCCTCGTGTCGATCATGCTGGCCAACAACGAGGTCGGCTCGGTGCAGGACATCGGGGCGATCGGCCGCCGGGTCCATGCCCGCGCTGCCGAGCTCGGGCGTACGACGGTCGTACACACAGACGCGGTCCAGGGTGCCGGCTGGCTCAGCCTCGACGTAGCCTCGCTCGACGTCGACCTCCTCAGCCTGTCGGGGCACAAGTTCCACGGACCGAAGGGCACGGGCGCCCTGTATGTGCGCAGGGGGACGCCGCTCGAGCCGTTGCTGGCAGGGGGCGGGCAGGAGCGGCTCCGGCGGTCGGGGACGGAGAACGTCCCTGGAATCGTCGGGCTGGGCGTGGCCCTCGAGCTTGCGGAGCGTGAACGGCCGGAAGCGGCCGAGCGGGTCAGGCGTCTCCGCGACATGCTGCTCGAAGGCATAGTCGAACGTGTTCCCGGGGTGCGGGTGAACGCCGGGATGACCGCCCGCCTCCCCAACAACGTCAATGTGTCGTTCGAGGGGATCGAGGCCGAGCCGCTGCTCATAGGCCTCGACCAGCGCGGCATCTGCGCCTCCAGCGGAAGCGCCTGCAGCTCGGCCTCGGTCGAGCCCTCGCACGTGCTGCTCGCAATAGGCCTGGACGCCGACCTGGCGGTCGGCAGCCTCCGGCTGACGCTGGGCCACACGACAACCGAGGCGGAAGTCGCCGCGGTGATCTCGGCGCTGCCGGGCGTCGTAAAACAGCTGAGGGCGATGCCTGCCCTCGCAAGGTGCAACTAGGAATCCAGGAATGACTCAGGGCTCGCAGACCATGCCAGGACCGTTGCCCGGGGCGCCGGGCCCGGACTCCACGCCAGGTTCGGCCGCGCCTGCCGCGCCGCGGCTGACGCCTGCAGAGGAAGGCGCCCTCGCGTACGCCAGGGCCAATCGCACTCCCTACGGGCGCTGGGGTAAGCGAGAACTGGAGCATTCGGTCGCCGGCAGCGAGCACGTCGGCGACGTCATCCGGGTCCGGATCACGTACCGGCCCGCCAGCGGTTTCCGCGGCCGGCCGGGAGAGGAAGTCGTCCAGGTCGGGCCCGGCGGCGTGGTCGTGGCGCGCGAGCAGCTCCACCCGCCGCAAGAAGCCTTTCCGTGGGTCCTGGCCGGGTTCGCCGCACTGTCTGCGATCGCGGCCGCGGCCCTCATCCCGCTCATCATCATCAACCCGGTCCAGGGCGATCCACTGTATGTGCCAGGCCGCATCCTCTACATGCGCGTTACGGAGCCGGCGGTCGTGCCGGTCCTCCACTTCCAGAACCTCGACATCACGGGGAACCTGTCCAGCTTCGCGATCTCGCCATCGACCGATGACCGCCGCCTCGCCGTCGTCCAGGTCACGCTGATCAATCAGCAGTCGAACGACGTCGTCGTGGTCATCGACCAGAACGCGGCGTCGATGCTGACCGAGGCCGGCGAAACCGTGCGGCCGATCGATACCGTCCTGCGCAGCCAGGGCGTCGACCGGATCGATCCCCGCTATTCGTACGCCGGGTTCGTCCCCCTCTGGACCACCGTGAGCCTGGGGGCGGGGCAGCAGGTCTCGGGCATGCTCGTGTTCGAGGTGGCCCCCGGGTCGCGCTTCAAGGAGTTCCGGTGGGACGCCACCGACTCGATGATCGTCCGGTACCCGTGATGCGAGGCCCAGGCCGCTAGAATTCGCGGCGGAATGCCCAGAGCTTCGGGCCCTCCGCCAGGCCGCCGCCAGTACCTCGAACTCAAGCGCCAGCACCCCGACGCGCTACTGCTCGTCCGGATGGGCGACTTTTTAG
>Ga0233424_10002669_pt1 | contig 12279 bp, 7 predicted proteins | sample Watercolumn_Towu_FD_181011 | JGI IMG/M metagenome (GOLD analysis project Ga0233424, IMG submission 181011) | Freshwater microbial communities from Lake Towuti, South Sulawesi, Indonesia - Watercolumn_Towuti2014_125_MG | ecosystem: Environmental > Aquatic > Freshwater > Lake | place: Indonesia... | reverse complement strand
CCACAGCACGCGCGCCGTCTGGCCGCCGAGGAAGGGCACGGGCTGGTCGAAGAAGGGGTCGTCCTGCGCGGCCAGCAGCGCGGGGAAGGCGTCCTGCGAGCGGAAGGCGTCGAGCTGGCGCTGGCGGTCGAGCGTGAGCTCCTGGATGAGCTGCCAGGCGAGCTGTTTCTTCTCGGGCGCCGAGCGCCGCGGGATGGCGTAGTAGGTGCCGCCGTAGGAGCAGAAGGTGTTCTCGGGCAACTGCGCCACGCGCCACTTGCCCGCCGTGCCGGGCGCCACCCAGTTGGCCATCTGGCCGGCCATCCAGCCGCCGGAGATCTCGGTGGCCAGGCGCCCGCGCTTGAGCATCTCGGCCCAGTCGTTGAACCAGACTTCCACGCGGGCGTCCAGGCCGAGCTTGCGCACCTTCTTCGCCAGCTCAAACGCCCGCACATAGCGGGCCGAGGTGATCTGCGGGCGCTGCTGGTTGTCGAAGAACTGGCCTTCGCCGGCGGGCGTGCCGCCGCGCACGATGACGTCCTTCAGCAGGCGCACATCGCCGATCAGGTAGGCGCCGGTGCGCGCCTTGAGCTGCGCGCCGGCCTCCACATAGCTCTCCCACGACGCCGTCAGGTCGCTTTCCTTCAGGCCCGCCTGGGCCAGCAGGTCGTGCCGGTAGAACAGCGAGCCGGGGCCGATGTCGGTCGGCATGGCGACGATGCGGCCGTCGCGGTTGCGGGCGGTGTCGATGGCGAAGGACACGAAGCGGTCCTTGAAGCGCTCGGCGCCGAAGGCCGGCGCGGAGAGGTCCTCCAGACCGGTACCCAGCGAGAAGCGGCCGAGGTAGCTGGTCTCCAGCGCGATGACGTCGGGCAGGTGGCCGGAGGTCGACAGCGCCGTCGTCATGGCGGTGTGGTGGTCGTCGTACTGGCGGCTGATGACCTGGGTGCGCACCTCGGGGTGGCGCGCGGCCCAGCCCTTGAGCAGGTCCTTGGCGATGACGTCCACCAGCGGGAAGGCCGCCACCGTCAAGGGCACATCCGCCTTGGCCTGGGCCATGCCGGCCGCGCTGCCCAAGGCAGCGGCCAGCAGGTGTCGACGGGGGAAGGTGGGGCGGTCGGGCATGGTCTTGAAAGCGCTTTCAAGATTGTGCGTGATGCTGGGCACAGGGCGAGCAGCAAAAACCCTAGTCGGAAGAGGTCGCTGGTGGGCGGCTCGGGCGATGTGCAACTGGCGGGCGCCTGCATGGGAATGGCTTCTGCCAATGAGGCCCCACACCCGTGATGCGCTGATGGCTGGCTGCGTGCAAGGCGTGCGGCGGAGCCACCCCCATGGCCAGTTGCATCAGCGCAGCCGCTGCGTACTCAGTCGTAAGAGAGGTTGAACGTCGCTGTAGCGTTCGCGAAGCTTCCGACGCTTGCGGCGCCGCCCACCGCGATGTACCGCACCCCATGGGCGCTTGTCATGGTCGGACTCGTCCGCAGCAAAGTCCCCAGAACCGTCTTGGACCCGTTGACCACGGGGTTGCCACTGGGATCGAGGATCTGGACACCAAGGTTGGCAATCCCCGTGGCGATCGCGTTATTCGCTGGCCCTATCGGCGAGAAGGACCACGTCGCACTTGCCGTGACGGATGGGATGCCGGTGTTCGGCCAACCGCAACCGGTGAACTGAATGTTCAGCGCGGTCGGCGGCGTGGTGAACTTCCCGGCCGCATTCAGGGACGCAGCAGACGCAGTCGGAAGATTGACCGTGTAGATCGTCGGCGAAAGCGTGCAGCCAATGCTGACGTACGGCAGGCTGACACTGTTTGTGCTGTAGTTCGCCGCGCATCCACTGTTGACCCACCACATGGCCCAGCCTGCCGTGCGAAGTCCGCATGACGTGGCCGGTGCTGGCGGCACCCGCGGGGTTGTTGCGTTCATCGCGCCCCCCACCGTGCCAGCGGCCTTCGTGATGACGACGGGGACGGTCACAACGAAAGTGCAGGCTGCCCCGTACCCTAGAACGGCAGTGGTGTAGTTGGCGCCGGCAGCGATGCCCGAAACCGGGCAGTTGGGACCTGTCGCAGACACATCAGCCACAGTAAGCGCCCGTGAGACCTGAATCGACACGGTGGTGCCCGTGAAGCCGTTGAGGGGCGTCGCCACATTGGTAACGCCAAGAAAGTGCGTTACGAACCCACCAAGGCTCCCGCTCGATTTGAACGTGTAAACCAAGTTGCCTGAGTAAACCGTACCAGCGGTCGGCGGCATGACGACCGTGACCGGAGGCGAGAACACAACGTCGGTGAGACTCTGCGCCAACGCGCTTCCAGCACACACGCCGAATGGCACCAGCGCAACAAGCATGGAGCGCAGCACTTGACCAAAGGAGATCTTCATCGCCATTTCCTCTGCAGAGCACAACTTGGATCGCAGAGGAGTCTCGCCCTCCCGCGCGGTGAACTGGCGGCGGAGTATTCGAGTTGCCCAACAGAGGACACAAAGTGGCCACTGAAGCTCCTCAACAAGGTCGCCGTCCCGACGGACCGCCTGCGCGATGACATGAGCGGCCAAAGAGGAAGCCATCGCCGTAGCGATGAGCCTGCCCACCCATTCGCCCGACGGCCGGTTGCGATCGGCCGTAACCCGGCCTGACCAAGCGGTCACGGGGAAGCCGCGACAAAGGGGCGACCCGTGCCGTCGCCTACCGGATCAGCCCGGCACCTAAACTCCGCCCAAGCCTTGCAACCTCGTCATGGAACCCAACACGCCCCCTGCCAAGAAGCCGCCCGCCGCCCGCCCCGACAGCGTCGTCACCCTGGAGCAGGTGGCCGAGGCCGCCGGCGTGTCGCCCAGCACGGTGTCGCGCATCCTGAACGGCACCGCCGCCGTCAGCCAGGCCAAGAAGGACGCGGTGCAGGCCGCCATCCGGGACCTGGGCTTCCGCCCCAACCCGGTCGCCCGGGGGCTGGCCGGTGGGCGCACGCTGAGCATCGGCGTGGTCACGCAGATCATCTCCAGCCCCTTCTACGGCGAGGCGCTGCTCGGCATCGAGCGCGAGCTGGAGCGCGCCGGCTATGTGCCGCTCTTCGTGTCAGGCAACTGGCATGAGGACGACGAACGCAAGGCCATCGAGACCCTGCTGTCGCGCCGCGTGGACGGCGTCATCGTGCTGGCAGGCCGCATCTCGGACGATGAGTTGCGCAAGGTGTCGGACAGCCTGCCCGTCATCGTCGTGGGCCGGCAGCTGGCCGGGCCGCAGCTGTTCAGCTTCAGCTTCGACAACCGCGAGGGCGCGCGCCTGGCCACCCAGCACCTGGTCGACCAGGGGCACCGCCGCATTGCCTTCATTGCCGGCGACCTGATGCACGACGACGCGGTCGACCGCCAGAACGGCTACTTCGATGCGCTGGCCGCAGCCGGCATCCCGGTCGACCCCAACCTCATCGTGCAGAGCGACTACACCGAGGCCGGCGGCATGCTGTCGGTGACGCGGCTGCTGGAACGCGACGCGCACTTCACCGCGCTCTTCGCCTCCAACGACCAGATGGCCATCGGCGCCTGCCTCGGCCTGCACCGGCGCAACCTGCGCGTGCCCGACGATGTCTCCCTCGTCGGCTTCGACGACCTCATCATGGCCCGCTACGCCATGCCGCCGCTCACCACCGTGCGGCAGTCGGTCTACGAGATCGGCGTGGAAGCGGCGACGGCCATGCTCGACATGCTGCGCGGCGGGCAGCCCCGCGCGCAGCTCCCGGCGCCCGAGCTGGTGGTGCGCGAGAGCACGCGGCGCATGCAGCGCTGACCCGGCCGCGCGAGACCTGAAGACGCCGCCGGCACCGACTGTTGTTCGGCACGGGTAAACCATGTGGCCGACTGCCGGGGCTGGTCGCATCATGTTGTGAAAGCGCTTTCATTGCTTTCAGCGGTGGGCTGCTTTTCAACCCGGGACTTCCCTTGAGCGGTCCGTGGCCTGCGCAGCGCCCCATGGGAGCGATCACACGCGCTGCGGCCCCGCCCGGCGCCCGGCCTGGCACTCCGGCCGGCATGCGGCGTTGTGGCGGCACGGCACACCGAGGGTGTTGCCTAGGTTGAAAGCGCTCTCCATCGCTTATTCTTGAAAGCGCTTTCAGCTCGTCAGCGAGCATCACTCGACAAGATCACAACTCTGGAGACAAGTGAATGAGACAGCTCCGCCCTGCGCTTCGCCGCACTGCCTTGGCCACCGCGAGTGGCCTGTTGTTCGTGGGCGCTGCGGCCCAGGCCCAGCAGCCGAATGCCGGCCCCACGCCCAGCACCTCCGTGCCGCAGGCCCTGGCCAGCACCACGCAGCTGGAAACGGTCGTGGTGACCGGCATCCGCCGCTCGCTGGAGACCTCGGTCAACCTCAAGCGCTCGTCCTCCGGCCTGGTGGACGGCATCGTGGCCGAGGACATCGGCAAGTTCCCCGACACCAACCTCGCCGAGTCGCTGAGCCGCATCTCGGGCGTGTCCATCGACCGCTCCAACGGTGAAGGCACGCGCGTCACGGTGCGCGGCATGGGCCCGGACTTCAACCTCGTGCTGCTCAACGGCCGCCAGATGCCGGCCTCCAGCATCGACGGCAGCGCGCCGAGCTCGCGCTCCTTCGACTTCTCCAACCTCGCCGCCGACGGTGTCGCCGCGCTGGAGGTCTACAAGACCAGCCGCGCCAGCAGCCCCACGGGCGGCATGGGCGCCACCATCAATGTGCGCACCCAGCGCCCCTTCGACATCAAGGACACCATCGCCCAGGTCGGTGTGAAGCTGGTCAGTGACCAGTCCGCCCGCCGCCTGCCCGGCGAAGAGCAGGGCAAGAACGCCACGCCCGAGCTGAGCGGCATCTACAGCACGCAGACCGCCGACGGCACCTTCGGCATCGCGCTGATGGGCACCTACCAGGTGCGCGACTCCGGCTACTCGCAGGCCAACGTCAGCAGCGGCTGGAAGACCTTCGACGGCATCAAGGACAACGACTGGGGCGGCTCCAACGCCGTCTGGGGCGGCCTGCCGCCCGCGGCCTGGGGCGACATCAAGAACCGCCCGACCGCGAACTCGATCTACAGCGTGCCGCAGAACATGAACTACTCGTTCACCGGCGTGCACCGCGAGCGCCTGAACGGCCAGCTCGTGATGCAGGTGCGCCCGGTGAAGGACGTGGTGGGCACGCTCGACTTCATCATGTCGGAGCAGAAGTTCCGCCAGCGCCGCAACGACATCTCCGCCTGGTTCAACTACGGTGGCCAGTTCGGCGAGTACCAGGAAGGTTCGCCCTCCTCACCCATCATCTACGGCGAGCGCATGACCAACGCCGACCTGGCGATGGGCGCCTCGCGCATCCAGACCAAGAACAAGAACCAGCAGATCGGCCTGAACCTGAAGTGGAAGGCCACCGACGCGCTGAACTTCGACTTCGACGCCCACCACTCCACCGCCACCTCCGGCGCCGATGACCCGCTGGGCACCTCGGTCACGATGGGCACCGCCTCGATGAACCGCGGCGACACCTTCGTCGACTTCAGCAACAAGTTCCCGGTGCTGGGCATCAAGGGCACCACGCTCGACCCCAAGCTGATGGAGCTGCAGGGCTCGGTGTTCGGCAACAGCTACCAGAAGAACCAGGTCGACCAGGTGCAGGCCAAGGGCAACTGGAAGATCGACGCCGACAGCAGCCTGGACTTCGGCCTGTCGCTGACCAACGTCAAGAACCGCTCGGCCTTCGCCAATGTGCAGCGCGACTCCTGGGGCGCGGGCGCCGCCGGCGGCCCCGCCGCGCTGCCGGACGACATCTGGAAGGTCGACTCCGTCAGCAAGTACTTCAGCCGCATCCCGGGCTCCAACGACCCGCGTCTGTTCAACCAGTTCTTCTATTTCAACTTCGAGGACCTGCGCGCCGCGGCCATCAAGGCCCTGGGCTCCGACAGCCTGCTCAAGGCGTCCTTCAACTTCACGGACGACTACCGCACCACGGAGAAGTCCCAGGCCCTGTTCGGCCAGTACAACCTCGCCTGGGACTGGGGCGTGCCGATGGACCTGTCCGCCGGCCTGCGCTACGAGCGCACCAAGGTGCAGTCGCCGAGCGTCGAGTCCGTGCCGACGGCCGTGCGTTGGGTCTCGTCCAACGAGATCCCGATCACCTTCAACGGCACCACGAACGCCTCGCGGGACGGCAGCTACAACTACGCCCTGCCCTCCATCGACTGGAGCGCCGACCTCAGCCCCGACATCAAGGTGCGCGCCAGCTACGGCAAGACCATCGGTCGCCCGGGCTGGAACGCCATCCAGGGCGGGCGCACGCTCAACGGCCTGGCACGCATCGACGGGGGCTCGGGCTCGGTGGGCAACCCCGACCTGAAGCCGCTGCAGTCGAGCAACCTGGACTTCTCCGGCGAGTACTACTACGCCAAGAGCAGCTACATCGCCGCGAGCTACTTCCGCAAGTCGCTGAAGGACTACAACGAGGCCATCATCACCCCGCAGACCATCCCGGGCCTCACGACCCCGGTCGGCGGCGCCTACTTCCAGCGGGCGGTGCAGGTGGGCAAGTGCGGTGCCAACGACTCGGGTTGCATCCGCGACTACATCTTCACCAATTTCGCCGGCCAGCCGGGTGTGGACGCCGCCAACAAGATCATCACGGGCCAACCGGGGGACCCGCTGCTGGTGTTCCAGATGGGCACCTTCCAGAACAACCAGCGCACCAGCAAGCTCAACGGCATCGAGCTGAATGCGCAGCACATCTTCGGCAACACCGGCTTCGGCGTGTCGGCCAACTTCACCAAGGTCCGCTCCAACCTGAGCTACGACAACAACAAGGCCGGTGCACAAACCAATGTGCTTGTGGGCCTGGGTGACTCGGGCAACCTGGTGGGCTTCTACGAGAACGAGACCTGGTCGGGCCGCCTGGCCTACAACTGGCGCGGCAAGTTCCTGGCTGCCAACTTCGGCGGCGTGGAAGGCGCCCAGCCGCTGTATGTCGAGCCCTACGGCCAGTTCGACCTGAGCGTCGGCTACAACTTCGACAAGAACCTGCGCCTGCAGTTCGAAGCCATCAACCTGACGGACCAGTACACGCGCACCCACCTGCGCAACGAGAACCAGATCGGCGCGGTCACCCAGCTGGGTCGCCGCATCATGATCGGCGCTCGGTACAAGTTCTGATGTGAGCCTCGGGGCCGGCTGCGGCCGGCCCCCCTTGCAACCGCGAGGCCAAGGAAAGTCGGGACCCAAAGACGGGCCCCGCTGAGGCACAGTCTGGTTCGGCGGTGTTTGCGCTTGAAGAGGCACCGCCCTTGTTCGCCGTTTGGCGAGGCCGCGCAAGCGGCTTTTTTTGCTTGTGGAGGCGGGTTCGTGAGCGAGAGAGTGCGTGATGTCGTGGTGCTCGGCGGCGGCTCGGCCGGCTGGCTGGTCGCCGGCCTCCTGGCTGCCGAACACCCTGCCCTGCGCATCACGCTCATCGAGTCCACCGACGTGCCCACCATCGGCGTCGGCGAGGGCACCTGGCCCTCGATGCGTGACACCCTGCGCCGCATCGGCCTGGATGAAGCCGAGTTCGTGCGCCGCTGCAACGTGTCCTTCAAGCAAGGCTCGCGCTTTGACGGCTGGGCGCGCGGCGCGCCCGGCGCCGAGGGCGACCGCTACTACCACCCATTCATGCTGCCGGTCGGCTTCGGCGATGTCGACCTGGTGCAGGCCTGGCTCGCCAGCCAGCCCGAGCGGCCCTTCGCGGATGTCGTGAGCCCTTCGGTGCAGGTCTGCGAGTCGGGCTGCGCTCCGAAGCAGGTGCAGACGCCCGGCTTCGGCGCCGTGGCCAACTACGCCTACCACTTCGACGCCGGGCTGTTCGCGCAGATGCTGCGCGAGCACGCCATCGGGCGCCTGGGCGTGCGCCATGTCGTCGACCATGTGGACGCCGTGCTCACCGCCGAGAACGGTGACCTCAGCGCCCTGCAGACCCGCAGCCAGGGCCCGCTGACGGGGGACCTGTTCATCGACTGCTCCGGCCTCGCCGCCCGCCTCATCGGCGAGCACTTCGGCGTGGGCCTGAAGAGCGAGCGCGAGGTGCTCTTCAACGATGCTGCCCTGCCGGTGCAGGTGCCCTACGCCACGCCGGATGCGCCGCTGGCCACCTGCACCATCGCCACCGCCTGGGCCAAGGGCTGGATCTGGGACATCGGCCTGCCCACACGCCGCGGCGTCGGCTGCGTCTACTCCCGCGCCCATGCCAGCGAGGACGAAGCGCAAGCCGCGCTGCAGGCCTATCTCGACGCCACCGGCGCGCCGCGCGAGCGGCCGGCCCCGCGCTCCATCCGCTACGACCCTGGCTACCGCGAGCAGTTCTGGGTGCGCAACTGCGTGGCCATCGGCCTGTCCAGCGGCTTCATCGAGCCGCTGGAGGCCTCGGCCCTGGCGATGGTGGAGCTCTCCGTGCAGCGCCTGTGCGACGAGCTCCCGATGACCCGCGCCACGATGGACGCCGTGGCGCGCCGCTTCAACGACGACTTCCGCTACCGCTGGGCGCGCGTCATCGACTTCCTGAAGCTGCACTACATCCTCACGCAGCGCGACGACAGCCCCTACTGGCGTGCCCACCGCGACCCCGCCACCTGGCCCGAGCGCCTGCGCGAGCTGCTGCCGATTTGGCAGATGCGCGCGCCGGCCCGGCACGACTTCGGCCGCATCGACGAGGTCTTCCCTTCGGCGAGCTACCAGTACGTGCTCTACGGCATGGGCTTCCGGCCCGATGCGCGCCCGCTGCCGCCCGACCAACTCCAGGCCGCCCAGGCCTGCTTCGACGAAGCCGCCCGCCAGGCGCGCCGCTTCGTGCCCGGGCTGCCCCGCCACCGCAGCCTGATCGACCACCTCCACCACACCGCCCGATGAAGCCTGCCCTGCTCGACAACGTCACCCACCGCCACCTGCGCGTCCACACCGAGCGCTCGGCGGCCCTGGGCGACACCCGCCAGTTCGTGCTGGCCTTGCCAGCGGAGTTCCGCCAGCTGCAAGCCCACTTCCCCATCGTCTACCAGCTCATCGAAGGCGACGGGCCCAACACCGGCTTCCAGCCCGTGGCCCTGTTCGGCCTGGAAGAGGGCCAGAACCTGTTCGTGACCGACCGTGGCTGGGATGCGACCGTCATGCCCATGGCCCTGCAGCGCGAGCCCTTCATGATCGGCCGCGCGCCCGACAACAGCCTGCAGCTGCACATCGACCTGGACAGCCCGCGCGTCGTGAAGCCGGAGCAGGGTGAGGCGGGCACGGCCCTGTTCATGCCCCACGGGGGCTTCAGTGATTACCTCGACCATGTCGTGCAGCTCATGGAGCACCTGCACGCCCAGGCCCAGCAACTGCCGGTGTTCATCGAGGCCCTCACCCGTCACCAGCTGCTCGAACCCTTCGTCATCGACATCGAAACGCCCAGCGGCGAGCAGGGCCGCCTGACCGGCCTGTTCACCGTCAACGAGGAGCGCCTGGCCGCCCTGCCCGGCGAGGCGCTGGCAGCGCTGGCCCGCGAGGGCCACCTGCTGCCGATCTACATGCAGATCGCATCGCTCGCCCAGCTGCCGGTGCTGCTCGAGCGCGCCGCGCGCCGGCGCTGACACCCCCCGCACGACCGCTGCCCGCCATGCGTGACGTCCCGACCTGGCCCGGCCCGTTCGACCCGAACGCCCTGCCCGACGCGCTGCTCACCGCCGACCGGCCCTACGTCGTGCGCGGTGCCTTTGCGCACTGGCCGGTGGTGCAGGCTGCGCGCCAGTCCGACGAAGCCCTGGCGCGCTACCTGATGGGGCTCTACAACGGTGTGCACATCGGTTTGTTCCAGATGGCACCCGAAGCGCGCGGCCGCGTGTTCTACGCCGACGAGACGCTGAGCGGCTTCAACTTCAGCCGCCATGCCGCCACGCTCGACCAGGTGCTGACCGGGCTGCTCGGCCTGGCTCAGGTGCCCGAGCCGCCGGCGCTGTACGTGGGCTCCACCACGGTGGAAGCCGTGCTGCCCGGCTTCATGGACGCCAACGGCATGGGCCTGGGCGCGCGCGACGCGCTCGTGAGCCTGTGGTTGGGCAACCGCACCCGCATCGCCGCCCACTACGACCTGCCAGACAACCTCGCCGTGGTGGCCGCCGGCCGGCGGCGCTTCACGGTCTTCCCGCCCGAGCAGCTGCACAACCTCTACGTCGGCCCGCTGGACCCGACGCCGGCCGGGCAGCCCATCAGCCTGGTCGACTTTGCCGCGCCCGACCTCGACCGCTTCCCACGCTTTGCGCAGGCCCTGGAGGCCGGCGAAGTGGTGGAGATGGAGCCGGGCGACGCGCTCTTCATCCCGAGCATGTGGTTCCACCACGTGGAGGGCCTGGCGCCGGTCAACCTCCTGATCAACGCCTGGTGGCGCCAGACGCCCGAGCATGTCGACTCGCCGCTGGCCACGCTGCGCCTGGCGCTGATGACGCTGCGCGACCTGCCCGAGAAGGAAAAGCGCATCTGGCAGCACCACCTGCAGCACTTCGTCTTCAATGACGATGCCCACGCCTGGGACCACATCCCCGCAGCCGCCCGAGGCCTGCTCGGGCCGATCGACGAAACCCTGTCGCGGCAAGCCCGCACCCAACTCATCAACCAGTTGAAGCGATGAACACCACCAAGCCTTTCAATCGCGTCGTCATCGCCGGCGGCGGCACCGCCGGCTGGATGATGGCCGCCCTCATGGGCAAGCTGCTGGGCAAGCAGCTGGACATCAAGCTCGTCGAGTCCGAGGAGATCGGCACCGTGGGCGTGGGCGAGGCCACCATCCCGGCGCTGCACACCTTCCACAACCTGCTCGGCATCAACGAGGCCGAGTTCATGGCGGCCACCAACGCCACCTTCAAGCTCGGCATCAACTTCGAGGGCTGGAAGGACATCGGTCAGGACTACTTCCACTCCTTCGGCTCCACCGGCAACGACCACTGGAGCGCCGGCTTCCAGCACTTCTGGCTCAAGGGCCGTGGCCAGGGCCTGGCCCGCACCTACACCGACTACAACCCCGAGACGGTGGCTGCCTTCGCCAACCGCTTCGCCCACGTGCCGCGCAACGGCCTGAACTACGCCTACCACCTGGACGCCGGCCGCTACGCCAAATTCCTGCGCGCGATGAGCGAGGCCCACGGCGTGCAGCGCATCGAGGGCAAGATCGGCGCCGTGCTGATGGACGGCCCGCAGGGCCGCGACGGCGACATCACCGGCCTGCAGATGCAGGACGGCAGCCGCATCGACGGCGACTTCTTCATCGACTGCACCGGCTTTCGCTCGATGCTGCTCGGCGAGGCCCTGGGCGTGGGCTACGAGGACTGGTCCTACTGGCTGCCCTGCGACCGTGCGGTGGCGGTGCAGACCGCCTCGGTGCGCGAGGCCTGGCCCTACACCCGCTCCATCGCCCACCCCTTCGGCTGGCAGTGGCGCATCCCGCTGCAGCACCGCGTGGGCAATGGCCTCGTCTACAGCAGCAAGGAGATGAGCGACGCCGACGCGCCCGAGGTGCTGAAGAAGAACGTCGAGGGCGAGCTGCTGACCCAGCCGCGCGTCATCAAGTTCCTGCCGGGTCAGCGCGACAAGGTCTGGCACCGCAACTGCGTGGCCGTGGGCCTGGCCAGCGGCTTCGTCGAGCCGCTGGAGTCCACCAGCATCCACCTCATCCAGCGCTCGGCCATCCGCCTGATGCAAACCTTCCCGTCGGGCGGCATCCAGCAGGCCGACGTGGACGAGTTCAATGCCCAGAGCAAGCGCGAGCTGGAGCACATCCGCGACTTCATCGTGCTGCATTACCACGTGAATGAGCGCACCGACTCCGCGCTCTGGAAGCATGTGCGCGAGATGGACATCCTGCCCTCGCTGCGCCACCGCATCGAGCTCTTCCGCGAGACGGCGCGCGTGTTCCGCCCGAGCGACGAGCTCTTCGCCGAGAACTCCTGGGTGCAGGTCATGATGGGCCAGGGCATCACCCCGGTGCGCTACCACCCGGTGGCCGACCTGATGGCCACGCCGGAGCTCACCACCTTCCTGGGCGACATCCACACCCGCGTGTCGCGCATCGTGGCGGGCCTGCCTGGCCACCAGGCCTATGTGGAGCAGCTCTGCGCGCCTTACCGCCAGGCCAGCCTGAAGCAGCTGGCCGCCGTCCCACAGGGGGCCGCGTTGGGCTGATCAGCTGCGCTCGAAGTCCTGCAGCAGGCTCTTGACCTTGGTGGTGATGATGTCCACCGCCGGGCCGTTGGCGCCGTGCGGCAGGATCACGTCGGCATTGCGCTTGGTCGGCTCGATG
>Ga0233424_10002668_pt1 | contig 12284 bp, 9 predicted proteins | sample Watercolumn_Towu_FD_181011 | JGI IMG/M metagenome (GOLD analysis project Ga0233424, IMG submission 181011) | Freshwater microbial communities from Lake Towuti, South Sulawesi, Indonesia - Watercolumn_Towuti2014_125_MG | ecosystem: Environmental > Aquatic > Freshwater > Lake | place: Indonesia... | reverse complement strand
CCGGTTGTGACGGCCTGCTTCGAGTTCGACTTCATGGGCGGTTCCATGGGCTCGGTTGTCGGCGAGCGCTTCGTACGCGGTGTCGAGACCGCCATCGAGCAGAAGACGCCCTTCATCTGCTTCACCGCCACCGGCGGCGCCCGCATGCAGGAGGGCCTGCTGAGCCTGATGCAGATGGCCAAGACCAATGCCTCGCTCACCCGCCTGGCCAAGGCGAAGCTGCCCTACATCAGCGTGCTGACCGACCCGACCATGGGTGGTGTGTCCGCCTCGTTCGCCTTCGTGGGCGACATCGTGCTGGCCGAGCCCAAGGCCCTGATCGGCTTTGCCGGCCCGCGCGTCATCGAGAACACGGTGCGCGAGAAGCTGCCGGCCGGCTTCCAGCGCGCCGAGTTCCTGATGGAGAAGGGCGCCGTCGACATGATCGTGGACCGCCGCCAGCTGCGCGAGACCATCGCCCGCCAATTGGCGATGCTCCAGCGGCAGAGTGCCGACGCGGTGGCCTGACCGCGCACCGTCAACCCCTGAGCCAGGCCGCGTGCCTGGCTTTGTTTTTTCCGATCTGCCATGACGCTTGACGACTGGCTCGCCCACTGCGAGCGCCTGCACCCCAAGACCATCGACATGACGCTGGACCGCGTGAAGGCGGTCAAGGAGCGGCTGGGCATCGCCTTCGACTGCGCGACCGTGGTGGTTGCCGGCACGAATGGCAAGGGCTCGACCTGCTCCATGCTCGAATCCATCGCCCTGCACGCGGGCTACCGCGTGGGGCTCTACATCAAGCCGCACCTGGTGCATTTCCAGGAGCGCTGCCGGGTAGGGGGTGCGCCGGTGTCGGCCGAGTCGCTGGAGCCGCATTTCGAAGCCGTCGAGGCGGCCCGCGGCGACATCACGCTGACCTACTTCGAGTTCACGACGCTGGCCATCATGCGCCGCCTCCAGCACGAACCGCTGGACCTGGTCATCCTGGAGGTGGGACTGGGCGGGCGGCTGGACGCGGTGAACGTCATCGACGCCGACTGCACCGTCATCACCAGCATCGACCTGGACCACACCGAGTTCCTCGGCCCGGACCGCGAAAGCATCGGCCGCGAGAAGGCCGGCGTCATGCGCCCGGGCCGCCCGGTGGTGGTGAGCGACCCGATGCCGCCCGACTCCCTGGCCGCGCGCGCGGCCGAATTGGGGGCCGACCTGCGCCAGCTGGGGCGTGACTTCACTTTCAGCGGCGACCGCACCCAGTGGCAGTGGGCCGGCCGGGACAAACGCTTCTCGGGCATGGCCTACCCGGCGCTGCGCGGCGTGAACCAGTTGCTGAACGCATCGGGCGTGCTGGCCGTGTTCGAAGCGCTTGCCGACCGCGTGCCGGTCAGCGCGCAGGCGGTGCGCACGGGCTTGGCCCTCGTGGAGCTGCCCGGGCGCTTCCAGGTGCTGGCGGGCCAGCCGGCCGTGGTGCTGGACGTGGCGCACAACCCGCACGCGGTGGCGGCCTTGGCCCAGAACCTCGACCAGATGGGCTTCTTCCCCCGCACCCATGCCGTCTTCGGCGCGATGGCCGACAAGGACCTGGCCGGCATCCTGGCCCGCGTGGCGCCGCTGGTGGACCATTGGCACTTCACCGACCTGCCGCTGCCCCGCGCGGCGACGGGCGCGCAGCTGCAGGCGGCCTTCCTGGCTGCCGGGCTCAAGACACCGCCCGGCGTGACCACGGCGACCCACGCCACCCCCCTGGAAGCCCTGCAGGCTGCGGCGGCCGAGGCGACACCGGCCGATAGAATCCTGGTCTTCGGTTCCTTCTACACCGTGGGCGGGGTGCTCCAGGCCGGCCTGCCGCGCGTGACCGCCGGCCGCCCGGCCGAACAGCCTCCCACCCTTCACTGACGCCAGCGACATAGCCGATGGGCCTGTTTTCCTTCCTCAAGCGCGATGACGCCGCCGATGCGGCGGCGCCCAAGAAGTCGGCCAAGTCCGGCGCCAAGGCCGCTGCGGCCGACGATGTGCAGGTGTTGCGGGTGCGCGCCCGGCGCCGCCTGATCGGGGCGGCCGTGCTGGTGGCCGCCGGTGTGGTGGGCTTCCCGCTGATTTTCGAGACACAGCCGCGCCCGATGCCGGTGGACCTGCCGATCGACATCCCGCGCAAGGAATCTGCCCCGCCGCTGACCGTGCCCACCCGCGAACCGCTGGCTGGCGCCGACGCGGCATCCAAACCCGCCGCGCAGGTGGCGCAGGCTGCCAGTGCGGAGCTGCCACCGGAGCCCAAGCCGGAGCTGAAGCCCGCCGAGCGCCCCGCCAGCAAGCCCGCCGAGAAGCCGGCTGACAAGCCGGTTGAGAGGGGGGCTGACAAGGCGGCTGAGAAGCCGATCGCCAAGCCGGCTGACAAACCGGCCGAGAAGCCGGTGGACAAGCCCGCCGACAAGCTCAAGGCCGCCAATGACGGCGCCCGTGCGCAGGCCCTGCTGGAAGGCAAGGACCCGGCCGCGCCGGCCGCGGCGCGCTTCATCGTGCAGGTCGGTGCCTTCAGCGAGAACAAGGCCGCGCAAGAGGTGCGCGCCAAGGTCGAGAAGCTCGGCCTCAAGACCTACGCCCAAGCCGTGGACACGGCCGATGGCCGGCGCGTGCGTGTGCGCCTGGGCCCCTTCGCCAGCCGCGACGAGGCCGAGCGCGCCGCCGCCAAACTCAAGAGCGCCGGCATGCCGGGCTCCATCCTCACCCTCTGACGGCGAGCCAGCATGGACATCGCGCTGAGCTGGGTCGATCTTGCGCTCGCAGGCCTCCTGCTGATCTCGATCGGCATCGGCCTGTGGCGCGGCCTCGTGTTCGAGGTGATGTCCCTGGCCGGCTGGGTGGTGGCCTACTTTGCGGCCTCGCCGCTGGCGCCGGTGATCGGCGGCTTGCTGCCCGAGTCCACCACCAGTCGCTTCGGCCCGCCGGTGCTGCATCTGGTCACGCTGGTGTTGGCCTTCTTCGCCGTGCTCATTGTGTGGAGCCTGGCCTCGCGCCTGGTCAAGATGCTCATCCATGCCACGCCGCTGTCGGTGGTGGACCGCCTGGGCGGCGCCGGCTTCGGTGCGCTGCGCGGGGTGTTCATCGCCTTGCTGCTGGTGCTGGTCATCGGCGCCTCGCCGCTGGCCCAGTCGGCCACCTGGCAGGCCTCGCGCGCCGCCCCCGTGCTGACGGGCGTGCTGCACGACCTGGCGCCGCTGCTGCCCGAACCCGTTGCCCGTTTTGTTTCCCGCTCGATGACCCCATCTGAGGCGGATTCGACTGATTAAGGACCCCCACCATGTGTGGCATCGTCGGCACCCTCGCCGCTACCCCCGTCAACCAGCTCATCTACGACGCGCTGCTGCTGCTCCAGCACCGCGGCCAGGACGCGGCCGGCATCGTCACCATGCAGGGCCAGAAGTGCTTCATGCACAAGGCGCGCGGCATGGTGCGCGACGTGTTCCGCACCCGCAATATGCGGGCGCTGCCGGGCAACATCGGCCTGGGCCAGGTGCGCTATCCCACGGCGGGCAATGCCTACAGCGAGGAAGAGGCGCAGCCCTTCTACGTGAACGCGCCCTTCGGCATCGTGCTGGTGCACAACGGCAACCTCACCAATGCCCACGCGCTGAAGGACGAGCTGTTCGACATCGACCGCCGCCACATCAACACCGAGAGCGACACTGAGGTGCTGATCAACGTGCTGGCCCACGAGCTCGAGATGGCCGCGCGTGACCTGCCGCTGACGCCCAAGGAGATCTTCTCCGCCGTGCGCGCGGTGCAAAAGCGCATCAAGGGCAGCTATGCCGTCATCGCGCTGATCGCCGGCCAGGGCCTGCTCGCCTTCCGCGACCCCTTCGGCATCCGCCCGCTGTGCTTCGGCCGCGCGAGCAATGGCGACTTCATGGTCGCCAGCGAGAGCGTGGCCCTCGAGGGCACGGGCCATGTGCTGGAGCGCGACGTCGCCCCGGGCGAGGCCCTGTTCGTCGACATGACCGGCAAGCTGCACACCGAGCAGTGCAATGACGCTCCGACGCTCAACCCCTGCATGTTCGAGTTCGTCTACCTGGCCCGGCCTGACTCGGTGCTGGACGGCATCTCGGTCTACCAGGCCCGCCTGAACATGGGCGAGACGCTGGCCCAGCGCGTCATCTCCACGATGCCGCCCAACGAGATCGATGTGGTCATCCCGATCCCGGAAAGCAGCCGGCCGTCGGCGATGCAACTCGCCCACCGCATCGGCAAGCCCTACCGGGAAGGTTTCGTGAAGAACCGCTACGTCGGCCGCACCTTCATCATGCCGGGGCAGGGTGCGCGCAAGAAGAGCGTGCGCCAGAAGCTCAACGCCATCGGCGTGGAGTTCAAGGGCCGCAACGTCCTGCTGGTGGACGACTCCATCGTGCGTGGCACCACGTCCAAGGAGATCGTGCAGATGGCCCGGGAGGCCGGCGCGCGCAAGGTCTACCTCGCCTCGGCCGCGCCGCCGGTGCGCTTCCCGAACGTGTATGGCATCGACATGCCCACCAAGGAAGAACTCATCGCCCACGGCCGCAGCGCCGAGGAGATCCGCCAGTACATCGGCGCCGACGCGCTGATCTACCAGGACGTGGACGCCATGAAGCGCGTCGTCGCAGCCCTGCGCCCCGGCCTGTCCGGCTTCGAGGCCAGCTGTTTCGACGGCCACTACGTGACCGGCGACGTGAGCCTCGCCGACTTCGAGGCCATCCGCGAGCAGCGCACCAGCCAGCCGGGCGACGAAGATGCCGACGCCCGCAGCCGCCTGGCGCTGCAAAGCCGCACCGAGGGCTGATCGGATGAGCGACCACCCCCGACGCCCCTTGCCGGAAGGCCTGCGGCCCGAGACGCTGGCGGTGCGCACGGCCTTGCCGGCCAGCCAGCATGGCGAGAACTCCGAGGCCCTGTTCCTGACGACGGCCTATGTGCAGTCCGACGCCGAGACCTCGGCGCGCAAGTTCTCCAACTCCGAAGACTTCACCTACTCGCGCACCAGCAACCCGACCGTGCGCAGCCTGGAGGCGCGCCTGGCCGCACTGGAGGGCACTGAGGCGGCGATTGCCACGTCCACCGGCATGAGCGCCATCCTGCTGCTGGCGCTCGGCCTGCTGAAGGCGGGCGACCATGTCGTCTGCTCGCGCTCCGTGTTCGGCTCGACGATCAACCTCTTCGCCAAGGAGTTCGGCAAGTTCGGCGTGGAGACGAGCTTCGTCTCGCAGACCGACCTGGCCGAGTGGCAGGCGGCTGTCCGCCCGAGCACCAAGCTCTTCTTCGCCGAGACGCCGACGAACCCGCTGACCGAGGTCTGCGACATCCGCGCGCTGGCCGACATGGCGCATGCGGCGGGCGCGCTGCTGGCGGTCGACAACACCTACTCGACGCCCGCGCTGCAGCGCCCGGCCGAGATGGGCGCTGACATCGTCATGCACTCGGCCACCAAATACATGGATGGCCAAGGCCGCGTCATGGCGGGCGCCCTGTGCGGCCCCAACCGGCTGATCCGCGACGTGTTCGGCCCGGTGCTGCGCACGGTGGGCATGACGCTCGCGCCGTTCAATGCGTGGGTCGTGCTCAAGGGGCTGGAGACGCTGGCCCTGCGCATGAAGGCGCAAAGCGAGCAGGCGCTCGCCGTGGCTCGCTGGCTGGAAGCCCGGCCAGAAGTGGCGCGGGTGTACTACCCGTCGTTGCCGTCGCACCCGCAGCATGAACTGGCCATGCGCCAGCAGTCAGGGCAGGGCGGGGCGGTGCTGTCGTTCGATGTGAAGGCGGCCTCGCCGGAGGCGGCTCGCGCGGCGGCCTTCCACGTCATCGACAGCACGCGCGTCGTCTCGATCGCCACCAACCTCGGCGACACCAAATCCATCATCACCCACCCCGCGACCACCTCGCACGGCCGCCTCACCGAGGCGCAGCGCCAGGCGGCCGGCATTGGCCAGGGCCTGATCCGCCTGGCCGTCGTCCTGGAGCATGTCGACGACATCTGCGACGACCTCGCCCGGGGCCTGGGCACCTTGAACACCTTGAACCTCGCATGAGCTCCTTCGACAAGATCCGCACGCGCATCGCGCCTTCGCCCACCGGCTTCCTGCACCTGGGCACGGCCCGCACGGCGCTCTACTCCTGGGCTTTCGCCCGCCACCATGGTGGTGAGTTCGTGCTGCGCATCGAAGACACCGACGTCGCCCGCTCCACGCAGGACTCGGTGGACCAGATCATCCAGGCCATGAACTGGCTGGGCCTCACCTACGACGAGGGCCCGATCTACCAGATGCAGCGCCTGGACCGCTACCAGGCCGTGATCGACCAGCTCATCGCCGAAGGCAAGGCCTACCGCTGCTACGCCACGCCGGAAGAGCTGACGGCCATGCGCGAAGCCCAGAAGGCACGGGGCGAGAAGACCCTGTATGACCGCCGCTGGCGCCCGGAGCCGGGCAAGGTGCTGCCGGCGCCGCCCGAGGGCGTGAAGCCCGTCATCCGGTTTGCGAACCCCATTGAAGGCGATGTCACCTGGGACGACGTCGTGAAGGGGCCGATCACGATCAACAACCGCGAGATCGACGACCTCATCATCGCCCGCACCGACGGTGTGCCGACCTACAACTTCGCCGTCGTGGTCGACGACTGGGACATGCGCATCAGCCACGTGTTCCGCGGCGATGAACACGTCAACAACACGCCCTGGCAGATCAACATCTTCAATGCGCTGGGGGCACCGCTGCCGCAGTTCGGCCACTTGCCCATCATCCTGGGCGATGACGGCCTGAAGCTGTCCAAGCGCCGTGGCGCGGTCAGCGTGATGGACTACGCCGCCAACGGCTACCTGCCCGAAGGGATGCTGAACTACCTCGCGCGCCTGGGCTGGAGCCACGGCGACGACGAGCTCTTTTCTGCCGAGCAGATGGTGGCCTGGTTCGACGGCAGCCACCTGTCCCGCAGCCCGGCGCAGTGGGACCCGGCCAAGCTGGACTGGGTCAATGGCCACTACGTGAAGCACATCGACGAGGCCCGCTTGGCGGCTCTGGTCGTGGAGCAGCTGGCAGGGAAGGGCATCACGGCCAGCGTCGAGCAGGTGCAGCCCAAGGTCGGCCTGTTCAAGGACCGCTGCGCGACCGTGGCTGCGCTGGCCGATTGGCTGGCGATGTACTTCGGCCCGGTGACGCCGGCGGCCGAGGACCTGGCGGCACATGTCACCGAGGCGGTGCGCCCGGCGATCGCCACGCTGGCTGAGAAGCTTGCTGCACTGGCGGACTGGAACAAGGCCACCATCCAGCAGGCCCTCAAGGAAACGCTGTCGGCGACGGGGCTCAAGATGCCTCAGCTGGCCGTGCCCGTGCGCGTCATCGTCTGCGGCCGCGCCCAGACGCCGAGCCTGGACGCGGTGCTTGAGCACTTTGACCAGAAAAAAGTGCTTGAACGCTTGCAAGCCGTTTAATTTTCGTCATATACTCTTGGTCTCGCTTGAACAGCGCTGCAAACGAAGCGATTTGAGAGCAAGCCAGCAACGGCTGAATCAAGAATCTCGACGGGGGTATAGCTCAGCTGGGAGAGCGCTTGCATGGCATGCAAGAGGTCAGCGGTTCGATCCCGCTTACCTCCACCAAAAAACCCAAGGGTTTTGAGTGGCGCGCAGTTCAAGCCGCGAAGGTTTCGTCCCCTTCGTCTAGAGGCCTAGGACACCACCCTTTCACGGTGATTACAGGGGTTCGAATCCCCTAGGGGACGCCAAGTTTGATGAGCTTGGGTATTGCTGAAAGGCAGTATCGAATTCATCCCACGCGGAGTGGTAGTTCAGTTGGTTAGAATACCGGCCTGTCACGCCGGGGGTCGCGGGTTCGAGCCCCGTCCACTCCGCCAAGGTTTCCATTGGGTTCGCCCAATAAAGCCGACGGCCAATTCATTGGCCGTTTGTTTTTTGCGACCGGTTTACCGGGGGTATAGCTCAGCTGGGAGAGCGCTTGCATGGCATGCAAGAGGTCAGCGGTTCGATCCCGCTTACCTCCACCAAGTTCCTTCGGGAGCGCGGTTCGCAGATGGTTTGGTAGTTTTGTCCCCTTCGTCTAGAGGCCTAGGACACCACCCTTTCACGGTGATTACAGGGGTTCGAATCCCCTAGGGGACGCCAAGTTTGATGGGCTTGGATATCGTCGAAAGACGATATTGAATTCATCCCACGCGGAGTGGTAGTTCAGTTGGTTAGAATACCGGCCTGTCACGCCGGGGGTCGCGGGTTCGAGCCCCGTCCACTCCGCCAAATACAAGAATGCGCCGACACCCTTGCGGGTTCGGCGCATTTTCTTTTGGGCCGCTGAATCTCAGGACACGCCGCGAGACGGTGCGGGTGCTGTGCCAGCGGCATCGCTGCCACCAGTGCCGTGGCTTTGGGAGCCGATGGCGGATGAGCGCGCCTCGGGTGCGGGCGCGCGAGGGGCATAGTTGGTGCTGCGCTTGCCGCTGACCACCAGGCGCGCCAGCTTGACGACTTCGCTGGCCTGCGCAGGCAGGCCGCCCAAGGTCAGGCCCGATGCCAGACCCAGGCAAATCCATGCTTTGGACGAACGCTTCATCTTGCTCTTCCCTCCTCGCGAGGTGGCGAGGTACAGATTGCAGTGTTCAACAAGCCGAGTCCCGCCGCCAGCGCGGCGCGACGAACTGCGCTTTCCGGGGGATGAATTGCGGCGCGGGCGGCCAACGGGCCTGAAGGTTTCATTCCGCATCGAGGCCATTCGTTCCTTGCGCCAGGCGATTTGTCCGAAGGCTGCTTCCGGCTCGGGGTGTGACGTACGGTCATCGGCGACGCGAGCCCGAGGAGGCGCCCATGAAGACTCTGCCACATGCCAATGCCGCAATCTGGGCCAGCGGACCGGGGCCCGCGACCTGCTGTTGCGCGCGACCTGCTTCGCTTCACGTCAGGCTTGGTGGCTGCCGTCGGCGAGGAGCAGGCCGAAATGAAAAAAGCCCAAGTGACTTGCATCACTCAGGCTCTTCAATGTGGCGGAGAGGGCGGGATTCGAACCCGCGGTGGGCTGTTAACCCACACACGCTTTCCAGGCGTGCGACTTAAACCGCTCATCCACCTCTCCTGCAAGCCTCACATCATAACCCAGGATGAACTGCCTGCCGAGGAACTGCGCGATGGAGAGTGGGTCGAAAGCGAAGTGCATCTCGCCAACCCAACTGATGAATCACGTTGTTGAGGTGCAGCATCCGCCGCGACCGCGCCAGCGTCTGGCCTTCGCCGTCGATGAGCGCCACATTGCACAAGATGTTCATGGGGTCGAACAGCGCGACGACTTCCGGCTGGATCTCGGTCCACTCCCACGCGATGTGAATCGGACGGCTCTCGTCCATCGTCGCCCACACCTCCTGGCCCGATCGGAGGCCAGACCGTGCATCGTGCACCCTAACGCTGCTTCCAACCTGACGCAGCTGATGGGTTGCCATTGTGAACTCGTTTACAGTCTTGATGACCGTCTCGCAGGCCATCAGTTGCCAGGCTGCCATCTGCATTCGGAATCCCCGTTTTTTGGATGGGCTTCAGTGTGCGTTCATCGTCGGCTCGCTGCTCCTACCAACCCTTGTAGCGCATGAACCTGCAGCGGTACGAACAAGTCAGTCAAGCATCGGATTTCGCTGCCTTTCGGCAGGGGCTGATCGACTTCGCGCACGACTTGGATTTCGGGTTGATCTCAGGTGTCTTGGCGGTCGAGCGGCGTGGCCCTGGCGCAAAGACAGAGTTCTTTTCCGTTGGCAACACGCCAGCTGAGTTTTTGGCTGCGCAGGTGGACCCAGAGAACGCCAAACGGGATCCTGTTCATCGACACGTGATGAGCAACGCCGCGCCCCTGATCTATGACCAGCGACTGTATGCAAGTGCCGGTGCGGGGGATCTTTGGGAAATGCAGGCGCCGTTCGGCTATCGCACCGGGCTTGCTGTGAGTGTCCACATGCCGGGCTACCGCCGATTCTTGCTCGGTGTAGACCGGGATGAAGCGCTGCCAAGCGACCCCATCCGGCTCAACCGCATGATCGCGGATCTGCAACTCCTGGCTGTTCACGCACAGGATGCAGCTGCCCGATTGCTGGTGCCCATGAAGCAACCTCGGCTCGCGCCACGTCAATTGGAGATCTTGCGCCTGACCATGGAGGGGAAGAGCGCATGGGTGGTGGGTAGTTTGCTGGGCATCAGCGAAAACACGGTCAACTACCACCTCAAGCAATTGTTCAAGTTGCTGGATGTCTCAAACAAGAACCACGCCGTTTTGAAGGCGATGGAGCTTGGCCTCCTGTGAGCGCCCCTACCAAGGTTTGTAGTTCCTCAAAGTTTGGCGCGCCTCCACACTGAGCTCCATCGAATCACGGCCCGTCGGCCAGTTGGAGTTGACCATGTGGAAGATGTTTGCTGAGCTTTTCGGGCTGCCCTACACGGGCGGCTGATCTGGTAACTGGAGGATCTACCGGCTGGTTGAGTCCTCCATCGCTTTCGTTCGGCGCCCCCCGAACGTCTTCTGCCCGCGACCGCCCTCCCCAGGGCCCTCGCGGGCTTTTTTGTGTCTGCTCACCCGGTTCGCCGTCCGACCCCGCCCTGTTTTGGTGACGATCCAACGGACCTGGACATGGTCAGGACATCCTCCGGCCCTACACTTCGCGGCTTCGTTTTTTGATGCCCGCCCGCTGGAGGCCGCCGATGATCCGTTTTCACTTTCCCATCGTCATCATCGACGAGGACTACCGCTCCGAGAACACCTCGGGCCTGGGTATCCGCGCGCTGGCGGAAGCCATCCAGAAGGAAGGCATGGAAGTCCTGGGCGTGACAAGTTACGGCGACCTGTCGCAGTTCGCCCAGCAGCAAAGCCGCGCGTCGGCTTTCATCCTGTCCATCGACGACGAAGAGTTCACGTCCGGCCCGGACCTGGACCCGGCCGTCTTGAACCTGCGCAAGTTCATCGAGGAGATCCGCTTCCGCAACCCGGACATCCCGATCTACGTCTATGGCGAGACCCGCACCAGCCAGCATTTGCCCAATGACGTGCTGCGGGAACTGCACGGCTTCATCCACATGTTCGAAGACACGCCGGAGTTCGTCGCCCGGCACATCATCCGCGAGGCCAAGAGCTACCTCGACGGCCTGGCGCCGCCTTTCTTCAAGGCCCTGATGGACTACGCGCAGGACGGCTCCTACTCCTGGCACTGCCCGGGGCATTCCGGCGGCGTGGCCTTCCTGAAGAGCCCGGTCGGCCAGATGTTCCACCAGTTCTTCGGCGAGAACATGCTGCGCGCCGACGTGTGCAATGCCGTGGAGGAGCTCGGCCAGCTGCTCGACCACACCGGCCCCGTGGCCGCCTCCGAGAAGAATGCGGCGCGCATCTTCAACGCCGACCACTGCTTCTTCGTCACCAACGGCACGTCCACGTCCAACAAGATGGTCTGGCACCACACGGTGGCGCCGGGCGATGTGGTGGTGATCGACCGCAACTGCCACAAGAGCAATCTGCACGCGATCATCATGTGCGGCGCGATCCCCGTCTTCCTGACGCCGACGCGCAACCACTACGGCATCATCGGCCCCATCCCCGAGAGCGAGTTCAGCCCGGAGGCCATCCGCGCCAAGATCGCGGCCAACCCGCTGCTGGCGCATGTGGATCCGGAGACGGTCAAGCCCGCGATTGTCACGCTCACGCAGAGCACCTACGACGGTGTTCTGTACAACACCGAGACGATCAAGAAGAAGCTGGACGGCTACATCCCGACCCTGCATTTCGACGAGGCCTGGCTGCCGCACGCCGCTTTCCACGACTTCTACGGGCAGTTCCACGCGATGGGCAAGAACCGCCCGCGCCCGAAGGAGGCCGTGGTCTACGCCACGCAGTCCACGCACAAGTTGCTGGCTGGCATTTCGCAGGCGTCCCAGGTGCTGGTGCAGGACTCCCAGACGGTCAAGCTCGACAAGCACCTCTTCAACGAGGCCTACCTGATGCACACCAGCACCAGCCCGCAGTACTCGATCATCGCGAGCTGCGACGTCGCGGCCGCGATGATGGAGCCCCCGGGCGGTACGGCGCTGGTGGAAGAGAGCATCCGCGAGTCCCTCGACTTCCGCCGCGCGATGCGCAAGGTGGACGCGGAGTACGGCGACGACTGGTGGTTCAAGGTCTGGGGGCCGGACTATCTTCGCGCGGAAGAGGGCAGTGAGCCGGTGTCGGCGGACTGGATGCTCCATGCCGACGAGGAATGGCATGGCTTCGGCGCGATGGCCGAAGGCTTCAACATGCTGGACCCGATCAAGTCCA
>Ga0233424_10002665_pt1 | contig 12303 bp, 11 predicted proteins | sample Watercolumn_Towu_FD_181011 | JGI IMG/M metagenome (GOLD analysis project Ga0233424, IMG submission 181011) | Freshwater microbial communities from Lake Towuti, South Sulawesi, Indonesia - Watercolumn_Towuti2014_125_MG | ecosystem: Environmental > Aquatic > Freshwater > Lake | place: Indonesia... | reverse complement strand
TCGTGTCCACGCCCTTCATCCCCCCTCCACCGCTCAAAAACGAACGGCGAAGCTCATGGTCCAAAGGGGGTCAAAATTGAACGCCGATCCCCTCTCTCAGGGGGTCAATATTGCGTGCCGATTCACATCATTCGCCTCGGACGCCTCGACGGCCCGGTCACGCCGCTGAAAGTCCGTGGCACCTTCCCGCTGCGCATCAGCGCCGCGTCCTGACAACCGCCACGGTTTCTGCCCGCCCGGCCGCAGGGGCACGGCGTCGCCGAGACCGCGGCCATGATCGCGGTTCAGGAGCAGCGCGGCGGCAAGACCGTCTCACCTCGGCCGTCTGGGCCACGCGGCGCCCTGCCGCATCTTTTAGATTGCAGTCGAACTCTATGAGTCCTATGGATGTCATCTGACATCTTCATGAGGGCCAGCATGCGCGTCAGCCGAACCCAGGCCGAGGCCAACCGCCAGACGGTCATCACCGTCGCCAGCAAGCTGTTCCGCGAGCATGGCTTCGACGGCATCGGCCTGCGCGATGTCATGGACGGGGCCGGACTGACCCAGGGCGCCTTCTACAAGCAGTTTCGCTCGAAAGAGGATCTCGCGGCGCAAGCGACGCGCGACGCGCTCGATCAAGCGCTCCGACGCTGGACGTCGGCTGCCGATCAGAACCCTCAGGATCCGCTGTCCGAGGTCGTGAAATTCTATTTGAGCGACGCTCACCGGAAGCAGCGGCGGGAGGGGTGCCCCATCGTCGCGCTCGGGTCGGATGCCGCGAGGCAGGGGCCTGAGGTCAAAGCCTCCCTTGAAGCGGGGATCGTGGAGTTTCTCGGCAAACTCGCCGGCTGGCTCGAGGCCCGGGATGGCGGCGATGCCGACGCCAAGGCGATGGCCGTGCTGTCGACCATGGTCGGCGCGGTGCTGCTCGCGCGCAGCGTCAATGACGAGGCTCTCGCCGCGACCATCCTGACCTCGGCGGCCGACAACGTCCTGGCCGCGACCGGATCACAAGACGCCAGGCAGGGAGATCACTCATGACGGCTGTGGATACGGCACGCGCGGCAGAGCCGAGGCCGCGGCGATCGATCGCCGACCTGACCGGTTTCGAGTTCGTGGCAGGCCTTGCCGCCGGCACGATCCCGCGCCCTCCCATGGCCGAGACGCTGCCCTTCACCTTGCTGGCACCGGACGAGGGAAAGGTGAGCCTGATGGCGCGCCCCGAGCCGCGTTTCTTCAATCTGACGCGCACCGTCCATGGCGGCTGGATCATGACGATGCTCGACACCGTCATGGCGCTGGCGGCCCACACGACACTCGCACCGGGCGAGCACGCGCCCTCGCACGAGACCACGGCCAAGTTTGTCCGTCCGATCGGCGCCGACTGCGGCGATCTCCGCGTCGTGGGCCACGTGGTGTCGCGCGGTCGTACGGTCATCACGCTGGAAGGGCGCATCGAGGACGCTCAGGGCAAGCTCTACGCCCATGGCACATCGACGTGCCTCGTCGTCAGCCGGCGCGACTGATGTCCGCCAGCGTACCGGAGAGCCCGTCGGTGACAGAGCGCCCCCTGACCGGAGGCCTGGTCTACCTGCTCGCGGGTCTGGCTGCCATCGGCGCGCTGGCGACCAACATCATCCTGCCGTCATTCCCCCAGATGGCGGCCGATCTCGGCGTTTCCGCGAAGGATCTGGGCCTCCTGCTCAGCAGCTTCTTCGTGGCCTTCGCCTTCGGACAGCTCGTGGTCGGGCCCCTGTCGGATCGCTTCGGCCGGGCGAAGCTTGTCATTGGCGGGCTCGCGGTTTTCACGGCGGGGAGCATCCTGTGCGCCGTCGCCACCACCTTTCCCATGATGGTGACGGGACGGGTCATCCAGGCGATCGGCGCCTGCACGGCGTCGGTCCTGGCGCGCGCGATCGGCCGTGACCTGTTCGAAGGCGCGGCGCTGGGACGCGCCCTCGCCCTCACCATGATCGCCAGTGCCGCGGCCCCGGGCTTCTCGCCGCTGCTTGGCAGCCTGCTCGTGACCCTGTCCCATTGGCGCGTGACCTTCGTCGTCGTCGCGGCCTTCAGCGTTGCGCTTGGCATTCATTACGCACGGCGCATTGGCGAAACCCACGGCGCCGACCGCCGGACACCGCTCGCACCTGTCGCCGTCGCCAAGGCCTATGGGCACCTCCTCTCCGACCGGCGTTTTCTCCTCCCGGCCGTGGCCGTCGGCGTCATCATCGGCGGCCTCTACAGTTTCTTCGCGGCGGCGCCGTCCATCCTGATGGTCGAACTCGGGCTGACCGCCCTGCAACTCGGCCTCTCGTTCGCCTTCACGGTGCTCATCGTCTTCTTTGCCGGCTTTCTCGCGCCGCGCCTCGCGGACCGCTGGGGCGGTCCTGCGATCGCGCTGGTCGGGCTCCTGGTCGCCTTCATCGGCGGCGTTGCGATGTTCGTCTTCGCCGCATCACCAACCTTCGCCACCCTCACCCTGGCGATCATGGTGTTCCTGTTCGGCGTCGGACTGACCAACCCGCTGGCGACCGCCATCGCGCTGAGCCCCTTCGGTCAGCAGGCAGGCCTTGCCTCCGCGCTGCTCGGCTTCCTCCAGATGGCCTTCGCCGCCCTTGGAGCCTTCTGCGCGAGTTCCCTGCCCTTTGCGCCGGCGGTGTCGCTCGGCATCGTGCTGACCGCCGGTGCGGTGATCGGCTTGATCGCCTTCGTTCCGGTCTGGCTGCGAGGCCCCAAGGTCACGCCTCGACCTTGAGGTAGCTGCGCGCCGCCCCGAGAATCTCCTCGGACAGCGCATCGGAATTGGCGATGCGCGCCAGCATCATGGCGCCCACCATCGTCGCCCAGACGCCGATGGCCTGAACCCGCCGCTTGTGCACGTCCCCCTCCGGGATCAAGTCGGCGAACTTTTCGATCTGGCGTTCCATCTGCGCTGACAGGACCTCGCGGGTCGGTTCCCCGGCGCGGGCCATCTCCGGGCCAAGGGCAGCGAAGACGCAGCCGGTGCCCGGCGCCATGCGGTGCTCGGTCTGGAGGTAGGCGCGCGCGAAAGTGGCGAGGTCCGGCGCCGGCAGGACCGGGCTACGCTCGTTCGCGTCGAAGACCTCCGCCAGCGTTGCGGTGATCAACTCGTCCTTGCTGGCGAAATGCCGCGGGAAGCCGCCGTGGGTGAGCCCGGCGCCGTCCATGACCTCCGCCACCGTCACGCCGTCAAACCCCCGTTCGCGGAACAGCTTGGCGGCCGATTGCATGATCGCCTGACGGCTCCTGGCCTTCTGCTCTGGGCTCTTGGGCATCTGAAATCTCCTTGCTGCGAAAATAATAGATGACACGCGTCATCTTTTCAAATAGATGATGATCATCATCCATAGAGGCTCTGGCCTCGCTCGAGGACGAACGACCATGACTGCCGTGACCACACCCCTCATCGGCGCCGCGACCGCGGCTGACGCCAAGACCCAGTTCGTCGAGATCAACGGGCGCCGCCTCGCCTATCGCGTGGTGGGCTCGGGCAAGCCGCTGGTGCTGTGCAATCGCTTCCGCGGGGTGCTGGACCTGTGGGACCCGGCCTTCATCGACGCGCTGGCGGCCGGCGGGCTGCAGGTCATCACCTTCGACTATTCCGGTCTCGGCCAATCCACCGGGGAGGCCACCTACAATCCGGTCGCGCTGGCCAAGGACGGCCTCGACCTCATCACCGCCCTCGGCCTGCAGGCTCCCGCCATCGGCGGCTGGTCCATCGGCGGCATCTCCGCCCAGATCCTCTTGGCGATGACCGGGCAGAGCGCGAGCCATCTCGTGCTTTTGGCAACCACCCCGCCCGGACCGCTGGCGAAGGCCGGCGAGCAGCTCTTCTACGACACGGCCGCCCAACCCGGTGTCTCGGTTGACCAGTTCACGACGGTCTTCTTCGAGCCGGCTGACGCGGCGAGCCGCGAGGCGTCCCAGCGCTCCTTCGAGCGGATCATGGCCCGCCAGGTCGATCGCAGCCCGGACGTCCCGGCCGAGTGGGCGATCACCCAGATCGGCCGCGAACCGCGCAATCCGCTCTTCCCGTCTGAGGATGTGCTGCAGATGCTGAAGACCACCACGGTGCCCGTTCTGCACGTCGGCGGCGACCATGACATCGTGATGCCGATCGAGAACTGGTACGCGCTCAACAACCAACTGCCGACCCTCCAGCTCATCACCTACCCGCGGGCAGGACACGGACCGCATCATCAGCATCCGGAACTGGCCGCAGCCCAGATCGCAGCCTTCCTGCGCGCACCGACCCGCCACTGAGCCGAGCGCGGGTCCCCCCTCTCCATCTCCCATCCCACGCGCCGGCGGTCCTTCGCCCCGCCCAAGGAGCTCCCCATGAACACACCCGATCATCCCGTCGCGATTGTCACGGGCGCGTCCTCCGGCATCGGCAAGGAGACAGCGAAGGCCCTCGTGGCCGCGGGCTACAGGGTGTTCGGCACCAGCCGGACCCCGGCCCAGACGGAGGCAGGCATCACCATGCTGCCCTGCGACGTCACCGAAGATGCGTCGGTGACGGCCATGGTCGGCGAGGTGCTGCAGCGAACCGGACGGATCGACCTCCTGGTCAACAATGCCGGCGGTGCCTTGATTGCCGCAGCCGAGGAAACCTCGCTTGACCAGGCCAAGGCGCTCTTCGAGCTGAACTTCTTCGGGACGGTCCGCGTGACCAACGCCGTCTTGCCGACGATGCGCCAGCAGCGCAGCGGACGCATCATCAACATCAGCTCGGTCGTCGGCTTCCTGCCGAGCCCCTATTCCGCCCACTATGCCGCGACCAAACATGCGATCGAGGGCTATTCGGAGTCCCTCGACCACGAGATCCGCACCTTCGGCATCAGGGTCGTTCTGGTGGAACCAGCCTTCACCCGCACCGCCCTCGACCACAATGCGGGCAAGCCGGATCATCCCCTGGCTGCCTATGAGCCGGCGCGGCAGGTCATGACCGCGGTGTGGGCGGAAGCGATCCGCATGGGCGACAACCCCGAGACCGTCGCAGCCACCGTGGCGACGGCCGCATCGGCCCGCATGCCGAAGCTTCGTTATCCCGCCGGGAAGACGGCAGGCAGGCTCGCGCTGCTGCGGCAGTTCGTCCCCGCCGGCGCGTTCGACAAGAGCCTGCGCAAGCAGATGGGGCTGACTGGCTGAGGGCTGCCGTCATCCGGGTGGGGTGGGTTGCGCGCCGTTCAACGCCCTTCGTTGTCGGCGTCCGCAAGGCGCGGCGCGCGCTTGACCTGATGGATCGCACGCCAGATCGCTTCCGGCGTGAACGGCTGCTGCGTCACCGATCCGCCGATCCGGCCGAGCGCGTCGTTGATGGCATTGGCGAGGGCGCCGCTCGCGCCCATCACGCCGCCCTCGGACATGCCCTTCATGCCGCCGGGGGTCAGGCGGTTCGGGCGGTTCACCGCGATGATCTCGATCGGGGGGATGTCGGTGGCCCGCGCCACGGCATAGTCCATCAGCGAGCCGGCGAGCGCCTGGCCGTCGCGATCATAGGCACAGCGCTCCATGGACGCGCCCGAGAGCCCCATGGCGACCGCCCCATGGACCTGGCCTGCGACAATGGCCGGGTTGATCTCCACTCCGCAATCATGGGCCACCAGATAGCGCAGCACCTTCGCCACGCCCGAGGCCGGGTCGATCTCGACGAGGCAGGCATGGGTGGCATTGGCATAGGTCATCGCCGGAGGGTCGTGGGCGGCCGTGAGATGAAGGCCCGGCTCCATGCCTTCGGGAAGCCGCAGCGGATCGAGGTGGGCGATGCGCGCGAGGCTGGCGATGGAATGGTCGGTCGCGGTCCAGGCCCCATCCACGAGACGCAGCACCTTGCCGTCGGCGATGGCGAGGCTCTCGGGGCTGTTGAGGCCGAGGAGATGGGCGGCGAGCTTCAGCAGCTTTTCGCGCATGCGCCGTGCCGCGATGAGCACGACCCCGCCGCCGGCCGCGGCGCCGCGGGCCCCGCGGCTGCCCATGCCATAAGGCGCCTCGTCGGTGTTGCCGATGCGGACGGCGATGTCCTCGAAGCGGGCGCCGAGCCCCTCGGCGGCGCATTGGGCGAGCGTGGTCTCGTAGCCCTGGCCGGACCCCATGATGCCGCAGGAGACGAGGATGGCGCCGGAGGGCTCGATCCGCACCGTGGCGGTCTCGTGGCCTGACCCGGCGATCCCTGCGTTCTTGTAGAAGGCCGAACCATAGGTGGTCGGCTCGACGACGGTGCAGATGCCGATGCCGAGAATGCGTCCGGCCCGGCCGGCCCTCGCCTGTTCGGCCCGCCGATCGGCGTAGCCGAGCGCCTTGACCGCGGCGTCCAGCGTCTGGGCCGGCGTCACGTCGACATAGGTCTCGCCGGTGATGGTCGTGAACGGCAGATCGGCATCGCGGACCGTGTTCTTCCGCCGCACCGTGACCGGGTCGAGGCCGAGCTCGGCCGCGATGCGGTCGATCGTGCCCTCCATCACCCATGAGGCGCTGGCCATCGGCGCGCGCATGGGCCCGGAGGGGCACTTGTTGGAGAGATAGACCTTCACGTCATAGGCATAGGCGGGAATGCGATAGGGCCCGGGAAGGATGAGGGCGACGACCCGCGCCATGTAGTTGGCGGGAAAGAAGCAATAGGCGCCGACATCGGCCTCCATGAAGGCCTCGAGCCCGAGGATATGGCCGTCCCGGGTGACCGCGGCACGGGTGACGAGGGCTTCCTCCCGCGCGTGCAGGGACGCGATGAGGTTTTCGCCCCGCTCCTCCTGCCAGCGCACCGGGCGGCCGAGGGCCCTGGCGAGCGCCGCGACGGTGAGCTCCTCGCGCAGGAGCGCGATCTTTTGGCCGAAGCCGCCGCCCATGTCCGGAGAGATGACCGTAAGTGCGCTTTCCGCGAGGCCGAGACGGGCTGCCAGCGCCGAGCGGAGCGGGTGCGGCGCCTGGTTGCCGGTGCGAACGGTGAGGTGCCGGCGCCCCTCGTCCCATTCGGCCACGATGCTGCGCGGCTCCAGCGGCATGTGGGTCTGCCGGCCCTGCGCGAAGCGGCTTTCGACGATGCGGTCGGCCCTGGCGAAGGCGGCCCGCAGATCGCCATTCGCGAAGGTCTGGTGCGAGACGAGATTGGTCGGCAGACCGGGATCGACGGGCTCTCCCGCCTCCGCCATGCCGGGAGCTGCCGGCCTCTGGCCATAGGTGACGACGACCTGCTCCGCCGCATCCCGGGCGATGTCGGGCCGCTCGGCGACCACGACCGCCACGAGATCCCCGACGAAGCGAACCTTGTCGACGGGGAAGGGTGGCACGTCGACGGGCTTCAGGCCCTCGATCGGCGGCGCCATGCGCAGCGTCGTGGCATGGCGCGCCACATCGGCGCCCGTCCACACCGCGACAACGCCGGCCATGGCCAGCGCGGGGCCCGCATCAATGGCCTGGATGTCGGCATGGGCATGGGGGCTGCGAAGGAAGACCGCGTGAAGCGCGCGCGGCACATCGATGTCGGCGAGATAGCGCCCTTTGCCGCGCAGGAAACGATCATCCTCGCGCCGGAGAACGGTCGCGCCGATGCCGCCCGCGGAGCGTGGCCCGGCGCCTCCCGACGACGGAGCGCTCATGTCTGCGGCCCGAGCCGCTGATCGTTGGCGGCATCGAAGAGGTGCAGGCGGGCCGGATCAAAGGCCAGCGCGATGGTCTCTCCAAGCGCCACCCGCTGGTCCTTCGGGGCGCGGACGACCAGTTCGCTGTCTCCGGTGGCGACATGGACATGCTGTTCGGAGCCGAGCGGCGAGATCAGCGCCACCTGGCCCTTCAGCGGCCCACCCTCGGCGATGACCGCATCCTCGGCCCGCAGCCCGAGCACGACCTTGCGGCCGCCCTGCCCGGCCGCAACGGCCGGATCGACGGGAATGCGGAGGGCGCCGCGGGCGAAGGCGGGACCGTCCGGCCCCTCCGCGATCTCGCCCTCGACGAAGTTCATCTGGGGGCTGCCGAGGAAGCCGGCGACGAAGCGGTTGGCCGGCCGGTTGTAGATCGCATCCGGCGTGTCGAGCTGCTGGACCACGCCGTCGCGCATCACGGTGATCCGATCAGCCAGGGTCAAGGCCTCGGCCTGGTCGTGGGTCACGTAGACGAAGGTGGTGCCCATGGCGATGTGCAGCTTCTTGATCAGCGCCCGCATGGATACGCGCAGCGCCGCGTCGAGGTTGGAGAGCGGCTCGTCCATGAGGAAGACGGTCGGCTGGCGCACCAGTGCCCGTCCGAGGGCGACGCGCTGGCGCTGGCCGCCGGAGAGCTGCTGGGGCTTGCGGTCCAGGAGATGCTCGATCTCGAGCTGGGACGCGGCGGCCCGCACCTTGGCATCGATGGTCGCCTCGTCGACTTTCCGCAGCCTGAGTCCGAAGGCGATGTTCTCGTAGACGCTCTTCTGCGGATAGAGCGCATAGGACTGGAAGACCATGGCGATCTCCCGCTGGTGCGGCGGGATGAAGGTGACGCGGCGGTCGTCGAACCAGATGTCACCGTCGGAGATTTCCTCCAGCCCGGCGATGATGTTCAGCGTCGTCGTCTTGCCGCAGCCGGAGGGGCCGAGGAACACCATGAACTCGCGGTCGCGGATGTCGAGGTCGAGGCGCTGCAGCGCCGTCACCGATCCATAGCGCTTGGTGATACCGTCGAGGCGGATGCGAGCCATGGCCTAACCCTTCACGGCCCCGGCGGTCAGGCCGGAGACGATGTAGCGCTCGAACATCATGGCGAGCACCACCGGCGGCACGATGGCGATGACGCCCGCCGCATTGATGAACGAGAAGCTGGTGGTGAAGTCCATCACGAAGCCCGAGATGATGATCGGCAGGGTCTGCGACGTGATGTTCTGGGTGAGGATCAGCGCGAAGATGAACTCGTTCCAGCTGGTGAGGAAGGCGAACATCACCGAGGCGACGAGGGCCGGCAGCGACAGCGGCAGATAGACGAAGCGCAGCGCCTGCCAGTGCGAGCAGCCGTCGGCGCGGGCGGCGCGATAGAGGTCGCGCGGGATCTGCTCGAAATAGGAGATGAGGATGAAGATGGTGAAGGGCACCGTCACCGCGAGATAGGTGACGACGAGGGCGAAGCGCGTGTTGACGAGGTCGAGCTGCCGCATGACGAGGAAGAGCGGCACGATCAGCGCAATGTCCGGAATGACCCGCGTCACGAGGATCGTGTAGAGCGCCGCCCGTCGCCCCTTGAAATGGATGACGGCGATGGCATAGGCGGCGGTCATCGAGACGACGAGGTTGAGGATCGCGACCGCCATCCCCACCGCGAAGCTGTTCCACAGCGACGGCAGGAGGTTCTCGGCCCCCGAGGGCAGAAAGCGCCCCGTCGCCGGGTCGCCCTGCCGGCGGGTCTCGTAGGTCACCTCGCGCTTAGGGGGAGCGAAGATCGCCTCGAAATTGTCGAAAGTCACCTTCGGCGGAAGCCAGTTCGGCGGCACCGCGGTGATGTCGGATTCCGACTGCAGCGAGGAGGAGACGAGCCAGGCGACCGGCCCGGCGACGTAGATGACCAAGAGCAGCGAGAAGACCGTGATGATGAGCGCGCGGAGGCCCCGCCGCCACATCATCGCGCTGCGTCCCCCGTCCGATGCCATGCCCGTGACCGGTTCGACGCTCATGACTTGGATCCGAAGCCGCGGATGAACAGGTAGGACAGAACGAAGGTGGCGATGGCCAGAAGGTAGGACAGCGCCGCGCCGATACCAAACTTCAGGTTGCGGAAGGTCTCGACATAGATCTGCCAGGACAGGGTGTAGGAGGCATCGCCCGGTCCGCCCTGCGTCATGATCAGGAACAGGTCGAAGTGGCGGATCGAGATCATCGTCTCGTAGACCAGCACCAGCATCAGGCCGGGCTTCAGGGCCGGCAGGGTGACGTGCCAGAAGCGCTGGAAGACATTGGCGCCATCAACCGTCGCGGCGCGATAGAGATCCTGCGGGATCGCCTTCATCGAGACGAGCAGCAGGATCGCCGCCAGCGGCATCTGTTTCCAGATCGCGGCATTGGCGATCATGAACAGGGTGCGGTCGGGATTGCCGAGCCAGACCGTGTAGCTCTCCAGCAGGCCGATCTGGACGAGGATGCCGTTGAGCAGCCCGTAGCCCGGATCGTAAATCCACTTCCACATCAGGCCGTTGACGATGCTCGGCGTCGCCCAGGGCAGGAGGATCAGCGCCGAGAGCAGCCGCCGGCCGGGAAAGGCCTCGTTCAGCAGCAGAGCCACGAAGAGAGCGAAGACCGTGGTGATCGACACGGTGACGACCGTGTAGACCGTGGTCCGCTGCACCGCGACCCAGAACATCGGGTCCTGGAAGATGCGGGCATAGTTGCCGAAGCCAACGAAGGGCCGGCGCCAAGGTCGCGTCAGCACGATGTCGAACAGGCTCGTGTAGAACGAGTAGATGATGGGGTAGAGCGCCACCACCATCAGCACGACGAAGACCGGCAGGATCAGGATCGCTGCGCTGCGCTCGTCGTAGCCGGCCTTGCGGCTGAGCCGATCAGCCCATGTGTCGGCCATCGCTCAGCCCTTTAGGTCCTTCCATTTTGCGGCCATGGCTGTGGCAGCGGCCTGCGGCGTCGCCCGGTTCAGGAAGACCGACTGCCAGGCGGCATTGGCGGTCTCGTTCCACTCGCCGAACCATGGGGCGATGACGTCCTTCTTCACCGCGCTCGCGGCCTGCTGGGCGATGACGTCGCCGCCGCCGGCCCAGCGCGTCCAGAAGGCCTTGACCTCGGGGTCGTTGGAGAGCGGGGTGGTGCAGAAGGGCAGGCCGACATCGGTCAGCAGCAGCTTTTGCAGCGTGTAGGAGCCGGTGGTGTCCTTGCCGCCGAAGAACTCCATGAACTTCACCGCATTGGCCCGGCGGCCCGCATTGGCCTTGGCGCCGGGCGTCATGCCGTAGAAGCGGATCCAGCCGCAGGTGGCGCTGGCGGTCGCCCGCGGCCCCCGCGGCATCAGGGCGGGACGCAGCTTGCCGGCGGCCGGGGCCTGCGAGGGATCGTTGAGGGCGCGCAGGCGATAGGTCGGGACGATGGCGAAGGCGTGCTGGCCCGCGCCCATGGCCCGGAGCGCATTGATCTCGGTGGTCTCGACGGCGCCGGGCGAGACGATCTTGTGGGTGTGGATGGCCTCGCGCACCCAGGTTGCCGCCTCCACCACGCCACGGTTCGCATCGGCCATGATGGCGTTGCCGGAGACGTCGACGAAGCGGCCGCCATGGGCGAAGACCAGCGCGCTCATGAACTCGATGAGCCAGGTGTCGATGCCCAGCGCCATCAGCATGGGGAATTCAGGCCCGCCGGACTGCTTGATCTTCAGCGACTGCTGGACGACCTCCTCCCAGGTGGTCGGCGGGGTGGTGATGCCGGCCTTCTGCAGGATCTCGGTGTTGTAGATGAAGGACATGTGGTCGCCGTAATAGGCGAGGCCGTACTGCTTGCCCTTGTAGACCATCGACTGGGTGCAGAACTGCGCCGCGTCGGCATTGTACTTCATCAGCTCCGGCACATCGTCGATGGTCGCGAGCCAGCCGGCCTCGGCGAATTCCGGCAGCCATGCATCGCTCACCCAAAGGACGTCCATGGGCGCATTGCCGACGAGGCGCGTGACGACCGAGGTGCGGTACTGCGCCCAGGGGAAGTTCTCGTAGTTCACCTTCAGGCCGGTGGCGCGCTCGAAGGCCGAGACGTGGCTGCGGACCTGGTCGACGGCCGCGGACCAGGAGGTGAAGTTGACGGGCGCGCCCTGGCCGAAGGAGGCGCTGATCCCGCCCGTGGCGGCGACGAGACCACCGGCCGCAGAGGCCTTCAGGAGCGATCGACGGGACAGGCGAGAACGATCCGGGAAAGCCATGGCGACACCCTCTCTGACGCAGCGTCAGGAAGACTGCGATGGCGTGTCACGGCACGCAACCAAATTGCGGTTGCGCCAGGCGCAGGGGAGATGACCGGCGTGGCACGGGCATGGGGCGCCGCCGCCTCTGCTCTTGCCTGGGTCAGGGCTTCGGAGGGCCGGCCGCCTGCCGGCGCAGATGCTGCTCGCGGAAGAAGATGAACAGTCCCGCCGCAATGATGATGGCCGCGCCGATGAAGGTCGGCATGTCGCTGACCTCGCCGAAGACGAGGTAGCCCATCAGCACGCCCCAGATGATGAGGGAGTACTGGTAGGGCACGACCACGGCGGCCGGGGCGAGTTTGAGCGAGATGTTGACGCAGGAATTGCCGAGGAGGGAGCCGAGGCCCAGCACCGCCATCAGGGCCAGGTCGACCGGGCGGACGGGGT
>Ga0233424_10002663_pt1 | contig 12321 bp, 7 predicted proteins | sample Watercolumn_Towu_FD_181011 | JGI IMG/M metagenome (GOLD analysis project Ga0233424, IMG submission 181011) | Freshwater microbial communities from Lake Towuti, South Sulawesi, Indonesia - Watercolumn_Towuti2014_125_MG | ecosystem: Environmental > Aquatic > Freshwater > Lake | place: Indonesia... | reverse complement strand
CAGCCACCTGAATTCTTGCCCGGAGCCATTGTTCCAGCCTCGCCACGCTCGGCGGTTGCGTGGCTTGCAAGCAACCATTTTCGATTCCAGGAAACACGCCACGCTTCTTTTTGCTCCAGTCCAGCAGTAGCGGCCCCTGCACCATGAGAAGCGTGTTGTCGCCCGCAGGCGATTCCGCTTCGTGAGATGCACTGACGCCGGGCCGATCGCTTGCATGGTAAATGCGATTGATGATCGGCGGCTGGGTCGCGTCCGGCGCCGAGGGAAACGTGAAGTCGGCATAGCAGCCCGTCTCGAGCAGGATCGCAAGCTCGTTGTTGACGCCGCACCAGCGTCCATCAGGCCGCGAATTGCAGAGCGCCCAGTTGCCGTGAATGAAGCCATACATGACCGCGCCGGTGACGCGATGCCGGCACAACAGCCCGTGCCGTTTGGCGAGGATGTCGCGAAAGGCGATCACCTTGGCGCGGAAGCCGTCGGCCGTGTCATGGTCGTGGTGCAGATGCAGTTCCACCTCGCCGAACCCGGCCCGGCAGAGTCCGGCCAGCGACTCGAGATACTCCGGTTCGTATTCCTCGGCAGGGAAAAAGAAGGTGTAGCGTGGCGGCCGACCGTCGGAGTCGCGAAACTTGCCGAATTGCTGCGGATACTTTTCGACCCATGCCGCGACCCGCTGCCGGCCCTGTTCGACCGACGCGCCCCCCGCCTTGGGCTCATAATGGTCGGCCATGCACAGGATGAGGTGGACCTCTTCGTCCGGCCGCGGCGCCTGATAGCGATGACTTTCGCGCAGGTAGGTCGGCAGCCAGCGCTGCATGTTTCTCTGCTTCAGCTGCCACCACATCACGCCGACTAGAATCGCGGCGAGAACCACGAAGACGCCGACGCCCAAGGCCAACCAACCCATCATGGATCCTTTCGCGATCGAATCGCAATTCCTCGATGTCATTGTGGCGACATGGCCGTTTCGACGCAACGCGTGCTTGTCCAGTTTTGCCAGGGTCGGCTAAGATGGCGCGTGGATCAGCCGTCGCTGTGGTCTCTATTCGTGAAGGAGGTGGCCAATGTCCACTCGTACATTCCTCGCCATCGCGCTCGTCGCCATTCTGGCGTTTGGCCTGGGCGCTCAAGGGCGCAACGAGAAGCCCGAACAATCGCCGCACGCGGACGCGCTTGCTGTGATCTTCGCCTCGCAGCAGAAGCCGTTGCGCGACCTGGACGACAACGACTGGTGGCACGACACCAAGGAACGCACCTGGACCGTCAAGCGTCCATTCGCACCAGGGACGATCGATTCAACGCATATGTTCGTCGTCAGCTACCGCATCGACAACAAGGAAGTTGCGTCGTGGCACGTGGACACGCGCAAGCGAACGGTGCAAGCCGTGCCGCTCAGGAAGTAGCACTTTGCAAGATAGAAGAGTACCTCGTCCCTGGGCTTGTACTTTCCTGTCTGAGGGCGTAATCTTTCATGGAAACGTGGCCCATCCATCACTTGCGGTTTGTTCCCATCCATGGCGATGCGTCCGGCTTTTTCCGTGTGCTGGCAAGACGGCATGTTCATGTGGCCCCAGCACATGCAGCAGCAAGAGCGCTACCAGACCGACCGCCTGCGCCTGGGCCATCGCTGGAACACTCACCATAACTGGGGCTTGCGCACGATCGAATGGGACGCCGACGCACTGCAATCGGGCCGGCTGGGGATCACGCGCCTGCAAGCGCGCTTGCGCGATGGCACGCTCATCGATGTTCCCGCCGACGGACGGTTGCCGACGCTCGACCTCAACGAAATCCTTGTCGGCAGAGAACAAGTTACCATTTACCTGGCCATCGCGCTGGTGAACAACCAGAGCGCCAACGTCACCGTGGTCCCGCCGCCGGACCCGGAAGGCGCCGAACCTGCGCCGATCACCACGCGCTACGTGATGGAAAAATTCGAGGTCGCCGACGAGAACGACGGCGCCGACCAGCAGACGCTGGAATTTCGCACCTACCACCTCAAGCTGCTCGTGCATGAGAAAGACCTGCCGGGCTACGAGGTGCTCGAAATCGCTCGCTTTAACGCGCCGACGACGGCGGGAAGCGGTCCGGTACTCGATCCACATTACATCCCGCCCGTCCTGGCGTGTGACGCGTGGAAGCCTCTCGCCGACGGCATTCTGCAATGGCTCTTCCACCACCTCGGCAGCAGGATGGACGGACTCGCCACCAAGGCCGTCACGCGCGGCATCACGTTCGAGACGCAAAACCCGGGCGACAACCGCTTGCTGGGCCGCCTCGCCGTCCTAAATGAAGCTTCGACCGTCCTCAACACGATCGCGTTTGCCCAGGGCGTCCATCCGTTCACGGCGTACCTTGAGCTGTGCCGGATTGTCGGCAAGCTGGCAATTTTCACGGCAGACCGGCGTGCGCCGAAGCTGCCCGCTTACGATCACGACGATCTGGGCGCCTGCTTTCAGCACGTCAAGCGCTACCTGGAACAAGACGAGGACACCGTCGCCTACGAAGAACGCCCCTTCATCGGCGAAGAGCTGCGCATGCAGGTAAGCATCGAGGCGAAGTGGCTCGAACCGGCCTGGCAAGTCTTTGTCGGTGTCCGCAGTCCATTGCCACAAGCCGAGGTGATCGACCTGCTCACGACCCCCGGCCAGCTCGACATGAAGATCGGCAGCAGCGACCGCGTGGACCGCATGTTCACGCACGGCATCCCGTCGCTGGAGTTCACGCATTCGCCGCACCCGCCGCGCGTTCTGCCGACCATGCCCGACTTGACGTACTTCCAGGTCAATCGCGATTCCCGGCAAAACGAATGGGACAAGGTGCAACAGTCGCTGAAGTTCGCCGTTCGCCTGAATCACAAGCTCTTCGCCGTGGGCCCGCAAGGGGCGATCAGCGGTGAACGGGTCATTACACTCAACCAGCGCGGCCTGCGACCGGCAACGACGATGCAGTTCTCGCTCTTCGTCGTCGCGGAAGGGGCATCGTGACAAGCCCGGGCGTAAGGTAAACTGAACCCCGCGCGATGGACGTCGCCACAGGATTCGACATGCGGAAAGAAATCGCCGATTATGTGCTGCCCGTATTCCGAAGCGCGATCGAGTACAAGGAAGGCCTGCGCTCCAACGAAGCGGTCTGGCGATACCGCTTTGCCGAGTGCCAGAAGAAGATGCTCGCGCTCCTGCAAGCGCCGGTGCGCGACGACCTGCGCAGCGACGTGCTCGGCGATCACCGCTCGATGGATGTCGGGCCGGCCACAGCGCGGCTCGCCTTCTTGGGCATTCGCTATGCCCTCGCTTGCTGGCTCGACGAGATCTTCATTCTCGACTCCCCCTGGAAGGATCAGTGGAACGTCAACAGCCTTGAATCGACGCTGTACAAGAGCCGTGAACGGGCCACGGAGTTCTGGGAACAGGCCCAACGCGCCCAGACGCGAGCCACGCGCGATGCCCTCGAGGTGTACTATCTCTGCGTGATGCTCGGTTTTCGCGGCGACATGCTCGAGAAGCCGGCCGAGCTGAACGCCTGGCGCGACGCGGTGCAGTCGCAGATTACGCAGGAGGAAGGCCGAACCTACTCGGCGCCGACCGGCCTGCAGGTGAACCCAACGGTGCATACCAAGCTCGACGGCGCGGGCAAGATGCAGTGGTGGTTCATGGTTTGCATGATCCTGGTGCTCGCGTTCATTCCGGTCGGCATCCTTCTGTGGTACCAGTGGAAATAACGAATCTCGTTCCCAGGCGAGGCCTGGGAACGAGGTGAATAGGATCATCAAACATGAAGGCATTTTTCAACGCCATCTGGTCCTGGCTCAAGTGGATCATCGCCAGCGTCGTCCCGTTTGCGAAGCACGCCACGCTTTCCAGCGGAGTGCGCTGGTTCCTGTTCATCCTCGTCGATCTGACTATCGTCGGCATACTGTGGTTCTTGAACTACTACTACAGACCAGTCATCGGCCCGTGGCTGCCGGACCTACTCGAAGATTATCGCGGATTCTATTTGCCGATTCTTGGGCAGCTCCTGATCCTGCTCTTCCTGGTGCTCTACTGGTTCTACGTTCTGTGGTTCGGCGATGTCGATGAGTCCCCGTTCCCGGACATCGATGCGGCCTGGGCGGAGGCAATCCAAGCACTGAGGCAGGCCGGCATCAGTTTGCCCAACGCGCCGCTCTTTCTCGTCCTCGGTAGGCCGGCGACATCGGAGGCGAATTTCTTCGAAGCGTCCGGCATGAAGCTGATCGTCAAGCAAACGCCCGCCGATCCGAAGGCGCCGCTGCATGTGTTCGCCGATCGCGATGCGGTGTATGTGACGTGCCGCGGCGCGTCGGTGCTCGGTAAGTTGGCCGGCATTCTGGCGCGCGAGGATGCGCAGCGCCCGGCGGCAGTCGGCGATTCCTCGCTCAACGCCGACGCCACGGAACGACCATTCGGCGGCGAGAAGGGACAGATTCGCGAACTGGTCGCCGTGGCCGAAGGGCGTGAGGCAACGACACTCGAGAGACGCCGCATGTATCGCCTCTCGCTGGGCAAGCCGCTCGGCAATTCGCTGCTCTCCGACACGGGTGAGGTCGCGCGTCAGAAGCGCCGGCTCGCGCACCTGTGCCGGCTTATCGCCGCGGACCGGCAACCGCATTGCGCGGGGAACGGCATCATCCTCCTCGTCCCGCTTGCCGGCACCGACACGGTCGGCGAAGCTCAGGTCACCGCCGAAGCGTGCAAGGATGATCTGCAGGTCGCCCGGCTCGAAATGAAGATCGACTGCCCGCTCCTCACGGTTGTCGTTGACATGGAGGAGCTGCCCGGCAGCACTGACTTCATTCAACGTCAAAATGCCAAGCAACTCCGCAACCGCCGCGGCAGCGGCTTCCCGATGTCCACGCGTCTCTCCAAGCAAGAGTTCATGCAGGAGGTGCAGACCTCGTTGAACTGGGTGTGTAGCACGTACTTGCAGGACTCGACCTACGAGGTGTTTCAGACCGAATCGGCCGCGAACCCCGATCCGGCGCCGACCGTCCCCGGGAACGCGCGGCTGGCGCTGATGCTTGCCGAGATGAACGAGCGCGCCGAATCGCTGCGCACGATCATCCTGCGCGCGATCATGCCGGACAACGAGCCGGTCTTCCGCTACACGGGTTGCTATCTCGCCGCCACGGGACCGAAGGGAAGCCAGGCCTTCGTCGCCGCCCTGATCGAGAAGATGATCAAGGAGCAGAGCGCCGTCACCTGGACCGACCACGCCCTCGCCGAGGACGCCAACAACCACGCCTGGGCCAACGATTATTTCCTTGCCGCATGCGTGCTCTTCCTCGCCTGGTGCGGCCTGGTCGCCTGGACGGTGTACATCGCGTTTTTCAGGCGGTAGGGGTTTAGGGGTTAGAGGTTCGTGCCTTGCCTCTGAAGATTCTACGCAGCCTGCGGAGAAGTTGGCTGGAGAGAAAGAGTACGATTAAGATTACGATTAGGAATAGGAGTGCGCACGATCGATCTTTCTCTACCTCTTAATCCTCTTCCTAATCGTAGTCTTCATCCTACACTTTCTCATTTGGTTGCGGCGTTGCCGCGGTAAGGAATAGGAGTTTGTTTCTAACCCCAAACCCCTATCCCCTAACCCCTATACAACGAGGACCACCATGCCGCCGCGGATTGCGATACTCGGCGCCGGGCCGATCGGGCTCGAAGCGGCGCTGTACGCTCGCCAGCTCAAGCTGCCGTTCACGATCTTCGAGCAGGGCCGCATCGGCGAGCATGTCTGGCGTTGGGGCCACGTCAAGCTCTTCAGCCCGTTCGGCATGAATGCCACGCCGCTGGGGCGGAAGGCCGTGCAATCCGTTCGCCTCGACTACCAGTTTCCCGCCGACGATGCTTGTGTCAGCGGCCGCGAGCATGTGGAGCGCTACCTGTCGCCGCTCTCGGAGGTGCTGCGCGACCGCATTCGCACAGAGACGCGCGTCGTCAGCGTCGGCCGCCTCGGCTTCTTCAAGCAGGAAGGCGCCGGCGACCCCAACCGCGCCCGGCAGCCTTTCCTCCTCCTGGTGCGCGAGCGCGGCCAGGATCGTTACGAACAGGCCGACGTCGTCCTCGATTGCACTGGCGTCTATTCGCATCATCGCTGGCTCGGGCCAGGCGGCATCCCCGCGCTTGGGGAAGCGCAGGCGGAACCGCACATCGCCTATGGCCTCGTGGACATTCTCGGCGACGCTCGGCGCGATTACATCAACCGCTCCGTCCTCGTGGTGGGTTCCGGCTACTCCGCCGCCACGACCGTGTCCTACATCGCCAAGCTCGGCGAAGAGCACAACACGACTTGGGCGACCTGGATCGCACGCACCGGCGGCACCCGGCCCTTGCGGCGCATTCCCGACGATCCCCTGCGCGAACGCGATCGCCTGGCCGCCCACGCCAACAACCTCGCTACGCGCACGGACGACAACGTCGATTTCCAGGGGAATACGCACGTCGAGCAGATCGAGATGCTCCAGAACAACCAGGGCTTTCGCGTCGCGCTCAAGTCGGGCAACGACAAGCGGACCATCGAGGTCGAGAAGATCATCGCCAACGTCGGCTACACCCCCGACCGCGCGCTCTACCGCGAATTGCAAGTCCACGAATGCTACGCGTCCTTCGGGCCGATGAAGCTCGCGGCACTGCTGGCCGGATCGAGTTCCCAGGATTGCCTGAAGCAAGTCTGCCACGGCCCCGAGTCGCTGCGTAACCCCGAGCCAAACCTCTACATCCTCGGCGCGAAGAGCTATGGCCGCAACTCGAACTTCCTCCTGCGCATCGGCTTCGAGCAGGTGCGCGACGCGTTCACGCTGATCACCGGCGACGCCAATCTTGATCTCTATGGAAAATGAAGATCGCGCTCTCGACGCCGTTAGCCCGCCGCGCCAGCAAGGGATCGCCTGGCTGCGCTGGTCGCTTCTGGCCTTGCTCGCGTCAGCAATCGTGTTGTTCTACCTGCTCGGCGGGCACGAGTATCTCAACTGGAAATATCTGCGCGACAACCTGGACGAGATCAAGGGATACGTCGATGACAACCTGTTTGTCGCGGCACTGATTTTTTTCGCGATCTACGTCGTCCTTGCGGCTTTCTCCGTCCCCGCGGCGTGGACCTTATCGCTCCTGGCCGGCGCTCTTTTCGGCCGATTCCTCGGCACCGGCGTCGCACTGTCGGCCGCGACGGTCGGCGCAACGCTCGCCTTCTTGAGCAGCCGATACGTGCTGCGCGACTGGGTGCAATCCCGCTTCGGCGCACGGCTGGAAGCGCTCAATCGCGGCGTCGAGAAGGACGGCGCGTTTTATCTCGCCACACTCCGGCTCGTGCCGATCGTTCCCTTCTTCCTCATCAACCTCGGAATGGGTTTGACGCCGATCCGGACATGGACCTTCACATGGGTCACTTTCATCAGCATGCTGCCCGGCGCGTTCATCTACGTCAATGCGGGCACAGGCCTTGCGAACATCCTCAACGATGGCAGCATCATCTCGTTCGAGGCATTTGTCTCGTTGGCGTTACTCGCCATCGCGCCGTTGCTTCTTCGATGGATTGTGGCAAGGCTGAGAAAAGATGGCGTTGACACGAAGTGATACACTTCGCTCGTGGCTCAGCGCTCGCTGGCCGTGCGATACATCGAATTCGCGCGACGCGAGCGCTAAACCGCAAGCGACGTGGATCAACTGCACCCGCTCGTCGCCCCGCAGGTGTCGCATTTGCAGCAGGCGCCGGAGCGGATCAGGGTGAGCTGGCCGCATTCGGAGCAGGGGTCGCCTTCGTAGCCCTTCATACGGGCGACGCGAATTTTTTCGGCAAGGACCGCGACGCCGGCCGCCTTGCCGTGGCCGTTCCCCTTGTCGTGGCCGTTGCCTGGCATCGGTTTGAGGTGCTCCGTGCGCGGCGTCTCGAACGCCCTCGCGATCGGCTTGGGCTGCGTATCGACGATGCGCTCTTCGGCCAGTTCCTCTTCCTCGAATTCCGGCTCGTCGTCTTCGTCGCCGCGGCCCAGCGCGTCGCCGCGCAGGTCTTCCGGCGTCACGTGGGCGAGCTCATGCCGGCCGAGATAGGTGATGGCCAGTTCGCGAAAGATGTAGTCGATGATCGACGTCGTCATTTTGATGTGCGGATTGCCCGAGACGACGCCGTTGGGCTCAAAGCGCGTGAAGCAGAAGGCATCGACGTATTCGTCGAGCGGCACGCCATGCTGCAGGCCGAGCGAGATGGCGATGGCGAAGCAGTTGGTCATCGAGCGGAAGGCGGCCCCTTCCTTGTGCATGTCGATGAAGATCTCCCCGAGCGTGCCGTCGGAGTATTCGCCGGTGCGCAGGTAGATCTTGTGGTTGCCGATGCGCGACTTCTGCGTGTAGCCGGCGCGGCGATCGGGCAGCCGGCGGCGGCGGGCGATGTAGCGGTGCACGATGCGCTCCGCGACCTTCACCGGTTCCGCCTTCGCCTCCTCGATCACGATCGGTTCGTTCTCCGCGTCGGCGACAGTGTTGAGCGGCTGGCTCAGCTTCGAGCCGTCGCGATAGAGCGCATTCGCCTTCAGCATCAGCTGCCAGCTCAGGCGATAGGCGTTCTTGACGTCGTCGATCGTCGCCGAGTGCGGCATGTTGATCGTCTTGGAGATCGCGCCCGAGATGAACGGTTGCGACACCGCCATCATGCGGATATGCGACTCGGCCGACAGGAAGCGCTGGCCGACCTTGCCGCACTTGTTGGCGCAATCGAAGACCGGATAGTGCTCGCGCTTCAGGTGCGGCGCGTTCTCGATCGTCATCGTGCCGCACACGTGGTTGTTCGCCTCGGCAATCTGCGGCTTCGTGAACCCGAGCGCCTCGAGCAGGTTGAAGCCCGGGGCAGCGTATTGCGCTTCCTTGATGCCGATGGTGTTGAGGAACTCGTCTCCAACGGTCCAGCGGTTGAAGACGAAATTGAGATCGAACGCGCCCGGCAGCTGAGCCTCGACGCGCTGCAGAACGACATCGGTAAAGCCCTTGGCCTTCAGGCTGGCGCGATTGACGTAGGGGCAGCCTTCGAGCGCGCCGTTGCCCTTGCAGTAACGGACGATCTCGTCGATCTGCTGTGCCGAGTAGCCGAGCCGGGCGAGCGCGGGCGGAATCGAGGCGTTGATGATCTTGAAGTAACCGCCGCCGGCGAGCTTCTTGAACTTGACGAGGGCGAAATCAGGCTCGACGCCGGTCGTGTCGCAATCCATGACGAGGGCGATGGTCCCGGTGGGGGCGATGCAGGTGACCTGGGCGTTGCGGTAGCCGTGCTTTTCGCCGAGTTGCACCATCAGGTCAGATTCTTCGCGGGCGGCGTGCAGCAGGTAATCGGGGCAATAGCGCTCGTCGATGCCGACCGGCTTGATCGTCAGTCCTTCGTATTCGTTGACCGGCGCGCTGTAGGCGGCCCGGCGATGGTTGCGCACCACGCGCAGCATGGCGTTGCGGTTGGCGTGATAGCGCGGGAACGGCCCGACTTCCGCCGCGATCTCGGCCGACATGACGTAGGACGCCGCATGCATGAGCGCGGTGACGGCGCCGCACTGGGCCCGGCCTGCCTGCGAATCATACGGAATGCCCTGCACCATCAAGAGCGTGCCGAGGTTGGCATAGCCGAGGCCGAGCGTGCGGTAGTCGAAGGACTTCTGCGCGACCGATTGGCTCGGGAACTGAGCCATGTAGACGGAGATTTCAAGGATCAGCGTCCACACGCGCGTGGCATGGCGGAACGATTCGACGTCGAATTTGTGCGTCGCGAAGTCGTAGAACTTGAGCAGGTTGATCGACGCCAGATTGCACGCCGTGTCGTCGAGGAACATGTACTCACTGCACGGGTTCGACGCGTTGATGCGGCCATCGGCGGGGCAGGTGTGCCATTCGTTAATCGTCGAGTCGAACTGCAAGCCAGGATCGGCGCACGACCAGGCGGCGTAGGTGATCTCATCCCAGAGTTCGCGGGCCTTCAGCGTCTTCTTCGGCTTGGGCGCGCGGGCCTCGCGCTGGGCTTTTTCCTTCTCAGTGCGCCAGTAGAGATGCCACGGGCCGTCGGTCTCGACAGCCTGCATGAACTCGCTGGTGACGCGCACGGAGTTGTTGCTGTTCTGGCCCGAGACCGACAGATAGGCCTTGGAGTTCCAGTCGGTGTCGTATTCCTCGACATCGACCTCCGTGAAGCCTTGCTTGGCGAGCTGGATCATGCGCTCGCAGTAGTTAGCCGGGATGAGGTCGATCTGGGCATCCTGCAGCGCGCGGCGCAGGTTCGTGTTGTTCTTGCGGTCGTAGCGTTCCTCGGGGCTGTCCCAGCTGGTGCACGCTTTGAGGATCGCGTTGAGGTGGCGATTGAGCATCTTGGAGCCGGTCACCATGGCGGCAACTTTTTGCTCCTCGACGACCTTCCAGTTGACGAACTCCTCGATGTCGGGATGATCGAGGTCGAGCACGACCATCTTGGCAGCGCGGCGCGTGGTGCCGCCGGATTTAATGGCGCCGGCAGCGCGGTCGCCGATCTTGAGGAAGCTCATCAGGCCCGACGACTTGCCGCCGCCGGAGAGTGGCTCGCCTTCGCCGCGCAGGTTGGAGAAGTTCGTGCCGGTGCCGGAGCCGTACTTGAAGATGCGAGCCTCGCGGACCCACAGGTCCATGATGCCACCGTCGTTGACGAGGTCGTCGTTGATCGATTGGATGAAGCAAGCATGCGGCTGAGGCCTTTCGTAGGAGCTGGTGGCGCGCGTCATGGCGCCGTTCGCCGCATCGACGAAGTAATGCCCCTGGGGCGGTCCAGCGATGCCGTAGGCCCAGTGGAGGCCGGTGTTAAACCACTGCGGGCTGTTCGGCGCGGCCATTTGCGCGGCGAGCATGTAGCACGACTCATCGAAGAACGCCAGCGCGTCGGCTTCGGTCGTGAAATAGCCCCCCTTCCAGCCCCAGTAGGTCCAGCAGCCCGCCAGCCGGCGAAAGACCTGGCGCGAGTCGGTTTCCGAACCCATCTTGCTGCCGGCAGCTGGAATCGCGCGTTGGAGCCAGACGGGCATTCCGCCTTCGCTGACCTTTTCGAGCGTCAACGGAACGCCGGCCTTGCGGAAGTATTTCTGGGCGAGGATGTCGACGGCGACCTGCGACCAGCTTTCGGGAACGAGGATGTCTTTCATCTCGAAAACCGTTGAACCATCTGGGTTTACGATCTTCGATCCGCGAGGGGCGAATTTGATTGTCGAAAAAGGATCGTGACCAACAGTCGTGAAGCGACGTGGGATGCGCATGGTATCGTACCTTAGGGTCTACGGGATCACTCACTTCCGTGTGGCCTCGGCGGGTATCCCTTTCCACGCAGAGGCTGGATACTGTTCACCCTAACAGATATTCCTACGGGATGCAAACGTATAGTAGTCCTCGAAAGAGATTTTTCAGTTAACAGACGATGATGTTACCCATGATATAAGCTGGGAGACTCAGCACGAGTTTGCAGCCTGCATGCAAGTCGTACGACTACGAACATTGTCGATACAGCAAAGTTTGTAAGCAACTGATGATGAGTTGGGAAAAATGAGAAGAATTCTCGCGCTCTTCAGATCGAGCGAGGGCGGCGAGAAAGCTCGAAAAAAAAATTCCAGTGCCGCCACGCGAACAGCTGGTAATAGGTAAAAATATTTAGTCGATCTCACGTCGGGCGATGTCAAGCCCAAGATTCACTCACGCCAAGGCGCGAAGGCGCAAAGCATGGCAAACAAGGAAAGCAGGAAAGGGAGACGTCTTTCTTGGCGGCTTTGCGGCTTTGCGTGAGAGATGCGAATTGATTCCGTGCCGCGGACATGTTATTCGGACTGACCGGGAGGAGTCTGCGTGTTTGCGATGCTGCGCCAAATTTGGGACTTGCGCTTTTTCTGTGCGGAACTCGCGCGGCATGACTTGAAAGATCGCTATCGCCGGTCGGTGCTCGGGCTGGCCTGGTCGCTCATCAAGCCAGCAAGCATGACGCTCATTCTCACCGTGATCTTCACCCACGTCTTCGATGCGACCGTCCTTGACTACGCGCCGTTCCTTTTCGTCGGCATCATCACCTGGCAATTCTTCACCGAGTCGATGGTTCAGGGCTGCAACGCTTTTCGCCTCGGCAACACGTACTTGCGGCTGCGCCCCGTCCCGATTGCGATTTTTCCGCTGCGTGTCATTCTCTCCGCAGGCTTGCATGCGCTAATCGGCCTGGCAGCAGCTATTATCGCCATCGCCTGCATTCGCGGCTTCGAGCAACTGCTGGCCTTGCTGGCGCTAGTACCGGCGTTTTGCATCCTCGATGTCACGGCGTGGTCTCTCGCGTGCATTTGCG
>Ga0233424_10002662_pt1 | contig 12349 bp, 7 predicted proteins | sample Watercolumn_Towu_FD_181011 | JGI IMG/M metagenome (GOLD analysis project Ga0233424, IMG submission 181011) | Freshwater microbial communities from Lake Towuti, South Sulawesi, Indonesia - Watercolumn_Towuti2014_125_MG | ecosystem: Environmental > Aquatic > Freshwater > Lake | place: Indonesia... | reverse complement strand
GGCGCCCCCGATTCGACCGCTCCACCCATCCCCCGGTGGGGCCCTTCCGCGGTCGAATCGGGGGCGCCCCTTCCCCTGCCAGGCCCCGCCGTATCACCGCAAGGCACGCCGCGTGAGCGACTTCTCCGTCATCGGCAAGGGCGTCGCCAAGCGCGACGGCGCGGAGAAGGCGACCGGCCGCACGCGCTTCCTGCACGACCTGGAGCTCCCGCGCATGGCGCACGCTGCCGTCCTTCGCGCGCGCTTTCCGCACGCGCGGGTGACGCGCATCGAGACGTCGCGCGCGCGCGCGCTGCCCGGTGTGCTGGCCGTCGTCACCGCCGAGGACGTCGAGCAGCATCCGTTCGGGTTCGCGAAGGACCAGCTCGCGCTCAAGCGCGGGGTCGTGCGCTCGATCCGCGACGAGATCGCGGCGGTCGCGGCGGAGTCGCGGGAGATCGCGGGCGAGGCCCTCGAGCTGATCGACGTCGAGTACGAGGAGCTGCCGGCCGTCTTCGATCCGCTCGCCGCCGTCGAGCCCGGCGCGCCGCTCGTCCACGACGAGATGGCGACGAACGTCACCGCGCTCCGCTACCAGTTCACGCACGGGGACGTCGAGCGCGCGCTCGCGGAGGCCGCGGCCGTGGTGGAGGGCGAGTACCGGCTGAACTTCGTGACGCCCGCGTGCCTCGGCACGATGGTCGCCATCGCGGACTGGGACGCGCAGGACGCGCTGACCATGTGGTCGACGACCCAGGTGCCGTTCCTCTACCAGCGCGATCTCGCGGGCGCGCTCGGCATCACCGGCGATCGTGTCCGCGTCATGCAGCCGCCGGTCGGCGGCAACTTCGGCCGCGGCCTCGATCTGTATCCGATCGACGTCATCGCGGCGCTGCTCGCGCGCAAGGTGCGCCGGCCCGTGAAGCTCGAGTTCGACCGGATGGAGGAATTCCTCGCGTGCCCGACACGTGAGCCGTGCCGCATCCGCCTGCGGACGGCCGCGGACGCGTCGGGGCGCCTGCTCGCCCGCGACGCGCACGTGATCGTCGACAACGGCGCCTACACGTCGTGGGGCTCGACGACGCCATACGTGATGCTGGCGACGGTGGCCGGCCTCTATCGCTGTCCCGCCGTCCGGTTCGACACGACGATCGCGTACACGAACAATCCGTCGTCCGGCTCGATGCGCGGCTACGGCAACCTCGAGTCGACGTTCGCGGTCGAGTCGCAGATGGACGAGCTCGCGGAGCGGCTCGGGCTCGATCCCCTCGAGCTGCGCCGCCGCAACGTCACCAAGCCGGGCGACGTCAACCCGCAGGGCTTCGTGATCACGTCGTGCGCGATGACCGAGTGCTTCGACGCGGTCGCGGACGGCGCCGGGCGCGACGTGCCGCCGCCGCGTCCCGGCTGGAAGCGCGGCGTCGGCTACGCGGGCATGTTCCACGTCGGAGGCGGTGCCAGGATCTACCGCTCCGACGGATGCGGCGCGATCGTCAAGCTCGACGACTTCGGGAAGGTCTCCGTGATCACCGGCGCGACGGAGATCGGGCAGGGCTCCGAGACCGTGCTCGCGATGATCGTCGCGGAAACGCTCGGCGTCCCGCTCGAGCGCGTCGACGTCGTGAACTCCGACACCGCGGTGAAGCCGTGGGACGTCGGCGCGCACGCCAGCCGCACGACGTTCATCGCCGGCAACGCCGCGCGGCTCGCCGCCGAGAAGCTGCGCGGCGATCTCCTCACGCTCGCGGCGGAGTCGCTCGAAGCGCCCGCGGAGCGGCTCGCCGTCCGCGACGGGTGGGTGTTCGTCCGCGACGAGCCCGGCCGTCGTCTCGCGTACGACCGGGTCGTGCGCGCCGGGCACCTGCGCGAGCAGGGACGCCCGCTCGTGGCGGAGGCGTTCTACGATCCGCCGACCACCATGCTCGACAAGGACCTGCGCGGCAACGTCTCGGCGACGTACGGCTTCGCGGCGCAGGCCGCGGTCGTCGACGTCGACGAAGCCACCGGCAAGATCGAGGTCGTGAAGCTCGCGTCCGCGCACGACGTCGGGCGCGCGCTCAATCCGCTCGCGGCCGAAGGGCAGATCCACGGCGGCATCCACATGGGGCTCGGCTATGCGCTCAGCGAGCACCTCGTCGTGCGGGAGGGCCAGGTGCTCACGCAGAGCTTCATGGACTACGCGCTCCTGAAGGCGGCCGACATGCCGCGCCTCGCGGTGCGCTTCATCGAGACGCTCGACACCGAAGGTCCGTTCGGCGCGAAGGGCCTCGGCGAATCGGGCGTGATTCCCGTCTCGGCCGCGGTCGCCAACGCGGTGAAGGCGGCGATCGGCATCCGGTTCACCGAGCTCCCGATCACACCCGCGCGCGTTCGCGCGGCGCTGGCGGCGCGTGAGGCGCGCCCGGCATGAACGGACTGTTCGCCGGCGTGCGCGTGCTCGACCTCTCGCGGATGCTCGCGGGCCCGTACGGCTCGATGCTGCTCGCGGACATGGGCGCCGAAGTGATCAAGGTGGAGGATCCGGACGGCGGCGATCCGATGCGCGCGATGGGGCCGCCGTACCTGCCGGACGGAGACTCCGCGTACTTCCTCGCGATCAACCGCAACAAGAAATCGGTCGTCATCGACCTCACGCGCGACGACGGGCGCGCGGTGTTCCTCGACCTCGTGCGCGAAGCCGACGTGGTCTGGCACAACTTCCGGCCCGGCATCATGGAGAAGCTCGGCTGCGACTACGCGAAGCTCGCCGCCGTGAACCCGCGCGTGATCATGTGCTCGATCTCGGCGTACGGGCAGGACGGCCCCTATCGCGAGTACCCCGCGTTCGACCTCGCGCTCCAGGCGATGGGCGGCGCGATGAGCCTCACCGGCGAGCCCGGCGGCGCGCCGATGCGCATGGGGCTGCCGATGGGCGATCTCTCCGGCGGAATGTTCGGCGCCTTCGCGGTCGCGGGCGCGCTGTTCCATCGCGCGCAGACGGGGAAGGGCACGCATCTCGACCTGGCGCTGCTCGATTGCCAGGTGTCTCTCTTGACGTACATGGCGCAGTACTTCTGGACCGACGGCCGCGTGCCCGGCCCGCAGGGGACGGCGCACGCGTCGGTCGTCCCGTACCAGGCGCTCGCGACGCGCGACGGCCACCTGATCGTCGCGGTGTTCGCGGAGAAGTTCTGGGCCGGCTTCTGCCGCGCGGCGGGCCGTCCGGACTGGGAGCGCGACCCGCGCTTCGTCACGAATCGCGACCGTGTTGCGCATCGCGCCGAGTTCGGCGCCGACGCGGCCGCGCTGTTCCTTACGCGCACGACCGGCGACTGGCTCTCGCGCCTGCACGCGGAAGGGGTCCCCGCCGCGCCGATCCTCTCCGTCGACCGCGTGCTGAGCGATCCGCAGGTGCGGCACCGCGAGATGGTGGTCGACCTGCCGCATCCGAAGCACGGGACAGTCCCGACGCTCGGCACCCCGATCAAGGTCGCCGGGGCGAGGCCGTTCGTGCCGGCGCCTCCGGCGGGCCTTGGAGAGCACACGGAGGCGATCCTGCGCGACCTCCTGAAATATCCCGCCGAGCGCATCGACGCCCTCCGGCGAGGCGGAGGCATCCGATGAACGTCGCGGTGCTCGGTGGAAGCAACGGCGGCCTCACGACCGCGGCGGATCTGGCGCTCGCGGGCCATGGCGTGCGTTTGTGGCGCCGGGCCGAGAGCGATCTCGCGGCGGTGCGCGACGGCGTCACGCTGCAGGCGGAGCAGCGGAAGGGCCGTGCGCGTCTCGCCCGCGTCACCGCCGACCTGGGTGAAGCCGTCGAGGGCGCGGAGCTGATCGTCGCCGCGCTGCCCGCGACCACGCACGACGACCTCGCCAAGCGCCTCGCTCCGCTGCTCACCGGGACGCAGATCCTGCTGCTCACGCCCGGCACGTTCGGCACGTTCGCGATCGCGCGTGACATCGCGCGTCTCGGCGGCCGCCTGCCGTTCGCGTTCGCCGAGACCGGCACGCTGCCGTATCTCGCGCGCAAGTCCGGCCCCGCTGAAGTGAAAGCGCCGGTGCGCGCCGCGAATCTTCCGACCGGCGTCTTTCCCGGCGAGCGCACCGACGCCGTGCTCGCGAAGCTCGCGCCGCTCTTCCCCGTGCGGCGCTGTGTCGACACGCTCGACGCCGCGCTGACCAACGCGGGGCCGACCATCCATCCCGCGCTCGTGCTGCTCAACCTCGGCGCGATCGATGCCGGACGATTCGACGTGCACGCCCAGGGGACGACGGCGAGCGTGCGGCGCCTGATCGACGCGGTGGACGACGAGCGGATGGCGGCGCGGCGCGGGTGGGGATATCCGGCGCCGCACTACGAGATGGCGACCTACTACGACGAGGCGCGCGCGGCGGAAGGCCTGTACGGCGCCGGGGCGAAGGCGAAGCTGCTCGCGAGCGGTCTCTGGAACGAGACGCTCACGATGGAGCATCGCTACGTCACCGAGGACGCGGCGCTCGGCCTGAGCCTCTTCGAGTCCGCCGCGCGCACGGCGAGCGTCGTCTCGCCCGCGGTGTCGGGACTCCTTCAAGTGTTCGGGGTGCTGCTCGCGCGCGAGCTGTCCGGCGCCGGCCGCGCGCTCGAGGCGCTCGGCCTCGGCGATCTCGCGCTGCGCGAGATCAGAGCGGTCCTCCAGGAAGGCTGGACCTCGAACGTGTGGGCGCGGATCCTCCGCTCGTGAGCAACGCGGTGCTCGCGGAGCTGCATGACGACGGCACCGGCCGCCTGAGCTATCGCGGCGCGCGCTACCTGCTGATCCGGCCGGAGACGCTCGCCGCGCTCCAGCACGCGCTCGAAGACGCCCTCGGGAGCGCCGCGGCGGACTCCTTCGTCGCGGGCGGCCGCGCGGGTGGCGGCAAGGCCACCGCGTCGTTCAGCGGCGCGGAGCGCGAGCGCGTCGACGCGCTGCTCGCCATGGGCACGCGCATCGGGTGGGGGCACTTCGCGCTCGAGCGTCACGCCGCGAACGATCTCAGCGTCACGGTCACCAACTCGCCCTTCGCGGAGGCGTACGGCCGCGCGGACGCGCCGGTCTGCCACCTCATTCGTGGCGTGCTCGAGGCGCTGGCCGCCGCGGTGCTGACGGGGCGGCCACGCGTGACGGAGACCGCGTGTGCCGCGATGGGCGCCGCCGCGTGCCGCTTCGAGGCGCGTGTGTGACGGACCTAATCCTCGAGCGGATGCGCGCCACGCTCGCGCTCGCGCGCACGAACGCCGCGTGGCAGCGCCGCCTCGGCGACGCGCGGCCCGAGGATCTCAAGCGTGTCGAGGACTGGCAGCGCCTGCCGTTCCTGACGAAGGACGACCTGCGCGACAGCTATCCGTTCGGGCTCGCGTGCGGCGAGCGGCCGTACGCGCGTGTCCACATGTCGAGCGGCACGACGGGCAATCCGATCCTCAATCCGTACACGGCGAGCGACGTCGCGCAGTGGGGCGAGGTCATGGCGCGCTGTTACGGCGCGGCCGGCGTGACGCGCCAGGACGTCATCCAGATCACGCCGTCGTTCGGGCTCTTCACCGGCGGCTTCGGATTCCACTACGGGGCCGAGCGGCTGGGCGCGATGGTGATCCCCGCGGGGGCCGGGCGGACGAGCCTGCAGCTCAAGCTCATGCGCGATCTCCGCGCGACGGTCGTGACCGCGATCGCGACGTATCCTTTGCGGCTCATCGAGGTCGCGCGCGAGGAGCGCTTCGACCTCGGCTCGCTCGCGCTGCGGGTCGGGATCCTCGGCTCCGAGATGTGGTCGGACGACCTGCGGGCGCGCATCGAGCGCGAGCTCTCGATCCGGACGTTCGACATCATCGGCATGACGGAGACGGGCGGCCCGGGACTCGGGATCGACTGCGAAGCGCGCGCCGGCATCCACGTGTGGGAGGACCACTACCATCCGGAGATCGTCGACCCCGCGACGGGGACCGTGCTGCCCGACGGTGTCGAAGGCGAGCTCGTGATCTCGACGCTGACCCGCGAGGGGCTGCCGCTGATCCGCTACCGCACGCACGATCTCACGCGCGTGGTCAGTCGCGAGCGCTGCGCCTGCGGGCGCACGGCGCCACGCATCGACCGGCTGCGCGGCCGCACGGATGACATGGTCATCGTCAAGGGCGTCAACTTCTATCCGCGCCAGATCGAGACCGCGGTGCTCCGGCAGCCCGGCGTCGGTCACGAGTACCAGGTGTTGCTCGGGTCCGACGGCGGCGTGACCGTGGTCGTGGAGATCGAGCCCGGCTGCGACGAGAGCGTGGCCGCGCGGATCCGCCGCGAGCTGCACGATCTCCTCGCGCTGTCGGTCGACGTGCGGCTCTGCGCGGTCGGGACCATCGAGCGCCCGCAGGGCAAGGCCGTGCGCGTCGTCGATTCCAGGCGGGCGTGAGCCTCGACGCGCTGTTCGCGCCCCGCGCGATCGCCGTGCTCGGCGTGTCGCGCAATCCCGCCAAGCTCGGCTTCCGGCTGCTGGAGAACGTCAAGGCGCGGGGCTTCGCCGGCTCCGTACATCCCGTGAACCCGTCGGGTGACGCGATCCTCGGCTACGACACCGTGCGGAGCGTCGGCGATCTCCCCGAAGGGATCGATCTCGCGCTCGTCAGCTTGCCGGCGCCCGCCGTGCCCGAGGCGATCGGCGCGCTCGCGGCGCGCCGCGTGCGCGCGGCCGTCATCCTCTCCTCCGGATTCGGCGAGGTCGATGCCGACGGCCGCGGCGTCCAGGCGGATCTCCTCGCCCGAGCGCGCGCCGCGGGGCTGCGTCTCGTGGGCCCGAACTGCATGGGCGTCTACTCGGCGCCCGCACGGCTCAACGGCACGTACTTCTGGGACCTGCCGACCGCGAAGGGCGGCGTCAGCATCGTCTCGCAGAGCGGCGCGTACGGCGGGCTGATCTTCCGTCACCTCGGCGCGCGCGGGCTCGGCGTCGCGCGCTTCGTGTCGATCGGCAACCAGGCGGACGTCGACATCGCGGAAGTCATCGAGTACCTCGTCGACGATCCCGAGACGTCGCTCGTCGCGTGCTTCGTGGAAGCGCTCCGCGACGGGCGGCGGTTCGTGCGCGCGGCGGAGCGCGCGGCCGGGACGAAGCCGGTCGTCGTGCTGAAGGGCGGGCGCTCCGACGCGGGGCGCCGCGCGGCCGGCTCGCACACGGGGTCACTCGCCGGCTCGTACGAGGTCTTCCGCGCGGCATGTCTGCGGGCGCGTGCCGTTCTCGCGGAGGAGACGGAGGAGTTCTTCGACGCGATCGAAGCGCTCGCGACGGTCGGGGCTCGCAGGCCGCTCGCGCCGAGCATCGCGGTGCTCACGGTCTCGGGCGGACCGTCCGTCGTGACGGCCGACACGGCGGAGCGCGTCGGCCTCCGGGTGCCGCCGTTGCCCGAGACCGCGCGCGCGATGCTTCGCGCCTTGCTGCCGCCGTTCGCTGCGGTCGGCAACCCCGTCGATCTGACCCCGCAGGCGGAGCACGCGAACATCGAGCCCGCGGTGCGCGCGGTCATGGCCGAGCCGGAGATCGCGGGCGCCGTCGTCGTGAACGTCGGACTCGATTTCAGGGCGTTCGCGGACGCGGTGGCCGGCGCGGTGCGCGCGACCGACAAGCCCGCCGTCGCGTTCGTCGTCGACGCGCCCGAGGTGTCGGCCACGCTCGGCGCCGCCTCGATTCCCATCCTGCCGAGCCCCGAGCGTGCCGTGCGCGCGTGGCGCGCGCTCTGGCAGGCGCGTCCGGCGGCCGCGCCGCGCGTCGCCCGGCGCGCGCAGGTTCACGCCGATGTGGGCGATGCGCTGAGCCGGGCCCACGGCGCGCTGCCGTACGCCGCCGCGCGCCGCCTGCTCGAGGCCTACGGTGTGCGCTTCTGTTGCGAGCGCGGCGCGACCACGGTCGATGAAGCGGTTGCCGCGGCCGAGGCGATCGGCTACCCCGTGGTGATGAAGGTGGATGCGCCCGACCTGATCCACAAGACCGACGCGGGCGGCGTGCTGCTCGACATCCCCGACGCGGCTGGCGTGCGCGCGGGGTGGGACGCGTTGCGCGCGCGTACCGGCGCCCCGCGCGTGATCGTGCAGGAGCGCGTCGCGCGCGGCGTGGAGCTGCTGCTCGGCGCGCGACGCGACGACGTGTTCGGGCCCGTCGTCGCGCTGGGAACAGGCGGCGTGCTCGCCGAAGTCGTCCAGGACGTCTCGATTCGGCTCGCGCCCGTCACCGACGACGACGTCGCGACCATGTTCGATGAGGGCGCGCGTCCGCGATTGCTCTCGGGGCCGCGCGGCGCCGCGCCCGTGGATCGCGCGGCGCTCGCGGATCTCGTCGGTCGCGTGAGCGATCTCATCGTTGAGCAGCCGCGCATTCGCGAGATCGACATCAATCCCGTCATCGCGAGCGGTACCGTGCTCATCGCACATCATCTCCGTCACGATCTGGCTCACGCGAGCGATCGTGAACGGCTTCGTGAGCACGGGACGGCCCGACGTCTCCAGGAACTGACGGGTCTCCGGCCGCATCGTGTCGCCGGTCATGAACACGACGCGGCTCGCGAGCGTCGCGTCGAGCGCGCAGATGTCCTGCCAGATGCCCCGGCCGTCGACGTTCGGCAGCCGCATGTCGAGCGCGATGACGTCGAAGACCCTCTTTTCGAGCCGCGCCAGCGCCTCGGCGCCGCTGCCGACCGCCTCGACGTCGTGACCGAGCGACGCGAACACTTCCATGAGCGTGGCGCGGAGCTTCACGTCGTCGTCGACGACCAGCACGCGCGCGCGCCGCGCCTCGGGACCGGCGTCCTCCGCCGGCGCGGACGGCGTGTCCGCGCCGATCGGCAGACGCACGGTGAAGCGTGCGCCCGAGGCGGGCACGTTCTCGACGTGGATCGTGCCCCCGTGCGCCTCCACGATGCCGATCGCGAGCGAGAGGCCGAGGCCGGAGCCTTCGTCGGTTCCTTTCGTCGTGAAGAACGGATCGAAGATCCGTCCGAGGCTCTCGGGCGGGATGCCGGGGCCGTCGTCTTCCACCTCGATCACCACGTCGCCGCCCCGCTCGAGCGAGCGTACGGTCAGCAGGCCGCCGCCACGGTGCGTCTTCATCGCGTGACGCGCGTTCGCGAAGAGGTTGACGAGCACCTGCGTGAGCTGGTGCGCGTAGGCCCAGATCGGCGGCAGTGACGCGAGATCGGCGACGACGCGGACGCGCGCCTGCGCCAGGTCCGATTCCTTGAGCGTCAGCGTGTCGCGGATCACGTCGTTGACGTCGACGCGCCGCCGCTCCGGCGGCCTGCGCTGGGCGAAGACGAGCAGGTCACGAATGATGCGCGCGGCGCGATCGCACTCCTCTTCCATCGCGTCGAGCCGCCGCAGGATCGGCTCGGGGAGCGACTGACGCTTCATGAGCTGGACCGAGAGCTGGATCGTCGAGAGCGGGTTGTTGAGCTCGTGCGCGACGCCCGAGAGGAGCGTCCCGAGCGCCTTGAGCTTGTCGGCCTGCATGAGCGCCTGCGTCTCGCGCACCGCCTCGCGATCGTCGGCGGCGGTCTGCGGGGCCACCGCGCCCTCGCGCGGCGGCTGCACGAGCCCCGCGAAGACGCCGCCGGCCGCGATGATTCGCGCCACGCCGGCGACCGCGGGGTCGATCGCGCGCGCGAGGACGCCGGCCGCCCACACGAGCGCGGCGACGAGCAGGAACGGAGCCAGTGGCTCGCGCTCGGCGCCGCGCACGCGTCGCGCCGCCGCCACCACGGCCCAGACCGCGGCCGCGCCGATGACGAAGCGCGACAGCCCGACGGCGAGCGGCGTCGACGCCAGCGTCGGCCCCAGCCGCGCGGCGACGGCGGCGATCACCGAGCCGCCGGCGATCAGACCGAGCGGCACGCTCCACCGCGCGCGCACGCCGGGCGCCGGCGTCCGGCCGGACTCGCGCAGCGCGATCGCGATGGTGGAGAATCCGACGACGTCGATCAGCGCGGATGGGACCGGGGCGACGGCTTGCGCGAGCGCGAGCACGCCCGCGAGCCCGAAGCCCGCGCCGAGCGCGGCCGAAAGCCGGTCGTTCCGGACGCGCCGGCGCTCGAGCGCGAGGATCGCCACGGCGAACGCGGCCACGGCCAACGGCAGGGCGAAGATCGTGACAGCATAGGGGACAAGCGCGTTCAAGGCCCCCTGAGAATGGCGGATGGAGCGGGGGATCGCAAGCGATCGGGAGGAGAGTCACGCATGAACGACGTCTTCTATCTCACGGACGACCAGCGCATGATCCGCGATCTCGCGCGCAAGGTCGCGCGCGATCGCGTCGCCCCGCACGCCGCCGACGTCGACGAGCGCGAGCGGTATCCCGAGGAGTCGCTCCGCGCGTTGATCGACGCCGGCCTCTACGGCATCTGGGTGCCGGAGCGGTACGGCGGCACCGATCTCGGCTGCCTGGCGCTCGCGCTGGTCGCGGAAGAGATCGCGTGGGCGTGCGCCGCGTCCGCGACGCAGTACGTCGATCAGCCGCTCGGCGGCTTGCCGATCCTGCTCGCGGGCTCGGAGGCGCAGAAGGAGAAGTATCTCCCGCGCCTCGCGACGGGCGAGATGCTCGCCGCGTACTCGCTCTCGGAGCCCGGCGCGGGCTCGGACGCGGCGTCGCTCGCGACCACCGCGGTGCGCAAGGGCGATCACTACGTGCTCAACGGCTCGAAGCAGTGGTGCACCAACGGCGATCACGCGGACGTCATCTGCGTGTTCGCGACGGTGGACCCGGGCAAGCGCGCGAAGGGCGTGACCGCGTTCCTCGTCGAGAAGGACTTCCCGGGCTTCTCCGTCGGCAAGAAGGAGAAGAAGATGGGCATCCGCGGGTCGCCGACGGTCGCGCTGCACTTCACCGACTGCGTCGTGCCCGTCGAGCAGCGGCTCGGCGACGAGGGCGCCGGCTTCAAGATCGCGATGCAGACGCTCGACATCACGCGACCCGCCACCGGCGCGATGGCGGTCGGCATCGGCCAGGCGGCGCTCGACGCCGCCGTCGGCTACGCGAAGGAGCGCAAGCAGTTCGGGCAGCCGATCGCCGCGTTCCAGGGCATCCAGTTCATGCTCGCGGACATGGCGATGCAGGTCCACGGGGCGCGGCTCATGGTGCACCACGCCGCCCGCCAGGTGGACGCCGGCATCCGTGGCAACACCTATGAGGCGTCGATGGCGAAGTGCTGGGCCGGGGATGCCGCGATGAAGGTCACCACCGACGCGGTGCAGGTCTTCGGGGGCTACGGCTACACCCGCGAGTACCCGGTCGAGCGGTTCATGCGGGACGCGAAGATCATGCAGATCTACGAGGGGACGAACCAGATCCAGCGGCTGATCATCGCCAAGGAGCTCCTCGCGGACTGAGCCCGGAGAAGGCCTGCGTTCTCGGAGATTTGCGCCGCGCGATCGGCGCCGAATTTTCACTTGACTCCGGCCCCCTTCTGGCAGAAAAACAATCCGAAAAAAGTGAAAGTTTTAGAATCCCCGGTACGGCCGGGACCGTGGATGGGGGGCCATGCGTTTTTTGACGACAGGTGAGATCGCGGCCGCGTGTCAGGTCACGATCCCCACGGTGAAGCGATGGATACGAGAAGGTCACCTCGCCGCCTTCCAGACCGCCGGCGGCCACTTCCGGGTCACCGACGAAGAGTTCCGGCGCTTCCAGGGCGCGCACCGCATTCCGCCGCGGGCCGCCGACGCGCCGGCGGCGGTCGTGCCGAAGATCCTCATCGTGGACGACGACGTGGCGCTGCTCGAGACGCTCTGGGAGGCGCTGTCCTCGGAGCACCGGTACAAGGTCGAGGTCGCGCAGGACGGTTACGAGGGGCTCATCAAGGTCGGCAGCTTCGCCCCGAACCTGCTGATCCTCGACATCAGGATGCCCGGGCTCGACGGCTTTCAGGTGTGCCGCCGCGTGAAAGCCGACCCGGCGACGAAGGGCACGCGCATCCTCGCCATCAGCGGCCACGGCGGAGCCACCAGCCGCGAACAGATTCTCGAGGCCGGCGCCGACGAATTCCTGGAGAAGCCGATCGCGCTGGACGACCTGTACGCGGCAGTGAGCCGGCTCGTCTCGTCGGACGCCCGATAGCACGGCACCCCGTGGCGCGGGTGCTGGTCGCCGACGACAACGCGGACACCCGTGACGCGCTCTCGCTGATCCTGCGCACCGCCGGGCACGAGGTCGTCGGGGCCGCGGACGGCGAGCAGGCGGTCGATCTCTACCGCGCGCAGCCGTTCGACGTGCTCGTGCTCGACCTGCTGATGCCGAAGCGCGACGGATTCGAGACGCTGCGGCTGCTCAAGGCGGAGTACCCCTCGCTGCGGACGCTGGTGATTTCCGGCGCGTGGCGTGTGGGCAGGCGGGACGCGCTGAGCTACGC
>Ga0233424_10002658_pt1 | contig 12361 bp, 10 predicted proteins | sample Watercolumn_Towu_FD_181011 | JGI IMG/M metagenome (GOLD analysis project Ga0233424, IMG submission 181011) | Freshwater microbial communities from Lake Towuti, South Sulawesi, Indonesia - Watercolumn_Towuti2014_125_MG | ecosystem: Environmental > Aquatic > Freshwater > Lake | place: Indonesia... | reverse complement strand
TGTCCTTCGTTGACACCGGCAGCCATGACGACATGGACGCGGGCACGTTCCTGCGCAGTCTGTTCGCGCTGCGCCATTACTTTGCGCGCATCGCCCAGCTGGGCCATGACGGCGCGGGTTTTGCTGCGTTGCAGGCGGCCGGCATGGAGGCGGAGCAGCGCATGCTCATGGCCACCCGCGGCGTCAACACGCACCGCGGCGCGATCTTCTGCCTCGGGCTGCTGTGCGCCGCGGCCGGGGCGCTGCAGCGCACCGGCATGACGCCGTGTGCTGCGGGGCTGCGCGACGCCCTGGCGCTGCACTGGGGCGGCGCGCTGTCGGACCGGTCCCGCGCGCTGCCGCCATCGCACGGCATGGCGGCGGTGCAGCGCCACCGCGTGCGGGGCGCCAATGAAGAGGCCGCGGCCGGCATGCCGGTGCTCTTCGAGGTCGCGCTGCCGGCGCTGCGGCGGCGGCTGGCCGAAGGACACGGGTGGCGCGAGGCGCGCCTGGAGGCGCTGTTCCAGGTGATGGCCGTGCTCGACGACACCAATCTCGTGCACCGCGGTGGCCTGGCCGGCCTGCGCGATGCCCAGGCGGCCGCGAGCGAATTCATCGCTGCCGGCGGGGTGGCGCGGGCCGACGCGCTCGCCCATGCCGAGGGCCTGCACCGTGCCTTCGTCGCGCGGCGGCTCTCGCCCGGTGGGGCCGCCGACGTGCTGGCTGCGGCCTGCTTCGTGCACCGCGTGACGCTGGCCTGACCCATGGGCCTGGGCCTGTTGTTCCCCGGGCAGGGCACGCAGCATCCCGACATGCTGCCGTGGCTCGAGCAGGCGCCGGCCGCGGTGCCGGCGCTGCGCCGGCTCGCCGACGCCGTGGGGCCGGCCTGGCGTGGGCGACTCGCCGATGCGGCGTGGGCCACCGCGAATGCCGTTGCGCAGCCGCTGCTCACGGCGGTCAACCTGGCGGCCTGGCAGGCACTGGCGCCGCGGCTGCCACCGCCGATCGCCATCGCGGGCTACAGCGTCGGCGAAGTGGCCGCCTTCGCGGCGGCCGGGGTCTACGACGCGTCCACGGCGATGGACATCGCGGTGCAGCGGGCCTCGGCGATGGACGTCGCCGGGGCCGCGGCCAGCACCGGGCTGCTGTCCGTCCAGGGCCTGCCGACCGACCGGCTCGGCCCGGCGTGCCAACGCTTCGGGCTGCTGCCGGCCATCCTGCTCGATCCGGAACACACCGTGGTGGGCGGCCCGCGCGACGCCCTGGCGCGCGCACAAACGGCCTTCGAGACCCTGGGGGCGCGTTGCACGCCGGTGGCCGTGCAGATCGCCTCGCACACGGCGTGGATGGCTGCAGCGCTGCCGCTGTTGCAGGCCGCGGTGGCACCGCTGGTGTTTCGACGGCCCGCCTGCGCGGTGGTCCTCAACGCGACCGGCGAATCAGAACGGCAGCCGGCAGCGCTGCGGCAGGCACTGGTCGCGCAGATCGCGCAGCCGGTGCCCTGGCAGCGGTGCATGGACACGTTGTATGAACGGGGCGTGACGCGGATGCTGGAAGTGGGTCCCGGGACGACGCTGAAGCGGTTCTGGGAGCGGCGCCATCCGGACGTCCCGGTGCGTTCGCTCGAGGATTTCCAAAGCCTGGACGGCATTGTCCGGTGGGCGGCCGAGGCGCGCTGAAAGGCGCTTCAGCTTGCGGAGCGCTCCCGCCGTTGCGCAAACCCGGGTTGCGCATCGTCCGGATCGGGGTAACGGTAGAAGCCCTCTCCCGTCGACACGCCGAGCTTGCCGCGGTTGATGAACTCTTCCTTCAGTCGGCGGGCCACGGTGCGCAGCGCGTCGTCGTCCTGTTGCTCGGCCATCGCCACGGTGATGTTGTAAGCCGTCTGGAGACCAACCATGTCGGCGAAGGCAAACGGCACGAACTGCGTCTTCACGCCGATCATCCAGGTCCTGTCGATCGTTTCGGGGTCGGCGACGCCTTCCGCCCACAGCCGCATCGCCGCGTTGATCCACGGGATCAGCAGCGAGTTGGTGATGTAGCCGGGGTGCTCGCGGTGCAGCGGCAGCGCCACCATGCCGATGGCGTGGGCGAAATCGACGACCTGCTGGAAGACGGCAGGGTCGGTCTGTGCATGCCCCATGATCTCGGCCGTGTTGCGTGTCCAGATTTCGTTGGCGAAGTGCAGGGCCAGGAACCGCTCGGGTCGACCGGTGGCGGGGGCGAGGCGGCTCGGCAGGAGGGTCGAGCTGTTGGTCGCGAAGACGGTTCGCGCCGGGGCGAGCCCGGCCGCTTCGCGGTAGAAGGCCTTTTTCGTTTCGAGCACTTCCGGGATCGCCTCGATGAGCAGATCGGCCGCCTGCAGCGCCGCGCCCAGGTCGGTCGTGAGACGGATGCGCCCGAGCGCCGCCTCGCATGCCGCAGGCGGCGCCGACATCTCGCGTTGGAAGACCGCCGCGAGGCGCGCCAATGCGGTGTGCGCCCGGTCGAGCACGGGTTGCGTGAGGTCGTGCAGCACCACGGTGCGTCCATGGAAGGCGCATTGATAGGCGATCTGCGCGCCGAGCACGCCGGCGCCGGCGATGGCAATGTGGTTCATGAAAGGGTCCGGTGCGCGCCACCGCCCTCGCGGCCGAGGCGGCGGTATTGCCGCGGGCTGAGGCCGAAGGTGGTCTTGAAGAGGCGACAGAAATGGGACGCGTCGTTGAAGCCGCAACGCAGCGCGAGGCGCCCGATGGGTTCATGGGGCTCGTCCACCAGCGTCTGCTGGGCGCGTGCCAGGCGTTGCTGGCGCAGTTCGATGGTCACGGTGGTGTCGTGGCGGGCGAACGACGTCTGCAGCGACCGCAGCGAGCAGCCGAGCCGGTGCGCGATGACGTCGGGCGACAGGACGGGGTCCTCGAGCTCGCGCTGGATGGTGCGCAACGCCTGCTCGAACAGCGTGCCTTGCCGCGCGCGACCGAGGCGCCGGGCGAGGAGCGCGCGCTCGATGAGGTCCAGCGCGGCTTCGATGCCCGCCACCAGCGCCGCGTCGTCGAAGGCCGCCTGGCGTTCCCACAGGGCTTGTAGACCGCTGCAGCCCATCAGCGACAGGGCGTCCGCCGGCAGGCGGGCGGCGCTGGCTTCGAGGCTGCAGGCCCGCGGCCAGCGCCGTTCGAAGGTCGCGGCCTTGACCACCAGGTGCAGCCAGGCGCTGCCGGCGAAACGTTCGGTGCCCCGCCGGGTCACGCCGGCGCGGCGAAGGATCCCCACCGGAGCCGCTGCCCCGGGGCCCGGGACCGGCGACATCGCGACGGCGAGATGCCAGTCGTCATCGCCGGTCCCGTCCGGCAAAGCCGATGGCACGGCAGCGCTGCACAGCACGAACGCCCCCGCCGCGCGCGCCCGGTTGGCGGGACCTTCCGGCCGGCTGCCGGGTGCACGCGTCGGCAGGCCCGGCGGAGCCGGGGCAGCACAGGCGTCGAACAGCGGTGCGGGATGCATGGGACCTTCCAGGGAAGCGACGTGCCGGGTTATAGGCGCGGCCCTGGACTGGCAGGAGTGGGTTTCCCCGTGCCCCACCCGATTCCCCCTCCTTGCGGGTGGGGACCGCGTGGCGGATGCGCCAATGCCCGCTGAAGGGAAACCCGAGGTCTGCGCGAAAGCGCAACAAGCCTGCATTTCTTGACAATTCCTGCTCGCCGCTGCTGCGCACACTGCGCCCCACGACTTGGACCAACAGGAGACAGTTGATGGGCGTGACAAGCAGGAGAACCCGCCGGTGCGGCATGGGGGCAGGGGCCGCGGCGCTGCTGTGGATGACCGCGCCGGCAATGGCGCTGCAGTTCGACACCGGCAACCCGGACTTCAAGCTGCGCTGGGACAACAACGTCAAGTACAGCAGCGCCTACCGGCTGCGCGATGCCGACCCGGCCCTGGCGTCGGATCCCAACCAGGGCGATGGCGACACCAATTTCCGTCAGCGCGGGCTGATCTCCAATCGCCTCGACCTCCTCAGCGAAGTCGAAGGCAGCTTCGGCGCGGTCGGCGCCCGGGTGAGCGGGGCGGCGTGGTACGACACGGTTTACAACCGCGGCAACCAGAACAACACCGGCGGCCTCTTCGGACCGGGCACCTCGTTGGTCAACTCGACGGAGGTGGCCAACGCGAACGAATTCACGCCCTACACCCGTGCAACACACGGGCGCAAGGGTGAACTGCTCGACGCCTTCGTTTCGACGAAGCTGGACCTCGGCGGCCATGCCACGACCGTGCGGCTGGGGCAGCACACCGTGGTCTGGGGCGAGACGCTGTTCTTCGGCGACAACGGCATTGCCGGCGCGATGTCGCCGGTCGACGTGGCCAAGGCCCTGTCCGTCCCGAACCTGCGCTTCCAGGAGATCCTGCGGCCCGTGCCGCAGGTGTCCGGCCAGTTCCAGGTCAACTCGGACATCACGGCGTACGCGTTCTACCAGCTGAGCTGGCGCGAGAACCGGTCGCAGGGGTCGGGCAGCTACTTCTCTCCGGTGGACTTCCAGGCCGGTGGGAACCTGATCTTCACCGGGCCCGGCACGGTGCTCACACGGGGCGGGACGCACAAGGGCAAGGACGGCGGGCAGGGCGGTCTGTCGCTGCGCCTGCGCGGCGACGACATGGACTACGGCCTCTACGCGGTGCGCTTCAACTCGAAGAATCCCGCCATCGTCACCGACTTCGCCCACGGCACGTTCTACGACAACTATCACAACGGCATCAACGTCTTCGGTGCCAGCGCGAACCGCAGCCTGGGCTCGTTCAACTACGCTGTCGAGGCGTCGATCCGCCACAACCAGGACCTGCTGTCGCCCAACGCCTACGACTTCGGCACCGGCCCTTCCTACGGGGTGGGCAAGACGGCACACATCAATGTCTCCGCGTTCGGCTCCAACCTGGGCAAGTCGATGCTGTGGGACGATGCCATGCTGCTGGTCGAAGCCGCCTACTCCCGCGTGCTGTCGATCCAGCGCGGCGCCGACACGCTGAGCGGCTGCGGTCCGGCGCTGGTGCCCAACTCCGTGTGCCTGCCGACCAACGGGACGCGCGACGCCTACCGCTTCCAGGCGCTGTTCGAGCCGGCCTTCTACCAGGCGCTGCCGGGCGTGGACCTGCGCGTCCCGATGGGGGTGGGCTACCAGCCGCGCGGGTCCCGCAACATGGTGGGTCCGGCGCCCTTCGCCGAGAACGGCGGCTCGTTCAACATCGGCCTGTCGGGCAGCTACCTCGACGTCTGGCGCGCCGGGCTGAGCTACACGCGCTTCTTCGGTCGACGTTCGACGGTGTTCACGCCCGTGGGCGCCGCCACTTCCGTCTGGAACTACGGACAGGTCTTCGGCGATCGCGACTACCTGTCCTTCAACTTCACCCGTACGTTCTGAAGCAGGAGCATGTGAGCATGAAAGCCCGTCGTTTTTCCCCCGTTCCCCTGCTGCTCGCGGCCGGTGTGCTGTCGCCCGGTCTAGGCTTCGCCGGCGTGAGTGCCGACGAGGCGCAGCACCTGAAGGACAGCCTGACGCCCTATGGGGCCGAGCGCGCCGGCAACAAGGAAGGCACCATTCCGGCGTGGACGGGCGGCGACGCCAAGCCACCCGCCGGCTACAAGACCACCGACCGGCGGACCGATCCGCGTGCGGGCGACAAGATCCTCTATTCGATCACGTCGAAGAACATGGACCAGTACGCCGACAAGCTCAGCGACGGTGTGAAGGCCATGTTGAAGAAATACCCGACGTACCGCGTCGACGTGTACCCGACCCACCGGACCTTCGCCGCCCCCCAGTATGTCTACGACAACACGTTCCGCAACGCCACGCGTGCCACGCTGAAGGAGGGCGGTGCCTATCCGATGCCGGCAGGCGCCTATGGCGGGCCGCCGTTCCCGGTTCCGAAGACGGGCATCGAGATCGTCTGGAACCACCTGATGCGCTACCAGGGCGCCAACGTACGCAACACCGGCGGGCAGAACTGGATGGTGACCGCCGATGGCAAGAAGGTGATGACCGTCGAAGGGTTCCAGGAGATCCGGATGCCCTATTACGATCCCAACGGCTCGCCGGAGAAATTCGATGGCTACTACTGGTTGACGCGCGTGGGCAACTACGGCCCGCCGATCCGTGCCGGTGAAGCCATCGTCGGGCGGGTCAACATCGACGATGCCAAGACGCTCGCATGGGTGTATCTCACCGGCCAGCGCCGGGTCCGCAAGCTGCCCAACCCGAGCGGCGACACGCCCACGCCGGCATCGGCCGGCGTCATGACGTTCGACGAACTGAACGTCTTCAATGCGCAGCCAGGCTATTTCAACTGGAAGCTGGTGGGCAAGAAGGAGATGCTCATCCCGTACAACAACAACAAGATCCTGCAGCCCAAGTCGGCCGAGGAGGTCATGCAGGCCTCGCACCTGAACCCCGACTACGTTCGCTGGGAGCTGCACCGGGTGTGGGTGGTCGACGCCGAACTGGCACCGGGCAAGCGCCACAGCGCGCCGAAGGGCCGCTACTACTTCGACGAAGACTCCTGGCTCGCAGTGCTCGGCGACCGCTGGGACGCCAAGGGGCAGCTGTGGAAGACGCTGTTCGGCCTGCCGATGGTGCTGCCGGAATTCCCGCTCATGGACCACGTCCTGTACGGCTTCTATGACCTCATCAGCGGGGCCTGGTGCGGCGACCCCTACCAGAACTCGCCGACCGCTACGACCACGCAGAAGGCCGAGCTGAAAGACGAACTCTTCACGCCCGACGCCATGGTGGGCGACCAGTTGCGCTGAGGGGGAGGGCCGGACGGCGCTCGCCGTCCGGCGGCACAGGAAGGGCCACTGCAGGGGCGGTGGCCCTTCATCGTTTTGGAAAGGATTGAAGCATGTTCTCGAACAAGGTGTATGCGATCACCGGCGCCGGGGCCGGGATCGGGCGCGCGCTGGCCATGGCGCTGGCCGAACGCGGGGCGCAGCTGGCGCTGTCCGACATTGCCGAAGCGGCGCTCGCGCAAACGATCGACCGCCTGCCGGCCGGGACCCCGGTGCGGGGCTACCGGGTGGACGTGTCCGACCGCGCGCAGGTGGAGGCTTTCGCAAGCGGCGCGGCGGCGGACTTCGGCGCCGTCGACGCGGTGATCAACAATGCCGGCACTTCGGTGTTCGGCACGGTGGAGCACATCACCTTCGAAGAGCTGCAGCGCGTGCTGGCGGTCAACCTGTGGGGGGTGGTGCATGGCACGAAAGCCTTCCTGCCGGGCTTTCTCGCCCAGCGGTCGGGCTGCATCGTCAACCTCTCCAGCGTCTTTGGCCTCGTCGCATCGCCGGCGCAGGTGGCCTACAACATGTCGAAGTTCGCCGTGCGGGCGCTCACCGAGACCCTCTGGCAGGAGCTCGAAGGAACCGGCGTGCGCGCGGTGCTGGTGCACCCGGGCGGCATCGACACCGACATCAAGCAATTGCCGCCCGGCCTGCAGATGGGCGACTACGAGCGCAAGGTGCGCGACGCCACGCAGGCCATGATGACGACCACGCCGGCGCAGTGCGCACAGGAAATCCTCGACGGACTGGCCCGCGGCGATCGGCGCCTGCTGGTGGGCAACGGCGCGGCCGATCTGTTCGAGCTCGCCCGGCAGCGCCCGGACGACTACGGCGACGTGCTGCGCCAGGGATTCGGTCTCTGATCGACCGCTTCGGGAAGGCCGCCGAGCCCGGCGCGGCGGACCTTCTGGAGCAGTTCGAGCAGCAGCAGTCGTTCGGCCGGGCTCAGGACGGTGCCGACGGCGTGGGCTTCCTGCTCGGCCATGGCCCGCAGGCAGAGGTCGGACAGTTGCCTTCCGAGCGCCGTCAACTCGATGCACTGCGAGCGCTTGTCACGGTCGCTGCGCATCCTCGAGACCAGGCCGCGGTGTTCGATCCGGTCCATCCACATCGCGATGTTCGGCTTGGTGACGCCGACATGCGAGGCCAGCTCGGTCGAGGCCACGCCCGGGTTGGCGCCGATCAGGCAGAGCAGCGTGAACTCGGCTTGACGCAGGTCGAGCGATCCGCCCGTGCGGGCCAGCAGCGCCGACGTGGTGGCGTGGGCTTGCGCGACCCGGTATCCGACCAGGTCGCCGAGCCTGCCCTCCTGGAGTGCCATCGGGGTCCGGCGTGGATCAGGCGCGGGCCGGACGGCCCCGCCATTTCGCGACCAGCCACGGCACGCCCATCAGCACGGCAGTGAAGAAGCCGACCCCCGCGGCGAGGCTGGCGAAGGCCTGCCGGAAGTCCAGCGCCAGGTGCAGCGAAGGCACCGTGATCACGGTGAAGAAGATCCAGAGGGTGTTGTTCGCCAGCAGGCCGTGGGGGCCCTTCATGAACGTCCGGCCGAGCGCCAGCAGCGCCAGTGGCAGCCCGATGAGCGCGCCGGCCGGAGCGAACTCCGCCGGGCTCCAGCGCAGGATCCAGCCGATCAGGATGCCGCAGGCCGCGCCGAGGAGGTTCGGCAGCCACCGCTGCGGGCGGTGTTCGTCGATGCCGGCCCAGCAGAGCAGCCAGAGAAAGGCCACCCAGGGTTCGGTCAGGCCCAGCCAGTGGCTCAGGCCGTGGAAGGCGATCACCAGCACCACGAAGAGGGCAACGCCCACGCCGGCCTGCAGCGGCCCGGGCGCGGTCGGCGGCAGGCCATCGGCCGGTGGAAGCGGAACCGGGATCGCCGGGCTGGCCGGGGTTTCGTGAACGAGCGACATGGCGGATCCTTTCCTTGCGCGACTCAGAGCACCTCGAACAACCCGGCGGCACCCATCCCGCCGCCGATGCACATCGTCACCACCACGTGGCGCACGCCGCGGCGGCGTCCTTCGAGCAGCGCATGGCCGACCAGCCGGGAGCCGGTCATGCCGTAGGGATGTCCGACCGCGATCGCGCCGCCGTCGACGTTCAGCCGTTCGATCGGAATGCCGAGGTGGTCGCGGCAGTAGAGCACCTGGACGGCAAACGCCTCGTTGAGCTCCCACAGGCCGATGTCGTCCACTGACAGCCGCGCCTTCGCGAGCAGCTTCGGCACCGCGTGGACCGGGCCGATCCCCATCTCGTCGGGCGCGCAGCCGGCGACCTGGAAGCCGAGGAATCGGCCGAGCGGCTGCAGGCCCTTGCGTTGTGCCAGGGTCTCGTCCATCACCACGCAGGCCGAGCTGCCGTCCGAGAGCTGGCTGGCGTTGCCGGCGGTCACGCTGCCGCCGGGCAGCACCGGTCGCAGTCTGGCGAGGCCTGCGGCGGTGGTGTCCGGGCGGATGCCCTCGTCGCGGTCGACCACCACGGCCTCGGTCGCCACCCGTCCGTCCGGCTGCGCGACCGCCATCGTGGTGGCCAGCGGCACGATCTCGTCGGCAAAGCGGCCGGCGGCCTGGGCCTGCGCCGCGCGCTGCTGGCTGTGCAGGCCGTACTCGTCCTGGCGGTCGCGATCGATGGCGTAGCGCCGGGCCACGACTTCGGCCGTGTCCAGCATGCCCCAGTAGACCGCGGGATGGTGTTCGGCGAGCCAGGCCTCGCGCTGGTTGAACGTGCCGGCGTGGCTCTGCACCTGGGTGATCGATTCCACGCCGCCGGCGACGTACACCTCTCCCTCGTCGGCGACGATGCGTTGCGCCGCCAGCGCGATCGATTGGAGGCCGGTGGAGCAGAACCGGTTCAGCGTCAGCCCGGCGGTCGTCACCGGGCAGCCCGCGCGCAGGCCGACCATGCGCGCGAGGTTCAGGCCGCCGGGCCCCTCGAGGAACGAGCTGCCGAACAGCACGTCCTCGACCTCTCCGGCCTCGAGACCCGCGCGCTCGATCGCGTGGCGAACGGCATGGGCCCCCAGCGTGACGGGATGGGTGAGGTTGAAGCCGCCGCGGAACGACTTCGTCAGCGCGGTGCGAGCGGTCGAGACGATGAGCGCTTGGGTCACGCGGCCTCCGGGGTGTCTTGGGCATACAGCGACCCGCCGAGGTGGGCCAACCGTTCGAGCAGCGGTGCCGGCTGCCAGAAGCTGGCGGCACGCTGGTACGCAGGGCCGCGGGCGTAGCGCCGCATCGCGGCGGCGGCGTCGGCGAAGCCGCGGCGCTCCACGGCGAACATCGGCCCGCCCCGCCAGCGCGGGAAGCCGTAGCCGGCGGTGTAGACCACGTCGATGTCGGAGGCGCGCTGCGCGATGCCTTCGTCGAGGATCTTGAAGCCCTCGTTGGCCAGCGCGAGCAGCAGCCGGTCGACGATCTCCGCGTCAGGGATGTCGCGGCGCTGCAGGCCGAGCGCGGCGGAGGCGGCGACGACCTCGGCTTCCACTTCGGCGCTGCGCAGCGGCTGTCGCTGGCCCGGTACATGGTCGTACCAGCCGCGCCCCACCTTCTGCCCGAAGCGGCCCAGTCGCACGATGGCATCGTTGACGCCCGAGTAGACGCGACTCGGGTCGGTGGCGAGCCGCGCGGCGCGGATCTTCGCGCCGACGTCGTTGCCGGCCAGGTCGCTCATGCGGAACGGCCCCATGGCCATCCCCCAGCGCTCCATCGCCTGGTCCACCTGGTGCGGCAGCGCGCCTTCGTCGAGCAGCAGGCCGGCCTGGGCGAGGTAGGCCTCGACAATGCGGTTGCCGATGAAGCCCTCGCAGACGCCGGACACCACCGGCATCTTGCCGAGCCGCCGGCAGAGCGCCACCCCGCTGGCGAGGACGTCCGGCGCGGTGCGGGCGCCGCGCACCACCTCGAGCAGCTTCATCACGTGCGCCGGGCTGAAGAAGTGCAGGCCCAACACGTCGGCCGGCCGGTTGGTGAAAGCGGCGATGGTGTCCACATCGAGCATCGACGTGTTGGTGGCCAGGATCGCCCCGGGGCGGGCGATCGCATCGAGGTGTTCGAACACCTCGCGCTTGACCTGCAGGTCTTCGAACACCGCCTCGATGAACAGGTCCGCCTGGGCCGCGGCCGCCAGCTCGACCGTGCCGGCGACCAGTGCCCGGCGCGCTGCGGCCGTCTCGGCACTCAGCTTGCGGCGCTGGGCCGCGGTGTCGTAATGGTCGCGGATGCCGGCGAGCGCGCGTTCGAGCGCCTGCGCGTCGCGTTCGACCAGCAGCACCGACAGACCGGCGTTGGCCAGCGCGATGGCGATGCCGGAGCCCATCGTGCCGCCGCCGATGACGGCGACGCGTTGCAGCGCGCGCGGCGCGGTCCCGGCGGGCAGGTCGCGCACCGTGGTGACCGCGCGTTCGGCCAGGAAGACATGCCGCAGGCCGGCGAAGCCTTCGCTGTGGCGCAGTCGATCGAATGCCGCGGCCTCGCGGGCCAGGCCTTCGCGAAACGGCAGCAGCGCCGCCGCCTCGACGCAGTCGATGCAGTCGAGCGTCGCGGTGGGTGCGCCGGGCGGGCTCTTCACGGTGCTGCGGGCGAACGCGGTGAAGGCCTGCAGGTTCTCCATCGCACAAGGCAGCGCCCCGGTGCGCCGCAGCGCGAGCGTCTGGGCGTCCTCACCCGCCCAGCGACGGGCCAGTGCACAGGCGGCCTCCACCGCGTCGGCCGCGGCCGGGATGACGATGTCGAAGAGGCCGCTCTCGGCCAGCCCGGCCGCTGCCTGCGTGGTGCCACGCACCACCATGTCGAGGGCCCGCTCGACCCCCACCAGGCGCGGCAGCCGTTGGGTGCCGCCCGCGCCGGGGATCAGGCCGAGGTGCACCTCGGGCAGTCCGACCTGGGTCGTCGGATGCGCCACCCGGCCATGGCAGGCCAGCGCCAGTTCCAGTCCGCCGCCCAACGCAAAGCCGTGCATCGCCGCGACCACCGGCTTCGGTGCTGCCTCGATCTGGTCGAACAGCGTCGGCGGCGTCGGTTGCGTGCTGCAGGCGGGGCTGTCGAATTCGGTGATGTCGCCGCCACCGCAGAAGGCCCGGCCGTCGCCGCGCAGGACGATGGCCTGCACGGCAGGATCGGCCAGCGCGAGGTCCAGCGTGTCGGACAACCGGCGTCGCAGCGGCAGCGCCAGCGTGTTGAGTGGCGGGTGGGACAGCGTGATCACCGCCACGCCGTCGATCAGTTCATAGGGGCTCATGGAGGGGCGCGCTCAGAGGGTGTTGACGAGTGCGGGCACGGCGGTGAACAGGTCGGCCTCGAGGCCGTAGTCGGCCACGCCGAAGATCGGCGCCTCGGCGTCCTTGTTGATCGCGACGATCACCTTGGAGTCCTTCATGCCGGCCAGGTGCTGGATCGCACCGCTGATGCCCGCGGCGATGTACAGCTGCGGCGCGACGATCTTGCCGGTCTGGCCGACCTGCCAGTCGTTCGGGGCATAGCCGGCGTCCACCGCGGCGCGGCTCGCGCCCAGCGCCGCGCCGAGCTTGTCGGCCAGCGGCGTCAGCACCTCGTTGAACTTGTCGCTCGAGCCGAGCGC
>Ga0233424_10002653_pt1 | contig 12382 bp, 7 predicted proteins | sample Watercolumn_Towu_FD_181011 | JGI IMG/M metagenome (GOLD analysis project Ga0233424, IMG submission 181011) | Freshwater microbial communities from Lake Towuti, South Sulawesi, Indonesia - Watercolumn_Towuti2014_125_MG | ecosystem: Environmental > Aquatic > Freshwater > Lake | place: Indonesia... | reverse complement strand
CACGAATCCCCCCGCATACAGTAGTCTGGATATTGGAGGCTTTTCGACGTCCTGTGAGACGATCTTCGATATCGCAGTGAGTGATGCTGCAAAACTGGCATTCCTGGCAACAAACAAACGAACCGTGACGTGCGGCCTCGGGCAGGTCCGGCATTATTTTCAGATTGCAAACATTGCCAATCCCAATAACATCCCTGCACTCGTCTACGGAGGATCTGACTTTGACTCCGCCACCAGCGGAACAACAAAAGGGGGGAAAGGTATTTTTTTCCAGAGTGGCTTTCCGGAGAGAGCTGTCCTTGTTGTAGGACAAACCGGAATCGGTGGGGGGAGTGACATTCTTGTTCTCCAGCCAACCTATAACTGACAGTAACTATTGAGGATGGGGAAGAGTTGATTCACCACCTGGAGGATATCCGGTGTCTGCCCTTCTGCCGCAAGAAGCTCCTCGGTGGTAGGAGGTTTCGAGAGGGAAGCCATCAATGTCCTCATTCGCGTCTTCAAATCTTCAAGGAGTGGATCTGCTCTGCTACATGTTCCTGGAACTATGAGAGTGAGAGAGGCTTTCTGGAACAATGCATAGTCCCCGAAGAGATCAATCTTCGGAAAAGGAATATCTTCACCGAAGATTTCCTTAGCAGAATATCCTTCGGCAATGAGTCGCAGGATCTGGATATTATCGAGAATATTGCGAAGTTGCGTTGTCCATGCTCGTGCAGCATCCACGAAGACCTTCTCATCAGGCAATGCTGTCGTTGCTTTGTTCTGTGCTGCTGCAGGAATACGCGTATCAGCAGGCGGACGTGACACTTCGCTGGAACTCGTTGTAGCTGCACTGGAAGAGCTCTCTGATGTGGACGTTGGTTCACTGGAAGAAGAGAGCGAAGAAGTTTCTTCGTGGCTCATGACTGAAGAAAGGCTTTCCTCCTGTGCTCCTGGAGGAGTGATGCCCCCCGGAGTTTCTCCTTCCTTCCGACATCCACGAAGACACCCCGTAAGAAAAAGAGCGCTCACGAGAAAGCCGATGGAAAGAAAACGAGACACGTCCCTATGGTAAAGAAGGAGCAGAAAGGGAGGAAGTGTCAATTTCTTGCCACCATGCATTTTTTCTGTGCCTAGAGCATTTAATGAGAGAAAAATTGCAAAAATTTGGGAGCATGGCATATTTATTCTCACTTTTCCCCCATATGCATAATGAAGAAATGCACATCTCCTCTCGCAAAAATTCTCCTCATCATTCTCTTGAGTAGCTCCACGAGTTTTCCAGCTCTCCGGGCAGTCGCACTTGCTCCAGGTGTGGATGTCTATATCTTCGCAAGTGATGAATCAGGAAATCGGTACTTCGCGAAGAGTAATGGAGATGGAACATTTGGGACTCTCACACTCTTTGGAACAGACGGAGGTTCGGCACGAGGCGGAGCTGCAGAGGACTTTGATAATGATGCTGCAGAAGATGTCGTGATGTGCAATACCTCCGAAAATCACTGCTACCTTCGCAGGCAAACTGCCCCCGGTACTTTCGCTTTTCCGGGGACAGAGGTGACCGGAGCCATTGCTCTTGATGGCGCAGAAATGGACATGACTGCAGCGGATTTCAATCAGGACGGATACATGGACTTTGTCGCGAGTGGCAATAGTGGCATGCGCATCTATGTGAATGATGGGGCCGGGGACTTTACGCACGTGACACCTGTGCAACCCAGTGGCTTCCCTCACGGCAGTGACGCTGCAGACTTTGATGGGAATGGCTACCCTGATCTCTTTGTAGGTTTAATTAGTTCGGGGGAAGTTCAGGTATACGAGAACGCGGCCGGCGTTCTGGGGTCGCCTACCACAATCCTTAGTGGCGCAGGAGATGATGTCTTCGCAGTATCTGCAGCGGATTTCGATGGCGATGGCTTCATTGACGTTGCCGCGGGAGGCGGGAGTGATGGGAGAGTGGGGCTTTGGCTCGGCGACGGGAATGGCACATTCACATTTGCTCACGACATTGCAACATTCTCTGCACAGGCAAGCATTGATAACTATGACTTTGATGGGGATCAAGATCAGGATCTTGTTGCAACATCCTATGTGGATGCACAGGTCTTCTACATAGAAAACACGGGCGGAGGAGTGTTTGCAGCTCCTGTTGTCGTGGGTTCCTTGCTGGATGTCGGACTCGGCATCGCGGCTCCATCCGCTCCCCCCATCCACTCCAAAGTGACTGGTCACATCTACTCCGACCTCAACGGCAATGGCGTGCAGGATGACGGAGCAGTGGGGATTGAGCTTGTCGGGCTTTCGCTCACGGGAACAGACTATCTGGGAAATCCCATTGCACGTAGTACCGTGACAGAGTTCGATGGATCGTATCTCTTCGAAGATGTCCTCATTGATGATGGGAATGGGTACTCCCTCGAAGTCACGACCCCCCCGTACGGTCTTCCTACCGCGACGGAACTGCGCGCGGTATCCGTCCCGCGGGAGAATACCCTTGCAACAGAAAATTTCCTGTATCTCCCCTACTCAACGATTCAGGGAACAGTCTTCAATGATCGCGACGGCAATGGCACAAATGACGATGGGGCAGGCGGATGGGGAAATACGGAGCTCTCCCTCACGGGGCACGACTATCACGGCAATCCCGTCTCTCTTTCGACTATGAGTAATGCTCCAACAGGGGCATACGCCTTCGAGGAACTTCTGCCATCGAATGCGGGAGGCTATTCCCTCTCTGTAACCACTCCACCCCCTGATACGACAGAAACCGACTCCATTGGACCCCTGTCTGCAATCACCATCACCGCAGGCGGCACGATGGAGACACGTGATTTCGGATTTGTGGGAGATAGCCTTGTCCAAGGGCAACTCTTTGGCGATGAAGATGGCAATGGCGTGAATGACGATACCCCGGGGGCATGGGCAGGATACGGCGTTTCCCTGACGGTCACTCTCACGGGCACAGATTTTGACGGAAATCATGTCGAACGATCAACGACATCCCTCCCTGATGGAACGTATTCCTTTGAACACGTGAAGCTCTCGGATGCAGCCGGATATTCGCTCGAAGTGACCTCAGATCCCCCACCGGAACTCAATCATCCAACGACACCGAACCCCCGAACCGTCAGCGTGAACCTGGGAAGCTCAACGTATACGGAAGAATTCGGGTATCAACTTGTCTGCACTGACGCTGATGCGGATGGGTCAAAGACAGAGGGAGGTCTCTGCGGACCCATTGACTGTAATGATGGAGACGCGAGTATTCACCCGGGCGCTGCAGAGGTCTGCAATGGCATTGATGACAACTGCGATGGCATCGTCGATGAATCCTTCCCCGATGAAGACGGAGACGGAGTCACAACCTGCGCAGGAGATTGCGATGATACCAACCCGGCGGTGCACCCCGGTGCAACGGAAATCTGTAATGGGATTGACGATGACTGCGACCTGGAGATTGATGAGGGATTTGATCAGGATGGAGATCTTGTGACGTCCTGTAATGGCGATTGTGATGACACAAACCCGGCGGTGCACCCCGGTGCAACGGAAATCTGTAATGGGATTGACGATGACTGCGATGCGATGGTGGACGAGGGGTTTGACGAAGACGGAGACGGCGTCACAACTTGTGCGGGAGACTGCAACGACACTGTGCATGCAGGGCAGGACGCATCCCTTTCGCTCGTCATCGATTCTGTTGCAAATTCCGGAGCGGGCGCGGATATGAGTAGCGATGTCTATGTCGGAGATAACATCACTCCTTACGGCACAAGTGCCGTCACGATTCCTCTCACCCTGAATGGTGTTGCTATCGTCGATGCCTTGTCCTCTCCCGACGTCCCCGGCATCCATGTGCAACGGGGGAAGGATTCGCAGGGCGCCTTCGTGCGTATCAGCGCCTACGGGCATAATGCAACGAGCTCTCGGGAAATCTTCACAGGGAATTTTGCCCTCCAAGGCGCGACTGTTGGGACTGTCCTCAATGGAAATGGTTCAGCGGGGGCACAGCGCTACGAGGGACAGGGAGACGGCTCCTGCACAACCGGGCAGCCTACAAAAGATGAGTACGTGATCGCTGTGAACGGAACAACAGGGACACTCTGTTCCACAACGAATACGGATGAAGATAATGTGACGATCTACTACAAGATGAATGACGGCCTCTACTGCAATCAGGTTACCGATCCCGAGACACAGTGTCTTGATCCGTTCTACCGTTCCTGTGGAGTCTGCATTTACCCCGGTGCAGATGATCCGTACGGGGACGGCGTCGATACCGATTGCGATGCAGTTGCAGAATGTCAGATGAAGAAAGACTACAATCCGACAATTGCCTGTGCTGCATCAACGGTCGTTGTGAAGAACGATGCGGAACTTGATGCATATCTTGCAAACTACGGTCTCAAGAACGGGAAGTATCAGAACCTGAAAATCGGCTTCAATATCTCGCGACCGCTCATTGAGATTCACTCCCCCTGCAGTATGCAGCTCATTGAGAACATCACGTTCACGGGAAACGATGTGTGCCTTGATGGGAGAATGGGAGTGAAGGACAGTAATGGCTATAACATTTCCGCGAAGCGCGCAGCAGTGCTTTCGGAGTTTGGTGACGCAGAACTGGGGATGAACTCGACGGTGCAGGTCGCTGAACTCTGGATGGAAGCCTTGCGGAAAACAAAGATCGGTCTCCACACGACAACGGATGCGGAGAGGATCACCATCCTCTCCACGGGCGATCTCCCGCGATCCATTGCCTTCATCCGGCAGGGCAGCGACGTGCGTGCAGAGACGCTCACGATACAGGCTGTCCGTGCCGCCCGTATCGGCCCAGGGTCCACTCTGGATGTGGGGAAGCTCCGCATTGTCTCCACAGGCTCGGCGAAATCGAGCAATGCGCGCATCGGTCAGAACTCTGATGTCAAGGCAGACAGCATCTACATGAGTGCTCCGAATGTGACCAGAATCGGCGCTCATGTCGATGCCACCGTTACGGGTGACGTGACGCTCCGTTCCACGGGCGGGGGAGGCGGGGAGGACGATGAGGATGATGAGCCAGATAACGAGGGAGACTTCCCTCCCGGAGCTGAGGCTGTTCTTGCGCAAGGCGCGACAGTAACTTCCAACACTCTCAATATCACTGCACTCAAGAGAGCGCGCCTTGGGCAGAACGCAGAGGCAAGCGTGACTGGCAATTTTCACATGGAAGCGCCGGAATGCGTTATTGCTCCGACGGCGAGTTACACAGCGGGGAGTACCTCGGGAAGCTGCCTCCCATAGTGGTACCACACTGCTCGCCCTCTCCCTAACCCTCCCCGTACGGCAGTACGGGGAGGGCATGTGTGTGTTTTGTTTTTTTCGCTATGATCCTCCCCGTGCCTTCAACGCGTCCCGGCTACATCGCCCTCCTTTCCGTGCTTATCATCAGCGCGGTCGCCGCATCAACCGTGCTCATTCTCTTCATCACGAGTCTCACGACCTCTCTCAATAGCTCGGATACCTCGCGCGGAAAGATTGCCAAGGGTCTTGCGGAGGCATGCGCAGAGGTTGCCCTGCAGTCGCTCCGGGATGGCACTATTTCTGCAGATTGCACGAACTGCGCGACGTTTGCCTTCACGAAGGGGAGTTGTGTGATCACATTGGCAGACAATACAACCGGAGACAATTGGGATATTCGAACAACCGGCACAAGTAGTGTGGGAAGCATTACGAAATACCTGGAGATCAAAGCGCAGAAACCTGTGAACATTGAACCAACAGTCACATCCTGGAAAGAATGTCTGGATGCAACGATTCCTTGCGTCCTCCCGTGAAGAAATCTCTTTTCTCTCCGCAGGTAACAAGGCTCCTCGAAGTAGGTTGCATTGGAGCGGTCTTCCTCTTCTATGTTCTTCTCAAAGCAAAAACTTTGCGGATCACTGCCGCTGATGAAGGCGTGTATTTCTATGCTGCGAAACTTTGGTTAAGCGGGCTCATGCCTTATCGGGATTTCTTCATCTCCCATCCTCCTCTCCATCTCCTGGAATCTCTGATGCCGATGGCGCTTTTTGGTGTCAACATCCGCCTCTTCAATGCGATTCCCTCCCTCTTTTTAAGTTCGGCCTCGGGCTTTCTCGTCTTTCGCATCGCAAAGAGAGAGTGGGGGTTTCTTGCGGGATTCCTGAGTGCCCTCTTCTTCCTCTTCAGTAGTAACCAAGTCCTCCAGAGCAATCACATGACAGGAATTAATCTCACGCTCTTCTTCCTTCTCTCCGGGCTCGATGCTTTCCTTCTTTCCTCATACCTCATTTCCGGAGTGTGCCTGGGAGCAGGATTTATGTCGGGAGCCTATGCGTTACCCGGCTTCCTTCTCCTTGCGCTGGTTGCCCTTCTCACTCGTCCTTCTTCTCTGCGTCCTTTTGCGACGGGTTTTCTCGCTATCGTCGTCCCTTTTCATCTCCTTTTTCTCCTTCTTGCCGGCAGAGCATTCATTGAGGATGTGTACCTCTATCATCTTGCCAAGGCTGCCAATAGTCCGTATTTCGCGAATGTCCCTTCTGTGATGATCGCCTTTGTGCGGGAAGAACGATGGCTCGTCTTCCCCGCGCTTCTTGGAATACACATGTTCTTCTTCAGTCAATTCCTGAAGAAGAAAACTCTACTGCCTCTTTCTTCTTCACTGGCAGCTCTCTCTTGCCTTTTCCTCACAGACTACCTCCTCTTTTTTAGTCTCATGAGCAGGGTCTTTCGGCACTACCTTCTCCTTGCCATTCCCTTTGGGGCACTCCTTGCTGTTTTCGGTCTTCTCACTCTTTACTCTGTCTCTCTCCCTATTTCAAAAAAGAAATCTTGGATACAAACTCTTTACCAAAGTCTCGTTGCGTGTGGTATTGGTGCAACGTTTTCCTGGTTCCTCTTGGCCTCCATTGCGCCGTACGGGCGAGTGGCATTCACCTATGTTTTTAGTGGTGCACATGATGTCGCACTCTACCTTCAGAAAACACTTGCACCTGGAGAAACACTGTACGGTGATTTTGGGGTAACCCCTACTGTCGCCCTTCTCTCGGGAATTCGCATTGCAGCAAACGAAGTGGATTCCAGCATCATGCGCTTTGAGAAAGGATTTTCTTCTCCAGAGAAGGTGATTGAAGCTCTCGAAAACGATCACATCGGTGCACTCATTATCCGGCAGGGAACGGACATCGAACTGGAACCCACATTCCGGAAGTACTCTCAGATGTATTTCACGCCCACGATGGATTTTGTCGGAGCCGATAGCAGCGGGAGCGTGGAGGTGTGGTTGCGGAAGAAGAACGTGCCATTCACAGGCGTACCAAGCGTCACTGTGGAATCACATCCCCCCGTACACGAGATACCGTCACGGTAATTCGTGGACCATCATGGTGCTCGAGAGGAACATCTCCACTGTAATATGCCATGACCGTTCGAAGGGGAATGCGATCCCCTATAGGGATTTCTGCTTCTCTCATGAGCTCCGGGAGGGAGAGCGATATACGCTGTTGCTCATAGCGAGCATCGGGAGTGACGAGCCAATCCCCCTCTTTGAGGAGCGACTTCCCCGGAATAACGGCACGCATTCCCGCTCTCTCTGCATAGAATTGAAACCCCCAGTGGCCAGTGTACCAGATCGTTTCATTGGAATGTTCTTCGATGAGGGTTGTTGCCTGTCCTACTGCTTTCTTTGCTGCATTTGCATCCTGAAAATCTATGCCATAGAAGAGAATGCCGAGAAAAATAGTAAAGAGGAGAATGGGGCGCAAAGAGAAAGATGCGTGTTCTTTGGAAAATTCCTGAGTGAGAAATCTGCCAAGAATGATGAGGAGAACGACAGATATTCCCATGATGCGCCGCACCGCGGGGAAAGGATTCATGAAGAAATACCCTGCAACTTCGAGGAGAAGCCAGCAGAAAAGAAAGAAATCTTTCTGTGAGAAAGATTGTTGTCTACGAAAAAAGGAACGTACAGTGAGAACGAGGAGAGTCGCCCCAAAGATTCCAAAAATAAGATGGGGGGCACTGAACGAGAGGAGAACTGAAAGAAGTCCATGGTAGATGCCTATCCCAAGAACTACTCCTATCTCGAGGATGGCAATGAGCAAATATCCCAAGAGGAGAAGACTGGCAGCGGAAAGAAGGAGGGAACGTCTTAGACGAAGGAGAGCGAGGTGCAGGAGGATGAACGGTGAGAGAACGCCACCACTCATGAGAAGCAGGGGCCAAAGAAAACGCACTTTCTCCAAAAGTCCTCCATCGACGCGTGAGAGCTGTGAGAGAAAATGTGAGGCACCATACGTCCATGCAATGAACATTTCCCATCCAAGAAACAGCATCAGCGCGAGCGATGCCACGACAATCGCATGGCGCCATCGACGGAAAAGTGCAGCATGGAGAAGAACAACAGGAATACCCAGGAAAGCAATGTACTTCGTTTGTATTGCTATCCCCAGAAGAAGACCGGAAAGAACAGCACATCGAAGAGACTTCTTCTCTGCGGCAGAAAAAAAGAGTGTGAGAGCAAAAAGTTCAAGAGCAAGGGCAGGAACGTCCAGCATGAGATTAAATCCTGGGAGAAATGCAGGAGAAAAGAGCAGAAGGAGAGTGAGAGGGAGTTCTCTATCGCCAGCAAAGCGCCGTAAGAGTGCATACAGAGAAAAAGTCAAAAGAACCGCAAAGGGCAGGAGCCAGAGTTTCCAGATGAAGGGTGTATCGCTCACATGAAGAATAAGAGACCACCAGTACGGAAGAACCGGGGGTGCAAGGATGGTATGAGCCGGTGCTGGAGTTTGACCCCAAAATGCCTCAAACCCATACGGGTCCAGGGGGTGCTCTTTCATGTGAAGAGCATATTGATAGTACGCTGCATCATCTATCGTGAGAGGTTTGAGAGCATTCAGGAGAGTGAAGCAGAATGCACTGGCAAGCAGGAGAGAGAATGTGCGCTGCGTCATTTGGCCGGAGAGAATGCGATCAGGAAGAGCATCATGCCGCCTATGAAGAAGTAGTAATTAGCGTATGCCAAATTCCCAAAGAGGAACATTGCATAGGTCGTGATCGAAACTGCAAAGAGATATCCCTGGAGTGGATGGAGTTTCCGGAAGAGGAAAAAAGTGAGAGGGGTGCACAGTGCTCCAATAAATATTCCAGAGAGCGACCATATTTTGATGTCAAAGAGCCGATAGAGAAGTGACGAGATGCTCAAACTATCGGACCGAAAGAGGGCATGAAGATGAGGACTCATAGCGGAGTTCCATAATCCCTTTGGGGCGAGGATAAGGAAGGGGAGGACTGTGAGAAGAAGAACACCGAGTCCGAGAATTAATCTGCTTAATCGTCGCTCAAGGATGAGCCAGTGAACCAGGAAGAAAAGAAGATATTGCTTCAGACTGATCATGTATCCGTACGCAAAGGAAGCTGCATTCTGGTATCCCCGACTGAAGAGAAAAAAGGAGAGAGCGAAGAGGAGGAGAAGGAGTGGTTCTGTCCACGCTTGTTCAAGAACAAAGAGGGTACGTGGAGAGTAGAGGAAGAGGAGGGTAAGAAGTTCAGAGGAGGATGCAGGAAGAGAGCGACGCGCGATTTTCCAGAGTATCCATGTGGTGACCATGAGAGCGAAGACATAGGTATAGCGGACATCGCCAAAGAAGAAATATCCTATCGCGAGAAGATAGAGGCTTGCAGGAGGATAGTGGTATCCGAAGTGGTGGAATCCAAAATCTGCGACGCCTGCATAGATATCGGAAGTCTGTGTGGTGTAGGGATTACGTCCTTGCAAAAGGTGTGCAGCCGATTCCTGGGAAATCACAAAGACATCGACGAAGGGGGTGGGTGAAGAAGAGGGGAGAAGAAGTTGAAAGATCAATGCGAAGAGAATGGCAAGGAAAAACACATACGGTCGCACTCTTTCCCATCGTGATGTTGGTAAGGCATAGACGAGGAGTGTCAGAAGGAGGAGAAAAATATGCGTATAGAAAAAAAGTACGGCATAGAGTTGTGATTGAAGATATATCCCTGGCGTCTTTGTTGCGCCAAGGATCAGAAAAAGAACAAGCGTGCACGCGAGCAGTGGAGAGGGGAGTGAATTTTTCTTCTTCTGCAATGTCCATACAGCAGCGAGAACCAGAAAGGAAAAACCCAGGATAACAAAAAGAAGCCCCACCGCATCGTACATTCCGTTGTTGCGAAACACACCGTAGACGAGTGCAGTGTAAGCAAAAAGGAGAATGGGGCGGGGCTGAAGAGCGGAGGAGAGCGTCACGGGTATAGGGTACACTTTTCTCTGCTCTACCATGCACGCCCTTCTCCTTTCCTACATCTCTCTCGTCCTTGTTGGACTCCCCTTACGGGGTCATTACTCTCCTGGTGGCATGATTTTTGCGCTTGCAGGCTTCCTGTTTTGCATTATCGGTCTCTTGCAGTACAAGCGCGCGCCGAAAAAATTCTCTGCCCTCCACCCAACAGTTCTGATGATCAGTCTTCTCCTTTTCCTCATCAGTAGTTCCGTACACATCCCTGCTTTCTTTCTCACTGACGGGCGCTTTGTGATTTTCCACACACTCAGTCTCTGGGTGCTTGTGGCTCTTCTCCCCATCGCCTATTTCCTCGCCCCTCACTGGCAGTTCTTCCGCCGGAGCATATTTTTTCTTGCACTTGGTATCGGCTTCGCTTTCCGCATTGCCCTCCCACAGTATTCTCCAGAACCCATCGTCGATGTCTTCTCATCAATTCAACAATCTGCTGCACACATTCTCCAGGGAAAAAATCCATACGCGACGCCCATCCAGGATGTCTATGAGCAGGCACCACAACCAGAGCTTGGTTACACAGCAACTACCTACTTCTATCCGCCTGCGAATCTCCCCTTTCAGGTTGGAGCATTTATTCTTGGCAGAGACATTCGCTATGCCACGGTGTTTGCGGAAATGGTTGTTGCCTGGACGGTGTGGCATTTCGCTCGTAGACGGGTGAGTGCCTCTTCTTCTGAGCTCTTTGTCCTCCTCTTCCTCTTCCATGTGCGTGCTCTCTACATTCTGGAAATGGGATGGACAGATCCTCTTATCTTCATGATGTTTGGCCTTTCGCTCCTGGCGTACGATCGTGGATACGCAGCGCCCGGTGCACTTGCCTATGGGTATTTCCTCAGTATGAAACAGTATCTTGCGTATCTCGCGATTCACTGGCTTCTTCTGGAGCGTCGCTGGCGTTACCTCCTTCTTGGGATCATGACAGGAATGCTCACCGCAGTGCCATTCCTTTTTCTTGATCCCGTGAGTTTCTGGAATCAGGGGGTGCTCTTCTTGTTGCATGTTCCCTTTCGGGCAGATGGACTCACCGTCTTCTCTGTTCTCTACCGACTCTTTGGCATTGTCCCCAGTAAATTGTGGACAGCTGCTATTGGGGGGATAGCCGCGCTGCTTTCTCTTTTTCTCTTTCGGAAAGAAAGAAACCTCACCGGATACCTATTCGCAACGAGCATAACCATGTTTGCTATTTTTCTTTTTGGGACACAAGCATTCTGTAACTACTACTACTTTTTGAGTGGCATCATGCTCTTCCTTCTCATTACTCTTCAGAACTCACCCCAAGAGAACACACTTACGAGAGTGAGCGGATAATTTTCAAAATTCCCTGCTTCACTGTTGTGCGATGGGTTTTCCCTTCCTTGCTTGCTTCGGAAAGCCTATGCGAACAGTACCACTCATACGAAGAAATGAGCATAGGAACGTTTCCATCCTGCGCATGCCATCCCAGATGCTTCTTCGCTTTTTCCACGTCGAAATAGAACGGCTTATGCGGTGTGCGGTAGTGCCAATCGACAAGGGGCGAGAGGCGCAGGATATCAAGTGGCCGGAGAATACTGCGCACAAGAAGTGCAGGAAGAGGCTGAACGCGTGCAGGTGTACCTGCATGTGCAATGAGAGCTTCCAGGTCACCACGCACTGTTCCAAAATTCTCTGCGCCAATATTGAAATCTTCATTGCGACAGGGGCGGGCCCCTATGAGGCACACCGCTCGCGCAAGGTCACGCGCGCTGACAAATTGAAAAAGATTATCGCCCTTCCCAATGATGTACACACGTTTCCCTGAGCGAATCCATTCAAAAAGGAGCGCAAATATACCGAGCCTCCCAGGTCCCAAGATGGTTCGCGGGCGAACAATGCTGATATCCAGACCATGCGCATTGCGAAAATTTCTGCAGACGCATTCTGCTTCATACTTGGATCTTCCATAGGCGCCAAGCGGGGTCAGAGGCGTGGCTTCTGTAATAGGAACAGTATTCGGAATGCCATAGACCGCGCTTGTTGAGAGAAAACTCACCTTCCGGATTTTCTGCTGAAGCGCAGCATCAAGAATGTTTTGTGTTCCCCGAACATTCACGTTCCAAAAATCCTTTCCCGCACGG
>Ga0233424_10002652_pt1 | contig 12386 bp, 7 predicted proteins | sample Watercolumn_Towu_FD_181011 | JGI IMG/M metagenome (GOLD analysis project Ga0233424, IMG submission 181011) | Freshwater microbial communities from Lake Towuti, South Sulawesi, Indonesia - Watercolumn_Towuti2014_125_MG | ecosystem: Environmental > Aquatic > Freshwater > Lake | place: Indonesia... | reverse complement strand
CCGTATTCCTTGTAGAACTCGGTTAGGTCGATGAGGGCCGGACCCCGGTTCTTGTCGTCGCCGAACAGGTGGTGGGTGAGATGCAGGGCATGCTCGGGCGTCAGGTCGAAGGTCTGCACATAGGCGGCCTGGGCTTCGGTCAGGTCCTGGCTGTCCAGATCCCGCATGAAGCGCTCCAGCACGATCCACTCGGTGGCCTCGAAGCCTTGCCGGATGCCGTCGCGCAACTCCGGCAGGGCGGCCATCAACTCCGCGTCGGGATAGTCGAGCAGTTTGGATAGCAGTCGATAGAACATGGTCGGCTCCTCAGCGTTCGTCGGCGGAAGGGGCGGGCTCGAGCGGCTCCACCGTTTCCTTGCGCCGCTCCGGGAACAAGGAGTTGGAGGAGATGCCGGGCGAGGAATCGTTGCCGAAGGTGAAGCCGTTCTGGCCCTGGTGGCCATAGAAGTCCTCCAGGGTGATCTCCTGGTGGCCGGTGGGGATGACGAAGCGGTCCTCGTAGTTGGCGATGGCCATATAACGGTACATCTCCTTGGCGATGTCCTCGCTGATGCCCGCCGCCTGGAGCACGGCCGTGTTGGGCGTACCCTCCACGTGCACCGAGCGCATGTAGGAGCGCATGGCGATCATGCGGTTGAGCGCCGCGACGATGGGCGCCTCCTTGCCGGCGGTGAGCAGGTTGGCCAGGTACTTCACCGGCATGCGCAGGGCCTCGGCCTTGGGGATGCAGCCGTCGGCCTCGGTGGGCAGGCGGCCCTGGTCGATGGCGGACTGCACCGGGGATAGCGGCGGCACATACCAGACCATGGGCAGGGTGCGGAACTCCGGGTGCATGGGGAAGGCGATCTTCCAGTCCACCGCCATCTTGTAGATGGGGGACTTCTGCGCCGCCTCGATCCAGTCCTCGGGCACGCCGTCGGCGCGGGCCTGCTCGATCACCTTGGGATCATTGGGATCCAGGAAGATGTCGAGCTGGGCCTGGTAGAGGTCCTGCTCGTTGGGGGTGGAGGCCAGCGCCTCGATCTTGTCGGCGTCGTACAGCATGATGCCGTTGTAGCGGATGCGCCCGACGCAGGACTCGGAGCACACCGTGGGCATGCCGGATTCCACGCGCGGGTAGCAGCCGATGCACTTCTCCGCCTTGCCGGATTCCCAGTTGTAGAACACCTTCTTGTAGGGGCAGGAGGACACGCACATGCGCCAGCCCCGGCACTTGTCCTGGTCCACCAGGACGATGCCGTCCTCCTCGCGCTTGTAGAGGGAGCCGGACGGGCAGGCCGCGACGCAGGCCGGGTTGATGCAGTGGTTGCAGATGCGCGGCAGATACATGTGGAAGGTGTTGGCGAACTGCTTGTAGATCTCCTTCTCCAGGTTCTTCATGTTCGTGTCGCGCGCGCGCTTCTCGAACTCGCCGGCCAGGTCGTCCTCCCAGTTGGGGCCCCAGGTGACCTTGTCCATCTTCTCGCCGGTGATCTGGGAGACGGGCCGGGCGGTGGGCGCCGCCTCGGACAGGGGTGCGTTCTGCAGGTGGGCGTAGTCGAAGGTGAAGGGCTCGTAGTAGTCGTCGATCTCCGGCATGTCCGGGTTGGCGAAGATGTTGAGGAGGCGATCCAGCTTGGAGCCGGACTTGAGTTGCAGCTTGCCGCCCTTCAGCTCCCAGCCGCCGCGCCAGACCTCCTGGTTCTCCCATTGCTTGGGATAGCCGATGCCGGGTTTGGATTCCACGTTGTTGAACCAGACATACTCCACGCCCTTGCGGTTGGTCCACACGTTCTTGCAGGTGACCGAGCAGGTGTGGCAGCCGATGCACTTGTCCAGGTTGAAGACGAAGGCGAATTGCGCTCTGACTTTCATTGCATGCTCCTTGTAGGTTGGGCTGAGCCTTGCGAAGCCCAACGTTTGCGAGCGTTGGGCTTCCTACGTCAGCCCAACCTACGAAATTTGTTAACCACCCGGGCCCTCGGGAAGCGTGTACCCAGCCTCATGGAGACCCGTTACCTCTGAACCCGGGCGGTTAAACCCTTTGCTCTTCCTCCCCGCGCCGGGGAGGGAGAAAACCCTTACTTCGGCCCGACGCCGACCGGATTGCGCTGCTGCTCCCGTTCCGAGGTCAGCGGCCGTTCCAGCCAGTCCACGTCGCGGTCCTCGATCTTGCGCACCACCACCACCTCGTCGCGGTTGCTGCCGACCGGGCCGTAGTAGTTGAAGCTGTAGGCCAGCTGCGCGTAGCCGCCGATCATGTGCGTGGGCTTGACCACCACGCGGGTGACGGAGTTGAGGATGCCGCCGCGCTTGCCCGTGGTGGGCGAGCCGGGCACGTTCACGTTCTTCTCCTGGGCGTGGTACATCAGCGCCATGCCGCGCGGCACCCGCTGCGAGACCACCGCCCGCGCCACCGTGGCGCCGTTGGCGTTGACCGCCTCGACCCAGTCGTTGTCCTTGATGCCCACGCTCTTGGCGTCGTCCTCGGCGATCCAGAAGTAGGGGCCGCCGCGGAACAGGTTGAGCATGCGCAGGTTGTCCTGGTAGCTGGAGTGGATGCCCCACTTGGAGTGCGGGGTGATCCAAGACAGCACCAGGTGCGGGCCGCTGGTGACGGACGCCGGCACCTTCTTGTGCTCCTGCATGTCCACCGGCGGGCGGAAGCAGCAGAAGCCCTCGCCGAAGTCCAGCATCCACTCGTGGTCCTGATAGAAGTGGGCGCGGCCCGTCAGGGTGCGGAACGGGATGTGCTCGTGGATGTTGGTATAGCCGGCGGTGTACGAGACCTTCTCCGACTCGATGCCGGACCAGGTGGGCGCGGTGATGATCTTGCGCGGCTGGGCCTGGATGTCGCGGAAGGTGATCTTGTCCTCATGCCGCCCGGCGTACAGGTGGCTGTGGTCGATGCCGGTCTTCTTCGACAGGGCGTGCCAGGACTTGTGCGCCACCTCGCCGTTGGTCTCCGGCGCCATGCGCATCACCGAGTCGCACACGGCGATGTCCTCTTCCAGGCTGGGCATGCCGTAGGACACGCCCGGCACGGTGACGGTGCGGTTGAGGCTGGCGAGCTCCCGGTATTCCTGCTCGGTGTTCCAGTCCAGGCCCTTCACGTTGTTGCCGATCTTGGTCATGAGCGGCCCGAGGGCGATGAACTTGTTGTAGGTGCTGCCGTAGTCGCGCTCCACCACCTTGATGAGCGGCATGGTCTTGCCGGGGATGGGGTCGCAGTCGCCCTTCTTCCAGTCCTTGACCTGGCCCAGGGGCTGGGCCAGCTCGAACGGCGAGTCATGCTGCATGGGCAGCGACACCACGTCCTTCCTCACGCCCAGGTGCTTGCCGGCGAGGCCGGAGAACTTCTTGGCCAGGGCCTTGAAGATCTGCCAGTCGGACTTGGACTCCCAGCCCGGGGACACCGCCTCGGCCAGCGGGTGGATGAAGGGGTGCATGTCCGTGGTGTTGAGGTCGTGCTTCTCGTACCAGGTGGCGGTGGGCAGGATGATGTCGGCGTAGGCACCGGTGGAGTTGAGGCGGAAGTTGATGTCCACCATCAGGTCGAGCTTGCCGGCGGGGGCCTCGTCGCGCCAGGTCACCTCCTTGCAGTCGTTGCCGACGCCGCCCTCCTGCAGCACGCCGTTCTGGGCGCCCAGCAGGTGCTTGAGGAAGTACTCGTGGCCCTTGGCCGAGGTGCCGATCAGGTTGCCGCGCCAGACGATGAGGTTGCGCGGCCAGTTCACCGGGTTGTCCGGGTCGGCGTAGGCCATGTCCAGGGCGCCGGACTTCAGCTGCTCGGCCACGTACTTGGCCACGCCCGCCTCGTCGCTGGCGCCGGCCTTGGCCGCCTCCAGCCCGATCTCGATGGGGTTCTTGTTGAAGTGCGGGTTGGACGGCAACCAGCCCAGGCGGGTGGAGACCACGTTGTAGTCCGCCAGGCTGTAGCCCTTGTTGCGATTCCTGCCCGCAGGGGAGAGCAGGCCGTCCGGCTTCACCGTCTCGTAGCGCCACTGGTCGGTGTGGAAATACCAGTAGGAGGTGGAGTTCTGGTGCCGGGGCGGCCGGTGCCAATCCAGGCCGAAGGCGATGGGCGCCCAGCCGGCCTGCGGCCGCAGCTTCTCCTGGCCCACGTAGTGCGCCCAGCCGCCGCCGCTCTGGCCGACGCAGCCGCACAGGTGCAGCAGGTTCATGATGGCGCGGTAGGACTGGTCGTGGTGGTACCAGTGGTTGATGGCGGCGCCCATGATGACCATGGACTTGCCCTTGGTCTTGGAGGCGTTGTCGGCGAACTCGCGCCCGGTGCGTTCCAGGTCGGCCTTCTTCACGCCGGTGACCTTCTCCGCCCAGGCCGGGGTGTAGGCGACGTTGGCGTCGTTATAGTCGTTGGCGACGTTGCCGCCACCCAGGCCGCGATCGACGCCGTACTGGGCCACCAGCAGGTCGAACACGGAGGCCGCGAAAGCCTCGCTGCCGTCCGCCAGCTTCAGGCGGCGCGCCGGCACGTTGCGATAGAGCAGGTCCGGTTCGCCGGGGGTGAAGTGCGGGAAGCCCACGGAGACGACCTCGCTGCCGGCCTTGCCCTGGCAGGTCAGCTCCAGCCGGGTGTCGGCGTTGCCCGACTTCTCCAGCAGGTTCCATCTGCCTTCCTCGCCCCAGCGGAAGCCGATGGAGCCGTTGGGGGCGACGAAGCCGCCGCCTGCCTCGTCCCAGGCGATGGTTTTCCATTCCGGGTTGTTGCCTTCGTTCAGGTTGCCGGCGAAGTCGGAGGCGCGGAGGTTGCGGTCCGAGACATAGCCCTCGCCGTGCTGGCGCAGCAGCACCTGCATGGGCAGGTCGGTGTACTTGCGCGCGTATTCCTGGAAGTAGGGGTCCTGCTTCTGGATGTAGAACTCCTTGAGGGCGACGTGGGCCATGGCCATGAAGGCCGCCGAGTCGGTGCCCTGGCGCACCGGCATCCACAGGTCGGCGAACTTGCAGAATTCCGCGTAGTCCGGCGACATGGACACGATCTTGGTGCCCTTGTAGCGCGTCTCGATGGCGAAGTGCGCGTCGGGCGTGCGCGTCATCGGCAGGTTGGCGCCGGCGATGATGATGTAGGTGGAGTTATACCAGTCGGCGGCCTCGGGCACGTCGGTCTGTTCGCCCCAGGTCTGCGGGCTGCCGATGGGCAGGTCGCAGTACCAGTCGTAGAAGGAGCCGCAGGCGCCGCCGATCAGGCTGAGGTAACGCGAGCCGGCGGCGTAGGAGATCATGGACATGGCGGGGATGGGCGAGAAGCCGTAGATGCGGTCCGGGCCCCACTTGTCGATGGTGTGCACGTTGGCGGCGGCGATGATCTCCAGCACTTCGTCCCAACTGGTGCGCACGAAGCCGCCCAGGCCGCGCACCTTGACGTACTTGTCGCGCTTGAGGGTGTCCGCCTGGATGGCGCGCCAGGCCTCCACCGGATCCTTGCCCGCCTTCTTCTCGGCGCGATAGAGGTCGAGCAGGCGGCCGCGGATCATGGGGTGCTTGATGCGGTGCGGGCTGTACAGGTACCAGGAGAAGGAGGCGCCGCGCTGGCAGCCGCGCGGCTCGTGGTTGGGCATGTCGTCGCGGGTGCGCGGGTAGTCGGTCTGCTGCATCTCGAAGGACACCAGGCCGTTCTTGACGAAGATCTTCCAGGAGCAGCCGCCGGTGCAGTTCACCCCGTGGGTGGAGCGCACCACTTTGTCGTGGCGCCAGCGGTTGCGGTAGGCGTCCTCCCACTTGCGGTCCTCGATGGTTTTGACGCCGTGCTCGCCGGAGAACGACTCGCGCGGATGGGTGAAGTAAGTCAGTCGGTCGAGAAAATGACTCATGTAGGACTCCTTGAATGCCTGGGCTTGCGCCCGAACTCAGTCGTTGAGGCTTGATTCCGTCAGCGGGAAAGCAGCGAATACGCGGCGTAGCCCGCCACCAACAGGCCGGCCAGCAGGTTCAGCGGCCGGGTCTTTTCCGAATAACTGGGGATGAACAGGGCGTCGATGCGCATCGCCTCGGTGAGGCGGGTGCGTATGAACATCGCGGACACCAGCAGCACGCCGTACAGGCAGCCGAGCAGGTTGATCAGCAGGTCCGGGTTGTTCATGGTCGACGCGCTGTCCGTTCCGTCCGGCCAGGGTCAGGCGCGGCCCAGGTCGATCTGGCGCATGCGCTCCTTCTCGCCCTCGGCCAGCTTGTCCCACCAGGTGCCGCCGCTGTTGCCGTAGTCGAAGCGCTCGGCGCCCTTGCGCGTGTAGTACCAGTAGTTGATGAACCAGGAGTATGCGTAGTACGCGGCCACACCGATGAAGAACAGGTTGGCGTTGCCGGTCTTCTCGATGGACATGCCGATCAGCGAGGTCCACACGAACGGCCCGAACGCCGCCCAGGCACCGGTCCAGCCCAGCATCTGCGCGCCCTTGGCGGGGGAGTAGGCGAAGACGATGGGGTACTGGCGGAAGGTGGCGGCGTTGTTGATGCCGGACATCAGGAAGATCCACAGCATGCCCCAGAGGAAGCCCTGGAACTGGCTCACGTCGGTCGGGGTGAGATAGCCGCCGAACACCAGGTACAGGGCGCCCGCGATCTGGCCCAGGGTGGTCCAGGACATGCCCTTGCTGCCGCCGATCTTGTCGAAGATGCCGCCGGTGAGCGCGCGCACCGCGCCGCCGATGAGCGGGCCGAAGAAGGCGTAGGCCAGCGGGTCGGGCGCACCCTCGAAGCCGCCGTAGATGGTCTTGATCATGATCGGGAACGCCGCCGCGAAGCCGGAGAACGAACCGAACGAGCAGATGTAGGTGACGGTGCAGTTCCAGGTGTGCGTGCGCGCCCGGTTCTTGGCACTGAGGATCTCGAACTGCCCCTTGAAGCCGCGCGAGGGCAGGGAGATGCTGCGCAGGAAGAGCACGCTGAGGATGAAGGCCAGGACCAGGAAGGGCACCCAGATGAAGGCGGCGTTTTGCAGCCACATGGCCTTCTTCACCACGTTCTTGAAAGTGACGTCGGTGATTTCTCCGGCGGGATTACGCACCACTTCCAGCTTCACGCCCTTGGTCGGCGTGACCTCGGTGATGACGCCCTTGTCGTCCTTCTTCACCTCCTGCTTGATGGCCTTGAAGGCGTCGTTCTCATGGAACACGACATCTTTCAGCTTGCCGGTCTCGTCCTTCACCACCTCGACGACGCCGGCCAGTTCCGGTTTCTTGACGATGACGTCGGTGACCAGCTTGGTCTCCTTGTTCTTGACCACCTCGATGGCGCCCTTGACCGGCTCGCCCTTGGTGAACACCTGCGGACCGGCCGCGATGCCGCCGAGCGCGGCGAAGCCGATGATCCACGGCGCCACGAACTGCACGATGGACACGCCGAAGTTGCCCAGGCCGGCCTGGATGCCCAGCGCCAACCCCTGCAGCCGCTTCGGGAAGAAGATGCTGGTGGAGGGCATGAAGGAGGAGAAGTCGCCGCCGCCCATGCCGCACAGGAAGCCGATGATCATGAACGTGGACCACGGCGTGTTCAGGTCCTGGATGGCGAAACCCAGCCAGATCATCGGGATGACCTTGATGATGGTGGAGATGCTGACCACCGGCCGCGTGCCGAGCACCGGGATGAAGTTGGAATGGATCAGGCGCAGGATGCCGGAGGCCAGGCCGGGAATGGCCGCGAGCCAGAACAGTTCCATGGTGGTGAACTTGAAACCGATGGCGGGCATGCGCACCACCACCGCGCTCATCACGAACCAGGTCGCGAACGAGAAGATCAGGGAGAAGGTGGTGATGCCGCATGTGCGCCATGCGATCGCGCTGCCGGTGTCCTTCCAGAACTGCGGGTTTTCCGGCTCCCAGCGGGTGAGTCGTGACATGCCTATTTCTCCTTTGACTTCAAGTTGAACTGCCTGAATTCAGTACTGCATTCGAGTCGCGTGGTGGCCACCCGCCACGTTCATTCCATGTCGTCCGCGGCCAGGGCGGGCTTCTTGATGAGGTCCAGCTTTCTGACCTCGGTGGTGTACATCCAGATCAGGGAGACCCAGACCACGCCGTACATCAGCATGAAGGCGGAGGAGCGGATGCCGGTGAGGTCCACCAAGGCGCCGAACATGATGGGCAGCAGGAAGCCGCCCAGGCCGCCGACCAGGCCGACGATGCCGCTGATGACGCCGATGTTGTGCGGGTAGTCGTCGGAGATGTACTTGAACACCGACGCCTTGCCGAAGGCCCAGGCCACGCCCACGGTGAACATCAGGGCGGTGAACACCTCGGGACTGAGGTAGATGTGGTAGGTCTGCGGGCCGGACACCGTCTTCACGGTGAACTCGGTTTGCGGGTAGGAAAGGATGAACAGGCAGATCCAGGACACCCACAGCACCCACCAGGTGACGCGGTGCGCGCCGTACTTGTCCGACAGCCAGCCGCCGATGGCGCGCAGCACGCCGCCGGGCAAAGAGAAGCAGGCGGCAAGGAAGGCGGCGGTCTTGAGGTCGAAGCCGTACTCGCTGACGTAGTACTTGGTCATCCACAGCGCCAGGGCGACGTAGCCGCCGAAGACGATGGAGTAGTACTGGCAGTACTTCCACACCGTGGGGTCCCTCAGGGCCTTGAGCTGCTCGCGCACGGTGACGTGGGAAGGCACGCGGTGGGCCGGGTCGTCGTAGGTGAAGAACCAGAACAGGATGGCGGTGACCAGCATGGCCGCGGCGTAGACCTGGGGCACCATGGTCCAGCCGTAGGCCACGACGATGGCCGGGGCCACCAGCTTGGTGACCGCCGCGCCGGAGTTGCCGGCGCCGAACACGCCCATGGCCATGCCCTGGCGGGATTTGTCATACCAGCGCGCGCAGTAGGCGATGCCCACGGAGAAGGAGCCGCCGGCCATGCCGACGAACAGGCCGATGGCCAGGAAGTGCCAGAACGCCGTGGCGTGCTCGATGAGCCAGATCGGCCCCACGGTGGAGAGCATGAGCACGAAGAAGACGATGCGCCCGCCGAACTTGTCGGTAAGCATCCCCAGGGGCAGGCGGATCAGCGAGCCGGTGAGCACCGGGGTGGCCACCAGCATGCCGAACTGGGTCTCGTTGAGGCCCAGTTGCGTCTTGATGGGGATGCCGATGACGGCAAACATCATCCACACGGCGAAACATACCGTGAAGGCCAGAGTGCTCATCACGAGCACGGAAAGTTGCTGTTGCGAACGTGGCGTCATGGCGTCCCCCACACAAGAAAACTTTGCTATCCGAAAGTCGGCATGGCCCAGTTTAGGGAGCGGAAAAAACCGCGCCAGATGGGGGAAGACGGGGGTATGAGGGGTGAATTACCTACTTCGAGGTACAGGGGTATTCTGGTAACGTGTTGTATTGTTTTGGTGTTTTCATTCTTGCTCCGACCCCTGGTCCGCTGCCTGGCAACAAGTGGGTATTTCCTCGCCGCCGCCATGGGGATAAAAGGAGTACCCGGGCCAACCGGCCAACGACTGGCGGTTGTCCCGCTCCGTCCTTCGGGGGATGGGTTGTCGGTTTTTCGGAGTCGTCCATTACCAGGCCATGCCGCTCACTCGCCGTTTCCCCGCCCTGACCTGGCGGAACCTGCAGAACTCCCTGCTGCTGCGCATGGGTGGTGCCATTGCGGCCATTGCGCTGCTGGCGGTGCTGGGCATGTCGGTGTCCGGCCTGGTGGCGGAATCCACCCAGGGCAGCGGCGAGGCCATCAACCGGGCGGGCAGCCTGCGCATGCAGAGCTGGCACATGACCAGCCTGTATCTGGCCGCGCCCCTGTCCTCGGCGCGGGATGCGGAAAAACGCATGGCCGAGGCCATACTCACCTTCGAGGGCACCCTGGCCAGCCCGGCCATCCTGGCTATGCTGCCGCGCTGGGGCGATGCCGACCTGAGCCTGACCTACCGCCTGATCGAACAGGAATGGCGCGAGCGCATCCGGCCCCGCTTCCAGGCCATGGCCGACGGCGGCGTTCCCGACGTGGTGCGCCGTGCCGAGCTGCTGGCGGACATGGGCCGCTTCGTCGACCGCATCAACCAGCTTGTCAAGCAGATGGAGGACACCACCGAGGCCAAGATCCTGGTGATGCGCCTGGTCCTGGGCGTGGCCCTCATCCTGACCGTGCTGGTGGTGCTGCTCACCGTCCACCTCATCCACAACCATCTGGTGCAGCCCCTGCGCGGCCTGCTGACCCTGGCCGGCAACGCCGGCCGCGGCGACCTGTCGACGCGCACCACCCACACCGGCGAGGATGAGCTTGGCCAGGTTGGCCGGGCGTTCAACCTCATGGCGGAGGATCTCTCCAAGCTTTACGAGGACCTGGAATCACGCGTGCGCCAGAAGACGGCGGAGCTGACCCGCAGCAACCAGTCCCTGGAGCTGCTCTACCATTCCATCGCCCGCCTGCACGGCGAGGCGCCGGGCAAGACCGCCTACCTGGCGGTGCTGCGCGACATCGAACAGGTGCTCGGCCTGGGGCACGGCATCATCTGCCTGGGCGAACAGGGCGGCAACGCCGGAGTCGCCGTCGCCACCACCATGCAGCCGGGGGACTCCAATCCCTGCGAGCGCGCCGAATGCATCTGGTGCCACGGCACGGACCAGACCCGCATCAGCATCGTCAGCGATTTCCACCGCCGCCTCACCCTGCCGCTGGCCGACGCCGAGAGCCAGTACGGTGTGCTCATCGTGGAGGTGCCCGAGGGCCGGCAACTGGAATCCTGGCAGATCCAGCTGCTTGAGGCGCTGTCGCGCCACATCGGCGTAGCCATCGGCGCCGAGCGGCGCATCGAGCAGAACCGCCGGGTGGCGCTGCTCGAGGAGCGCGCGGTGATCGCCCGGGAACTGCACGACTCCCTGGCCCAATCCCTCGCCTACATGAAGATCCAGGTCAGCCGCCTGCAGACGGCGCTGAAGGATCCGGAAAAACGCGCCGAGGCTGACCAGGTGCTGCTGGAATTGCGCGAGGGCATGAGCGGCGCCTACCGCCAGTTGCGGGAGCTGCTCACCACCTTCCGCCTGAAGATGGAGGGCCAGGACCTGGCCAGCGCCCTGCGCCAGACCGTGGACGAATTCGCCGAGCGCGGCGAGCTGGAGATCGGCCTGGAAATCGCCCTCGACGGTTGCCCGCTGACGCCCAACGAGGAAATCCACGTGCTGCACGTGGTGCGCGAAGCCCTGTCCAACGTGCTCAACCATGCCCGTGCTCGGCGGGTGCGCGTCGCCCTGTCCTGCCGGACGGGCGACGGCGAGGTGGCGGTGGTGGTGGAGGACGACGGTGTCGGTATCGCCAAGCGCGCCGACCTGCACCACTACGGCATGACCATCATGGAGGAGCGGGCGCGCACCCTGTCCGGCCGCGTCGACTTCGCGTCCCGCGCCGAGGGCGGCACCCGCGTCACCCTCTCATTCCTGCCAGCCAGCCGTAAACTTCAGGCCGTCGGCAATGGCGCCGAGGGTGCGCGGCGGACCACCTTGCATCGTTTGCCGCCCCTGTCCGCCACGCCTTACCGTGCCGTGGAGGGCCGCGCCGCCACCGTCATCGAGGAGCGTGATTCATGAAACCCGACAGCCCACAGACCCTGCTGGTCATCGACGACCACCCCCTGTTTCGCAAGGCGGTGCTGCAGCTGGTGGACATGGCCGGCGACTTCGTCGTGGTCGGCGAGGCCTCCTCCGGCCCGGAGGGCCTGGAGCTGGCCCATAAGCTGCACCCGGACATGATCCTGCTGGACCTCAACATGAAGCCGATGAACGGCATTGAGGTGCTCAAGGTGATCAAGTCCTGGGGTCTGGACAGCCGGGTGGTCATGCTTACCGTGTCCGACGAGGCGGCCGACCTGGTCGCGGCCCTGCGCGCCGGCGCCGACGGCTATCTGCTCAAGGAGATGGAACCCGAGGAACTGCTGGTCAAGCTCAAGGAAGCCGCAGCCGGCCAGGTCACCCTCACCGAGCGCCTCACCCGCCTGCTGGCCCACTCCCTGCGCGAGGACAACAAGCCCAAAGACCCGGAACAGGCCGGCCTGACCGACCAGGAAAGCCGCATCCTGGACCTCATCGCCCTGGGCAAGAGCAACAAGCTCATTGCCCGCGACCTCAACATCGCCGAGGGCACCGTGAAGGTCCACGTCAAGCATCTGCTGCGCAAGCTCAACCTGCGCTCCCGGGTCGAGGCCGCCGTCTGGGCCGTTGACCGGCGGCGGGCTTAGGCCCGTGCATTCCGGGATGAGGGCGTGCGTCCCCCCCTTTGGAAAAGGGGGGCTAGGGGGGATTCCGACCCCATGGGCTTGGGCTGGCCGGATTGAATCCCCCCCATCCCCCCTTTTCCAAAGGGGGGGGCCGGTTTTTCGGCTGACCCGGTGTGTATTGCTGGGCCTGCTATCGGTGTTCTCTGGACTGGCCATCGCCGGCACGCCCCTGG
>Ga0233424_10002651_pt1 | contig 12388 bp, 14 predicted proteins | sample Watercolumn_Towu_FD_181011 | JGI IMG/M metagenome (GOLD analysis project Ga0233424, IMG submission 181011) | Freshwater microbial communities from Lake Towuti, South Sulawesi, Indonesia - Watercolumn_Towuti2014_125_MG | ecosystem: Environmental > Aquatic > Freshwater > Lake | place: Indonesia... | reverse complement strand
ACGAGGCCGGTGCGCACGTCGTAGAGGAAGAACAGGTGCACCGTGCGGAACAGCAGCCCGCCGATGCCGACCACGAGCCAGACCATGGCGACGTTATGAAGTAGTTCTTCCGAAGGGAAGATTCCGAAGTAGGTGCTGTCGACGAGCAGCGGCAGCGGCGCGAGCAGCACGGCCACGTAGAGCAGCACCTTGCGGCGCAGGTTGTAGCCGACCTTGATCGCTTCCTTGTGCTCGTGCGTCGCCTGGTTGACGTGGTCGTAGCCCTTCGGCTCGAAGAAGAAGTGGCCCGACTGGCGCGCGGTCATCGCCACCAGCCAGCCGATCAGCGTGGCGATCACCGGCTGGAAGAAGACGAGGGCGTAGGCAGTGAGGAAGCTCGCTGCGCTCACGAAATGCAGCGACTGGTTGATGCGGCTGTGGTGGTAGTAGCGATGGTCGTCCCAGCGCTGGATCCTGAGTTGCTCGTAGGTGTCGCGGATCAGCTCTTTCATTCTTGTGGGTCTCCTGTTCTCGACAGCGCGGCCGAGCATACGGGGCGATTGCGTCAGTTCTGCAACCGATCCGTGACAAAGCTGCGACAAAACCGTCACGCTGCTGACGCGGAGCGCTGGCAGAGTCGCGGCCCATGCAGGTCGAGCCGGTTGAATATGAGGAGCTGCGCGCCGCGCGCCGCGCCCTGCGCATCGCGGTGGTCGCGGAAACCTACCCGCCCGAAGTCAACGGCGTCGCGCTGACCGCCGCGCGCTTCGTCGAGTGCCTGCGCGCCGAGGGACACGACATCCAGCTAGTGCGGCCGCGCCAGGCCGCGGACGAGAGTGACGCCCGCGCCGCGGGAATCGAGCAAGTCCTCACGCGCGGCGTGCCGATCCCGCGCTACCCGAACCTGAAGATGGGCCTGCCCGCGAAGCACGCGCTCGAAGCGCGCTGGACGTTCCGCCGGCCCGACGTCGTGCACATCGTCACCGAGGGGCCGCTCGGCTGGTCGGCGCTGCGCGCCGCGGCGAAGCTCAGGCTGCCCGTGGTGTCGGACTTCCGCACCAACTTCCACGCCTACAGCAGCCACTACGGCATCGGCTGGCTGAGGAAGCCGATCCTCGCTTACCTGCGCAAGTTCCATAACCGAACGCTCGCGACGCTGGTGCCGACCGAGGCCCTGCGCGCCGAGCTGGCCGCACTCGGCTTCCGCGGTCTGCGCGTGGTCGCGCGGGGCGTCGACACGGCGCTCTTCGACCCAGCGCGGCGCAGCGAGGAATTGCGCGCGAGCTGGGGCGCCGGCCCCTCGGATCCGGTGCTGCTGCATGTCGGCCGCATCGCGCCCGAGAAGAACCTGGAAGCGCTCGCCGCAGCATTCATCGCCGCAAAAGCGGTCGCACCGCGCGCGCGCCTCGTGCTGGTCGGTGACGGGCCGGCGCGGCGCGCGCTCGAGGAGCGCTGCCCCGGGGCGGTCTTCGCCGGCCTGCGGCGCGGCGAGGACCTCGCGGCGCACTACGCCTCGGGCGACATCTTCCTCTTCCCGAGCCTCACCGAGACCTACGGCAACGTGACGCTTGAAGCGCTCGCAAGCGGCCTTGCGGTGGTGGCCTACGACTACGCTGCGGCGCGCGAGTTGATCGAGGACGGCCGCAACGGCCTCGCTCCCGCCTTCGACGATACGCCCGGATTCGTACTCGCCGCGGCGCGCCTAGCCGGGGATTCCGTGCGGGCGCGCGCGCTTGGCGAGGCAGCGTGCGCGAGCGCGCGCGAGCTCGACTGGACGCGCGTCGGGCGCAGGCTCGAGGCAATCCTCCTGGCGGCGGCGGAGGCGGCTACAGTAGGTCCGGCGCCAGCACCGCGCGCACCACGACCTGGCGCTCGCCTTCGCGCGCGCGGTTTTCCAGCCACCACAGCCCGCCCTTCTTGATCGACCAGTTCACGCGCATGCCCGAGAGGGCGTACGCGGCGGCGCGCCCGAGGTCGGGCTGGTGCCCGACCACGATCACCGGCTTCTTGCCGTCAGGCCAGCCGGCCGCGCAGAGGATGTCCTCGATGCTCGCCCCCGGCGCGAGCGTCGGGAAGGTCTTGAACGCGACGCCGAGCGCGACTGCGGTCTCCTGCGCGCGGCGCGCAGGGCTCGCGAGCACCGTGAAGCGCGACGGCAGCCGCGCGTGCAGCCACTTGGCGACGCGCGCCGCCTGATTGCGGCCCTTGGCGGTGAGCTTGCGCTCGAGGTCGGGCTCGCCCTCGGCCGCATCCGCATGGCGCCAGAGGATCAGCTCCATCGCCCTAGCTCGCCACCTTGTGGCTCGCGGCCAGCAGGCGCGAGGCGGGAAAGCGCGCGACAAACCGGCTGCCCTTGCCCGGCGCGCTGTCGATCTCCAGGCCCGCCTGGTGCCGCGCGAGCGCATGCTCGACGATCGACAGGCCGAGGCCTGTGCCGCCGGTCTCGCGCGAGCGGCTGCGGTCGACGCGATAGAAGCGCTCGGTGAGCCGCGGAATGTGCTCGGCCTCGATGCCTATGCCGGTGTCCTCGACCGCGAACTCCCCGCCCTCGATGCCGGAGCGCCAGAAGAGGCCGATGTCACCCCCGATCGGCGTATAGCGCACCGCGTTCGAGACCAGGTTGACGAACGCGCTCGCGAGTTCGTTCTCGGCGCCGAGCAGGTCGTGCGGCCCGGCGACCTCCAGCGATACGCGGTGCTTGCCGCCCGAGAGCGCAAGCGCCTCGGCGCGCACGCGCTCGAGCAGCGGCCGGATCTTGACGCGCTCGGCCGGCGGCGGCGCCGGCGCGTGCTCGATCGCCGAGAGCGTGAGCAGGTCCTCGATCAGCCGCTTCATGCGCTCGGTCTGCGGCGCCATCAGGCCGACGTAGTCGCGCACGCGGCCGGCGTCGAGCTTGAGGTCCTGGATCGTCTCGAGGAAGCCCGAGAGCACGGTGAGCGGCGTGCGCAGCTCGTGCGAGACGTTGGCGACGAAGTCGCGCCGCATCGCCTCCAGGCGCTCGGCGCCGGTCACGTCCTGCGACAGGAGCAGGTGCTCCTCGGCGCCGAAGTCGACGATCTGCAACGCGAGGATGCGGGGCGGGCGGCCGTGCGCGGGCAGCCGCACGGCCTGAGAGAAGTCGCCCTGGCGCAGGTATTCCACGAACTCGGGCATGCGCACGAAGTGCACGATCGGCTCGCCGCGGTCCTTGTCGGGATCGAGGCCGAGGTGCTCGCGCGCCGCCGCGTTGCACCAATCGAGGCGGTACGCCTGGTCGAGCACCGCGACCCCGTAGGGCAGCGCCTGCGCGCCGCGGCGCGAGCGCACGATCAATTGCGCGAGCAGCCGCCGGCGCTTGAGCGTCACGCGCCGGTGCCGGTGCAGCAGGTTGAAGACATGACCCCAGGCGCCGGTTGCCTCGGGCGGGTCGGTGAGGCGCGGCTGCGAAGCCCAGTCGCGCAGCTTCGCGAACTCGCGGATCTGCCGCCACAGCGCGATGCCGAGCGCCAGCGCGAGGAGGACGAGCCCGATCTCGAGCCCGCTCACGGCCTCTACGCGCTCTTCACCGCGGAGGCAACTGAGGGCGCGTCGGCGCGCAGCGCGTAGCCGCTGCCGCGCACCGTGTCGACCAGCGCGTCGTGGCCGGAGGGCGCGAGCGCCTGGCGCAGCCGCCGGATGTGCACATCGACCGTGCGCTCCTCGATGAACACATGGTCGCCCCAGACCTCGTCGAGCAGCTGCGCCCGCGAGTAGACCCGGTTCGGGTGGGTCAGCAGGTAGTGGAGCAGCCGGAACTCGGTGGGCCCCAGCGCGAGCGGGCGGCCATGGCCGGTCACGCGGTGCGCGATCGGGTCGAGCCGCAGCCCGGCGATCTCGACCGGCTCGTCGCCGTGCTGGGGCTTCCTGCGCCGGAGCACGGCGCGGATGCGCGCGACCAGCTCCTTGGTCGAGAACGGCTTGGTGATGTAGTCGTCCGCCCCCGCTTCCAGCCCTGCCACCTTGTCGGGCTCACCGGTGCGCGCGGTAAGGAAGATGAGCGGCAGCTCACGCGTGCGCGAATCCGCGCGCAGGCGCCGTGCGAGCGCGAGCCCCGACTGGCCGGGCAGCATCCAGTCGAGCAGGATGACGTCGGGCAGCACCTCGGCGAGCAACCGGTTCGCATCCTCGGCGCTCGGCGCGCGCAGCGTCTCGTAGCCGGCGTGCTCGAGGTTGACGCAGATGAGCTCGAGGATCGCGGGCTCGTCCTCGACGATCATGATCGACGCCGGCATCGCGCCTATTCCTGGGCGAGCTCGCGCTCGATGTCGGCGAACGAGGTGTGGCGCACGTCGGTGCCCTTGACGATGTAGATGACCTGCTCGGCGACGTTCTTCGAGTGGTCGCCGATGCGCTCGATCGCCTTCGCCACCCAGACCATCTCGACCGCAGGGGTGATGGTGCGCGGATCTTCCATCATGTAGGTAATCAGCTGGCGCAGCACCGACTTGAACTCGTTGTCGATGTCGGAATCTGCCTTGAGGACCTCGGCGGCGCTCGCCGCGTCCAGGCGCGCGAACGCATCCAGGGCATGCCGCAGCATGCGCACCGCGATCTCGCCGGCGTGCCGGATCGAGGGGAACTTCTGCGCCAGGCACGAATGGCCGTCGTGAATGCGCTTGGCCATGCGCGCGATCTTCTTCGCCTCGTCGCCCATGCGCTCCAGATCCGTCACGATCTTCGAGATCGCCATGACCAGGCGCAGGTCGTTCGCCGCGGGCTGGCGCTTGACGACGATGTGGTTGCAGGCGCCGTCGATCGCCACCTCGTAGCCGTTGACGCGCGCGTCGTTCTCGATCACCTGCTCGATTACGGCCGCTTCGCCGGCGGCGAAGGCCTTGATCGCGGCCAAGATCTGGGATTCGACCAGCCCGCCCATCTGCAGCACGCGCGTGCGCGTGGTGTCGAGGTCGGTATCGAACTGCTTGGAAATGTGCTCGGTGGTGACCATGCTCATTTTCCTCTCATGTCTTAGCCGAACCTTCCGGTGATGTAGTCCTCGGTCTGCGCCTCCTTCGGCTTGATGAAGATCGTGTCGGTGACGTCGTACTCTATCAGCTCGCCCAGGTACATGTAGGCGGTGTAGTCCGAGACGCGCGCCGCCTGCTGCATGTTATGCGTGACGATGACCACGGTGTAGTCGGTCTTCAGCTCGTGGATCAGCTCTTCCACCTTCGCGGTCGAGATCGGGTCGAGCGCCGAGCAAGGCTCATCGAGCAGGAGCACTTCGGGCTTGATGGCGATGCCGCGGGCGATGCACAGGCGCTGCTGCTGGCCGCCCGAGAGGCTCTGCCCGCTCTGCGCGAGCTTGTCCTTGACCTCGTTCCAGAGCGCCGCGCGCGCGAGCGCCCACTCGACGCGGTCGTCCATCTCGCGGCGCGAGAGGTCCTCGAACAGGCGCACGCCGAAGGCGATGTTGTCGTAGATCGACATCGGGAACGGCGTCGGCTTCTGGAACACCATGCCGATCTTGGCGCGGATCAGCGACACGTCGCGCCGCGTGGTGAGCAGGTCCTCGCCGTCCATCACGATCTCGCCCTCGGCGCGCTGCTCCGGGTACAGGGAATACATGCGGTTGAAGGTCCTGAGCAGCGTCGACTTGCCGCAGCCGGAGGGCCCGATGAAGGCCGTGACCTTGCGCTCCGGGATCTCCATGGTGATGTTCTTGAGCGCGTGGAAGCTGCCGTAGTAGAAGTTCAGGCCGTTGATCTTGAGCTTGGGCTTGAACTCGCCCTGCTCGGCGGCGCGCACCGCCGTGTGGAGCATCGGCCGGCTGGCGGCTCGGGCTGCAGTATTGCTATCGGTTGCGTTCATTAGTCTGTCTTCCTGAAAAGTGCGCGAGCGATGATATTCAGCACCAGCACCGCAAGCGTGATCAGCGCGGCGCCGCCCCAGGCCAGTCGCCGCCAGTCCTCGTAGGGGCTCATGGCGAACTGAAAGATCACCACCGGCAGGTTCGCCATCGGCGCGTTCATGTTGGTCGACCAGAACTGGTTGTTCAGCGCCGTGAAGAGCAGCGGCGCGGTCTCGCCGCTGATCCTCGCCACCGCGAGCAGGATGCCGGTGAGGATGCCGGTGCGCGCGGCGCGATACGTGATCAGGGTGATCATCTTCCAGACCGGGCAGCCGAGCGCCATCGCCGCCTCGCGCAGGCTGTTCGGCACCAGCTTCAGCATGTCGTCGGTGGTGCGCACTACCACCGGGATGACGATGAGCGAGAGCGCGATCGCGCCGGCCCAGGCCGAGAAGTGGCCGACGCGCGCGACGTAGATCGAGTACACGAACAGGCCGATCACGATCGACGGGGCCGAGAGCAGCACGTCGTTCAGGAACCGGGTCGCACCGGCGAGCCAGCCCTTGCGGCCGTACTCGGCGAGGTAGGTGCCGGCGAGAATGCCGACCGGCGCCCCGAGGATGGTGCCGACCACCACCATGATCAGGCTGCCGGCGATCGCGTTGGCAAGGCCGCCGTCGGAGCCCGGCGGCGGGGTCATCTGGTAGTAGAGGGTGGCGCGCGCGAGCGCGTTGCCGCCCTCATAGAGCAGCGTGCCGAGGATCCAGATCAGCCAGAACAGGCCGAAGGAGAGCGCCAGCGCCGAGATCGCAAGCAGGAAGTAGTTGACGCGCCGGCGCGAGCGGTAAAGCGGGTTGCGCGAGTCGATCACGCCGACAGGCGCGGGGACGGCGCTCATGTCTGGGTGCCCTCGCCTTTCGCCAGGCGCATCAGCAGGATCTTGGAGAGCGCCAGCACGATGGACGTGATGAGGAAGAGGATGAGGCCGAGCTCGATCAGCGCGGAGAAGTAGATGTCGCCGACCGCCTCGGTGAACTCGTTGGCGAGGGCGGAGGCGATGCTGTTGCCCGGCGCATTGAGCGAGGCGGCGAGCCGGTGCGCGTTGCCGATCACGAAGGTGACCGCCATCGTCTCGCCGAGCGCGCGCCCGAGACCCAGCATGATGCCGCCGATCACGCCCACCTTCGTGTAGGGCAGCACCACGCGCCACACGACTTCCCAGGTGGTCGCGCCCAGGCCGTAGGCGGATTCCTTCAGCATCGGCGGCACGATCTCGAACACGTCGCGCATCACCGCGGTGATGAACGGGATCACCATGATCGAGAGGATCAGGCCCGCGGTCAGCATGCCGATGCCGAGCGGCGGCCCGGCGAAGAGCACGCCGACGCCGGGAATGCCGCCCAGGCTGTTGATCAGGGCCGGCTGCACGTAGGTCTGGAAGAGCGGCGCGAACACGAACAGGCCCCACATGCCGTAGATGATCGACGGAATCGCGGCGAGCAGCTCGATCGCGGTGCCCAGGGGGCGCTTCAGCCACACCGGCGACAGCTCGGTGAGGAAGAGCGCGATGCCGAAGCTCACCGGCACGCCGATCAGCATCGCGATCGCCGAGGTGACGAGCGTGCCGAAGATCGGCACCAGCGCGCCGAACTCCTCGGTGACCGGGTTCCAGTCGGCGCGCCAGATGAACGAGAAGCCGTACTTGTCCAGCGTCAGCTGGCTGCCGATCACCAGCGACACCAGGATCGCGGCGAGGATGCTGAAGACGAGGAACGCGAACAGCCACGTCAGCCACTCGAACGCCGTGTCCTTCCAGGGCGCCGTGCGCAGCGGCCGCGAGCCCTGCGGCGCGCTCAGAACCGTGGCTTCCTCGGATCTGTTTAACGTCGCGGCGCGCACAGGATGTTCAAGCCCTGAATTTTAAGGGACTGCCGGAAGGCGGGCCTTCCGGCGCGTCAATACACCGGATTGCCGGCGCTGTCCTTGATCTGCGACTTCCAGATGGCGCGGATCTGCTGCACCACCTTGTCCGGCATCGGCACGTAGTCGAGCTCGTCGGCCATCTTGGCGCCGTTCTGGAACGACCAGTCGAAGAACTTGAGCACCTCGCGCGCGATCTCGGGCTTGTCCTGCACCTTGTGGATGAGGATGAAGGACGCCCCGGTGATCGGCCAGCTCTGCGCGCCCGGCTGGTCGGTGAGGATCACGCCCATGCCCGGGACGCTCCCCCAGTCGGCGCCCGCGGCGGCAGCCTTGAAGCTGTCGTCGCTCGGCGCGACGAGCTTGCCGTCCTTGTTCGTCATCTGCGCGTGCGAGAGCTTGTTCTGCTTGGCGTACGCGTACTCGACGTAGCCGATCGCCCCGTCGATGCGCGCGACGTAGTTGGCGACGCCCTCGTTGCCCTTGCCGCCCACGCCGGTCGGCCACTTCACCGCCGTGCCCTCGCCGATCGTCGACTTCCAGTCCGGGCTGACCTTCGACAGGTAGTTGGTGAAGAGGAACGTCGTGCCCGAGCCGTCCGAGCGATGCACCACCGAGATCGCCTGGCTGGGCAGGTTCACGCCGGGATTCATCTTGGCGATCGCGGGATCGTTCCAGGTCTGGACCTTGCCGAGGTAGATGTCGCCGAGCAGGGCGCCAGAGAGCTTGATCTCGCCCGACTTCACGGTCTTCAGGTTGTAGACCGGCACCACGCCGCCCATGATGACGGGAAACTGCAGCAGCCCATTCTTGTCCAGGTCCTCGCCTTTCATCGGCGCGTCCGAGGCCCCGAAGTTCACCGTCTTGCCGGTGATCTGCTTGATACCGCCGCCCGAGCCGATCGACTGGTAGTTCAAGCCGACGCCGGTCACCTTCTTGTAGGCATCGGCCCACTTGGCGTAGATTGGATACGGAAACGACGCTCCCGCCCCGGTGATGTCCGCGGCCAGGCTGGAAGTGCCGAAAAGCGCACCGGCGAGCGCGAGCGCGGTGAATGCCTGCTTCAGTCTCATTCTCTGGATCTCCTCTGTGTGAAGGAAATCATTTTATGAACTTGTGGTTACCGTTTCGTGACAGTCTTTCTTCTTAAGGGATAAGGGGTTGCGCGATCCGGAGACTGCGGCCGGCTGGTAGCATCGCGGGCATGAAACGCCGGCGTTTCATCGTCGCTGTCGGTGCCGGGCTTGCGCTGCCGCTGCGCGCCGCAGCGCAGGCGGTGAACGTCCACGTCAACCCGATCGACCCGCTGATCTGGTCGTTCACCAGGGGCGCGCCGGTGCGCGCCGGGAGGGTCACGCTCGAGCTGTCGAAGGTCGCCGAGTCGGGCCACTCGGTGGCGATGACGGTGAGGGCGCGCATCTCGGCGGCGGGCGAGAAGATGGTGACGATGCCGTCGGCGCCGACGCGCATCCACGCGTTCGGCGCGAACTCCCTGGCCTGCGCGAGCGCTTCGTTGAAGCTGCCCGCGCCGAAGGTGACCGCGATCGCCGCGGCCCCGCTGGAGACGAGGAACGTGCGCCGCGAGATGCCGGTATAGGCGATGCCTTCCCAGCCGGTGGGCGTCGAAGTGTTCTCGATGCGTGCATTCATGGCCGTCCCCTTAGCCTTCTTTCGCCGCGCGCTGGATCGCGCTGACGATCATGTTGTAGGTCCCGCAACGGCAGATGTTGCCGTTCATGTGCGCGACGATCTGCTCGCGCGTCGGCTTCTTGTTTTTCGCCAGCAGCGTCGCCGCGGTCATGATCTGGCCAGACTGGCAGTAGCCGCACTGCGGCACCTGCTCGGCGATCCAGGCCTTCTGCAGCGGATGCGTGCCGTTCGGCGACAGGCCTTCGATCGTGGTCACCTTCTTGCCCTTCACCGCGGACACCGGCGTATACGCAGGCCCGCATCGCCTTTCCGTCGACGTGCGCCGTGCAGGCGCCGCATTGCGCGATGCCGCAGCCGAACTTGGTCCCCGTAAGACCGAGCGTGTCGCGCAGCACCCAGAGCAGAGGAGTGTCGGGCGCAACGTCGGCTTCCGCCTGCTGACCGTTGACGACAAAACTGACCATTGTCTTCTCCTCCTGGAAGGGTCTTGATGCAAGTGGGCGGGGAGTAAAATGTACAGAGTCAGCACCTCCGCGGAGGCCCCTCGTGAACGCACCCAAGCAAGCCGGCCTGTCCTCCATTTCGCTCAAGGACCCCAAGCTCTTCCGCGAGCAGTGCTACGTGGATGGCGCCTGGGTCGGGGCGGACTCCAGGAAAAACATCGCCGTGCTCAACCCGGCGACCGGCGAGACGATCGGCTCGGTGCCCGCGATGGGCGCGGCCGAAACGCGGCGCGCGATCGAGGCCGCCGAGCGCGCCTGGCCCGCCTGGCGCGCGAAAGCCGCCAAGGAGCGCGCGGCGCTCCTGCGCAAGTGGTTCGACCTGATGATGGCGAACCAGGACGACTTGGGCCTGCTTCTCACCACCGAGCAGGGCAAGCCGCTCGTGGAAGCGAAAGGCGAGATCGCCTATGGCGCCTCCTTCATCGAATGGTTCGCCGAGGAAGGCAAGCGCGTCTACGGCGACACGATCCCGGGGCACCAGGCCGACAAGCGCATCCTCGTCCTCAAGCAGCCCATCGGGGTCGCCGCGCTGATCACGCCGTGGAATTTCCCCAACGCGATGATCACCAGAAAGGCCGGGCCTGCGCTCGCCGCCGGCTGCCCGGTGGTGCTCAAGCCCGCGAGCGCTACGCCCTTCTCGGCGCTCGCGCTCGCCGAGCTCGCAGAGCGCGCCGGCATCCCGAAGGGCGTCTTCAACGTGATCACCGGCGGCGCGAAAGAGATCGGCGCCGAGCTTTGCGCGAATCCTGCCGTGCGCAAGCTCTCCTTCACCGGATCGACCGAGATCGGCCGCGTGCTCATGCGCCAGTCGGCAGACACGGTAAAGAAGCTGTCGCTCGAGCTCGGCGGCAACGCGCCTTTCATCGTCTTCGACGACGCCGACATCGACGCCGCGGTGGAGGGCGCGATCGCCTCCAAGTACCGCAACGCCGGCCAGACCTGCGTCTGCGCGAACCGCATCTACGTGCAGGACGGCGTCTACGACCAGTTCGCGGCAAAGCTCGCGGAGAAAGTGAAAGCCTTCAAGGTGGGCGCCGGCACCGAGCCCGGCGTGGTCATCGGCCCGCTGATCGACGCGAACGGCCTCGCCAAGGTCGAGGAGCACGTGGCGGACGCGACCGCGAGAGGCGCGAAGGTGATGCTGGGCGGCAAGCGCCACAGTTTGGGCGGCCTCTTTTTCGAGCCGACCATCCTCAGCGGCGTGACGCAGGCGATGAAAGTGGCGCGCGAGGAAACCTTCGGGCCGGTCGCGCCGCTCTTCCGCTTCAAGACCGACGACGACGCGATCGCGATGGCGAACGACACCGAGTTCGGCCTCGCGGGCTATTTCTACGCGCGCGACATCGCACGGGTGTTCCGCGCCGCCGAGCAGATGGAGACCGGCATGGTCGCGGTGAACAGCGGCCTCCTTTCCACCGAGATCGCGCCCTTCGGCGGCGTGAAGCAGTCCGGCCTCGGCCGCGAGGGCTCCAGGTACGGGATCGAGGAATATCTCGAGGTGAAGTACCTGCTTATAGGCGGAGTTTGAGCCTCATCGGCAGCATCCCAGAGCGAGTAAAGCCCGCCTTCGCGTAGATGCGCTGAGCGTTCGCGTTGTCGCCGTCAGTGAGCAGGATCAGGCGCAGGAGCCCTGCGGCGCGTGATTGATTGATCGCATAGGCGAGCAGCCGCTTCCCGATACCCTGGCCGCGGTGCTCCGGCCGCACGATGAAGTCTTCGAGAGAGCCCGCCGGGCCGCCCTCGACTGTGCTCACCGAGCGCAGGATGCAGACGCTGCCCAGCACGCGCGCCCCTTCGCGTGCGACGTAGATCCGGCCCAGCGCGGAATTCTCGAGAATAAGGCGCAGGCCCCGCTTTTGCTTCTCAGCATCGGGCGAAAAATCGCGCTCCTGCGCGAAGAGGATCCCGAGCAGCTCGACCAGCTGCGGCAGGTCCTCCAGCCGCGCAGGCTCTAAGGCGACCGTCATTTGACGCAGGGCGCCGCGGGCCGCGGCGCGGCCGGCTCGCTTTTTTCTCGGTGAGCGACTCGAGGAAGGCGACCAGGTCCGCGGATTCCTGCGCCGAGAGCCGGAGCGGTCGCAGCAGCAGCACCTCGCCGTCCGAATGCAGGCGATCCGCGCTTAGTTCCGAGTAGTGTCGCACCACGTCGGCGAGCGCGCCGAGGCTGCCGTTATGCATGTAGAGCGCGGTGAGCGCGACGTTACGCAGGCCCGGCGTCTTGAACTCGCCGAAATTGCGGTGCTCTAGCGCGACGTGGCGCGTGCGCACCGCGCTCTTGCCACCGCGGTCGTCGCTGTGGCGGCCGAGCAGGTTGAACTGGTTCGCGAGCAGCTTCTTGATGCCGGCGTGGCGCCCCGGATCCACGCCGCCGCCCGCGACGAAGAAGGGCACGCCGGTATCGTGGAACTCGCTGTTCGAGAACGCCGGCCCGGCGTGGCACAGGCTGCAGTTCCCCTTGCCGACGAAGATGCGCAGCCCGCGCAACGCCGGCTCGGGATAGTCCTTCTGCGCCTGCGCGTCGCCGCGC
>Ga0233424_10002650_pt1 | contig 12389 bp, 10 predicted proteins | sample Watercolumn_Towu_FD_181011 | JGI IMG/M metagenome (GOLD analysis project Ga0233424, IMG submission 181011) | Freshwater microbial communities from Lake Towuti, South Sulawesi, Indonesia - Watercolumn_Towuti2014_125_MG | ecosystem: Environmental > Aquatic > Freshwater > Lake | place: Indonesia... | reverse complement strand
CCGTCGACTACGGCCTCACCGCGGGGCTGCACTCGCTGGACTCCGCCGAGGTCGCGACCTGGCTGGACCGCGTCGAGGCCGGCAACCTGTACGTGAACCGGGGCATCACCGGCGCCATCGTGCAGCGCCAGCCGTTCGGCGGCTGGAAGCGCTCGGCCGTGGGCGCCGGAGCCAAGGCCGGCGGCCCGAACTACCTCTTCGGTCTCGGTGAGTGGCGTGCGGGCGAGCTGCCCGCCGCGGCTCCGGGTGCGGCGGTGACCCCGGCCGTGACCGGGCTGCTGGAGGCGGCTGCGCCTGAGCTCGACCCCGTGGGCATCGAGTGGCTGCACCGCGCCGCGGCCGCCGATGAGCGCGCGTGGATCGACGAGTTCGGCGCCGTGAGCGACAAGTCCGGACTCGGCGTCGAGCGCAACGTGTTCCGGTACCGTCCGGTGGCGGTCGACGTGCGTATCGCCGAGGACGCGCCGTTGGCCGAGGGAGTCCGCGTGCTCGCCGCGGCACTGCGCAGCGGCAGCCCCTTCACCGTGTCGGCCGCGTCGCTGCCGTCCCGCGTGGAGAAGGCGCTCAAGGCCCAGGGCGTGTCCGTGAAGACCGAGTCCGATGCCGCGTGGACGAAGCGCTACGCGAAGGGCGCCCGGTCGTGGCAGCGGGTGCGGCTCGTCGGTGGCGATGCCGCCGCGCTGCACACGGCCCTCGACGGCAGCCCCGACGTCGCGGTGTGGTCCCACGCCGTGACCGGAGCGGGCCGGGTCGAGATGCTCCCGTTCCTGCACGAGCAGGCCGTGTCGATCACCAACCACCGCTTCGGCAACCCCACCACCCTCTCCGACGGCCTCCTCTGACACCGAGACCCCGGGCACACGCCGAGACCCCCTGCTGCACACGCGTGCAGCAGGGGGTCTCGACGCGAAGGCGGGGTCCCGGGATCAGCCGCGCAGAGCCTCGGCGAGCTTCACGCGCGAGCCCATCCGGAGCAGGGAGTTCTCGTAGATCTTCGCGCCGACGACGATCGCCGCGACGCAGCTCGCCAGGAGGATCGCGAGGCTCAGGAGCGGCTCCCACCACTGCGCTTCGCCGACGAACAAGCGCATCGGCATGCCGACCGGAGCCGAGAACGGCACGTACGACATGATCGTCAGCACCAGCGGGTTGTCGTTGAACACGATCACCAGCACGTACGGCGCCATGATGAGCATCGTGATGGGGGTCGTCGTCGATCCGATGTCCTCCTGCCGGGAGACCATGGAGGCCGCCGCCGCGAACATCGCCGCGAGCAGGATGAACCCGAAGAGGAAGAACACCGCGAACCAGATGATGGGGGCGCCCAGGGTGGTCAGCACCTCGCGCTGACCCGTCACGATGAGCCCTATGGTGGCGACGGCCGCGAGGGCGAGGATCTGCCCCATCGCGAGCACCGTGTTGCCGATCACCTTGCCGGCGAGCAGCGTGCGCGCCGGGATCGCCGACAGCAGCACCTCCACGACCCGGGTCTGCTTCTCCTCGACCACACTCTGCGCGATGGTGCCGCCGAAGGTCGCCGCGGCCATCATGAAGACGAGACCGAAGGCGATCGCGATGAAGTAGCGCAGCAGCGGGTTGGTGGTGACCGGTTCGAGGATCACGACCTCGGGGGACAGCGACAGCGCGGACACGAGCGATCCGGGGGCGTCCTCCAGCGCGACGATCGTGTAGCCCGCGGCGTTGTCCCCCGCGAGCACCGCCGCATCGACGTCCCCCTCGCGGACCAGCTCCTCGGCCTCGGCGCGAGAGGCGACCTCGGTCACCTCGACGTCGGGCAGTGCGGACACGGCGGTCGCGGTCTCCGAGGTCACGGCCACCGGCATGGCGTCGTTGTTCTGACTCGCGAAGCCGCCGAACAGCACGCCGGCGAGGGCGATGAGCAGCAGGATGCCGGTCGAGATCAGGAACGCCTTGCTGCGGAGCTTGGAGCCGATCTCCCGCTCGGCGACCAGCCAGATCCCGTTCCGTGCGGGGGTCGAGGCATTCACTGGATGACCTCCTTGAAGATCTGGGCGAGGGAGGGGTGCTTGGGCGCGAAGCTCGCGACGTCGCCGCGCGCGACCGCCGACTGCAGCACGCGCTGGGCGGTGTCGGGGCCGTCCGCGTCGAAGAGCGCGTAGCCGCCCTCGAAGTCGACGACCGTGACCCCGGGCTCGGTGCGCAGCCACCCGGCGTCGCCCGCGGAGATGAGCTCGTACCGGTCGCGGGCGTGCTCGGCGCGGAGCCCGTCCCGGGACCCGGCGGCACGGATGGTGCCCCCCGCGAGGATGACGAGGTCGTCGCAGAGACGCTCGACCACGTCCAGCTGATGGGAGGAGAAGAGGATCGAGGCGCCGCGGGCCGCGCTGGCCTGCAGGACTCCGGCGACGACGTCCACCGCGAGGGGGTCCAGGCCGGAGAAGGGCTCGTCGAGGATCAGCACCTCGGGGTCGTGCACGAGCGACGCGGCGATCTGCGCCCGCTGCTGGTTGCCCAGCGACAGCGATTCGATCGTGTCGTCGAGGCGCTCGCCGAGTCCGAGCTCCGTGAGCAGCGCGGTCGCCCGCTCCGTCGCCTCCGGCTTGCTGAACCCGTGCAGTCGGGCGAGGTAGACGATCTGCTCCCGCACCTTCATCTTCGGGTACAGGCCGCGCTCCTCGGGCATGTACCCGAAGCGGCGGCGGTCGGCGGTGGTGAGGGGCGTCCCGTCGAGGTCGACTCGTCCGCCGTCCGACGACAGCAGACCGAGGATGATGCGCATGGTCGTGGTCTTGCCGGCGCCGTTGCCGCCGACGAAGCCGGTGAGCCGGCCCGGCGCGACCGTGAACGACACGTCGTCCAGCACCCGGCGGCTGCCGTAGCTCTTGGTGATGCCGGAGAGTTCCAGCAGTCCGGTGGTCATGTCGTGGTGCTCCGTCCGAAGGTGATCCGCATGACCTTCACGCTATTGAGCGCGGGCGGGGCGGGGCATCCCCCGCAGGGGGGACGGCGACGGATCAGCCGCGGGACGGACGGCCGGCGTGCAGCACCGTGCGCACGAGCAGGCCGGCGACCAGTGCCCAGAACGCCGCGCTCACCCCGAGCACGGCGATGCCGGAGGCCGCGACGAGGAACGTGACGACCGCGGGGAGGCGCTCGCCGGGGTCGTCGATCGCCTGCTGGACGGCCGCGCCGAAGGCGCCGAACAGCGCCAGCCCCGCGACCGCCGGGATCACCGCCGTCGGGGCGAGCACGACGAGCGTGGCGAAGGCGGCGGAGAACGCGCCCAGCACGAGATAGGACGCCCCCGTCGAGACCCCGGCGAGCCAGCGCCGGTCCGGATCGGGGTCCGCGTCAGGGGACGCGGCGAGGGCCGCGCTGATGGCGGCGAGGTTGATCGCGTGACCGCCCGCCGGAGCGCCGACGGCGGTGCCGAGACCTGTCACGAGCATCGCCGGACGCCACGGGACCTCGTAGCCGAAGCTGCGCATGATCGCGATACCAGGCACGTTCTGCGACGCCATGGTCACGATGAACAGCGGCAGCGCGATGCCGACCAGGGCCCCGACGGTGAAGGCCGGCATCGTCAGCTCGAACCGCGGCAGGAGGACGGCTGGGTCGACCGGGGTCCCTGCGGAGACCAGCGAGACGGCGACGACCGCAGCCGCGGCGACGAAGGCCAGCGGCACGGCCCACCGGGGAGCCAGCCGGGCGAAGACCAGCCAGGTCAGCACGACCGGGAGCACGCCCCACGGATTCGCGACGACCCCCGTGATCGGGGCGAGGCAGAGCGGCAGCAGCACCCCCGCCAGCATGGCCTGCGCGATCGACGGAGGGATCCGGGCGATCAAAGCTCCGAGCGCGGGCCAGAGCGCCGTGAGGAGGATGAGGGCCGCGGTCACGAGGAAGGCTCCGACGGCAGCGGGCCAGCCGCCCTCGACGCTGCCGGTCGCCACGAGCAGGGCGGCACCGGGAGTGGACCACGCGGCCGTGATCGGCATCCGGTAGCGCCAGGCCAGCACGATGCAGGCGAGCCCCATCGCGAGGCTCACGGCGAGGAGTCCGCTGGCTGCCTGCGCCGCCGACGCGCCGACGGCGTCGAGGCCCGTGAGCACCACCGCGAACGAGCTCGTGAACCCCACGAGCGCCGTGACGATCCCGGCGACGATCGGACGGGACACGGGGACGGCGGCGGGCATGGCTCCGAGAGTATCGCGGGGGAGCGGTCCGCCTCCGGTCAGGCCAGCCCCATCCGATGCGCGAGCACGACGGCCTGCACGCGGTCCCTGGCGCCGAGCTTCTGCAGGATGCGGGAGACGTGGGTCTTCACGGTGGCCTCCCCGATGAAGAGGGCGCGGGCGATCTCGGCGTTGCTGCGGGCGTCGGCGAGCAGGGTCAGCACCTCGGCCTCCCGCTCGGTCAGCGGTTCCGCGAGGACGGGGGCCGCGGGCGCCTTCGCCACCGCGCGGGCGGGAGCGGCGTCGGCCTCCGCAGTCGCTCCGGCGAAGCGGGTGAGGACCCGGCGCGTCACCTCGGGTGCCAGCATGCCGTCCCCGGCCGCGAGCGCGCGCACTGCGGAGATGAGGTCCTCGGCGCCCGCGTTCTTGAGGAGGAATCCGCTCGCGCCGGCTTCGAGCGCCTGATAGAGGTAGTCGTCGCGATCGAACGTCGTCACGATCGCGATCGCGGCGCTCACCGAGGGATCGGCCACGAGCCGGCGCGTCGCCTCGATCCCGTCCATGTCGGGCATCTGCACGTCCATCGTGATGACGTCAGGGCGCAGGTCGGCGGCCTGCGCGACGGCCTCCGCCCCGGTCGAGGCTTCGCCGACGACGGTGATGTCGGGCTGGGTGTCGAGGATCGTGCGGAAACCGGCGCGGAGGAGGGCGTGGTCGTCGACGAGGAGCACCCGGATCGGCGCGGTCACCGGGCGTCCTCCGGCAGGAACGCGCCGAGCGGCACCCGCGCTCGCACCCGCACCCCGCCGGGCGCGCGCGGAGCGATCTCGAACGTGCCGCCGGAGGCCGCGGCGCGCTCCCGCATCCCGAGCTGGCCGAGGCCGGGACGCAGCTGGGCGATGGCGCGACCGGTGTTCACGACCTCGACCTCCACGCCGTCCTCGTCGTAGCGCACGCGCACGTCCGCCGTCGCCCCCGGCCCGGCGTGCCGACGGGCGTTGGTCAGCGACTCCTGCGCGATCCGGTAGAGGTTCACGGCGACGAGCGAGGGCACCGGCACCGGATCGCCGATCACGGTGTACGCGGTGGGGAGACCCGCCTCGGCCGATGCCTCCGCCAGGGCGGCGATGTCGTCGAGGGAGACGGTCGATGCCGGCTCGGTCGCGTCGCCGCCGGGGGTCCGCAGAGTCTCCAGCAGCTGGCGCAGCTCCTGGATCGCGTCCCGCGCGGAGGACTCGATCCCGGAGAGGATGCGCGCCGACTGGGCCGGATCGTTCTCGAGCACGAGGCGCGCGGCGCCCGCCTGCACCCCCATGACCGACACGTGGTGGGCGACGACGTCGTGCAGCTCCCGGGCGATCCGCACCCGGTCGAGGGCCACCGCCTGTGCCGCCGTGACCTCGCGCTCGCGCTCCAGTTCGCGGGTGCGCTCCTCCAGCACGGTGCGCTGCTCGGCCGCCGCCCAGGAGCGCTCGCCGAAGTAGTAGGCGCCGCCGAAGTACAGGACGTTGAGGAGGATCTGGATGAGCATGAAGGCCACATAGGGCGACATGGCGCCGGCGACGACGTCCGCCTTGTCCGCCTCGCTGATCGCGTCGCGGTACATGGTGATGAGGAGCCACACGAACATGCCCACGATGATCGCGACACGGACGACGAGCGCCTTCCGGCGGTCGTTCATCCAGGCGCCGACCGTGTAGAGCGCGATGAACATCGCGATGTTGCCGACGTAGATCTCGGGTACCCGGATCGTCACGGCCGTGAAGTACGCCAGCGACACCACGACGGCGACGGTGCCGGGCCAGCGCCGGCGGAACCCGAGCGGCGCCGCCACGACGACGGCGTAGACGAGGGCCGTCCACAGCGGGGCCTGTTCGTCGCCGTAGACCTGGGCGATGGAGGAGAGCGCCGCGCTGAGGATCGCCCCGACGAAGAGGACGAGCGCGAGGAGGAGATCGCCGCGCTGATCGCGCAGGGTCGGCGTCCGGGTGAAGGCCATCCCTCCACCGTAGGGCGGGGGCCGTCGCGCGGCATCCCCCGCGCGGCGGACGCGCCCTCCTGTGATCTGCCTATTCCTTTCCGATGCGTCGATCGTCTACCTTCGGAGAAGGCATTGCCGCGGGATCGGCAGCGCTCGAGGTCGACCGTGACAGCATCGGGCTGCGCCGGCCTCCTCCGGAGGGTGGGGACATGGCGCGACGACGCGCGTTCTTTCGGTCGATCATGGGTGGGGCCGCGGCCCTCGCACTCGCACTGGGCGGCGCGACCGCAGCCGGTGCCGCGTCAGGAGGATCGCTGGCGGGGACGGTGACGGCGGAGGCGGACGGTTCGCCTCTCGCGGGCGTCACCGTCTCGGTGTCGACCGACGACGCGTCGGTCTTCGAATCCACGATGACCGATGCCACGGGTGCGTACCTCGTGCCGGACCTTCCGGCGGGGGAGTACGTCGTGGCCTTCGACGCCTCCGGGACGGACTTCATCCCCGAGTTCTGGGACGATGCGTCGTCGCGTGCGGCCGCGCAGCGTCTCATCGTCGCCGAAGGGGATTCCGTCGTGGGAGTGGACGCGGCCCTCGCACTCGGCGGGGCGATCGCCGGCATCGTGAGGCATCAGGCGGACGGCTCTCCACTCGAAGGCGTGACCGTACGGGCGGAGTCCGCCGACTATTCCGTGTCGGCGTTCGCGTCGACGGACGCGGACGGTGCCTACCGGCTCGCCGCTCTCCCCGCGGGTGACTACCGCGTCCGCTTCGAACCGGCGGACCCGACGCTCTCCGCCGAGTTCTGGGAGGATGCCTACGACGAGAGCAGGGCGAAAGCGGTCCATGTCACCGCGGGGCAGAGCACCGAGCGAGTGGATGCCTACCTCGCCGAGCTCGGTGTCATCCAGGGCACGATGACGTTGGCGGCCGACGACTCGCCCGTTCCCGGATGGGTGACCGCCAGCGACGCCACGACGGGGCTCACGCTGCAGGCGGACGTCGCGCCGGACGGGTCCTACTCCCTCACCGTCCCGCCAGGGCGGTACGTCGTTGCGTTCGTCCCCGACGGCGGACGGGGTATCCGCGAGTACTGGAAGAACGCGCGGCGAGAGGAAGATGCGACGACCATCGCCGTCGCCCAGGGGCAGATCGTCTCGGACATCGACGCGACCCTCGACTCGAGCGGGATGATCACCGGCGTGGTGCGCACGTCCGGCGCGCTGTCCGGCGACGCGATCGTGGAGGCGTACAGCGGGGACACCCTTGTCGGCATGGCCTACACGCAGCCCGACGGCTCGTACCGCCTGGCCGTCCCCGCCGGGACCTACATCGTGCGGGCCACGGCGAACGTGTACGACATGATTTTCGCCCCGCAGTTCTTCGACGGCGTCGCGACCCGGGCCGAGGCGACCCCTGTCGTGCTCGCCGCGGGCGGCGATCGCGCGGGAGTGGACTTCGACCTCGCGACGGGCGGCGCGATCGGCGGGAACGTCTCGACCGCGGACGGCGCTGCGGTCTCCGGGGCGACGGTCACGGCCCTGCTGTGGACGGCGTCCGGATGGCAGGAGGTTGCGGCCCTCGACACGGAAGGATCCTTCGTCTTGGGTGCGGGATCCACCCCCGAGACTCCGGGTGGCTCGCTGCCCGCGGGGGTCTACACGCTGCGGGTGGAGATGGCAGGCTACTGCACCGCGTACTTCGGCGGTGCGGAGTCGCTCCTCGGGGCGGGCACGTTCCGTCTGGAGTCCGGCGCGGTCCTGTCGGCACGGGATGTGATGTTGTCCTCGGAGTGCACGGCACCGCAATCGCCCCCCGCGCTGGCCCTGTCACAGGAGTCGATCCTCGCCGGGGAAGTACTGAAGATCTCGGGGTCCGGTTTCGCGCCCGGAGAGGCCGTCGTGATCGAACTCCGCTCGGAGCCGACCGAACTCGGAGAGCTCGTAGCGGGGATCGACGGCGCGTTCTCGGACGACTTCCGCATTCCCGCGGGGCTCCCGGCGGGAAGTCACACCGTGGTCGCGCTGAATGCGCAAGGGGATGTGGTGGCGAGCGCGGCCCTGAACGTCGTGGCAGGAGCCTCGGGTGGAGCGTCGACGCCACCGCAGGGTCAGGACGACCTCGCAGCCACCGGGGGAGAGCTCCCGTCGTTCGCCGTGACCATGGCCGCGGGGCTCCTCCTCGCAGGAGGCATGCTCCTCCGACGCCGTCGGCAGCAGGGCTGAAGGGTCCGTCGCAGGTCTGCCAGGATCAGGTGTGACCTCCTCGACGCGCCCGCGCCTGGCACCGCTCTACCTCGCCGGATTCACCACCGCGTTCGGCGCGCACGGCATCGCAGCCGCCCTGGGCGCCGAGACCGAGGACATCGGCTGGACGCTGCTGGCGTTCGGCTTCACGCTCGCGCTGTACGACCTTGCGGAGGTGCTGCTCAAGCCGCTCTTCGGGGCGCTCAGCGACCGGGTCGGGGTGCGTCCCGTGATCCTCGGCGGGCTGCTGGCCTTCGCCGCGTTCTCGGTGGTCGGAGCGCTGGCCCCCGGCATGATCGGCCTCGTGATCGCGCGCTTCGGCCAGGGGGCGGCGGCCTCGGCGTTCTCCCCGGCCTCGTCCGCCGCGGTGGCGCGGTTGACGGACGAGGCGTCGCGTGGCCGGTACTTCGGCCGCTACGGCTCCTGGAAGAGTCTCGGATACGCGCTCGGTCCCCTGCTCGGTGCGCTCCTCGTGGTGGCGGGCGGGATCCCGGCGCTGTTCTGGGCCCTGGCCGTGCTCGGGCTGGCCGCGGCCGGATGGGTGCTGGTCGCCGTCCCGGTCGTGCCCGTGCTGCCCCGGAAACGGGTGACCCTCGTCGACCTCGGCCGGGAGATCCTCGCCCCGGGATTCCTCGTCCCGACGCTGGTGCTGGCGGCGACGACCGGCGCGCTCGCCGTGGCCGTCGGCTTCCTCCCCCTGCTCGGCCGGGAGGCCGGACTCGGCACCGTGGGCAGCATGGCGATCGTCACGGTACTGGCGGTCGTGTCGAGCATCGTGCAGCCGCTGGTCGGGGCGGCGCACGACCGTGGCCGGCTCTCGGTCCGCCTCGGGGCGGTCGGCGGGCTGCTTCTCATCGGCGTCGGCATCGCTCTCTCGGCGCTGTGGGTGACGCCTGTCGTGTTGTGCCTCACGGGTGTGCTGGTCGGCGCGGGGGTGGGGCTGGCCACCCCGGTGGCGTTCTCGCACCTCGCGGCATCGACGCCCGCCGAACGCATGGGACGCACGATGGGTAGTGCGGAACTGGGCCGGGAGCTGGGCGATGCGGGTGGCCCGCTCGTCGCGGGGGCTGTGGCGACGGCGACGGTACCGGCGGTCGGGATCGGCGTCATCGCGGCGCTCACGGCGGGGGCGGGCGCCCTGGCTCTCCTCGGTCTCCGACCGCCGCGTGCCGACGCCCGTCCGAGTGGGGCCGCCTGACCGCGGCGGCCCGGTTCAGGGGCCGAGCAGGCGCTCGATCACGCGGGCCACACCGTCTTCGTCGTTGGTCGCCGTGGTCTCGTCGGCGGCTTCCTGCACGACGGGTTCCGCGTGCGCCATGGCCACGCCGTGACCGGCCCAGCGGAGCATCTCGACGTCGTTGAGGGCGTCTCCGAACGCCACGACGCCGGAGCGATCGATGCCGAGGTGCGTGCAGAGGCGCGCGAGTCCCGTGGCCTTCGTGACGCCCTGCGCCATGACCTCGACGAACGGGGCACCGGACAGCGTGGCCTCGAAGCCGGTGAGCCCGAGGGACCGCAGGGTCTCGAAGAGTGCGGCGGGCGCGAGCTCGGGGTGCCGGATCACGAGCTTGAGCGTCGGCGCCGCGAGCACCTCGTCCAGCGGCACGCCGCCCATCGACGCGGGGTCGCGTTTGTGGTCGGACAGCTGCGCGATCGCCGCATAGCCGTGCTGTGCGACGAACGTCTCGCCGCCCTCCCGTACGCTCGCGAAGAGCAGGCCGGGGACACTGGCGCGCAGCGCGTCGGCGAGAGTGCACAGCGTCGCGGGCGGCAGCTCCTCGGCGAACAGCATGCGGCCCTCGGTGAGATGCGTCGCGTACGCGCCGTTGCCGCACAGCGCCCACCCGTCGAATCCGGCGTCGGCGGCGATCACACGAAGGCCGATGGGCTGGCGGGCGGTGACGGGCACCACCGCGACGCCCGCGTCCCGCGCGGCGTCGAGCGCCGCACGGGTGCGCGGCGACACCGCGGATGAGCTGTCGAGCAGGGTGCCGTCGAGGTCGGTCGCGATCAGCCGCACGGGGTGGTCCCTGAGCTTGTCGAAGGGGCTGAGCCTGTCGACGGGACTGAGCTTGTCGAAGGGGCTGAGCCTGTCGACGGGACTGAGCGTGTCATGAGGATGGGTCCCTGAGCCTGTCGAAGGGCCTGAGCCTGTCGAAGGGTCAGGAGAAGATCATCGGCAGGTCGTCGTCGGCGTCGTCGCCGCCGAAGTCCACGTCGACCACCACGGGCACGTGATCGCTGGGCTGCTCGCCCTTGCGCTCGTTGCGGTGGATCGACGCGCCGGTGACGGCATCGGCGAACGTCTTCGAGCCGAGGATGAAGTCGATGCGGATGCCCTCGTTGCGCGGGAACTTCAACCGCTGGTAGTCCCAGTAGGTGTAGCCCTCGGGGAGCAGCGGGCGCACGACGTCGGTCACGCCCGCGTCGGTCAGCGCGAAGAACGCGTCGCGCTCGGCGGGGGAGACGTGGGTGGAGCGGCCGACCACGATGGCGGGATCGCCGTTGTCATGGTCGAACGGGATGATGTTGAAGTCGCCGACGAGGGCGAGCGGGAGGTCGGGGTTCGCCGACAGCTCGGCCGCCGTGGACTGCTTGAGCTGCTCGAGCCAGTGCAGCTTGTAGACATAGTGCGGGTCATCGAGCGAGCGGCCGTTGGGCACGTACAGGCTCCAGACGCGCACGCCGTCGACCATGACGCCCAGAGCGCGCGCCTCCTGCGGGGCGTCGGGGCCCTCGTGGCCCTTCGCGAACCCTGGCATGCCGTCGAAGGCGGTGCGGACATCGGTGATAGGCAGCCGGCTCGCGATCGCGACGCCGTTCCACTGATTGAGGCCGTGCACCTCGACGTGGTAGCCGGCCTCCTCGAACGGCGCATACGGGAACTGCTCCGGCTTGCACTTCACCTCCTGCATCGCGAGCACGTCGATGTCTTCACGGACGGCGAACTCGACGGTGCGGGTGACGCGGGTGCGGATGGAGTTGACGTTCCAGGTGGCCAAGCGCATGCGTCCAGCCTAGGGTGTGCCTCCTACACTGGATGCCGTGACCGCACTCGACGCAGACCGCCAGACCCTCCTCGCCCTCATCACGGACGAGGCGGTGTTCCACGGCGATTTCACCCTGTCCAGCGGCAAGAAGGCGACGTACTACGTCGACATGCGCAAGCTCACCCTCGACCACCGCGCCGCTCCGGCGATCGGCCGCATCATGCTCGACTTGATCGCCGATCTCGACGTCGTCGCCGTCGGCGGTCTGACGCTCGGCGCCGACCCGATCGCGAACGCCGTCCTGCATGCCTCGGTCGGCACCGACCGTCCGCTCGACGCGTTCGTCGTGCGCAAGGAGCCGAAGGACCACGGCCGCGGTCGCCAGATCGAGGGCGCCGACGTGAAGGGCAAGCGCGTGGTCGTGCTGGAGGACACCTCGACCACCGGGCAGTCCGCGCTCAAGGCGGTCGAAGCGCTGCGCAAGGAAGGTGCGGAGGTCGTCGCGGTCGCGGTGATCGTCGACCGCAAGACCGGCGCGCAGGCCGCCATCGAGGCCGAAGGCCTGGAGTGGCGCGCGGCCTTCGACCTCGACGACCTCGGACTCGACCCGCAGTGACCCGCTACGCGCTGGCCGTCGACGTGGGCGGCACGAAGATGGAGGCCGCCCTCGTCGCCGACGACGGCGCGCTCGTCCCCGGCAGCCGCAGCCGGCAGCCCACCGGCCGTGAGGCGACGTCCGCGTCGTTGACGGCGGCGGTCGATGCGATCGTGCGGCATGCGCTCGCCGCCCTCCCCGCCGACGCGGAGCTCGTCGGCGCCGGGATCGGCAGCGCGGGTCCCGTGGATCGGACCCGCGGTGAGATCCTGCCGGTGAACATGCCCCTCGCCCGCGGGTTCGGCCTCGTCGATGCGGTCGCCCGTGCGGCCTCGACCGCACTCGGACGGGACGTCCCGGCGGTCCTGGGTCACGACGGCGGCGCGCTCGCGCTCGCGGAGTCGTGGCTGGGGGCGACGCAGC
>Ga0233424_10002649_pt1 | contig 12391 bp, 12 predicted proteins | sample Watercolumn_Towu_FD_181011 | JGI IMG/M metagenome (GOLD analysis project Ga0233424, IMG submission 181011) | Freshwater microbial communities from Lake Towuti, South Sulawesi, Indonesia - Watercolumn_Towuti2014_125_MG | ecosystem: Environmental > Aquatic > Freshwater > Lake | place: Indonesia... | reverse complement strand
TTACCGAATACTACACCTGCACGGCGCACGCTCCCGTGCGCTCCATTGCGGCCGCTTCAAAATCGGGGCATGGCACCAACATTATTCAGGGGCTTGCCATTTCAATGAAGGCAACGGCGCTCCCGCTCCTTACGATTGTCGCGGGCATCATTGCGGCATACTATTTCGCGGGGCTCTACGGTATCGCGATTGCCGCGATGTCGATGCTCTCGATGGCCGGCATTATTGTTGCAATCGACGCGTATGGACCGATTACGGATAATGCGGGGGGCATCGCCGAAATGGCAAATCTTCCGCCTGCCGTCCGGGAACACACCGACGCGCTCGACGCAGTCGGCAACACGACCAAAGCCGTAACAAAGGGCTACGCCATCGGTTCGGCAGGACTTGCGGCGCTTGTCCTCTTCTCTTCATATACGCAGGAGTTCGAACATATCGGAAAAACGCTTGAGTTCCGCCTCGAGGACCCCATGGTGCTCGTCGGGCTCTTCATCGGGGGTCTTCTCCCCTACTATTTCGGCGCGCTCGGCATGGAAAGTGTCGGCAAGGCGGCGGCAGGAGTCGTCGAGGAAGTGCGCCGGCAATTCCGCGAAATCAAAGGCATCATGCAGGGAACCGCGAAACCCGAGTACGGGCGCGCAGTTGATATTGTCACCAAGGCGGCGCTTCAGGAAATGATTGTCCCCGCGCTTATCCCCGTCCTTGCCCCGCTCGTGGTCGGCTTTCTCTTCGGCCCGGTTGCCCTGGGAGGTTTGCTTGTCGGTTCGATTATCACCGGCCTTTTCGTCGCCATTTCGATGACATCCGGCGGGGGCGCATGGGACAATGCGAAAAAATACATTGAAAAAGGAAACTTTGGCGGCAAGGGTTCTGACGCCCACAAAGCGGCAGTCACCGGCGACACCGTTGGCGACCCGTACAAAGATACTGCGGGACCTGCTATCAACCCGATGATTAAAATTCTCAATATTGTCGCTTTGCTACTCATCCCGTTTCTCATATAGTCCCTGTACAGGTCGGCTGAACATGGTTGGGGAAATGAAAGTTTCCCCAACCATTTCGCTTCTCGCTTCCCCATTCGTTCTTCCGTGCAGACATTTCGTGAGCGTGAAAGAAACCAGCCGTAACGATTGCTCGGTGTCAAAACGTGGCATTTCTCCACGGCCGTGGAGAAATGCCACCTCGGGAACCGAGTGCTCTTTCGGGAACTATTCACGGGACAAAAAAATACTGAATTGTTGCGGTACTTCTAATCTGTGAATTACGAAACTGTATTCCCTGCCCGTCATTGCGAGGGCGAAGCCCGAAGCAATCCAGGTTTTTGGCGGTATTTCTGGATTGCTTCCCGCGAGGCAAGGCCTCGCGGTCGCAATGACAGACAAGAGTTTCGTAATTCAAAGTTCTAATGCCGTTCTGAATACTGGATTGCTCCTTGCGTGCGCTCCCGTGTATAATGAAACGACACGCGCACTATGGATGAACCTGCAAAAGTCGCTCCCCCGATTCCCGGCCAACCGCTCTCGGCTCTGCGGCTGGCTGCGGAAGAGTTCGGCCAAAAGGATGCATCTCCTGCGGCTGGAGAGCTTTTGACCGCGTCGGCACCGCTTCCCGAAATCCCAAAGCCTCGCCCTGCCGTGCAACTTCCTCACGTCGAGAAGCCCGTCCTCGCGCCGGTTCCTCCAAAACCTACGTTTGTTCCCCCATTACCTCAAACAAAACCTGTGCCTCCTCCGTCGCCGCCATCTCCTCCCCCTTCATCAAAACCAGTACCGCCAAATCCTCCCGCACCGCCGCCCCCCAAACCGGCTCCTGCGCCCGTATTTCTATCGGTAAAGCCCGCACCTATGAAGCCGGCGGCGCCGATTCCTTCGAAACTGACAGCCACGCCCGCGCTCTCGCCTCGTCCCGCGGCAGCGCTTGCCCCTTTCCCTCAACCGACACTGAAACCATTCCCCTCGGTTCCACCTCCCCAAAAAACCGCACCGACGGCAACGACAGGTCACACATTTACCCCGACACGGCCAACCACGGAAAATGCGGCGAACAAAACATCGAGAGCGCGCAAGATAGTGAAAACCGTTGCTCTTGTCGTCGGTATCGTGATTGTGCTCGCGCTTCTCGCTCTTGGAGGTCTCTACTACTGGGGTTCGAAATTGGTGGAGCAGGAACAAAACGCTTCGCAATCCCCCGCTTCTTCTCTTGAGTGACGTATGTGTATGTCTCACTCTTTGCCCGTTTTAAAGCGGGTGTCCGGTTGACGTGGCTTAGGAATTGCAAAATGCACTGAAATCAGTAAAGTAAGTCGTCTATGTCGTACCGTATTCTTGAAAGGAAGATGCTCCCTCATTCGCAGATCGAGTTCGTGATTGAGCTCGATGTTGCATCCATCACTTCCGAAGAGGTTCATGTGCTTGAAGACGCGGCGCGCAATCTCGAGCTTCCCGGCTTTCGCAAAGGCAAGGTGCCGAAAGAGATGATCCGCACGCGCATGGGCGCACTCGCTCTCTTTGAAGATGCCGCGACAGCGGCGCTGTCTCATGCGCTTGGGGAAATCTTTCGCGGCGAGTCGCTCGACGTGATTGGCCGCCCCGCCGTCGGCGTGCAGAAACTTGCCCCGGGAAATCCGGCGGTGTTTACAGTGACCTGCTCTCTATTTCCTCGTCTGACGCTTCCGGACTACAAGACAATCGCGGCAAAAGAGAATAAAAAACCCGACAAGGAACCGACGGTGGAAGAAAAGGATATTGACGCGGTCATTGCCGAAATCGTGAAGGAACGTAACGCGCACACCGGAAAGAAGGAGTTTCAGCTTACCAACGAGACGGTCCGCGAGCTTGGAGAGTTTACATCGGCCGCCGACCTGCGCTCCAAAGTCAGTGAAGGGCTCATGACACACCGCAAAGACAGAGAGCGGGAAAAGCGCCGCGCGACACTTCTCGATGCGATCGCTGCCGGAACCAAGGGCGATATTCCTGATGTGCTCATTGAAAACGAGCTGGCGCGCCTCGAAGCTGACTTTTCAATGCAGATTGAGCGTCTCGGTTCGACATTTGATGCATATCTCGGGGAGATCAAAAAAAGCCGCGAGGACGTCAGGAAGGAATGGCGGCCCGATGCGGGAAAAAGGGCGCGGCTTCACCTTGCGCTTGCCGAGATCGCCCGTGCCGAAAAGATTGTGGCGCCTCCTGAAGAGGTGGGCGCGGAAGTAAAGCGCATTCTTGCGCACTACAAGAACGCGAGAGAGGAAACTGCGCGTTTGTTCGTGGAGAACACGATATTGAACCAAAAAACCATAGAGTTTCTGGAAAAACTGTAACACGAACCCACGAATTACCACACGAATACCACGAATCCGAAGAAAATCGAATCGGTGTTTGTGGTATTCGTGCCTGGTTGGTGGTATTCGTGTTATATACTACGACTGAAGGAGTAACAGGGCGGTCACCGCCACGGCTGCTGTTTCCGCCCGCAACGTCGGAGCCCCGAGAGAATACAGAGAGATATGTTCGCCCCGAAACAACTCGATCTCCCGCGCACTCCACCCTCCCTCGGGCCCGACAAAGGCGCCGAGTTTTTCGTGTGTGCTCCAGCCGTCCTTCCGAAAGGCCTCTCCCTGCGGGTCGAATGCAAGAGAGGTGAAGTACTGGTACTCTTTGAACACATTTTGAAGCTCCATCGGCTCGTAGAGTGCGGGAAGAGAGCCGCGGCCCGACTGTTCGGCGGCTTCGCGCACAATACCTTTGGCGCGCGACAGGTTAAACGAGCGCGCCTCGCAGCGATCGGCAATCACTGGGCGTATCTGTGACACTCCGAGTTCCGTTGCTTTCTCCAAAAGCCACTCGAAACGTTCTCTGCGTATCAGAGAAGCGAACAGGAAAAACTGCTGCGCAGGCGGCGGAGCGCTCTGTGACGTTTCGCGGACAAGGCACAAGGCCTTGTCACGGCCAATCGATGCGAGTTCACACCGATAATCTACCCCAAAACCGTCGAACAGGATGACCGCATCGCCAGTAGTGAGGCGAAGCACATTTCTCCACTGATGCAGGAGCTTGGTATCACGAATCTCGACGCGACCGCTTGGGTCAACTCGATTTTCGACAAAAAAACGATGCAATTTCATACGAGTGCACGGTATTCATAACCCGATACTCCTTAACGATGACGGAAGAAGGATTTCTTGTCATCCAGACACTGTTGATAAGTACCCCCTGTCAAGAATGCGGGAGAGCGTTACAATAGATACATACGATTATTATTTATTAACCTTTTGCTGGAGTAATTGGAGGTGGCGCTGCAGGGCGGTAACCCTGTGGGCCGCTCTGACTTCTCTGCGTCCGCCGCGGCGGACAGGGTGTCTCCAATTCGTGTGCGCTATTCGTTAAGCGTATCTACTATGAACAAGTCTTACATAACCGTCGGCGTGCTCGCCGCAGTGATACTCGTGGTGGGTGTCGTTTCGACCCGTGGAGCGGGCGTTACCGGAGGGGAGGGGGCGACGGCCGCAACCCTTCTCGCGGACAAGTCGGTCCTCGTGACCTATGGCGACAACGGCTTCACACCCGCCGTCATCCAGATCAAGCGCGGTACGACCGTTCGTTTTCTGAACACCAGCGGGAAAGCGCTTCGCATTGCGCCCGTCAATGATCCGTCGGGAAGCGGCGGCGCCCAGTCCTACGAGTTCAGCTCGTCGAAATCGGTACGACAAGGCGATTCGTTCAATGTCTCCGTGGCAGTTCCTGGTGTTTGGGCATATAAGAACCTTAATGCGCCGGGAGCGGTCGGTGTTGCGATTGTTGAGTAAGTGTTCTATCGAACCCGCCGAACCCTTAAAAAGGGCTCGGCGGGTTTTCGTGTGGTACAAAAAAGGCGGGTGAACCCGCCTGGGAGAGTGGAGAAACCGACCTCGTGCTCCTTATTTATCTTCGTCGTAGTGATCAATCTTGTGTTCGACAAGACGCTTGAGGGCAAGGATCGAACCGCCGATCAGAAACACCATGGCGAGCACAGAAAGAATGAGTGCCCGCGCAGGCGGAATGAGCCATATGAGAACTAAGAGAACGATTGTGATGCCGGGTAGGATGTGTGTCCAACGAAATTTGGGAGGAAAATCCTCTTTTTTAAGTTGCATACATGTCCTTTATTTTGGAGTTGGAGCGTGGGATTCCTGCGGAAAATACTATAACAGTTACTCCATTTGTCAACTCCTTTCGCCTCTGCTATACTCTCCCTGTTCTGCTTTATAACTTTACGAACTTTATAACTTTCAACTATGAGTATCCTCATCCCTACTGTCATCGAGAAGACCACGTACGGCGAACGCGCGTATGACATTTATTCGCGTCTTCTTAAAGAAAACATCATCTTCCTCGGGGGGCCGATTGATGACCATGTGGCGAATATCGTGATCGCGCAACTGCTTTTTCTGCAGGCGGAAGACCCGAAAAAAGAGATAAACATTTACGTGAACTCCCCGGGCGGCTCTGTTACGTCGACCCTTGCCATCATTGATACGATGAACCACGTGAAAAACGACGTGGCGACCACCTGCGTCGGCATTGCCGCATCGGGAGCCGCGATGGTGCTCTCTGCGGGAAAGAAAGGTAAACGCTACATTCTTCCCAACGCCGAAGTCATGATTCACCAACCCCTCGGAGGGGTAGAGGGTCAGGCCACCGATATTGCGATTACCGCACAGCACATCTTAAAGACCAAAGAAAAGCTCAACCGGATGCTTGCCGAGAACACCGGCAAGTCTCTTTCCCAGATAGAAAAGGATGTCGAGCGGGACTTCTTTATGAGCGCGGAAGAGGCCAAGAAGTACGGAATTGTGGATAAGGTGATACAGACCGTGTGAAAGTCCTCTGTACAGCCCCGCTTTCGGTGGGGCTGTACTTTTTCCTTTTCTGGTTGTAGACTCAATGCATTAGCATTTTGAATTCAGATTTCGTTTTTTAACGCCCCGTTTCCCTTTATGATTGCTCGTTTTTTTGCCATGTGGTCTCAAAAACTATTCTCTAGAAGGGTGGAACACGCATAAAAAGGCGGAATCGCTTTACCATGTCAATAAAACTCGTTGTGCTCCTCGCGAGCGCGGCGGGCATTGTCGGAGTCGCATGTGGCTACTATCTGCGCCTCATCATCTCGCTTGGGAAAAAGGGCTCGATGGAGCTCAAGATCAAGGAGATGGAACTCGCCGCGAAAGGAGAAGCCAAAAAGATTACCTTGCATGCTGAAGAAGAAGCGACGAAAGTGATCTCCGATGCCCGAAAAGACTTAAAAGAAAAAGAGGAAAAGATAAAGAAAACCGAGGAACGTCTCATCAAGAAAGAGGATCTTCTCGACAGACGCCAGCAAGATATCGACAAAGAGGTCGAGAACATCAAGACAAAGATCGCGGAGGTCAAGCGCGTACGCGAAAAGGTGGCGGAAATGGAGGAAGAAAAGCGCGCCGAGCTCGAGAAAGTCGCGCATCTCTCCGAAGAAGACGCGAAGCACCAGCTGTTCTCCAATCTTGAAAAGAAGTGCGAGGAGGATATCCTGGTTCGCCTTCAAAAGCTTGAACGGAGCGGCGAAGAGCGCCTTGAGAAGCGCGCGCAGGAAATACTCACCACAGCCATCCAGCGGCTTGGCAACTCTGTGTCAGCCGATATTTTGACGACAGCCGTTACTATCCCAAGCGATGAGATAAAGGGGAAAATTATCGGAAAGGAAGGCCGCAATATCAAGGCATTTGAGCGCGCCACGGGCGTTGAGGTGATTGTCGACGACACGCCAGGAACAATCACGATCTCTTCTTTCGACCCGATCCGCCGTCAGATCGCTCGTATCGCTCTCGAGAATCTCATACTCGACGGACGAATCCAACCGGCGAAGATTGAAGGGGTAGTGGAGAAAGCGACGCAGGACATCAACAAGATCATCAAGGAAAAGGGTCAGCAGGCCGCATATGAATGCGGGGTGATTAATCTTCCGCCGCAGGTCATCGCGATCTTGGGACGGCTCCATTTCCGCACAAGTTATGGGCAGAATGTCCTTCAGCACTCGATTGAAATGACGCATATCGCCGGTATGATTGCGGAAGAGCTCAAAGCGAATGTCGCTGTCGCAAAAGCCGGTGCGCTCCTTCACGATCTCGGCAAAGCGGTTGACCATGAGGTGCAGGGTACGCATGTCGAAATCGGACGCAGAATCCTCCAGAAGTTTGGAGTGGATACGCAGATTATCAAAGCCATGGAGGCGCACCACGGCGAGTATCCGTATGAAACGATTGAATCGTACATCGTCCAGACCGCAGATGCCATTTCGGGCGCACGGCCTGGCGCGCGCCGCGACTCCGTAGAGAATTACCTAAAACGCCTGGCGGAACTTGAGGCAATCGCGACCTCGTTTGGCGGCGTGGAAAAGGCCTATGCACTTCAAGCTGGGCGCGAAATACGCATCTTTTTGAGACCTGAAGAAGTGAGCGACCTGCAGGCCAAGGAAATGGCGCGAGGTGTCGCCGATCGCGTTGAGAAAGAGCTGAAATACCCGGGAGAGATTAAAGTAACGATCATTCGTGAGACAAGATGCATAGAATACGCGAGGTAGTGAGTAGCTGGTAGTACGTAGCAGAAAGTGGCAGAAAAACGCGCCCACAAGCGCGTTTTCTGTTCGTCTGCAAAACAAACTTACTGTCTCGTCAATCTTTCTTACCCTATTGCCTCAAAAACGGCCTCTTATATAATGAAAGTGCATTTTAGCAATAAATTATTAGGTCGAAAGCAATTAGTAGTTTTTGTGTATCAGTGGTGCGTCTGACGTGCGGATATCTTGCTCTTATTTGTAGGTATTCGTTGCATTAGTTCATTCGCAGATTGGTACTTACTTTATGAATAAGCAAGGTATTGTTGAGGCGATCCATGGAGTGCTTGGTGGCACCAAGGTGCAGGCAGAGCAGGCGGTGGACAAAATTATCGAGTCTATCGTTTCCACCCTTAAAAGCGGAAATGAGGTCTCAATCGCGGGTCTCGGTATCTTCTCGGTCAAACAGCGCGCAGCCCGTCAGGCGAGAAACCCGCGCACCGGAGAGATGGTGCAGGTGGCGGCCATGAAAGTGCCGAAGTTCCGCGCTGCCAAAGCGCTCAAAGACGCGGTGAAATAAGTTCAAAGTTGAAGGTGTGCAGTGAAAAGTTTACAAAACCTGCTTTGAAGCAGGTTTTGTGTGAACCAATACGTCTATGCTCGTAAAGACTAAGGGCGGCACCGCAGAGCGTTAGACCCGTGCTCGCCACACCGAATACCCCAGCCGTAGTTTGTGGAAAACTACGGCTGGGTGTTTTCATTCGTAGGTATTCATCCTAGACCGGTCTGACAACCGTCGGACATAGGTAGATTCGTATCATAGACTGATTAGTTTTTATGAGGCACTCAAACGAAGCAGAGGGATACTTCCCCAGACGATGAGCGCCGAACCAACCAGGACAAAGAGAGGGTTCAGAGCAGTTGTGCCAAGTACCAGGTCAAGGCCGAAGAATGGAGAAGAAAAGAGGATACTTCCCAAAAATGTCCACATGCTTGGGGAAACCCGTTCGCGTCCCCGCTTACGCGGACGAAATGCCGCAATGTAAAAGACGAGAGAGAGCACGATGAACGGAAATGAGGCGAATGCCATGAGAATCGGATGTGTGAGCGCCGACTCACCCCATGCACCCGAAAAAAGGATGTCAGGGAAAAGCCAAAACACGGCCACAAGGCCATCGAGAAAGATGCCGATAACAAGTTTTGTTTTATCCACGGCGACAGTATACACGCAAACAAGACGGTTTGCACACCTTTGGATGCACTTCATAGAGGCCGTGTTGTTCGTTGCGGGCGGCGGGAGTCGAATCTTACAGATTCAGTACAGCTTTCCCATTTCCTCGGACAATGTCCTCGGAAATAAGGGAGGAGCTTTTCGCCTCCCGTCGAAAACAGCCCCGCTGTTTTTTCCCGTCCTCGCTTACTTCGTTCGTTGCGGGCGGCGGGAGTCGAACCCGCGTTTACTGCTTGGAAGGCAGTCATAATAGCCGTTATACGACGCCCGCAATGGTGCCAAGCGTAGCAGAAAATATGAGTGAACTCAATCGCGCACTTTTGCGTTTCATACTACAATACGAAACTATGCGCCTTCGTTATATTCTTGCTGGATGTATGCTTCTCTGTCCACTCTTCGCTCATGCGGGCGATGGGTTTTCAAACATTCCCGATACGTTTCGGTTCGCGCGCACGCTCGTGCAAGGTATACGGAGCGAGGATGTCCGATATCTACAGATACTGTTAAACAGCGATCCGGACACAGAAATTGCGAAGTCTGGTGAAGCGGGGGGTGCGGGAAAAGAAACGGCGTATTTTGGTCCAGCGACAAAACGCGCGGTAAAAAAATTCCAGGAAAAATACAGAGATGATGTGCTTGCGCCTGCGGGACTCGCGCAAAGTAACGGCAGAGTCGCCGCACTCACGCGACATAAACTCAACGCTATCATCACCGAAGCAAAGACACCGAGAGTCCCCGAGGCAAGCAAAGCCACATCAACGGCTACAACGACGTTGGGTGACAAAAACATAACCATGCGTTCGTTCGACGAGATAAACACGAAAACGCGCAAAGCGCTCGTGAATATCCTCTGTACGACCAAGCGCGGCGGTTTGTTCAAACCCCTTTCGGGTTCGGGGACTATCATAGACTCTCGGGGCGTTATCCTCACCAACGCGCATGTTGCGCAATTTTATCTGCTCAAAGACTACCTGGTGCCAGACTTCGTCGACTGCACCATTCGCAAGGGCGAACCGGCCCGCAATGCCTACCGAGCCAGATTGCTCTATATTTCTCCGGATTGGGTGAAGAAGCACTACAAAGAAATCACGGAGGATGCGCCGGCGGGCACCGGCGAGAATGACTTTGCGCTTCTTCTTATTGATGGAAGTACCGATCCAAGCATTCCGCTTCCCGCTTCCTTCCCCGCACTTACCATAGATGAACACGTTGATGCGCTTCGCGGGGTGCGTGAAGCGCTCGTCGCCGGCTATCCGGCGGGGTTCCTCTCCGGCATCAGCATCCAAAAGGATCTCTACCCCGCCTCAAGCATCGTAGGGGTCGGGAAAATCTTCGGATTTAGCGAAACCGTTCCGGACCTTTTCTCGACCGGCGGCTCCCCGCTTGCGCAACAGGGTTCCTCGGGAGGCGCGGTCGTGAACGATTCTGGCACGCTTATCGGCCTCGTCGTCACTTCAACGACTGCCGCGACGACGGGGGGGCGCGACCTGCGCGCTATCACTCTGGGACACGTCGCCCGCAGTTTCAAAAAGGAGACTGGGGATGACATGCGGAAACTTCTCGCGAGCGATATCGCTGCAAGCGCGGACAACTTTAACAAAGATGTTGCTCCCGCGCTCACCGCGCTTTTGGAAGGCGCACTCAATAAATAAGACCTTATCGGGGCTTGGTCGAGAGTGACACAAGCGCATCGCGACTGTCCTCTTTGGCCACACTCTGCCGTCGAACGAAGCCGCAACGCACACACCGGTGCATGATTTTTTCCCCGTTTCCGGAAACGTCGAGACCAACGGGTTCCATAGAGCCACCGCAAAGGGAAGAACGGTCTCCAGGGGAGAGGTCGACATGCTTGCTCCACAGGCACGTATGACAGTGGTTCGTGTAGCCGCTCCCCTTTACACGTGTACCGCACTGCTCGCAGGCAAAATCTTCTTTTGTGCGCTTAAAACTCATGCGAGTGTGAAACAACTGCCCTGCTTTCTTAAAAAACCTTCGGCCACAAGCTCCGCAAAGATGTCAGGAACAGAATGTTTTTTCGAGGTGATTTCGTCCACAGATACCATCTCTTTCTCTGCCGCATTTTTCAAAATCATTCCGCGCACTTCCCTCCTTGAGCCCTTAAACGCAGACTGTTTCGTATAGTGCTTGCTGCGAATGTTTGGATTGCCTGTGGTGGACTTGAGCATCGCGCCATAATCCATAAGCGCGTTGTACCAGTCCCTGACCGAACAAGGTTTTGAGGTTCGACCTCCAAGCGGAAAAGAGGTCGAACCTCGAGACCCTTGAACCTTGTTCGGGAGCGTCTGCTCAACCACCTCCAAGATCTCCCCATCCCTCACTTCCCTCTTCCCTTTGAAAAAGAAGTGGAGATACACCGTGCGGATGTTTGTTTCGATAAACGCCGAGGGAATATCAAACGCAAATGCCGCTATCGCACCCGCTGTGTACGGCCCGACTCCCGGAAGCGCGTCTATTTCAGCGACTGTCTTGGGAAACACTCCACCACATTCTTTCACAATTTTTTCCGTAGCGCGTTTTAGGTTAAGCGCGCGGCGATTGTAGCCAAGTCCCTGCCACTTTTTGAGCATATTACCCACCGACGCTTTTGCAAGCGCTTCGACTGTCGGGAATGTTTTCATCCACTCAAGATATTTCGGAATAACACGGTCAACCTGTGTTTGTTGGAGCATAATCTCCGAAACCAAAATCGCGTACGGGTCGCGCGTCTCCCGCCATGGGAATGTTCTTCCCTCCTTGCGGTAAAAGCAAAGAACGGTTTTGCGAAAAGCAGGAACTATGCCTTTCTTGTGTATCATATGTGCATGCAGTCAAAAATACTCCAGCCGAAAACCGAAGAGCATATGACTATTGGGCCGACTCCGAGGGAGGGGGTGGTGTATAAAGCGGAGGTTGGGGCTTTGCCGGAGTTGAAGATGGGCTTGCGAGCTGTGGTGATGACCCGAGAGGAGAAGCGTCATGATTGCGCACATGCCGCCAGATGTAGAAGAAAACGAACGCGGCAATGGCGATAACAAGAAGCGCGAGAGTGACGTTGAGAAGAATTTTGTTTCGTTCGGTGAACGGGACCACGGGCGGCTCCGGCGGGACATAGGCGGTATTGTCACGCTCCGCACCGAGCGTTGCCTCGCGGAGCGCCGTCGTATCGAGATAGTTAAAGAAGCGCGAAAGGTCATAGCGCGGCGCGTACGCGTCTCTGTTTCCGTAAAAGAGCGCGTATGGTGCGCCAGGTTGCGCCTCAAAGACAACGGTGCGGAGCACGCCGGTCACGCGGACGGACGGTTCGACAAGTAGCGGCGCGTCATCGTAGTTGGAAATGAGTACGCGGTAATAGCGGGAGGATGACTCGCCGTACGCAATAGAAAGGTTTGAGCCCGCGAACTTCGGCGTCTCAATGCGAGAGAGGTATCCGTTGCCGATATATGACCATGTCTTCCCGTCATTCCCTCCGTACATCGTCGCAGAACGGCTGAAGTTTCCGGTACTTTTGACGGAAAGCAGTATGCCGCGCGTCGGAATACCCGCCGCGCCAAGGTCCGCGATAACCTCAGTCGCCTGCTCTTTGGGAAGAGAATTCACTTC
>Ga0233424_10002648_pt1 | contig 12394 bp, 12 predicted proteins | sample Watercolumn_Towu_FD_181011 | JGI IMG/M metagenome (GOLD analysis project Ga0233424, IMG submission 181011) | Freshwater microbial communities from Lake Towuti, South Sulawesi, Indonesia - Watercolumn_Towuti2014_125_MG | ecosystem: Environmental > Aquatic > Freshwater > Lake | place: Indonesia... | reverse complement strand
CCCCTCTACCGTGCACCACTTCCTTAAGTCCTGAATGTTCTCCTCCGTTGGCATGCCTTTCCCATGCTGCATCCCCGTGATGGAGCGCAGGAGTTCCATGTCGCACGTCTTCCCCTCTACCGTGCACCACGTTCTCAGATCCTTGATGTTCTCCTCCGTGGGCATTCCCCGTCCAGCTTGCATCCCGGTGATGGAGCGCAGGAGTTCCATGTCACACTCCTTCCCCTCTACCGTGCACCACGTTCTCAGATCCTTGATGTTCTGCTCTGTCGGCATCCCTCTCCCGTTCTGCATCCCCGTGATGGAGCGTCTGCAGTCGAGGGTGGAGAAGTATGTGAGAAAGCCCAATGATCGGCTGGCCAAATCCCGTATGTGTCTTTGGGTGGCAATGATGGAAGTGATAGCAGAGGAAGATTCTGCATGGTGCAGAATGAGAAACAGACGTGTGTAGACGTCACTTCTAAAGCGTGCAGGATCATCCATGCGATTTGCACACGCATGAATCTTCGATCGCAGTTTCCGAAAGGGGCCATCCTTGATCGTGATCCTTGATGCATAGAACGGGTCGGCCAATTTCCGATCGAATTTTTCCTCGATGGTCATCATTTGCAAAAATAGTTATTTAGTGTTTTAGTATACTATTTCGCATCTTACGGTCAAGGTCAAGGAGAGGGGTGCAGCAAGCTACGCCCCTACTTCTTTTTTGCCTTCTTCGGTGCCTTTTCCTTCTTTTCTTTGCGCTTCACGGCGAGCTTCTTCTCCAGCTTCTCTTCTGCGGTCAATTTCTTCTTTGCGATCTTTGCCGGAGCATTTTTCGCTGCGGCGAGTTTTTTCTGGAATCTCTCGACGCGTCCGGAACTCACTACCCCGCGATATTTGCCGGTGTAGATCGGGTGACAGTTGCTGCAGATCTCTGTTTGCTGCTCCTTCACTGTCCCCGGAATCAAAAAGACCGCTCCGCACGCGGTGCAGGTGACTTTCGCTGACGCATAGAACTCGGGGTGGACGGATTTTTTCATGGGCGGGGGAAAGGGCGAGGGCGAGGATAGGAGAAGATCAGGCAGCCGTCATTTCTTTTTCTTGGCTTTTTCCTTTGTGGGCTTCGAGGCTTTGGCGGGCTTTGCAGCTTTCTTTGCAGCAGCTTTGGGTGCAGGAGCTTTCTTCGCCTCAATTTTCTTTGGAGTTTCCTCTTCTGCATCCTGATTGAGCGCTTCTCCTTCCAGGGCTAATTCCTTCTGGAGAACTGCTTCCTCTTTCGCAGCAAGTGCCATCGCCTTCTTCACATCTTCTTTGGAAAGCTCACCTGCCTCCTCGAGCACCATGCTGATTGAAGCAACTTTGTCTCCACTATCCAGACGCATGATGATGACTCCCTGCGTCGCCCGACTGCGCTCGGGGATATCACCGATCCCCAAGCGGATTGTCTGTCCGTGCTTACTCATGCAGATCAAGTCTCCTTTCTCTCCACCCGTGAGCACGAACCCGCCGACGATATTCCCCGTCTTTGGCGTAATGTTTGCCGCCTTCACGCCCGTGCCCCCCCGTCCCTGGAGACGGTACTCCGTCACTTTTGTCATTTTCGAAAGTCCGTTCTCCATCACAACGAGCAGCGTGCTCAAATCCGGAACAGCAACCGGAGCAACGGTCACGACCTCATCACCCGGCTGTAAGCGAATACCCCGGACACCGGCAGCTGCACGGCCCATCGAGCGGACGTTGCTCTCCGGGAAGCGGATCGCTTTCCCTTTCTTCGAGAGAATGAAGATCTGATCGGTTCCGGATGTGGCGACCACCCACTTAAGCTCATCGCCACCTGGAAGCTTCTGTGCAATGAGTCCTGAGCGACGGATATTTTCAAATTCAGCAAGTTCTGTGCGCTTCACGGTTCCTTCCTTCGTTGCCATGAAGAGGAATTTCTTCCCTTCAAGCTTGGAAAGGAGAATAGCCGAGATCTTCTCATTGGGTTGGAGCTGGAGGAGATTGACGATCGCCTGTCCCTTTGCGGTCCGACTCCCTTGAGGTAACTCATAGACCGGGATCGTGAAGACGCGGCCGGTATTGGTAAAGCAGAGAAGATCATCGTGGTTCATCGCATAGAGCATGCTGAGAAGCTCATCTTCATCCTTCGTTGCCATGCCAATGACGCCCTTTCCTCCGCGGTGCTGCGCCCTAAATTGCTGAGGAGAGAGACGCTTCACATATCCCTGGGTTGTGAGGACGACGATCATCGGGGCATTCGGGATCGTGTCCTTTGCGGAGAATTCCCCGATATTCGAGGCCATAATCTTTGTGCGGCGCTCATCTCCATACTGTGCTTTCAACTCCTCTGTTTCCTTCGTGAGTCTCGCATCGCGTTTCTTGCTGTCTTTGAGTAGCGCTTCGCACTCGCGGATGAATTTCAGCGTCTCTTCAAGTTCATCTTCAATTTTCTTCCTCTCAAGTCCGGCAAGCGTCTGCAGACGCATCTGGAGGATGGCATCGGCCTGGATCTCACTCAACTTAAAATTCTTGATGAGGTTTGCCTTCGCGATTTCCTTCGTCTCACTCTTCTTGATCGTTGCGATGACTTTATCGATGTTATCGAGAGCTTTGCAGAGTCCCTCGAGAATGTGGGCACGCTCCTTCGCTCTGTCGCGATCGAAAGTAATGGAGCGCACCATGACATCTCTCCGGTGTCCGACGAAGATCTCCAGAAGCTCTTTGAGATTGAGCAATCTCGGTTGCAACCCGTCCGCGAGAGCAATCATGTTGTAGCCGAAACTGCTCTGGAGGTCCGTATGCTTGTAGAACTGATTGAGGATCTTCTGCGGGTAACTGTCTTTCTTGAGTTCGACAATAATGCGAATGCCTTCGCGGTTACTTTCATCACGAATATCAGATACCCCCTGAATGACTTTGTCCTGCACGAGCGTCGCCATGCGCTCGACGAGCGCGCTTTTATTGACCTGATACGGGATTTCCGTGATCTTGATTTGCTGACGGCCTTTCACTTCCTCAATCTCCGCGACTCCGCGCACAATGACCGAGCCGCGGCCCGTGAGGTAGGCCTGCTGGAGAATTTTCTTTCCGTAGACAATGCCTCCTGTGGGAAAATCCGGACCTTTCACGAATTGGAGAAGGTCTTCGACGGTTGCATCGGGATTGTCGATGAGGTGCAAGATTGCATCGCAGAGTTCCGAGAAGTTATGGGGAGGCACGTTCGTCGCCATTCCGACGGCAATTCCCACAGTGCCATTCAGAAGCAGCTGAGGAATGCGCGCGGGGAGCACGGAAGGCTCTTTGTCATTGGCATCGTAGTTCGGGCGGAAGTCGACTGTATCCTTCTCAATATCCTGGAGCATTTCTTCGCTGAGTCTCTCCATTTTGGATTCCGTATACCGCATGGCAGCCGGTGCATCGCCATCGATCGATCCAAAGTTTCCCTGACCTTTCACAAGGGTATAACGCATCGCGAAATCCTGTGCCATACGGGCGAGCGCGTCGTAGATCGACGCGTCCCCATGTGGGTGGAATCTCTTCATGACTTCTCCGACAACTGCAGCACTCTTCGAGAAGCGCGCATTTGATCGCAGACCCACCTGTTGCATGGCGTAGAGAATTCTCCTGTGAACGGGCTTTAAGCCATCCCGCGCATCAGGAAGCGCTCTACTCACAATGACGCTCATTGCATAATCCAAATAGCTCTCCTCCATTTCGGAGATGATGGGCCGGGGACTGATCTGTCCGATGGTGGAGACGGGTGGTTCCTGTGATGAAGGGGTTTTTGGCATAAGAAAGTCCTGGGAAGTCTAGTGGAAAAAGTATTGAAGGTAAAGAAGGTAAGGTAGGTAAAGTAGACGGTGAAAGATGTTGTCTATAGTTTCCACTCCTATCGGCAATCTCGGCGATATCACGCTCAGAGCGCTCGAAACGCTCAAATCCTGTGATGCGATTGTCTGCGAGGATACGCGCGTCACCGGAAAACTCCTCTCGCTTCTTGGTCTTCCAAAGAAAGAACTTCTTTCCTTCCATTCTTTCAACGAGCATCAAAAACTCACGTCTCTCATCTCACGTCTCAAGTCTCAGGAGCACCTCGCTCTCGTCTCCGATGCTGGAACTCCCGGCATCAGTGATCCGGGGTACCTCCTTATTGCAGCAGCTCAGGATGCAGGACTGAAAGTCGAGGTCATTCCGGGACCCGCTGCATTCCTCGCTGCTCTCTCCGTGAGTGGCCTTCCTATCCACGATTTCGTCTACGTGGGGTTTCTTCCTCTCAAGAAGGGGAGGCAGACACTCCTTGGGTCATTGCACAAAGAAGAGAGGACGGTTGTCTTCTACGAATCACCACATCGCATCGAAAAAACTCTCTCCGAACTCCGTCATGTTTTCTCCGATCAGCCCGATCGCACGATCGTTCTCTGCCGGGAACTCACGAAGATGCATGAAGAAGTCATGCGGATGACGATCGCAGATATGAAGGATCGCATCCCTCTGCTGACAATCAAAGGAGAGTTTTGCGTCATCATTGGGCCAAGAATGTGATACCTCTTGCGCTCTAAAAAGTGGGGGGTAGGATCGGCAGTAAGAGGCTATGTTGGATTCTTTTCCTACTGGCCCTGGTGGAATCGATGAGGAGCGCATTGTTGCCAGGGGGGAGGGCATGCACATCCCGGGTGCAGGGTGGGATGGAGAAATGCCGAACCCTGCGCAGGTAGTTGAGGATGCGCTCCATGGACATTGCCCTTTTCGGGAAGATTGCCCACTCCTTCTCACGACTCTTTCGGATGGAGGAGGCGGAGGAGTTATGGAAATCAGGCTCTGCCACAGGAGATGCGTTGAGCTGCTTCTGGGCATGCGTGAAAAAGTAGAGCAGGTTGCAGGAGGTGTGGTCATCATAAATGAAGTGCCTGTGCGCGGAGAAGCTGCGTAGTATACTCACTCCCGATGCTTCGCTCTCTCCGCGGCACGATTCGGAAGGCTGAACTCCCCTTTATTATCCTTGACGTGGGAGGGGTGGGATACGATGTCCAGTGCACGTTGCCTCTCTGGGAGAAGCTCGAAGAGGGGACCGAAGCGCAGATAGCGACATTCACCTTCGTCCGCGAAGATCGCCTGGAGCTTTTTGGATTCCCTTCCGAAGTCGAGCGAAAACTCTTCTCCCACTTCCTCTCGGTTCCGGGCATTGGTCCAAGGACCGCTCTCCAGCTTTGCGGTGTTCCTGTGTCCGTCCTGGCACGCGCAGTCGAGACGCAGGATGCGAGGTCACTTTCCTCACTCAAAGGCATTGGGAAGAAGATGGCGGAGAAGCTGCTTGTGGAGCTTCAGGCACTTGTGGAGAAGGGGATCTTGCGGGCATCAAAGGGCGGGGGCGAGGGCGAGGATGAAGGAATGATTGATCACGATGCGCTCGAAGCACTTACGAATTTGGGGTATGACGAGCGGAGCATCCTCACGCACCTTCGCAAACTCCCAAGAGGGCTCAAGACAACGGAGGAAAGGGTCAAACATGTACTCCAGACGTTGTAGGAATTCTTGGAGAACTTGGGTTGGTCGGAGAAAATTTTCAATGAACAATTTTCAATTTCCAATCAATTTTCAATACCCAATGATCAATGTTCAACGTTGGTATAAACAATCTCTTCCCTCATTGAAAATTGAAAATTGGAAACTGGAAATTCCTGTATGCTACAGTACCCCCAATGCTTCAATTGGATATTAATGGCACCTTAGGGAAGGTGATCACTCCCTCACTCGGTATTCCTGAGCAGGAATTTTCGACGATGCGTAACACCCTGAAGCACTATACGGCTGATGTCCTGAAAGAGCGCGAAGCAGGGAAGCACGAGTGGATGCAGTCTCCGTATAACAAGGATGTTTTCAAACAGGTCGAAGATCTCGCGCGGAAACTTCGAAAAGAACGAATCGATACGATCCTCTGGATTGGGATTGGGGGATCGAGCTTAGGGCCCCGAGTCATTAAGGAAGTCTTCGAGAGTCCCGAGACTCCGGAGCTCGTGATCTTGGAAACGATAGATCCTTCTCTTCTTTTAGACGAACTTAAGCTTGTGCAATGGGATAGAACACTCCTCGTCATTGCCAGTAAGTCCGGAGGCACGCTCGAACCCATGAGTCTCTTCTACCTTCTCATGGACCGTCTGCGGGGAGCTCTTGGCGACAAGGCAGCATCACGCCTCGTGATTGTGACGGATCCCAAAGAGGGACTGCTTCGGGAAATTGCGATGCGTGAAGGATGCGCAACACTTCCCATTGATCCGGGAATTGGGGGACGATATTCCATTTTTACTCCCATTGGACTCTTCCCCTTGGCTCTTCTTGGCGCAGATGTCGGCGCTTTCATGCGTGGAGCAAAGGAGATGGATACGGTCTGTCAGCAAGAGAATATTGATAGCAACCCTGCAGCACTTCTTTCGACCGTGCAGTTTGTCTTAGATACGAAGAGAAATTACCCGATCCGCGTCATCATGCCGTATGCGCAGCGACTCCAATCTCTTGCGCGCTGGGAGCAGCAGCTTCTCGCAGAGAGTCTCGGAAAGACTGAAGCCTACGGCCCTACTCCACTTGCAAGCATTGGGACGCAGGATCAGCACTCGATGCTCCAGCAGTGGATGCAGGGGCGCCGTCTCCACTGGCACCTCTTCATCAGAGAAACAGAGAAAGAGCGTCTCCTTCTCCCGGATATTCACGATGAATCGCTCTCCTACCTCTCCGGCAAATCCTTCGGTCAGCTCCTTGATGCAGCTTTCGAAGGAACGGCGCAGTCACTCACCAATGCGAAGCGTCCCCATGCAACGATTACTCTCCCGCGACTCGATGAGTATCATCTGGGGCAGCTCTTTTTCCTCCTCATGATGGAAGTTGTGTTCCTCGGCAAACTCTACCGCGTCGACCCGTACGGACAACCAGGCGTAGAGCTAGGGAAAAAGATCGCGAAAGAAATTCTCTCCCATGGAGTGTAAAACTATGCTATACTTTGTGTATGGACGTTACCGACACAACATTCGATACTGAAGTCCTTCAAAGCCCGACCCCTGTGCTCGTCGACTTCTGGGCCCCCTGGTGCGGCCCCTGCAAGTCCATGCTCCCGGTTGTTGCCGATCTCACGACGGAGTACGAGGGGAAAGTGAAGGTCGCGAAGATGAATGTAGATGAGAATATGACCGTGCCGGGGAAATACAATGTCATGAGCATCCCATCGTTCTTCATCTTCAAGGGTGGGCAGGTGGTGGCTTCCTTCGTTGGTGTGAAGACGAAGGAGTTTATGAAGGGAGAATTAGAAAAAGCCATTAAGGGATAGGGCGAGGGCGAGGGCGGGGTTTGAACTCAGTGCGCGTTCCGGTAAGCTAACTTTCCTGTGCAATCCTTTACTGACCTCGAGGCGTGGCGAGTGGGAATGGAGTTGGTAAAAGAAGTCTATCTTCTGACGAAGCGTTTGCCGAAGGAGGAGCAATACGCTTTGACATCACAACTACGCAGAGCAGCAGTGAGCATTATGGCGAATCTTGCTGAAGGATTTAATCGATCGAGTGATGCAGATAAAGCTCATAAGTACACCATTTCGCGTGGAGAGTGTGCTGAAGTTGAAGCATTACTTTTTATCACGGTAGAGCTTCAGTATTTTTCTCAAACAGATGTACAACATGCTCTTGAGCTCTCACAACAGGCAGGGAGATTGCTCTGGGGACTTATTCGATCTTATACTCCAGCTGATACTCCTCGCCCTCGCCCCAGCCCTCGCCCATGTTAGGTGGCATCCTCGCAATCGTCGGCGCCTTCCTCCTCGTCAAGTACCGTGAGAAGATCGTGGGCCTCACCGGAAAATTTGCGTGGGCCGAGAAATACTTAGGGAGCGGCGGCACCTATAACTTCATGGTCATTCTTGCGATTTTTCTCTTCTTCTGGGGAGTTGCGAAGATAACGGGGACGACGGATGTGCTCCTAAGTCCTCTCATGAATGTCCTCTCTCCCGGGAGGGGGGGCGGTGGGTAGCTCTCCTTAGGATTGCGGGACGGGGAGATTCACTTTGGAGAGCGCGTCGCGGATTTCCTCGCGAGTCTTCGGTGTCATCTTCTGAAGGAGCTCTGGCGTGATGTCCCTAAGATGCTCTGCACCCAGAGCCTCAAGGCTGTTCACTGTGCGCATCTGCATTTTCGGTGACATGTACTCCTCCAGGACTGAAACGGGCAGCTCGAGCTTTTCCTCGAGGGTGAGGAAAGCAATATTCCCGCCATTCAGGGTGATGTTATTCCTTCTGCAGTACTCTTCGAACTCTGTCTCCAGGCCAAGAAACTCGAGGTACCCTCTGCGGGTTTCTGCTTCTCCGATATCAATGGCATGGCGAAATACGCTTTCCTGGTTTTCAGGAAGTTGCAGAGCTTGTCTGCGCTCTTCTGAAGGAATAGCCTGCGTTTTTGTTTTGGTGGGTTGATTATTCTGCGCAGTGCCTATCCTGATGTCTGCACGCTGCATATGCAGCGCAGTGTAACAGACTTTGGCGGTGTGGTGGCTGAGAAGCGGTGGAAGGCCGCATCTGCTAGGATGGGAGAGCGGGGCATTAGCTCAGCTGGTAGAGCGCCTGCTTTGCAAGCAGGAGGTCACCGGTTCGAACCCGGTATGCTCCACCACACTCCGCCCTCCTTCGGAGGGCTTCGCGTGGCAAGCCGTAACTTTACGCCACCCTCCGTATATCCTCGAAGAATCTTTGATAGGGATCACCGGGTGCCTTCTTGCGCTTCCTTTGCTTCTCCTTTTTCTTGCCTCGCAAAAATTCCTCGATCTCTCTGAATGATGTGCGGACGGAGAGGGTGATGTCAGAGAAGCGAGGTATCCGGTTTGCCGGGATCTTCCCGATACTCTGGAGGTAGCTGACAATCTCCTCTGCAAAGCCGGGAGTGCCGATTTTGCGGTTGGCAACAGCGATGAGGCCCTCCGTATCGAGGGAAACAGTCTCCTGTGTTTCGCGGAACGCCTCCAGGAGAATCTTCTCGACGATAATCATGCGCACCGCCCAGCGGGCATCCTCCTGGATACCGCGAAGATCTTCCTCCGCAGCGTGTTCGGCACCATCTGGCGTTTCCTGAAGGCATTGCTCTGCATGTTCCTCCGTCGGGTGGAAATAGCGGACAATGAATGCTTCCGCAGTATTGTTCATGGATTGCGGAGTTTCTACTCCTGGCTCATACACTTGGCAAGGATTTTATGCGCCTTCTTCCCGCTCTCTTGCTATGCTGTTTCCATGGAACAGGGATCCTTTACCCTCAAATCCGGTCTCGCGAAGATGCTCAAAGGCGGCGTCATCATGGATGTCACGAATGCCGCCCAAGCGAAGATCGCGGAAACTGCGGGGGCGGTTGCGGTGATGGCACTTGAGCGGGTGCCATCCGATATTCGTGCGGAGGGTGGAGTCGCGCGCATGTCGCATCCGAAAATTATCAGAGAGATTCAGGAGGCAGTCAGTATCCCTGTGATGGCAAAAGTGCGCATTGGTCACACGGCAGAAGCGCAGATACTCGAAGCACTCAAGATTGATTTCATTGATGAAAGCGAAGTGCTGACGCCCGCAGATCCGGAGAGACATATCGAGAAACACGCATTCAATGTTCCCTTTGTCTGCGGTGCGCGAAATTTGGGTGAAGCTCTGCGACGCATCGCAGAAGGCGCTGCGATGATCCGGACGAAAGGGGAGGCGGGGACGGGGAATGTTGTAGAGGCAGTGCGGCATATGCGCATGCTCCTTCAGGAAATCGAAGCAATGAGAGGAGGAAGAGGAGTACGAAGAATCTTTGCGAAGCGAGAACATGTTCCTCTTGCTCTCGTTGAAGAAGTCGCACGTTTGGGTCGGCTTCCCGTCGTCAATTTTGCAGCGGGGGGCCTTGCGACACCTGCCGATGCCGCGCTCATGATGCAGCTTGGCGTGGATGGTGTTTTTGTGGGATCTGGCATCTTCAAGTCGCGTGATCCCGAAAAGCAGGCCCGGGCGATTGTCCAGGCGACGATGCACTACAAGAATCCGGAGATGCTCCTCAAGGCGGCAGAAGATGCGGGGGAGCCGATGGTGGGGCTAGAGATCGGGAAGCTTGAGGTGAAGATGCAGGAGAGGGGGCACTGACAATTTTCAATTTTCAAGTACCAATTTTCAATGAAGGAAGATCGTTTCTACCGAAGTTTGAGCATTGTTCATTGAAAATTGATTGGAAATTGAGAATTGATCATTGAAAATTCCTTCAGGTGTGGGACTGATCCCATCACGCATGTCGTATACTGCTCTCATGCAGGTAGGCGTTCTCGCTTTCCAGGGCGACGTCCTCGAGCACATCCAGGCTCTCCACACGCTCGGTGCAGAAGCAGTCGAGGTGCGCTCTGTTGCTGATCTTGAGAGTGTGCAGAGACTTATTATTCCCGGTGGAGAAAGTACGGTGATGTCCAAATTCCTCGATGAGACAGGTCTTCGCGGCGCCATTATCGAGAGATCAGAGAAAGGCAACTTCCCGATCTATGGAACCTGTGCTGGAGCAATTCTTCTCGCGAAAGACGTCTCCTCCAATGGAGTGCCGGAGAAGCGGGTGAAGCCCCTTATGCTCATGGACATCGCGATTGAGCGCAATGCGTATGGGAGACAGACCGAGAGCTTTGTAGATGCAGTCACGAAAGCAATCTTCATCCGTGCACCGAAGGTGCTCAAGTTTGGCCCTACCGTGCGCGTTCTTTCTGAGCACGGGGGATACCCCGTTGCGTACATCCAAGGCGTGCTCCTCGCCTCCACGTTCCACCCTGAACTTGCGGGTGGAGCATCATTCCTGCACCGTCTTTTTCTGACTCTGTAGGTCGAGCTTTTCCTTGTGTTTCCCAGGAGCAACCGCTAAGGTTCCTCTGAACCTATGCGGAAAGTATCGGAGACACAGGACCCACCAAGGGCCCAAGAGGCCCAGGGGAGTAGTTTTTCGAGCACCATTCTCCTCCTCGGATCCGGCGCACTGAAGATCGGAGAGGCGGGGGAATTTGATTACTCCGGGAGCCAGGCGATCAAGGCGTTCAAGGAGGAAGGGAAGCGCGTCGTGCTCGTCAATCCGAACATCGCGACGAATCAGACGAGCTGGAATCTGGCGGACGAAGTGTATTTCTATCCTGTGACTTCGGAGTTCGTTACGAAGGTCATTGCGAAGGAAAGGCCAGATAGCATTGCCTTGAGTTTTGGAGGACAGACAGCACTCAATTGTGGCCTGGAGCTTTCCGATCGCGGCATTCTGCAAGAGGCGAACGTGGCAGTCTTGGGCACCCCAACCGAAGCCATACGGAAAACGGAGGATCGTGCGCTCTTTAATCAGGAGCTTCAGAGCATCGATGTCGATGTTCCGCGTTCCTTTGCCTGTACATCGGTTGACGAAGCGCTGAAAGCTGCAGAGATGATTGGCTTTCCGGTGATCACCCGCGCAGCGTTTGCTCTTGGAGGGAAGGGGAGCGGGCGGGCGATGAATAGGGAGGAGCTCACCGAGCTTCTCAAAACCGCTTTCGTCGAATCTCCCCAGGCACTTGTCGAAGAAGATCTCACGGGGTGGAAGGAAATTGAGTACGAAGTCGTGCGGGATCGGGCGAATAACTGCATCACGGTGTGCAATATGGAAAATGTCGATCCGCTGGGCATTCACACGGGGGAATCCATCGTCGTTGCCCCGAGTCAGACACTGAATAATCGTGAGTACCAGCTTCTCCGGAATATCGCACTCAAAGTCATCCGTCACTTGGGGATCATCGGTGAGTGCAATATCCAATTTGCGCTTGATCCCAAGTCTGAGCGCTACCGTGTGATCGAGGTCAATGCACGCTTGAGTCGCTCTTCTGCACTTGCCTCGAAAGCAACCGGCTACCCTCTCGCCTACGTCGCCGCGAAGCTTGCACTCGGGAAAACGCTCCCGGAGCTTCGCAATGCCATTACCAAAGTCACGTCCGCAGACTTCGAGCCCGCCCTCGATTACGTTGCGGTGAAGGTCCCCAGGTGGGATCTCCAGAAATTCCATCATGTGAGTGACAAGGTGACATCGGAGATGAAATCGGTGGGAGAAGTGATGGCGCTCGGTCGCTCGTTTGAGGAAGCGCTCCAAAAAGCTCTCCGCATGATCAATATCGGCGCAGAAGGATTGCTTCCTTCTCCCATGCAGTTTGCGGACCTCACGCGGGAGGTTCGGCAGCCAACCCCTAGGCGCATCTTCGCGATTGCGGAAGCGTTGCGTCGGAAGACTGCATCGTCTCAGGAGGGGTGGACCGTGAAAGAAGTTGCTCTCGCGACGGGGATCGACCCCTGGTTTCTGCAGGGGATACAGCGATGTGTGAGTATCTACCACGAACTCTTTCACGGGAAAGCTCACCCCTTAGATATTGGCCTCCTTCGAAGAGCGAAGAT
>Ga0233424_10002647_pt1 | contig 12395 bp, 10 predicted proteins | sample Watercolumn_Towu_FD_181011 | JGI IMG/M metagenome (GOLD analysis project Ga0233424, IMG submission 181011) | Freshwater microbial communities from Lake Towuti, South Sulawesi, Indonesia - Watercolumn_Towuti2014_125_MG | ecosystem: Environmental > Aquatic > Freshwater > Lake | place: Indonesia... | reverse complement strand
ACACCCAAACTAGTTGGCTTAGCTGTAGAAGCGCCCTTTGGCATTCCTGGCCCCATACCGACAAACCAGTGACCATTAGCGTTTAATTTTATAGCATAACCATTGGTGGCGGCGGTTGTCACACCAGTCAAATTTTTAACCACAAATTTATTTGGACCGCCGGCAAAAATATCAATATCTTTACCACCAAAATTGTATGGGCTACCATTACTGTCTACCATTTTTACTGTCAAAGTAGCTGTACTACCACCACTAGCAGAGGTTAATAATAACCACTTAGTCTTGGTTTCGCCACTGCTCAAACAGACCGGTTCAGGCGACATCTGTCCAAAGTAATCATTACTGCCAAGAGTGACAAACGGATCAGTTCCTACAAAGTAACAACCATCTGGTAAGCTACTATAAGAAACAGAAGTACCACTAGCACCATCAACTGCGGAGATATCACCATTGGTCAGGGTTAATTTCTTATCCATTGGACCGCCTGGACCACCACCATGTATATATACGGTACCGTTAGCGCCATTAATTCCCGGAGAAGAAGTGGCTGTGCCAGCGACTACATCTACTACCAAAGTATTAGAACCAGCCGTCATGATAAAGAACGGCATGGTAGTCTTAGTTGCAATTGCCGCAGTACTTCTATAAATCTTTATCCCGACAGTATAACCCCCAGTTTGAGGACTCTTGGGGACAGAAGAATTTATAATCTTCTTTAAATCAATAGTAAGTGGATCATTAGCCGACAAAGAACCGCTTACCCCCAAAGTCACGGAAATCTGATTTAAACCATTAGCTACTGAAATATCTGTACTGCTCACTGACCCAGTCATAAATTGATTGAAGTCAGAATAAAAAGGCGATTGGGCGTCTAAAGTAGCATTGGCAACATTAAAGCCATCAGGAAAAGTAAGTGTAACTATATCACCAGTTTGCACCGCTACCCCAGGAGTAAATCTAATTTGAAAAACATTGGAATCAATCCCCGCCATTGGATTAAACGGAAAAGCCATGTCCGCTTGCCCTAAAGCAAATTGGTCAGCGGTGAAACTGCCAAAACCTTGCGGTTTAAATTCAGCACCGCCAATTGTTCCACCAGTCATACCGGTAGTCGGTGGCGCAAACATACTTACTTCTCCCATTGTACCAAAGGTGCTCTTGCTGTCTTCCACTTTACCACTAAACTGATTCAGATTACTACCAGAATCAATAAGATTATCAGAAATATCCGTAACCGCCACTGAAGTGGTGACCATAAAGCTGTCACCAGCAGTCAAACCAGCCAAACCTTCAATGGTCACTATGTTTTTGACCGCATCATAATTAATTGGCTTAGCGCTAACATTCAAAATAGATAAAGTCGGAGCCGTCTTTTTCACTGCCCAATTGGTCGGATTCAAAACACTAGCGGCCCATTTGGAGTCAGATTGAGAATCGTGATTCATCGGTTCGTTGAAAGTAATCTTACAAGTATAATCATCACAACGCGCTTCTTTTATCCCCGGGGCCACAGCATCGGTAGCGCCAGTAGTATAAGTATAAGAAGTGGTCGCAATCGCATTACCGGCCAAATCAGTAATGCCTGCTTTAAGCATAACACTATAAATAGTATTTGGTATCAAAACAGAGGTAGGAACTACATAAATACTATTTTTAGCCGGGTCATAGCGAGTGTATAAACTTTCATTACTAGAACCGCGACCTAAAACTATATTGTTATTATTCACTGTAGAAAAGGCCAGCTGCTCACTCAAACCAAATTCAAAAATTTTATTGGTGGCCACGCCCGTAGAATTATCGGCCAAAACTGGATAAATAGTTGGTGCGGTGGCATCATTGGAACCGGAAACATTAAATTTAGAACTAAAGGCAATCACACTAGTATCACCAGCCCGCATTGGAATGCCGCTGGCGCTACTTACCGAACCTTTCACCTTTACTTCGTACTCACCAGTACCATCAGAGGCATAATTATGAGTAATCGTAACAAAACGTTTTTCATTGGAATCAAGAGAGACGCTTACTCCACTACTAATCTGGGTATTATTCTTCCACAAAGTAATATTGGTGGTATTAATAGAATTGGTATCCATTGCCTGATTAAATTCCAACAAAATATTGACATTGGGGGCGGCGGTCATACCGGGAGCCGGCACCATTGATTTTACAAATGGTGGCAAATACTGTCCACCCTGATTGAAATTCGTCTGCCAAGTAGCAGTGTCGGTCTGACTAATAGAAAAACTATTGCCCATTGTGGTAAATGAAATCTTATGTCCACCACCCGCTCTATTACCAGCAATAGATTGTCCTGAATTACTCTTGACTCCTTCGGTCATCACCAAAGTGTAAAAAGTACCGGTAGCTAAATTGGCTGAGGGAGAAAAGAGAATAACATTATTATCTATAGAAAATAACGCTGAACAACCTGGTGTGGCATTATTAGAACAGTAAGTCACTGAACCAGCAATTTTAGTGCCATCATTTTTGGCTAAATAAACATTACTACCAGAATCAGTTGGGTCAGCATCAGATACAGTGGAAGCGTTGAGTGATTGATCAAAACCAACTCTTATTTTTTGATCAGTTGGGAAATTCTGCATACCATCTGGTGGTCCAGAAAAAACAACTTTGGGAGCACCGCCAGCACTACCTGGATCACCAGTATTTACTACATAAGTAAGTGTACCTGGCGGAATAGACATGTCCACTCCAGTTTTATTAGAAGTACCAATGGTTTCTAAACGATAACCTTTGATAAAATTGGTTTTATTACTAGTAAAATTAAAAGTATTGTTATCTGGCAAACCACTAACGGTATAGTCACCACTGGCATCGGTTTGTACGGCTGCCTTGGCAAAACCACCCGGGAAAACTACCGCTCCACTAACATTACTTCCGTTGGAAGTTATCTTGCCGGAAACCGAGCGACCGGCGGAAGTGGTGGTGGTAATAGTAAAGGGATTTGATTTACAAGTACTTTCAGCACTGGCAAAACCAGTAGCACAAAAATAACGAGCATTGTTGGATGAATCCCTAGCAATCAAATAATATTTAAGCTGATTAACCACTGAAGAGGTCGGGATAGTAAAAGAAAATAAACCAGTTGCTCCACTGACCGCGACACCATCCACCTCTGTTACGCTAACTGTCGGATTGGTTCCATAATATAATTTGAAATATTCTGAACCGCCATCACCAGTATTACCAAATTGAGTAGCTGAAGTCTGATCATCTATAACAAAGGCATTGATTACTGCCGGCACGGCACTTCTAGCAGTATGGACTCCCATATGATCAATCTGAGGAGCATTGGTATCGGCTACAACATCAAAGGTGGTAGTCACTGGACTAGAAGAGACAATTGTTGGAATATCTGCTTGGACATAAACCCAGGCAACATAAGGCGTACTAGTAGTCCAAGGGTTCATGGCACTATCAACTACGATAGATTGCGGCAATACTGTCGAGGTAGCATTATATTGATTGAAAACTGCCACTGGTATACAAGCCATACCACAAGCTGAATCCAAAGTACTGGTAGTTAAGACAATCGTGCTTGAAGTGATAAACACTTTGGTATATTGAAAACCGGCCGGTGTAGAGGTGCCGATATCCCAAACTATTCTAAAATCACGACCATCCAATCCATAGCCGGTAGTATCTGTATCAGACAACACCACATTGGAGACAACTGCGGCATAAGAATTATAAGCCAAAAAAAGAGTCAAACCCAAAACTGTCAAGAATACCGACAGTATATAGGCGACTCTCTTTTTAAAAATATGCGCTATAAATTGTTTTGACATATTTAAAAAAAATAAATAAAAAAATAAAAAATAGTTATCATTTTTTAATATGAATAATTTTTTTATACAAAATAAATAAAAATATTTTAAAAGTGAATACTTATATTATACATCAAAAAATAAGGGACGTAAAAACCCTGTGGATAAAAAAAGAATCCGGTTCAAGGATTCTTTTTTTAATATTTTTATTATTTCATCTGTTCGGCTACCTCGTCAGCAAAATTCTTCACTACTTTTTCAATCCCCTCGCCTAGTTCATAGCGGATGAAACGTATCAACTTCGCATTATTGTCAGACAATAATTTTTCTACCTTGATATCTTCATTTTTGATAAAAGGTTGTTCTATCAGACAAATTTCGGCGTAAAATTTTTCCAATTTTCCCTTAACAATATTTTCGATCATGTTTTCCGGTTTGCCTTGCTGTTTCAACTGATCCACATAGATCGCTTTTTCACGTTCTACTAATTCTGGATCAATCCCGGTACGGTCGACACACTTTGGATTGGTAGCGGCAATATGCATGGCCACATCGGTGCCAACGGTGGCATTACCACCTTGCAATTCCAACATGATAGCAATCTTCTTACCGTGTAGATAAGTAGCCACCAAACTCTCTGATTCATAACGTACGAATCGACGAATAGAAACCTTTTCACCGACTTTCAAACCCAATTCGCTAATGGCGGATTGAACAGTTTCTCCTGAAGATAATTTTGAATTCAACAACGCCGCTTCATCGGCAGGGTTTTGATTGGCCACTGTTTCTACCAATTCATTGGCAAATTGAACAAAATTTTCACTACCAGAAACAAAATCAGTTTCACAATTGACTTCGGCCAAAGCGCCGACTTTGCCACTGGCACTTAAATAACTAACGACCACACCCTCCGCCGCAACCTTATCCGCGCGTTTAGCGGCTTTGAGAATGCCTTTTTTACGGAGAATGTCGGCGGCCTTTTCCATGTCTCCGCCAGCTTCTTCCAAAGCACTCTTACAATCCATCATGCCCGCACCAGTTGATGCACGCAATTTGGCGATATCAGCTGCTGTTATAGTCATACTATAAAGAAGATTAAATTTTAAATACTAGATTCTTTGGTCACGGCTCGACGTTCTCTTTTTACTGTCTTAGCGGCTGCAGCCTTTACTACCGAAGACTTACCGGCTAGATTTTTTTCTTCACCGGCGACTGATTTAACTTCAATTCTTTTGCTCTCTTTTTCAGCGATGACTTTATTTTTTTCCCATTGTTCCTTACCTTCACTGATAGCCTGAGCCAACAAATTGGAAATAGTCTTGATAGAATTAACGGCATCATCGTTGGCCGGAATCACAAATTCAGCCTGATCAGGATTCACATTAGAATCACAGACACCGATAATTGGTACATTGGTACGCAAAGCTTCATTTACGGCAGTTTTGCACACGCGCATATCTATTACAAACATCGCATCTGGCATTCTTTCCAGACTGGTCAAACCAGCTAAATATTTATCCATTTTAGCCACCAATTTTACCAGGTCAGATTGTTCTTTTTTGGTGTATTTTTCAATTTCACCGCTAGCAATCTGCTGTTTCAAATTTTTATATTTTTTAATACGTTGTTTGGTTTCATCAAAGTTGGTGAGCAAACCACCGATCCAACGTTCAGTCAAAAATGGCATACCACAACTCTCGGCGGCCGCTTTCACGACCGACTGAGCTTGTCTTTTGGTACCAACGAATAAAACTACTTTACCGGAAGCGGCCAAACCTTTGGTATAATCCAAAGCTTTCTGCAATTCTTCTACGGTACGCTCTAAATTTAAAATGTGTACACCGTTACGAACGCCAAAAATATATGGCTTCATCTTCGGATGCCAACGAGATTTTTGATGCCCAAAGTGCATACCAGCCTTGAGCATGTCCATCATGGATGGAATTTGTGTCATATTTTCCTTTTCTTCCGACTGAGTCGGAATTACTGCCTCTTAGCCATCACCCACCGAGTGGTCGGGGGAGGAAAAAAATTGGCTAATGAGTGATTAAAAATATGTCGAGATTATATACCAGTCCAGCAAAAAAGTCAAGAAAAATGACAGGCCCCACTCATTTGCTAGCATACGAACGCTAACGAAATGAGTGGGGCAAACCCTCCTGTGATCTTGCTCGGCCTCATGAGATACCTTCCTATTGGCCACCGCCTACTAGCTGGGCCGGACCACACCGCGCGCTTTGTCAGCCAGTTGCAAGCGCAGATCATCATCGGGGATGATGTGGTACCCTTCCTTGGCCCGCATGACGAGATGGTTACCGCAGGAGAGTTCTTCACACGCCGAGAAGAAACCTTCCAAGCTCGTGATCTGTTCGAGCTGAACTTGAACGCGCATGAAGACGGCCGCGAGCTCGACATCTTCCCGTTTGAGTTCAAGTCGACCCAATTCCAAGACAACCCTCTTGACATCGCGGCGCAATTTCCTCAGATGCTGTTTGAGACCTCCGTTGGACTGAATGGGTTCCGGGGACAAGTCGGTCACTTCGATCTGTTGATGCTCGGCGAGAACCTTGGATTGTTCGGTGAATTTGACTTGGGTCTCATTGACCCGAACCAAAAAACCGATGCCCTCAAGCTCTGCCAACACCGCAGACGCGTGCTCGGTATCCTGGCAACGGTCATCGCCCACCAACGCGGCGGCCGGAAAACCAGAGTAGATCCCGGAACCGTATTGATTACGCAATGAACGCACCAAACCTGGAAACAAATGGCGTACATCGGGAGAAAACCCCTTGATCACACCATTGCCACTAGCCATAGAGACCTCACATTCGCTGATGATCAGCGACTATTATTATGATGCAAGAAAAAAATATAAAACGCAAGGCTCCATAGGGGTGTTGACTTTTTCCAATAATCTGCTATAATTCTACCCATTAACTAAAAACAGTCAAAGTTATATATGAAAAAAAATATTCACCCCGAATATAATGAAAATTGCTTAGTGACCTGTGCTTGTGGTAATACTTTTACTACTGGCAGTACTATGAAAGAAATCCGCGTAGAATTGTGCAATAAATGCCACCCATTCTATACCGGTAAACAAAAATTTGTAGACACCGCTCGCCGTGTAGAAAAATTCCAAGAAAAAGCCGCCAAAGTTTCTGCTGCGGCCGCTACTCGTAAAGGCAAGAAAGTAAAGAAAGCTGCTTCCGCCGCCAAGAAGATTGCCAAAAAAGCCGCCAAAGCTTAGCTAATTCAAAACAGACCAATTTAAGCGTATTTTGCTTTTGGTCTGTTTTTTATTATAATTAATTTAAAATCATGCTCGGTGGCTCGCTAATATGCGCTAAAATATTCCTCATTGAATAATATGTTACAAAAATACATAGAAATAAAAAATAAATATCTTCAATTGGAAGCGGATTTGCAAAATCCGGCTATTCTTAATGATTCCAAAAAACTTAAGGAAATTTCTCAAGAATATAATGACTTACAAGAAACCAAAGAAAAAATTTTGTCCTTAGAAAAAGCCGAGAATGATTTATCCCGGTCAGAAAAAATGTTGGAAACAGAAATCGATGAAGAAATGAAAGCAATGACCAAAATCGAAATCGAAGAATTAAAAAATAAAATTTCCACTCTAGAAAATGAGTTATCCGAATTGACCCGTCCGCGCGATCCAATGGACAAAAAAGATGTGATCGTGGAAATTCGCGCCGGGGTTGGCGGGGACGAGTCGGCGCTTTTTGCGGCGGAACTATTCCGCATGTATTCTCGTTATGCGGAAAATAAAAAATGGAAAGTGGATCTAATCGATACCAACCGTATTGGCATTGGCGGCTATAAAGAAGTAATTTTTTCCATTAAAGGACACTATGTTTATAAAGATTTAAAATATGAAATGGGCGTACACCGCGTACAACGCGTACCGGACACCGAAAAAGCCGGACGCATCCACACTTCTACCGTGACAGTGGCCGTCATGCCCGAAATCGATGAGGTAGAATTTAAAATCGAGGCCAAAGATTTGCGTATCGATACTTTTTGTGCAGGCGGGCATGGCGGACAAAGCGTCAACACGACTTATAGCGCCGTGCGTATCGTCCATGTCCCAACTGGTCTTATTGTTCAGTGCCAAGATGAGCGCTCCCAAACAGCCAACAAAGACAAGGCTATGAATGTACTGCGCTCACGTCTATATGAAATGGAAAAAGAAAAACGTGACAAAGAAATGGCTGATAAACGCAAATCGCAAATTGGCAGTGGTGATCGCAGTGAAAAAATTCGCACCTACAATTTCCCTCAAGACAGAATTACTGATCATCGCATCCACCAAAACTGGAACAACATTGGTAATATTTTGGACGGCCATTTGGAACCGATAATTTTGGCTTTACGCGAAGAAGATTACAAAGAAACAAATGTTTAATTTTAGCATCAAAAATTTACTTAGCCACTCTACTCTAGAGAAAGAAATATTGTTGGCCAGATCCATAAAAAAAGATCGAATTTTTGTACTCACTCATCCGGAATATAAACTTAGTCTAAACCAATATTGGCATTTTGCTTATTATTTATTTTTATTGAACCGTGGTTATTCTGTGGCCGCTATAGTCCAACATAAAGAATTCTTTGGTTTGAATTTTTTTGTCAATAAACACGTACTGATACCACGCCCCGAGACCGAAATAATCACAGCCGAGATCATAAAAGAAATAACTAATTCATCTGAAAAAACATTACTTATAGACGTCGGTACCGGTAGCGCCTGCATCCCAATCTCTATTTTAAAAAATATTAAAAAAAACGTTACTACTATCGCTTTGGATATTTCTACTAAAGCGCTAAAAGTAGCTAAAAAAAATATTTTCAGACACTCGGCCAATATTGAATTATTAAAAAGTAATTTATTAAATAAAATCGCCGGCAGAAATTACCAAACATTTGATAAAATTATTATTACCGCCAATCTTCCCTACCTGACTGACCACCAAGTCGCTCAATCACCTTCAATTCAGAGAGAACCGAAAATTGCATTGGTGGCCAAAGAAAATGGACTAGCCTTATACCGACAACTATTCGAACAAATAAAAAAAATATTTCCAAAAAAAAAAATACTGATTTTGGCAGAAATAGATCCGTCGCAAAATGAGCTAATTCAAAAATTAGCTAATGATTTTTTTCCTCAAGCTAGACTAGAAATAAAAAAAGACCTATCTGGTCTGGATCGAACACTAAAAATATCCACCTGATTAAGTGGATATTTTTGTATTAATATCTTTGGGTACAATTTGTATCCAGGTCTTACCTGGCTTCAAAACTAATTCTTGTCCAGATAAATCATAGAACCTAGTCCGACCACTGATTTTTTTCCAAACTCCGCGCTGCATCAAACCATCGCGCAACAAACGCATATCTCCTTGACCGTTAGTCGCTATTCCCAACCGGCCATAATCATCCAATACTTGAGTTTTGACATATTGGATGATGACACTATCTCCCAATAAATCCACCCCTTCTTCTTGCTGTTTTTTATCATTAATCAAACGTTGATATTTTTGAGAATCAGCTATATATTGCCAGCCGACCGAATAATTTGGAGAATATTCGATAAAAATATTTTTGACCGACTCTAAATTAGCCACGACCAAAGATCCGAATTTCCAGCCGTCTAAAAATTGATTGGCTGATTTTTTGGTCGATAAAAATTTATTCCAAAGCTCGCTACTGGTAAAAAGATTGTGGGGAGCAAAACGAGAGTTATCACGCCAAAAATAGGCACTGTTATACATTTCATTCAGATCAAAAACCTGTTCTTTTTTTATCTTATCCAGAGCATCCGGTGAACCACCACAATGCATATAAAGACCACTGTATTCTTGCGACCAATCCAAAAAATATGGCCTAGCGCTTCGTACCGGACCAACTTTATCTACCTTTTGGCTAGCGTCAAAAATCGCAAAATATCTGGTGATACCACCTTCTGCCGGCGCTTCGTACACTATTTTAGCAGATAACAAACCACTTTGTGGCCGAGCATCTGGATGATTATCAACCATCACCGCCACCACCTGGGGATTCACCTGTTCGCTACTGCTAACCATCTGACCGTCCAATATGCTCGTATAAGTTATAGGAGCTTGAGGTGGCTCAATTTTCCAAACCACTTTATTGCCAATATTAGCAAGCAATAAATACATGCTTAAACCCAAAATAATCAAAATCAAAAATACGACTTCAATTTTAAATTTTAAATTACCAATTATTATTTTCATAAGTATAAAATACTATATCATAAAAATTGAAAATAAAAAATCCTCCCGATTGAATCAGGAGGATTGATATTCGAAGATGAAAATTATTTCTTTTCTTCCACTTTCTTTTCAGCAGTTGGAGCTTCGCCTTCAGCGGCAGCCTCTTCTTCTTTCTTCTTGGCAGAAGATTCAATCTTGCTAACGTCCATACTCTTACCGGCTTCTTCCATAGCTTTGATTTCTTCTTCAGTCAAAGAGGCAATCACTTTGGTCACCAAGGCATCGGCGTGAGGAGAAACCACTTTGATACCAGCTGGTAAAACTAAATCTTTTACTTTTACCGCATCGTCAAATGTCTTTAGACCAATCAAATTAACTTCAATAAATGAAACCAAATCTTTTGGTAAACATTCTACAGTAACCTGAGAAATATTTTGCACCAATGTTCCACCCATTTCCTTCACCGCTGGAGCTTCACCTACAAAGTGCAAGACTACCGGAGCCTGCATCACTTTATTCATATCAATGCGGCGCAAATCAATATGAGTAGGGGTATCTTTTACCGGGTCGTATTGTACTTCATGAACCAATACTTTACCTACATTCTTACCATCGATCTCCAGATCGATCAAACTGGAATCACCAGCCTGTTTATAAAGTTTTAAAAATTCCGGGTAGTTCAAATCCAAAGAAACAGTCTCATTTCCGGCGCCATAAGCCACGGCCGGCAAACTTCCTTGTTCGCGAGATTTTTCTCCCTTAATAGTGCGGGTCACCGCTTTCAACAAATACGCCATATCTTACAAATTAATTTTATATTAATAATTTTTTTGAATATTTTGATAACCGCTAATAATTTCATCTACTGTCAACGGAGCGGTTTTATATAATTTTTGAGCATCTTCAAAACTCAAATCAGTAACCATACCGACTGAACTCAATCCCTGCCCCATCGTCACAATCATAGCAATAAAATTACTGGCACATTTACCACAAATAATATGAACCAAATTGGCTGCATCACGTTTGGCAAACAGTCTGGCCTTCTCGGTTTCATAGCGTTCATTACAGATCGGACAATGACCAATAAATTTTAATGCTTCGAGCCAAGATTCCCCTCGATTATTTTTGGCTAACATAAACAGCAATATAATAAACAAAAAATGAAAAAATGTCAAGGGTTACCCTTGCCTTATAATATTTTACCTTAAAATAAGTTTTTCGCCAAATAAACAGCCACTGTGGCGGCGGTTTCGGCCCGCAAAACACTGCCACCCATATTCAGATGCCAGGCCAGATTGTCTTGGCTGAGCTTAATTTCAGTTGGCGACCACCCGCCTTCTGGTCCGATAAATATATGCACGGCCTTGCCCTGGCTGTGGAAATTTTTCATTTCTTGACCGTCGGGGTGAAATATTATCGCCCCCTCTTTACCCTTTATAGCGTCTTTAAAATTTTGCACTGGTTTCAATTTTGGCAAAACCAAATTTTGACTTTGCTCGGCCGCCTCTTTGATAATTTTCTCCCAACGCTTGCTATTTACACCAATTTTCACAGTCCGCTCGCAGAGCAAAGGCACAATTTCATCTACACCCACTTCGGTTGCTTTTTGTAGCAACCACTCAAAACTATCACGTTTGAGCAGAGCGGCGTATAAAATTACTTTTTTACTCGCTGGCAACTCGGGTAAAAATTCTTTTACCAAAAAAGTGATTTCTTTAGGGATAATTTTTTTAATTACCGCTACCGCCGCTTTGCCTAGACCGTCGCCCAATACCACTTCTTCATTTTCTTTCAACCTCAAGACATCTTTTATTTGATGAATAACTTCGCTGTCGGTAGTTTCAATTTCTGCGTGAAGCCAGATGAAATTACCAATAAAATAATGGCGTTTAAGCATATTTAAATCTCAAGACTTAAATTTTAATTTTTCGCTGAGCGCGATTAAAGGTAATAGCGAAACGATGAGCTTCGTCGCGCACTTTTATTAATAAAATTTTATTATTTTTTATCCACTCTTTTATTATATCACTAGCGCGCAATACCAAAAAATCATTACGTTTGCGTTCGCTCCCTTTGGCAATACCGACAATCGTGGTATGGACACCAAAATTATCCAAAACTTTTTTGGCCGTGTTTACCTGCGGTAGGCCACCATCGATCAGAAATATATCCGGCATTGACCATTCACTGTGGTGCAAACGGCGCGACAAAACCTCGGCCAAACAATCCACATCGCTCTGCCTCGCCACGGTCTTGATTTTAAATTTACGATACTGAGATTTCACCGGTCCGGCTTCGTCAAACACCACCATACTTCCCACTTTATTACTCACACCCAAATTGGAAATAT
>Ga0233424_10002646_pt1 | contig 12408 bp, 11 predicted proteins | sample Watercolumn_Towu_FD_181011 | JGI IMG/M metagenome (GOLD analysis project Ga0233424, IMG submission 181011) | Freshwater microbial communities from Lake Towuti, South Sulawesi, Indonesia - Watercolumn_Towuti2014_125_MG | ecosystem: Environmental > Aquatic > Freshwater > Lake | place: Indonesia... | reverse complement strand
ACGCTTCAATTCTATCGCGGTGCAAATCGCGCAAATGCACAAATGATTTTCTCATACAACTTCAATTTTAGAAGTTGCATTTCAAAAGTTAATTTTCACCCGCTACGGGATTACCCTCCCTTGGCAGAGGTGTTTGCCATAGGATTGCTCGATGAGCAGTCTGTCAGTTCCTTCACAACGATGTTGTGTCAAACCAGGAACGGAATCGGAGAAAACAGCATGAAGACGAGTCAGCTACTGAAAGTAACAGTAGGTCAGAAACCTACTGAGTCTGAACTGGTGCCGTTTGCCATCACAGCAATTCATCCTGAGCAACGTGGCATCACCACGATGCACTTTGTTGGCGCTAGTTGCACCATGAGTGCTCAATCGGGGATGCGAGACCTCACATCCATCACCGGCGCAATCGCTCGCGGAAAAGCTGCAGTGATCGCACTTGTTGTGGTTGCTCACGAACCCAAAGGTCCTGCAACTATTCTCAACCTCCTGTTGTCAATCACTTGGGAGGGCGACAAGCTGTTGATTGACTTCGACAGGCCCTTCGTCCCTCTTCCTGATCGGGTTGCGCAAGTCTGCCGACTTCCAGAGTGCAACTATAGCTATGACCTGCTGGTGTCTGTTGGGGACAAGCGTTTTGCCTCGTGCACCACGGAAATCAATTCTGAGTTCACCAGCAAGAAGCTCGTTCGGATCCAACGACTTGGTTACGCCATTTCGGATACCGATCTACTCTGCCGGCTCCTGGTCGGTGAAGCCACGATCGAACAAGTCGAGGAGGCGGTTATCGCTCGACCGATCGACGTTGCCGCCCTTCAGGCGCAAGTCACGCAGCTCGATCAACTGCTTGCCACCGAGCGTCTCGGGGCCAAAACCATGAGAGGGGATCTGGCTGAACTTCAGGGGGTCAAAGCTTCGCAAGCCAAAGAACTTGCTGCCCTTGAGCAAGCGCGGCGCGAAGACATGGAGAGGATCCTGAGCATCATCAGGAATGACGGCAAGTCCCACCCCAAGGCCCGATTCGGTCTGCCGTGGGTCAGCCTGGCAAGAGTCCGAGATTTTGTCATCGGGTGCCTTTCGGCAAAGACCGCTTGCAAGGCCTGAACTCGCGACACCTCTAGATTCACCCGCCACTTTCTTGCGAACGCAAGATCGTGGCGGTTTTCTTTTGTTTTGTATCAATGGCTCCCCTTGATACAAACCTGCTGATTCTACTTACCTGATGGAGGCTTGATAAGCGTCCTTCGTGGCCGATTCGAGCTTTTTATGCAAAATATCAACCTCGCTGTTTGTTAGAGTCCGGTCAGTGCTGCGATAGGTCACGCGATAAGCATAGCTTGCCTTCCCTGCCCCGAACTTCGCCTCATTTTCGTACATATCAAGCAGTTTTACTTCCTCCACAAGATCGTCGGCGATGTCGCGGACCAAATCGAAATAATTGTTCGGCACGAAATCTCTTTTTGTAACGACAAAAGAAATATCGCGGACAATCGGGGGGTATTTGCTCACTTCAACGAAGGTGTGGCCAAGCTTAAGCTGTTTCTTCACTCTATCGTCATTTGACCAAAGCAGTCTGATATCCGGCAAATCCATTGACATGATCGCCAGCCGCTCAATGCCGAAACCGAAGGCCCAGCCGTGATACCCCGTAACATCGAAGTTTTTGAGCACGTCCTTCCTCGGCATGCCGGAGCCGAGCATCTCCACCCACTTGCCTTTGATTCCGGCCTCCATCTCGAAACTCGGATCGGTGTAAGGAAAATTGTGGTCGTAGAAACGAAATTTCACCTTGTCGCCGAAGACGCTCCTAGCGATATCGGAAAGAACTTTCTTCAAATCGTCCGGCGTAATCTTCATCTTGCCATCCGGCACGAGATAGAGCCCGCCAATCTGATGAAAAACGTTCATGTGAGTCCGATCAATTTCGTCTTTGCGATAAACCTTGCCGTAGCAAAGCGCGCCAAACGGCTCCTGCTTTGCTATCTTGGCTCGAATGCTCGGATGATTGAGATAGTAGTACCAAAAGACCGTGTCATGCGTCCGCAAAACATGAGTGTCGTCGACATAATAAGTATCGGACTTTGACCGCGCCGGATGGCCCTCGGGCATATTGAAAAGATCGAACAAGACATGCGTCGGGTTTATCTCCGGTACCTCGATCACATCAAGATCTTTAAGCGAAGGCACGGCGAGCGTCCGATCCACCACTTCTTTGAGCGGGCTTCCCTCTGTGCGCGATAGATCCGGCATGGCCAAGTAGCGTCTGATGCGCGAAGCCTCTGCGTCAGTGCGATTCGCCAGAGTTTTTTTAAGCTTATCCTGCTCGTCAGTCGGGACTTTATAAATCATAGGCCTTTAGTTTAAAGAAAGTGAGCCAAAAAGTCTAATTCTGGAGCCGCCCGTCGGACTTGAACCGACAACCTTTCGCTTACAAAGCGATTGCTCTACCGTTGAGCTAGGGCGGCGCTACTTCGCTACCGCTTACCGACAAACCAAAATCGATGGAGACGAGAGCCCAGACTAAGCGCCCCGCAGATATACTGTTTGGCGATCTTGCTTAATATACCTATAATGAGTCACTTTTACCAGATTCTCTGGTGGCAGTAATCTCATCCTTGTAGGCCTTGATTGTCTTAAGATAGACCGAACTAGCGGCCGAGCGCGGCATAGTCTGTCGCCCACTGATAAGATCGATAGTCCGGCTAAAACGCTTCTGGAGAGCGTTAATCGATATTTTGAGAAAATCGAGGGCGTGATTGAGTGAACGGACGATAGCTATACTGACAGACCAAAAAACCGTCTTGAAATGGATCCGGCCAATCCACTCCGCCACTAGATCGATAAGACGCGTGATCTTTAGATCAAAGCGATCGCTAAGACGAGAAAGCGATCTTGCGCCAGAAAGATTCTCCCGCTGCTTTACGACAATTAAAGCGCCGATACCAGCGCCGGAGATAATAAATAAAGTGAGTGATGCGACCATGGCAATTAACGGTCAGATGATGAAAACCGGACAAATCGGACAATTTGAATCTTTTCACCAAACTTTTGGATCGCGGACTCAATGAGATTTTTGATTGTTAAATCTCCATTTTTCACAAACGGCTGATCAAAAAGCGTCCGTTCCCTGAAAAATGCGTCTAGCTTTCCGGCAATAATCTTTTCTCGAACCAGAGCCGGCTTATCCTTCGCCTCTGCGGCAAAAACTTCCGAGACTTTCTGTCTTTCGGCAGGCGGGACATCTTCGGCCACAAGGTAGGTTGGATTTGTTGCCGCCACATGCATAGCAACATCATAGGCCAGATTGTAGAACTCGTTGTTTTTTGATACAAAATCGGTTTCAGAAGCAAGTTCAACCATAGCGCCAACAGTGCCAGTGCTATGTATATACGCTGCAATACGAACCGCCCCCAATTTACGATCAGCCTTTTTTGAAGCGGCATCGGCACCCCGCTTCTGGAGCAAGATTTTAGCTTTCTCCATGTCACCACCGGTCTCTTCGAGAGCTTTCCGACACTGCATCACCGAGACGCCTGTAGTGTCGCGGAGAGCTTTGATTTGGTCAGTCGAAATCATAATGTATTAGTGTAACGCAAAAAGTGGAACTTGTAACGCGAAAAAACCGAAATGGTCTGGACTCGGATTAAAAACTGAATGGTTTAGGTTTTCAACTTTTCGGTCTGACCTTGTTCGTAAGCAGCGACAATCTCTTTGATAAAAAATTCAATGCTCTGACGCGAGCTATCGTTACCAACAATCGGATAATTGGCATCTCCAAATTGGCAGTCGGAGCTGGCGAGCGTGATTAGCGGAATACGCTCTTTCTTAGCTTCCGAAACGGCAGTGTGCTCGTGCCTCGGATCAATGACAAACAGAGCGTTTGGCTTCTCCTTCATTAGAGAAAGTCCTGAAAAAAATCTCTCGAGATGGGCAATTTCACGATCGATAATCATCCTTTCTCGTTTGGTGTACTTCACCAATCCCCCACTCTGACGCTCAGCCAGAAGATCTTGCAGTCGGTCAATCCGTCGACGAATCTCTTTAAAGTTTGTGAGCGTCCCTCCGAGCCAACGACCGGTAACATACGGCATGCGAAGTTTATCCGCCGCGTCGCGTATCGCTTGTCTGGCCTCACTCTTGCCGCCGACAAATAGGATTTGGCTGCCGTTCTTGCCAAATCCACGAACGATTTCCTTGGCCCGTATTAATAGGTCTTTAGTCTTCTCCAAATCAAAAATCTCTACACGATTTTTCATGCCAAAAATGAACGGTGACATTGATGGATGTCGGCGTGAACGGCCAAAACCGAAATGGGCTCCGGCCTTGAACATCGCGTCAATAATGGTGGTTTGTGATTCGTTATTCATAAGCTACAAACAAAGAGTTTAACAGATTAAGCTCGGGCGTGCAAATACTATTATGCAAACATAAATGTATTGTATGGAAGATCTAAGAAAAAATCAAAAGAAAAAGAGGCCGTACCCGAAGGTCATACCTCTGTTGCGAGCTTACTTGCTCGCGAGTCTGCGTTTGTGCGTGGCTCGCCATGCGTCTGCGATGAACACGAGCGAGACCAACTGCTGGAGGAAAAGCCACGGATACCCTTGAATCCACATGAGCCACCCGCAAGTGACATGCATGAGGACGTACCAAAGATAACCACTGGCTCGTTCCTTCGCGAGCAAGTAAGTCCCGACGAGGAATCCCAGCACGAGGCCGATTTCCAGCCATTGGTTGATAGTGGTGATGCCGCCAAAATCCCAAAGGCTGTAGCCTAATCCAAGCGGGATACAGACGAGTGCGAGGCGGTCAAGCCAACGTGGCGGATTGCTAGTAGCGCCACGGAAAGCGATGATGAGTCCGAGTAGCATCGCCGGAGCACCGCTCGCTTCCACCGAAGCCGCAATCCAGTTCCGCCACATGACAAAGATGATTACCCATGGTGGCAGACCAAAAAGGTACACCGCCCACGAGGCAATCCGCCACTTGCGTGCGCTTGCGTTCTTGCCACAGTTGCGCGCGTGCTCCGAGAGCCACAGAAAGATCTTGTTGAGGAGGTAACCGATACCTCCCCACACTTGCAGGAAGATATCCATTCTGACCTCCGTCTTTGTTTGGAATGTGCGTTACTACGACCCCTCGCGTAGCCGAGTTCGCGGAATTACAGATTTTCCACGATGTTAAACATTAGCATTTTAGAATACAAAAGTCAAGAGACCATTATCTGTTAGGATTATGACTCGCTTCGGCTCACAAGTAGATCGGTAATCTCCTCAATATGGCCATCAAAAATAGCGGCGATATTGTGCCAAGATTCTTTGAGGCGATGGTCAGTAACCCGGTCTTGGAGAATGTTGTAGGTTCTGATCTTTTCGGACCGATCGCCAGTACCGATCTGATTCTTACGCTCGCTTGAACGCTCTACGGCCTCTTGTTCTTCCCGCAAGAACTCAAGTTTTGCCTTTAGAATAGATATCGCCTTATCACGATTTTTTGCTTGGCTGCGCTCGGAAGTTGATCTAACATCGATACCCGTCGGTTTGTGTACTATGCGAACTGCCGTCTCGACTTTGTTGACATTCTGACCGCCGGCGCCCCCAGAGCGAGAAAATTCGATGTCTAAATCAGCAGGATTGATCTCAACGGTTGTCTGTTTGCGAATAGGCAATATGGCCACCGAAGCAGTTGAGGTGTGCACGCGACCCATTTTCTCCGTTTCAGGCACCCGCTGGATGCGATGAACACCGGTCTCGAAACGCAATTTCTTGTAAGCGTCTTTTCCTCTTATCTCAAAAACAGCTTCTTTGTATCCGCCAAGAGCGTTTTGTGATTCGCTTACCAAAGTAAAAGTCCAGTTTTGGAAAATCGCGTACTTCCGATACATTTCGGCCAAAGTCCTGGCAAACAGACCGGCCTCATCACCACCAGTTCCCGCTCGAACTTCTAAAACCGCCTCGTTGGGAAAAGAGATGTTTTCCTCTTCTAATGAAAGAATTGAGTCCATCTGCTCAAGAAGAAGTTGTTTTTGCTCAACAATATTGGCAAGATCTTTGGAGGCAAGTTCGGCGAGCGATTTATCGGAAGAGCTAAGCTCGCTCAACTCAATTCCATCACGATCAAGCTTCTCGTAAAGTTCCGCGAGATGTGCCGTCTTGCGATCATTTTTGTATTTTGACAAATCCATATTGATATACAAACGCAAACATGCTTTGACATGTCTTTGTAAAATTACTGAAAAACTGTGTTATTTTCGGTTTGACTTCCCTCTAACCTTAGACGCGGCGGCTCGGGCCTTGAATTTCTCAACTCGGCCAGCCGTATCGATAATCTTCTCATTACCAGAATAAAACGGATGGCAAGCGCTGCAAATCTCAACGTGGACATTTTCTTTGGTTGAACCAATCGAAAAACGCTTCCCGCAACTGCAGACAAAAGAGGCGTTTTGGAAAAAAGTCGGGTGGGTATCTTTCTTCATTAGAAGAACAGTCTATCAGAAATACCGGCTTAAAGCAAGTGGGCAAGCCAAAAATACAAGGGTGCAATCTGCAACAAAAAATCCCTCCCCGCGGCGGCGGAGAGGGACCGATTGGGAATGTCGACTTCAAACCAATCTGGCAGTGCTGTGCTTACAACCACATTGCCCTTTGTTGCATTTTGGACAACCATACCCGAAGTTCTTCTCGAACTCATCGCCAAGATCGATTTGGAAACAGTTTGCCACTAGACAAATTTTGGCCACCACATTCACAAGATTCCGTTCCGTCTCAATGAAAAACTGTTCACTATGCGTATCCTCGAAATGGTTCAAGGATTGAGACAACAAGCCCATGTCTTCGGCCAATCGGAGAAGGATTTGATCCTGGGTGTTGTCTGGATAAATAAAACCTAACATCTGTTGGAACCCTTGAAGCGATACGGGCTTGTCGACCGTCCTCCTAGGAATTGTCCCTCGGCGTTCTGTCTCGTTAGTGCTGCAAGTGCAACGGCCATTATCACAATGGCGGCAGACTCCGGGGAAACTTTCCCAGAGCTTCTCCTCCAAATCAATCCAAAGTTGGTTGGCTAAAGCGAATGACCAAGATAACGCCATGGCAAGGTAGTAACCGTCCCCGTCCGTCCTACCCCTGATAGCTACTCTAATCATTTGAGTAGTGTGGCGATTGATCCGGTCAAACATACTTCTACGACTGAAGTATCGGTCATTCACGATACGGTATATCCGAGTATTTATTTTTTGAAGTTCTCTGATGGCCATGTTGCTAATGGCCGTTGAGGGCGTAGTCGAGTCCACAATCAAATCTTTGGTTGGTGGTTGATCTTTTCTTAGTCTACCTTAGCGCTTCAGTTGTAATTGTCAAATATATAGTTTTGACATTTTTAGCCAATCAGAATCTTTGATAGGAAATCTTTGTAATAGGCAGGGTGCAAGCGCCGTTTAAGGCAACTTTGATTATTTGTCTAAAATGTCAATCTGACGCTGATATTTTTCGGCCAAATCCATCACGTCATCACCATAGAAAGCGAAGGAGCTCTTTTTAGCATTAGCCCAGCCAGCAAAATAGCGCAAAGCAGCTAGACGCTCGGCTGAATATGTGCCCTTGTCTGCCCCGTTATCCATAAGCAAAAGAGCCGCCGCCATAAAAGCGTCTTCCGGATCCCAAGGATTGGGCGGGTTATGCCCCGTAGCTTTGGCGATTCTTGACTCAAACAACACCCACGTTGAAGGGATAAATTGGGCTGGTCCCATCGCCCCGCCGAAACCATACCAGGCTTTCTTGGAAACCGGCATTTTGTCCGGATCGAGCCCGAGCCGGCTGGTAATATCGAGGAAAGGCAGGGTATCACGAGGAGACTTCATGTCAACTCGCCAATTGCCAGTGCCAACATTCTCGCCAAGATTTGATTCTTCAGCAATGATACCCAAAATCAGGGCTGGCCGGACGGAAGTCTTCTGACTTGCGACGAGAGCGTAACGGTGAGCCTTTTCAAAAGGAATAGCAGCTGAACCCCGCAAAGTAAATAGTTCAGACCGAATTTGAGCCGCGCTTTGTTCCTTGCTCTTGAGCAATTTTTGATATTCGGCTTCTAAACCGCGAGATATCTTCAAGATGGTCTTCTTTTCCGACTCTTGTACTTCTTGTCTTCGCTTCTCAAGTTCTTGAGCGCGACGGAGCGCGACTTCTTCTTCCCGCCGTTCTTCTAAAAGATCTTTTTCTTCAGCTGTCTTATTCTTAGAATCTTCAAGAACTTTAAATGACTCTTCAAGATTCTTCCTAATCTCTTGGAACGAATCCAGATCGGCAAAGAACTGCGAAAGGGAGTCTCTGCCTAAAACAATTTCAGGGAGGGAAAAAGAGTCAATCTGGTTCGTCTTGCGGATAATTTGAGCGAGAGAATCACGCTCTCGTGCAAGTTTCAAAGACAAAGCGTTGATAAGACTCCCCTTCTGACCAATTTCCTGGGAGAGATCTTCGATAGCGATATTTATTGCCTTAATACTCAATTTCGTCTTGGTGATTTTGGCATTGATGATCGCCAGATCGCGTTCAAGCGACACCGATCGTCCTTGTTGAGCGCGCAGAATATCCTCTTGGACCTTAATTTCAGCATCAAGAATTGAGAGAGTCCGTTCAAGTATCTGACGCCGAGATTCAACTAATTCACTAGAGGATTGGGCCGACACCAAAGTGGCGGGTAAAAAAACCGCCATGGACAAGAACAACATTGTAATGGTACGGAACATGCAGTCGGTAAAAGTATTATACAACAATGAAAACGGCCGGCTGCCCCGTCCCGCCCCGCAAAGCGGGGCGGGACGGGGCATACAAGCCAAAATTTATCCACTTTACTTCTTGGCGACTTTCCCCTCGGCCGCCGCTTTTTCAATAGAAGCATCCGCGACAACTTCCCCCTCTTTCGCTTCCTTACCCTTCTTCTCCACCTCGATCGCCGACAGATCCACTGGCTCGGCCGGCACTTCTTCTTCTTTGTATGCTTCTGATACTGAAGCGACCACTTCGTCTGACTTAGTGACAAGTGTCACACCGACAGGTAATGAAATCTCGCGAGCATGAATCGTGTCGCCAATCAGTTTGAGCGTGCTGATATCAACCACAATCCGAGCTGGCAAATCTTTCGGCAAAGCTTCGATTTCAAGCTCATAAAGAACTTTGATAAGAGTGCCTCCCAAATCCTTCACTGCTGGAGCGATGCCGGCAAATTCGATAGGAGCATAAACTTTGACCTTTTTACCTTTCTCAATGGCATAAAAATCTGCATGTCGCGGCTCATCGGTGACCGGATCCAAATCAATGTCATGGATAAGTGCTTCAACATCGATCTGATCGCCTTTCAAATGAATGATTGACGCCTCACCAGCCTGCTTCCAGACTTTCAAAAAATCGATTGCTGGGACGGAAATCGAAGTTGCTTTTTCTTTTGGACCGTAAAACACAGCCGGCAATCTGCCCGCTTTTCGAAGCGTATTCGGCTTGTCTGTTTGTCCCCGCTTAGTCGCTTTTAGAGTTAGCATGGTATGGAGAGTATACGGAATCATCAAGAAAAAGCAAGGTTTTCAGATTAGGCTGGGAATCGGTGCAATAACCAAAAACAAACTTAGGAAACAAGGTTCGGCGGTGTCCGACCCTGAAAATTGGCAATGATATTCTCGGCCGCTAGCCGACTCATTGCCTGCCTCGCCGTATCCGTTGCCGAGGCGATGTGGGGAGTCAAGACGACATTCGGCAATTTCGCAAGCCCTGCCGCAAGTCTCGGCTCATTTTCAAAAACATCGAGCGCCGCGCCCCGAATTAGCCCCTTCTTCAAAGCTTCGACAAGCGCCTGTTCATCGACAACCGCCCCGCGCGAAGTGTTTATTAAATAAGAATCTTTTTTCATCATCGCCAATCTCTCGGCGTTGACGAGATGCCGAGTCGAATCAAGAAGCGGCACATGAACCGACACGACATCAGCATTCCTCAAAACTTCTTCGACAGTAGGAAGAAACCGCGCCCCACTCGCCATTTCAAAATCCGAATCCTGCTTCACGTCATAATAGACCACCGGCATATTGAAAGCTCGCGCCATTTCTGCCACCCGACTGCCGATCCTGCCCGCGCCCAAAATACCCAAAGTTTTGCCTTTAAGCTCGGTGCCCAAAAAGAGCATCGGCCCCCACTCTTTATACTTGCCTTTTCGCAAATAATTGTCGCTCTCGACGATCCGGCAAGTAGCCGAAAGAATAAGCGCCATTGTATGTTCGGCCACCGCCTCGGTGAGAACCCCGGGAGTATTGGTCACCGCCACTCCCCTTTTCTTGGCAAGGGCAACATCAATATTGTTGAAACCGACGGCGTAATTGGCAAAAATTTTGACCGATGGCGCGGCGGCAAAAATGTCTTCATCAATCGTATCGGTAAGGAGACAAAGCACAGCGTCATAGGCCTTCTTTTTTAAAACCTTGAGAAGCTGGCTCTTAGAAAGGGACTGATCTTTCGGATTGACATCAACCTCATAGCCTTTGCTCCGCAAGAGCTTGACGCCATCGTCCGGTATCAGTCTCGTCACATAAACTTTTTTCGGCATCATTGAATTATATCATGTATCGATCTGATAATAGCATTGCGTAAACGAAAACTCTTAGAGTGGCCTAACATTCCAAAATATGACGCTAGGCAAGACTGCCAGGACTCTTTCGAAAGAGCTCCTGCTATGAAATACCTGCAAGAATTTTCGATCTTTAATAACATTCTGTGTTTGGTATTAGTGCGAAGTACTCGATGGTAAGGCAGACTGACATACCCGAGAAAATCTGTCCCTTGGGATATTTTTTTGATTGTAACCTTATTCGGATGAAGGGAAAGTTTCAGTCTGCAATCAAGGAATATATCGATATATCGATATATTTCTTTCAGTCGGTCGTTGTCATCTGACAAAATCACAAAGTCATCGCAGTACCGTATGTAGTAGCGAACTTTGAGAGTGTGCTTCAAATATTGATCAAGTTCATTGAGATAAATATTGGCAAAGACCTGACTGGTCACATTGCCGAGCGGCAAGCCTTTGCCTGAAATCGTGTTAAACGATCGAATAATCATTTCGAGCAAATCCAGAAGATGCGAGTCAATGATTTTCTGACCGAGCAGTCGAAGCAATATTTTATGATCAATAGAATCAAAAAATTTTCGTATATCGCACTTCAGCACAAAACCGTTACGCCGGTAGTTTTGGGTTACCTTTCTTGCAAAAACCTCGAACCGCTTCACCCCTCGATGAGTGCCTTTCAAATTTCGTGAAGCATACGAATCATGGATGAAACCTCTGTCAAAAATCGGGTATATCGCCTGGTACACCGCTTGGTAGAGCACTCGGTCGAAAACACTGGCCTTGTGAATCCGCCGAAGTTTGGGATCTTGGACAAAAAATACTGTGTACGGTTCGGGCCGCCACACTCCAGAGACTAGTTTTTGATGTAGCGCAAAGATGTTGTCTTCCAAATTGAGCTCAAATGCGCTAACATCCTTCTTTGACCGCTTGCCTTTGGCAAAGGCGCGCCATGCGGAAAGCAAATTTTCAAGCGAAATTACATTATCAAAATCAATCCTATGACGACCCCCCCCAACGAGACCTTGCCGATTATTCACAAGCTCCGATTGCTCCATAAGGACTTGTATTGTATCGCGGAAAAATTATCAAAGCGAGACAAGCTCGGCATTCATTCGCAAATAGAAAAACAGTCGATATTCTGCTTATCACTCGCTGTAGAGTCGGCGTTTAAACCAAAACATCTCAAACAAAACACCCTCGAGTATCTACGAGTACAAATAGAAATCTTAAAGCATCTTGTTCGCACCGAACATGAACTTGGTATCATTCCCGAAAAAACATACATCCGGATTTCGGAACAATTGGTAGAAATCTCGAAAATGACTGCCGGCTGGCTCGCCCATGTCTTAAAAACACAAAAAGAACCGTAGGGCTCTTTTTGTGAGAAACTTCCTGACGAGCCCGCAAGTTCGGATTGCAATTGTCAGGGTTGTACCAGTTGACCTTGAACTTGCTGTCGTTCCAATTCGCGTTCGGCACATTACCGTCGGAATTGCGCGAACCCGCTATTGCCTTCTTTCATCCGTATCACCAAGCGTCGTTTGCACAACACTCTGTGTTAGGCACCCCCGAGGTATATCCGGCTTTGTATAAAAGAAAGCAAGCAGTTTCTTGATATGACCAATCGTTATCAAAAGACCGATTGATAAGTCACTGTGTCAGTATATAAAGAAAAATCCCTCTCTCCAAGTGATACTCGGAAAGAGGGATGCGAAGGGAACAAGGCAGAAAGGTTAAAGGGTAACTGCCTGACGAGCCCGCAAGCCCGGAGCGCAATAGTCAGGGTAGTACCAGCCGACCTCGAAC
>Ga0233424_10002645_pt1 | contig 12410 bp, 9 predicted proteins | sample Watercolumn_Towu_FD_181011 | JGI IMG/M metagenome (GOLD analysis project Ga0233424, IMG submission 181011) | Freshwater microbial communities from Lake Towuti, South Sulawesi, Indonesia - Watercolumn_Towuti2014_125_MG | ecosystem: Environmental > Aquatic > Freshwater > Lake | place: Indonesia... | reverse complement strand
GTTCCATTTGCGCTCGAATCGCTCGTCGAAGCCCCGCGCGCGAATCTCCGGCAGTCGCGCGTTGAACTGCTCGCGCCACGTCCTCAGCGTGCGCGCGTAGCTCAAGCCAAGGTCTTCGAGGTGATGCAAGAACAGGTCGCCCGTGCGGTTCAACGCGAGGTTCACGCGGCCCACCGACAGCAGCAGCGAGCCGGGGAAGATGTGCTTTTGAATCCAGTCCACGCCGCGCCGCAGCTCGTCGTAGCGCGAGTCGGGACACGTGATGTATTGCAGCCCGAGCAAGCCATCGCGCTTGAGCACCTCGTGGCACTTGGCAAAATACGTTTCGAGATAACGGTCGCCCACGGCTTCGAGCATTTCGATGCTCGCAATCTTGTCGAACCGCCCCGTCACGTGCCGGTAGTCCTGCAAACGGATTTCGACGCGGTCCGCCACGCCCTCGCGCTGGAATCGCGCGCGCGCGTAGCGGAGTTGCGCCTCGGAAATCGTCAGCGTCGTGACGCGGCAGCCGTGGTGCTTCACCGCATGGCACGCGAAGCCGCCCCAGCCCGAGCCGATTTCGAGCAGGTGGTCCGTGGGCTTAAGCCGCAGCTTGCGGCAGAGTGCGTCGTATTTCGCCACCTGCGCCTGCTCGAGCGTCAGTTCCGGCGACACGAAGTGCGCGCTCGAATAGGTCATCGTCGGGTCGAGCCACAGCGCGTAGAAGTCGTTCCCGAGGTCGTAGTGCTCGCGGATGTTGCGGCGGCTGGTCGCGATGGAATTGGGCCGGAGCAAATGGCCGACGCGGTTGGCGAAGCGCAGCAGGTTGAACAGCAGCGGCCGCGCGCGCGAGCCGGACATCGCGGGCGCGTCCTCGACGTTCAGGATGAACCATGCGATGACGGCGGTGAGGTCGTCCGTGTCCCAATCGCCGTCCACGAACGCCTCGCCAAAACCGATGTCGCCGTGCAGCACGCAGCGCTTGAAGAACGCCTCGCTGCGCACGCGGATGACCGCCGTCGCGCCCGCGCCGGGCTCGCCGAAATGCTGCGCGGAGCCGTCGGGCAGCTCCATCCGCAACCCGCCGCGCTTCATGTTCGCGAACGCCCGGAGCACGAGCCTGCGCCACAGCGACGGAACGCCGGTCTCCGACCCGGCACGTTGAGGCCCGGCGTGTGTGGTGGTTTGTGTTGTTTCCGAATTCATCGGGACTTCGCCGCTTCCCCCATTGCGTGGACGTGGGCGTTCGCGCTCCGCAGCGATTCATGCGGACGCATCACGTCGCGCTGCAAGTGCGGATTCGCCGCCTTTCGATGCCACGGCACGTTTTTGAGCCAGAGCCGCAGCGCGTTCCAGTGGATCATCGAGATGACCTTGAGCGTGACGAGCGGGCACTTGAGTGTCTGCCACGCGAGCTGCGCGTCCGTGAGCGGCACGCGCCGACCCGTGAGCGAGGTGAGCAGCACGCACCGGTCGCCCTCGCGGTCGTCAATGTGGATTTCGAGCGACTCGCCGGGCACGCGCAGCTTGAAGTCGAACGAGAGATCGAGCGCGAAGAAGGGCGAGACGTAGAAGTGCTTCGGCACGACGCGCCGGAACACGCCGTCGGGCTGGAGATCTTCGGCGCGAAGCAGGAAGGGCTTCATCTCGCGAAACGTGTTGCTGACCTCCGCCACCGCGCAGAGCGGCGCGCCCGCGGCGTCACGGCAGAAGTAGAACGAAACGGGATTGAAGACGTAGCCGAGCACTCGCGGCAGCGTGAGAAGCTGGATGCGCGCGTCGGGCGGCAGCGTGACGCCTTGTGACGCGAGCCAGGCGAGGAGGTTATCCTTCAACGTAGGTGCCGACGTGCGGAGGCTCTGACTTGATTCCGCATTCCGCATTCCGCAGTCCGCATTAGTGTGAGCCTCCTCACGTCGGCTCCTAGCGTCGAGCGTCAGGTGATCGCTGTCGCGGAACGAGTAGAGGTTCGCGCGGTTGCGGCTGAACAGCCGGAGTCGCGCAGCGACGGCGTCCATCTCATCGAGATCGAGCGAGAAGAGGAAGAGGCTGTAGCGGAAATGGTGCTCCTTCGGCGCGAGCCGATAGTGCATCACGCAACACTCGTAGAGGCAGGACTTGAAGGGGAGCGCGCCCGCCCCGGGCGTTGTTTCCCGCGCCCCCGCGGGAAACTCGGTCAAGTGCGAGGGGACAGGCGCGTCGCCGCATTGACCGCGTCCGGAGCCAGCCGCGAGGGCGCGGTTGGCTGCGCCCGAGGGCGGGCGCGGTCCCCAAGACTCGGGCGTGCTCACACCCAAATCCTATCGCCACTCACTGCGCGGCTGCAATCCAGCGCGGAGGTGAGCGCATCTTCGTGGAAGCCATACTTGAAGTAGCTGCCGCAGAAATACACGGCCTGCGACGGCGAGCGACGGTTGAGCTTCGGCAGCTCCGCCTGCGCGCGAATCGCGCCGAGGCTGAACAGCGGATGCTCATACTCGATGCGCCGCAACACGCGCGCCGGTGCGATGCGGTCGGCGCCGTTGACGGAGACGAAGTAGTTCTCGCGCTCGCTCACGCCTTGCAAGCTGTTCATCCAGTAAATCGTCGTCGGCGACACGCGCCCCGCGGCGTCGTGCTCGATGCGGTAGTTCCACGATGCCCACGCGAGGCGTGTGCGCGGCATCACCGAGGCGTCCGTGTGCAGCGTGGCGAGGTTGCGCTGATACGCGAACTCGCCGAGCAACGCGCGTTCCTGCGCATCGGCGTCCGCGAGCAGGCGCAGCGATTGGTCCGCGTGGCACGCGAGGATGACTTTGTCGAAGTCCTCGCTGCGTCCGTCCGCCGTGGTCACGCGTGCGCTGTTGGCGAATCGTTCCACGCGGGAGACGGGTAAGTTGAGCCGAAGCCGGTCGCGCATCGGAGCGAGCAACTTCGCGACGTAGTTCTTCGCGCCGCCCGGGACCGTGAGCCACGGATGCTGCGTGTGCAGCCCGAGGAAGCCGTGGTTGTGGAAGAACCGCAGCAGCGTCATCGCCGGGAAATCGAGCATCCGCTCCGGCGGCGTGCTCCAGACCGCGGCGCTCATCGGCACGAGGTAGAAGTTGAGGAAGTCGTCACCGTAACCGCGTTCCGTGACGTAGCGGCCAAGCGTGTGGCTTGCGAACGCCGGGTCGTTCAGCGCGGCGACAGCCTCGCGGTTGAAGCGATTGATCTGCCGAAGCATCCCCCAGAAGCGCGGGCGAAGCAGGTTGCGGCGCTGGGCGAAGAGGAGGTTCACGCTCGACCCGCAGAACTCCAGTCCGCTCGGCACGTGCTGCACGCTGAAGGACATCGAGGTCGGTTTGGTCGCGACGCCGAGTTCGCGGAACAGGCGCGTGAGATTCGGATAGGTGACCTCGTTGAAGACCATGAAGCCCGTGTCCATCGTCACGTCGCGGCTGGCTTCGTCCACGGTGACAGTGTTCGTGTGGCCGCCGGGGTAATCATTCTGCTCGAAGAGCGTGAGGTCGAAGCGCGGATGCAGGAAGTGCGCGCAGCCAAGACCCGCGATGCCGGTGCCGATGATGGCGATGCGGGTCATGGCCGGCTCCCGCCCGCCGACGTGCCGCGCGATTCGAGGGAAGCACGACGATTTGCCTGCGGGAGCTTCGAGAGTGATTCGACTTCATGGAAGAAGGCATCCAAGTCGCCGCCTTTCGCCGCCAACAAACGATGAAACGCAGGCACGAGCCCGTAGTAGGTGTCCACGTCGTTGAGGCGCGCGTTGTTGAGCGGACGCGCGAACCAGCGGTCGTAATCCGTTGCACCGTTCCACGCGGACTTGAGCTGCACGTAGTCGCGGCAAAGTTCGTCGAGCAGGGCCTGCTTGCGATGGCGCAGGTCAGCCGTGCGCGCCTCGTCGAGCATCGAGACCTTGACGAGCGGCGGTGTCTCGGTGGCCACCGGGCAATAGAGTTCCGCCAGCCTTGTGCGCGTGCGCGTGATGAGTTCCGTGAACTGGGCTTTGCGCCGCAGCCGGGCCTCGTAGTCGGCCAGCGCCGCCGGGTCGCCCTTCGCGCGAAGCCACCGGCGCGCGCCCTCCTCGGCGACGGACTCGGCAAAGGCTTCGCTGAAATCCGTGTCGCCGCTGACGAAGAGCCGCTGGTGCGCCAGTTCGTGGAACAGCAGTTCCGCGAGTTCGACCTCGGCGTCATGGACGAAGGTGTTCAGCACCGGGTCGCTGAACCAGCCGAGCGTCGAGTAGGCTTGCACGCCGCCGACGTCCGCGTCGAAGCCGCCGGCTGTCAGCGACGCTGCGAACCGTCGCGCCGCCGCGTCGTCGAAGTAGCCGCGATATTTCAGCCGGCCGACAAACGGATACCACCACGACTTCGACTCCATGGAAAACTCCGGCGTCGCGGTGACGTTCCACACGACAAACCGGCGGCCGAGGTCTGCGTAGCGCGTGTAGTGGCGTCGCACGGGGAGCTTCAACTCGCGCGCGGCGAACTCGCGCAGGTCGAGCACGAGCCGGAGCTGCGACTTGAGTTGAGCCGGCGCGTTGGTGTCGGCGAGGACGCGTTCGATGGGTTTCTGGCGTGCGCCAATCTGGCAATGGCCGCGCACCGCTTGCGAGTAGTAGCCGACGGTCGAGCAACCGGCGGACGCGACGCAGAGGATCGCGAGCCCGAAGCGCCGCCACGTGAAGTTCACGGCTTCTGCGACTCTTTCGCCCACGTGTCCTTGAGCGTGATGGTGCGGTTGAAGACCAGGGTTGGGTCTGGGGTCTGGCGTCTGGCGTCTGGGTCGAGACAGACGTAGGCGAGGCGTTCGAACTGGTAGCGCGCATCGGGCGTTGCTTCCTTCAAGGACGGCTCGCACTTCGCGGTCACGACTTCGAGGCTCTTCGGGTTCAACGCGGCGCGGAAGTCGCGTCCGTCCTTCTCGGGCTCGGCCTCGGTGAAGAGGCGGTCGTAGAGGCGGACCTCGGCGTCCACGGCGTGCGTGGCGCTGACCCAGTGGATGGTGCCCTTGACCTTGCGCTTCGCTGTCGCGCCGCCGGTCTTGCTGTCGAGGTCGGCGGTGCAGCGCAGCGCGGTGATATTGCCGGCGGCGTCCTTTACCGCTTCGTCGCATTTGAGGATGTAGGCGTATTTGAGCCGCACTTCGCCGCCGGGTTTGAGGCGGAAAAACTTGGGCGGCGGCACTTCGGCGAAGTCGTCGCGCTCGATGAACAGCTCGCGGCTGAACGGGATTTTCCGTTTGCCGGAGGCTTCCTCCTCGGGGTTGTTGACGGCGTCAAGTTCCTCGGTCTGGCCGGCGGGGTAGTTGGTGATGACGACCTTGAGCGGGCGCAGCACGGCGAGGCGGCGGAGCGCGCGCCGGTTCAGGTCCTCGCGCACGCAATGTTCCAGCACGGCGATGTCCGTGGTGCTGACGTATTTGGTGACGCCCACGCCGGTGGCGAAGGCGCGCAAGGCCTCGGGCGTGATGCCGCGTCGGCGCAGTCCGCTTATCGTCGGCAAGCGTGGGTCATCCCAGCCGGTGACGATCTTCTCGTTCACGAGCGCGATGAGCTTGCGCTTCGAGACGATCATGTGGGTGGGGATGAGCTTGGCGAACTCGTATTGGTGCGGCAGCGGGCGCGGCAGGTCGAGGTTCTCCAGAATCCAATCGTAGAGCGGGCGGTGGACCTCGAACTCCAGCGTGCAGATGCTGTGCGTGATGCCTTCGAGGTAGTCGCTCAGGCAGTGCGCGAAGTCATACATCGGGTAGATGCACCACGTCGCGCCAGTGTGGTGATGCTCGGCATGGCGGATGCGGTAGAGCAGGGGGTCGCGCAGCCAGACATTCGGCGCGGCCACGTCAATCTTCGCGCGCAGCGAGCACTTGCCCTCGGGAAACTCGCCGGCCTTCATGCGGGCGAAGAGCGCGAGGTTCTCGGCCACGAGACGGTCGCGGAAGGGAGAGGGCTTGGCGGTGCGGCGGTATTCGTCGGTTTCGTCGGGCGTGAGGTCGCAGACGTAGGCCAGGCCCTTCTCGATGAGCCGGACAGCGTAAGCGTGGATTTGGTCGAAGTAGTCGGAGGCGAAGAAAGGCTCGTGTTGCGTGTTGCGTGTTGCGTGACCCACCACGGGCGCAAGGTGGAAGTCCTCTTTGCCGTTCACCATCTGCGTCCCGGGCGTTGTGCCCTTCGGCTTCAAGCCCAGCTTGTCGTCCGCCCAGCCGGCAATGAGCCAGTTCACGTCGGCCTGGATGCTCTCGACATACTCGGCCTCCTCCTTGGTCGGGTTGGTGTCGTCCATGCGGAGGTTGCACACGCCGCCGAACTCGCGCGCGATGCCGAAGTTCAGGCAGATGCTCTTGGCGTGGCCGATGTGCAGGTAGCCGTTCGGCTCCGGCGGGAACCGCGCGTGGATGCGCGGATAGCGCCCCTCGGCGACGTGCCGCGCGACGATGTCGCGGATGAAATCGCTCGGCGATGCCGGGCTGCTTGGGACGGGATCGCTCATGTCGCGAGAGCGGAGAATCGCCGAAGCGCGCGGCCGATTGCAAGCAGCCACAGGGCGGAGGCCCGACCGGCGCGCGATTGACTCCGGACGGGTTTGGACAAAAACTCCCGCCATGATCCCATCCGCGCTGCATATGTCACCAAACCGAGGTCCCGTTGGTTCAAGCCGCGGTCCGACCGCACCCCATCCGCTACCGGCAACACTTTCCCGCCGTATCTTTCTCGGCACATTGGGCGCGGGCGTCGCGGGCACGGCCCTCGGATTCGCAGCGAAGCCTGCGCCCGCGGCGCGCAAGCGCCTCGCCATCATCACCACCACGTGGCACTACCGTTCGCACGCGTGGCACATGGGCGAGCGGTTCCTCGTCGGCTACCCGAAAGGCGGCGCCTGGCATCACCCGCCGTTCGAAGTCGTCGCCTCGTATGTGGACCAGAAGGGCGCGAACGACCTGAGCCGCCAGCGCTCGGAGGAGTTCAAGTTCCCTATCTTCCCGACCGTGGCCGAGGCGTTGCGCTGCGGCGGCGACCGCATGGCCGTGGACGCCGTGCTCATCATTGGCGAGCACGGCAACTATCCGCAGAACGAGTTCGGCCAGACGCAGTATCCGCGCTACGAGTTCTTCAAGCAGGTCGTGGACGTGTTCCGCAAGGACGGCCGCACCGCGCCGGTCTTCAACGACAAGCACCTCTCGTGGCGGTGGGATTGGGCGAAGGAAATGGTCGAGCTCTCGCACCAGTTGAAGTTCGGCTTCGCTGCGGGCTCGTCGCTGCCGGTGACGTGGCGCATGCCTGCTGTGGACCTCCCGCACGGCGCGGCCGTCGAGGAACTGATGTGCGTCGCGATGGGCCGCGTGGACAGCTACGACTTCCACGCGCTCGAAGTCATCCAGTGCATGGCCGAGCGGCGCAAGGGCGGTGAAACCGGCGTGGCCGCGATGCACGCCTTGCGCGGCGACGCCGTGTGGCAGGCGATGGACGCCGGTAGTTGGGGCGAAGGCGGCTGGGATCCGCAACTCTTCGCCGCCTGTCTTGCGCGCAGCCAGACGCTCGCGCAACCGGAGACGTTCAGCCACCGCCACCCGACGCCCGACCAGATGCGCGCGTGGGTCAAGGAACCGGTTGCGTATCGCTTCGAATACAACGACGGCACGAAGGCGACGATGCTGCTGCTTAATGGCCTCGTCGGCGACTTCACGTTCGCCGCGCGATTGAAGGGCGCGCGCGAGCCGCTCTCGACGCTCTTCTATCTGCCGCCGAATCCCAACGTGACCTACTCCGCCGCACTGATGTCGAAGGCCGAGGAGACCTTCCTCACCGGCAAGGCTCCGTGCCCCATCGAGCGCACGTTGCTGACATCCGGATTGGTCGAGGCCGGGGTGCGCTCGCTCGCCACCGGCCAGAAGCGCATCGAAACGCCGCACCTGCGCGTCACCTACAAGGTCGGCCGCGAGTCCACGTTCGCGCGGAGCTGAGCCGGCCGCATGGAAACGCCGCTCACGCCGCTCGAATTTGGACACCGCGCGCGCAAACTCTATCCCGACCGGCTCGCCGTCGTGGACGGCGCGGCGCGATTCACCTATCGCGAGTTCTTCGAGCGCTGCGGTCGCTGGTCCGCCGCGCTGCAACGCCTCGGCGTCCAGCCCGGCGACCGCGTCGCGAGCATCGCGCCCAACACCCACGCGCACCTCGAATCCTTCTACGCCGTCCCGCAAATCGGCGCGGTCACGGTGCCCATCAACTTCCGGCTCACCGCGGCGGACTTCGCCTACATCCTCCGGCACAGCGGCGCGCGCGTCGTGTGCGCGCACGCCGACTACCTCGACGCCGTGGACAGCATCCGCGCGCAGGTGCCCGACGTGCAGCACTTCGTCGCCCTCGAGGGCGCGAAGCCCGGCTGGCTGGACTACGAGACCACCCTCGCCGCTTCTTCCACTGAGTTCACCGCCGCTTCCATCAACGAGAGCGAAATGATCTCGCTCAACTACACCAGCGGCACCACGGCGCACCCGAAGGGCGTGATGATCACCCACCGCAACGCCTACCTCAACTGCGCCGGCCGCCTCATGCACACGCCGCTGAGTTGCGCCGACCGCTACCTCTGGGTCGTGCCGATGTTCCACGCCAACGGCTGGACCTACGTCTGGACCAACACCGCCGTCGGCGCGGTGCATCATTGCCTACGCCGCGCCGACCCGCGCCTCATCCTCGAGACCATCGCGCGCGAGGGCATCACGCTCTTCTGCGCCGCGCCCACCGTGCTCATCGGCATCGCCAACGCGCCCGCCGAACTCCGCCGCCTCGCGCCGCGCGGGGTGCGCGTGACCACCGCCGGCGCGCCGCCCTCCGCCGCGACCATCGAGCGCATCGAGGGCGAACTCGGCTGGGAAATCACCCACGTCTATGGCCTCACCGAAGTCTCGCCCATCGTCACCCTCAGCGAACCGCGCCCCGAGCACGCGCAACTCGACGCCCGCCGCCGCGCCGAGATCAAGGCCCGCCAGGGCGTGGACTACCTCGCCGCCGCCGAGGTCCGCGTGGTGGACGACGCGGGCCGCGAAGTCCCGCACGACGGCAAGGCCCTCGGCGAAGTCGTCATCCGTGGCAACGCGGTGATGGCCGGTTACTACAACGACCCCGAGGCCACCGCCGCGGCGATTCGCGACGGCTGGTTCTACAGCGGCGACGCCGCGGTCGTTCACCCCGACGGCTACCTTGAAATCCGCGACCGCTGGAAGGATGTCATCATCAGCGGCGGCGAGAACATCTCCTCCGTCGAGATCGAAGGCACGCTGCTGCGCCACGCCGCCGTGCAGGAAGCCGCCGTCGTCGGCCTGCCGCACGAGAAATGGGGCGAGACCCCGCACGCCTTCGTGGTGCTCCGGGCCGGCGCGACCGCGACCGACGCGGAGTTGCGCCAATTCTGCCGCGACCACCTCGCGCACTTCAAGGTGCCGGGCGGCTTCACCTTCATCGCCGAACTGCCCAAGACCGCCACCGGCAAGATCCAGAAATACATCCTCCGCGGTGGCCGTGCGAACCTGTCGGCGACGTGAACCGAGTTGCAGAACCGATGACAAATCAGGAAGGGAATTCGTCGAACCCACTGCGCGGTGTTTACTAGGAGCGAACAAGAATGGTGGATTGCCGTGTTGGGCACATGGGTTGTCATTTTGTTCGTCGTTGGCCCTATCGCGCTGATTCTACTTGGGGGTATCGCCCGTCTCGACCACGGACACATGGAGGTAGTCGAGGCAAAGGAACGGTTTGAGCGACTCAAATCGGACTTGGGCTTTCTCCACGTTCGGATTTCATAGTTGCGGCGTGAGCGGGCAATTACAGATGGCGAAGTGTGGCAGCCTGCCGACATGCGGGACGCACTCGGTGCTTTACTGGCGGACACGAATGGTTATGCCGCGTCGCTTCGAACACAGCGGGTGTTCCTTGCCAAGGGTCCTGTGAGCACCGACTCCGGCGAGTTCTTGTGCCTTGTCGCGTTCGGCAAGGGCAACGTGCCACTGGGCTTGGTGGCAAGCGGCCGGGCCTATCTGACCAATCCGACGTCCGTTCGATGGGAGGACTACTCCAAGTTCGGGCGATAAGCTTGCTTCGATGAAACTCACTCTTCGAATCTCTCTCCGGCATCTCAGTCTGTCGTTGGTTGCTTTCTCGCCTGCCTTCGCGCAGGACGCCGGGGCCCCGCCGCCGGTGCGCATCGAATCGGGCGTGAGCGGGCACATTCATCCGGCATTGTGCATCACGCCCAAGGGGACGCTCGTCGCGGTGTTCTGCAAGAGCGAATACAAGCCTTACCTCATCACGCGCTCGGCAGACGGCGGCAGGACGTGGTCGGCGCCCGCGCTGTTCCCGCACACGGTCAAGGTGCAGGTGTATCCCGGCTCGCTGACGACGCTGGCGGATGGCCGGCTGGTGCATGCCTGGAACGTGTGGTTTAACGCGACGGAGAAGGACCGGTCGCGCTACGTAGCCATTTCCATCAGCAGTGATGACGGCGTGACGTGGAGCGAACCAGTGAACCTCGCCAAGCACAGCGACCCGAAGGTCCACAGCGTCATCCGGCATCCAATCGTCGAGTTGTCGCCGACGGCGTGGCTGTTCCCGCTGGCGGACCGCACGGTGGTGTTCAATCCCAAGACGGGCGAGGAAACTCCGTTCGGCGACGGAACCAATCACGGGCTGGTGCCGATGGTCCGCACGGTTGCGGGCTCACTCGTCAGCGGCAAGGGGCTGCGTTCGACCGACGGCGGCAAAACGTGGCAGTCAATCAAGCCGTTCCCAGACGTGTTCACGCAGGGCTGGCGGCACGAGATGATCGCGCTGAAGAACGGCTGGCTGCTCGCGTCGCAGATTGTCGGGCCGGGAGTCGGCGGCGAACGCATCGAGTTCGTCGTCTCGCGCGACGACGGGCAGTCTTGGGACATGGAGCATCCGGTGGAGTTCTACAATCCCGGCCGGCCCATCGGCGGGCGCGCGTGTCCGCGCACGGTCGAGCTCGACGCGCAGACGCTCGGGACCATCTTCTACGACACGGACGACAAGCAGCCCGGCGGCTCCGGCGTGTGCTTCCGGCTGCTGCCAACGGCGAGCTTGAAGCGTTGAGCGCGCGTTCGACGCGAGCGGGCGCAGCCCGGCGCCGGCGGACCGTTCAATCCGCGTGGTAGCCGCGCCAGACCCACACGAGCGTGTCGGCGAGCGTTTGCTCGAAGACGCGCCGGTCGCAATGGTTGGTGGCGAGGCTGAACACGAAGCGGTGGTGGTATCCCTTGGCCTTGAGCGCCGCAGCCGTGCGCTGCCCCGCCATCACCCAGTTGTGATGCGTCTCCTCCGGGTCGTTCGGGCGGAGGTCCTTCTCGGACACGTGCGTGAAGATGCGCAGCGGCTTCTGCCCGCTCGTCTCGATGAGCTTCATGCCGGAGTGATACTCCCAAGCGCCGAGCGGGAACTTCGCCTCCTCCGGTGCGTCGTCGTCCTGCTGGTCCACGAATGTGCCCGAGTAGGCGATGACCCGCCGGAACAGGTCCGGCCGGAACCACGCCATCGTCAGTGCCGCCGCCCCGCCGGAGCTGCAGCCGATGACGCCGCGGCCCCACGGGTTCGAGGTGAACGCCAGGCGCGGGAAGGCCGCCTTGATCTCCGCGTCGTTCAGCACGGCTGGCAGCACCTCGTCGTTGATGAACCGCGCGAGGCGGTCCGACATCGTGTCGTATTCGAGGCCGCGCTCGCTCTTCTTCCCGTCGTTGCCGCCGTTCTCCACGGCGATGGCGATGAACGCGGGCAGTGTCCGGTTCGGGTCTTTCGAGATCGTGAGGTTGTCCAGCGCGTTGCGCACCAGTCCGAGTTGGCCGGGGCCGTCGTGGATGATGAGCAGTGGCGCCTTCGTGCCGTCCTTGTAGGCGGCGGGCACATACACAAAAACCTTGCGCTCCTTGCGGACAGGCTTCTTCGCCGGGTTCAGCGTCTTGTCGTCGCCGGGAAAGATTTTGCTGTTCGCCAGCGGCATGCTGAACGTGAAGGACTTGCCTTTCGGATTGCCGCGGTCGGTCAGGTCCGGGTCCATCTTGTATTCGGGGCCGATGGTAAATAGGCCGTCGCCATCAGCGCCGGGGCTTTCCGAATACTTGTCGGCTGCGAGCGGGGCGTTCACCAGGAGGCCGGCTGCGGCGAGGCAGAGCAGGCGACCGACGGTGGCAGGGCAAGTGCGAGGGTTTGACATAAGCTTGAGAGTCGGGCGGAGGCTAGGTGCGGGCTGTATGGCCAGCAAGTTGAATCACGCCGGCGGCGCTTGCCGCAGAACCCGCGGTCCGCTATTCCCGTGTGGAAGCAATCGCGCGCGCTTCCCGTCGAACCCGCGCGGCAAACAACGACGTGATGCAATGACGAATGGCGAAATCCGAATGACGAAAGAAGCTCGAATGACGAATGGCAGAGTCAGTGGCCGGCC
>Ga0233424_10002643_pt1 | contig 12415 bp, 5 predicted proteins | sample Watercolumn_Towu_FD_181011 | JGI IMG/M metagenome (GOLD analysis project Ga0233424, IMG submission 181011) | Freshwater microbial communities from Lake Towuti, South Sulawesi, Indonesia - Watercolumn_Towuti2014_125_MG | ecosystem: Environmental > Aquatic > Freshwater > Lake | place: Indonesia... | reverse complement strand
GGTTCTGCAGGCCCTCCGCGTCTACGGGCAGAAGGAGGAATGGGCCTCGTTGATCCGGGCCGGCATGGAGACGGATGTCTCCTGGGCCAAGTCCACCCGTGCCTATGTCGAGCTCTACCGGCGTGTCGCGGGAGTGAGACCGTGACCTGATGAACGCGTGAGCGAATCCCACTCTTCCGAACTTTTGTCACCGACTGATTATCCTTTTGATATGTCTTCCCCTCCGGCCAGTGGGCTGCCGTCGCCAACCTCGCCCAGCTTGAAAAGCAATAGCCATTATTTCTCAAGGCATTGACGCAAGGCACGACTCTGCTTGTCACGTGGACACAAACTGGCCCTATACTTGCTCACTTTTTCATGGTGGGAAGGTGCATAGACACCGGTTTTGCTTATCCGGAAGGCCGGCGCAGGAGGTGCGGGACAGCCGGCAGTCCGATTGCTTTTTGTGAGGGAACAGCCTAGGCTTTTAGCACTTAAGGGTGGGGAAGGAGGAAGGCAATGTCGCGGTCAAGCTGGGGACAATTCGGGCTGGTGCAAGTCGGGTGGGTATTGATGGGGCTGCTGGTCGTCTGGTGCGGGGTAGGGCAAGCGGAATCGCTCGAGCCGGTGCGCGGGCATGGTTGCTACACCTTCGGGGACGACGACACCCCGGCCAAGGCCAAGAAGGCCTCGCTGGCGCTCGCGCAGGAACAGGCGGTGACGAGCTACCGCGTGTACGTGCAGGCCTCCTCCACCGTTAAGAACTTCCAACTGGAGGAAGATGTCATCCAAAGCGCCAGCGCCGCCGTCCTCCAGGACCTCAAGATTGAGAAGCAGGAACAGAAGGACCGCGAGATTTGCACGACCATCACGGCCAAGATCAGCCCGGCAAAGCTGGACGAATTGATCCAGCAGATGACCAAGGCCAAGGACTTGGCGCAAGCCGCCCAAGCGCCGCTCTTGAGCGCCAGTTCTGCCTTCGGGGTGCGGGTATGGACGAACAAGGTGGACGGCCGGTACACGGAGGGCGAGCCGTTGATCATTTCGGTCAAATCCGACCGCGACGGCTACCTGAAGCTGGACTACTATCAGGCGGACGGCACGGTCGTTCACCTGGTGCCGAACGTCTATGGCGGCAACGCCTTCATCTCAGCCGGACAGACCTACACGTTTGGCGGGCCTAGCGGACGCGAGCTCTTCACGATCCAGGGCCCATTCGGGGCCGAGACGATCAAGGCGCTGGTGAGCACGCAGCCGTTCGACGCCGGCTTCACGGCCACCCGCAACGTGGACGACAGCCGCCAGTACTTGAGCGGCCTCAAGACCGCCACGCGCGGGGTGAAGGTGGGGGTCGGGTCGGAGGCCGCCCAATGGGCGGAAGCGGCGACGGGGTTGAGCACGGCCAGCAAAGCCGTGTCGGAGCGAGCCGGGATGCGGGGCACCCGCGCACGCTGAGAAGATTAGGAAGGAAAGATATGCGGACCATCGGGGTGGCGGGCCTAGCGCGCATAATTCATGACGGTTCGTCACGAAATCGCGAAGTCGCCAAGCGAGACGGGCGCGTGGAGCCCCGAGAGACCGAGGCGTACTTGAAACAGTACGTCGAGGCCACGAGGGGCGAGCCCGCCCGCCAGCATGCCGCTCAGCCGCGTACTGGCTTGTCGCAGCGGCGAATCCGCGATTGCAGTAGAAGCGTTCATGCATTATGCGCGCTAACTGTCTTCGGTACCGTGAGTCTCCTCATGGTCGGGTCTGCACTGGCCGAGAAGCCGAAGCGCGGCGTCGCGGTTACTCCACAGGTCCCAGCCGGCAGTGTCCCGATCAGCGGTGACTATTGGGCGCTGATCATCGGGATCGACCAGTACCAGCATGTGCCGAAACTGCAATCAGCAGTGAAGGACGCGCAAGCGGTGCGGGAGGTGCTTGTCCAACGGTACGGTTTTGCGCGGGATCATGTCATCGAGCTCATCAATGGTCAGGCCACGCGCGAGAGGATCGAGAACGCGCTCTATCAAGTGCGGAAGAAAACCGGCCCCAACGACAGTGTCTTCATCTACTACGCCGGGCACGGGCAGATTGACCAGGAGGACCAGATCGGCTACTGGGTGCCTGTTGAGGGCAAGGCCCAGTCGCCGGGCACCTTTATCAGCAACGCCCGCATCCGGGATGAGATCGGCCGGATGAAGGCGAAGCATGTCTATCTCGTCGCCGACTCCTGTTTCTCCGGAACGCTCTTCGCGTCAGGCCGGGCCCTTCCCCCGTTGAACGACAAGTTCTTCCAGCGGCTCTATGCCAACAAGTCCCGTTGGGGGCTGACCTCCGGCATGAACGAGCCGGTGACGGATCAGGGGAAGGATGGGCATAGCATGTTCGCCTATTTCTTCCTGAAACTGCTCAAGGAGAACGAGGACCCGTATCTCGTCCCGAGCCACATCTACGACCAGATTGCCCCGCTGATCGGTCGCAATACGGACCAGCAGCCGCGCAGCGAGCCCTTACAGAACGCGGGGGATGAAGGCGGACAGTTTGTGTTCCGGTTAGCCTCGACGAGCGGAGGCCAGACGCCTGCGCCCATCGCAAGCGGAACCGGCCCGTCCGATGAGATGGCGGCGATGAAGAAACGACTGGAGGAGATGGAGAAGAAATTGTCTCAGCAGGCCAAGCCGCCTAAACCATCCGAATCGCCCAAGGTTACCGGTCTGCCCTCCTATAGCCAGCCCAAGCAGACTGGCAAGGAGATCACCGGCAAGGACGGCGCGCCGATGGTCCTGGTGCCGGCAGGGGAATTCCTCTATGGAAGAAAGAATGAGCGTATGTCGCTGCCGGCCTTTTACATGGATAAGTTTGAAGTCACGACGAAGCGCTACGCGGCTTTTCTGCAGACGACCGGAGGGACGGCCCCGATTAAGTGGAATGAAGTGAGCCAGGTGAGCGACGGCGACCGGCCAGTGATCGGAGTCACGTTGCGCGAGGCCGGCGGCTACTGCCGTCATTACGGGAAGCGGCTGCCGACGGAGGAGGAATGGGAAAAAGCCGCGCGCGGGACGGATGGGCGTCGGTATCCCTGGGGCAATGACGATCCAACGAGTCAGGAAGCGAACTTCGACCCGAGTGAGACGTACCAGCGGAAATGGGAGAGTTACGCTACGTTAGCTGCTGTGGACAGTTACGAGGCCGGCAAAAGCCAATTTGGTATCCACCATATGGCCGGCAACGTGTGGGAGTGGACGAGTTCGGATTTCGATGCTAGCAGCGGAGCTCGCGTAGTCCGTGGAGGTTCGTGGCACAGCGCCTCGCAACATTTGCACGCCTCATTCCGGGCGGCCAGGCAGCCGGCAAACAGGGACGACGCTGTAGGCTTCCGCTGCGCCCAGGACGCGCAATAAAAACAGTGATGGGTGATGAGTGTGGAATGCGGAGTGATGAATGGCGGAGGGAAAACTAGCCCGAGCCGTGCTGAACGATGAATGCTGAACGCGAAATAACGAATGACGGATGACGAATGACGGAGATGTCATGCCACGTATCGTGAGAACCTGGGTCATCGTCGGGCTTACCCTGTTGATGGGGACGGCTCCCACCCTTGCCGAGAAGCGCGGGGTGAAGATCGAGGGTAAGGACCCGGCGGACTATGTCGCTGCGCAGACCGGCAAGTCCTGGGCGGTGGTGATCGGAGTCAATCGGTACAAAGACAAGCCCGCGATCCCCGAGCTGCGCTACGCCGTGGCCGATGCGAAAGCCGTGGGGGAAGAGCTGAAACGACGCGGCTATTCGGTGATTACCCTGCTCGATGAGGAAGCCACCCGCGACCGCATCCTCGAAGTGCTGGGCGACGAGCTGCCGCACAAACTCAAGCCGGAAGACCGGTTGGTGATTTTCTACGCCGGCCATGGAGAGACGAAGAGCGTCGGCGGGCAGACGATGGGTTATCTCCTCCCGGTGGACGCGAAGCGGAATCGGCTGCACAAGACGGCGGTCAATATGGGCGAGATCCGGCAATTGAGCGGGTTTCTCCCGGCCAAGCACGTGCTCTATCTCGTGGATGTCTGTTATGGCGGCATCGCAGGGCAACAGACCCGCAGCCTGCCGGCGCAGACCGAAAGCTATCTCAAGCAGATCACAAGGGAAAAAGGGCGGCAGCTTATCACAGCCGGAGGGCCGGGCCAGCAGGTGGTCGAGGGACCGCAGTGGGGGCACAGTGTCTTCACCTATTATCTCTTGGAAGGGCTGAGCAAGGGGCTGGCGGACCTGAATCAGGACGGCGTGATTCCCGCCTCGGAACTCTATGCCTACTTGGATGGCCGCGTGCCGGCCGCTGCCGAGAACCAGCAACGGCCGGAACTCTGGTCGCTGGCGCCGGAGAAAGGCGAGTTTGTGTTCTTGACGTCGATGCAGGAGAAACCAATCGCGCCGGTCTCGAGGCCGCGGATCGGGGGGGGCTCCACAGAGGAGATGGCCGCGATGAAGAAGCGGCTGGAGGAGATGGAACGGAAGCTGACGGAGCAGTCGGAAGCGGCGCAGCCGCCAAAACCAGCGGAAGTGGCCCGCGTGCGGCCCTATGAACAGCCGCGGCAGGTGGTCAAAGAGATCACGGGCAAGGACGGCGCGCCGATGGTGCTGGTGCCGGCGGGGGAGTTTACGATGGGCTCAGGCTCAGCCATCCGTCCCGTGTCTGTCGAGGCGTTTTACATGGACAAGTACGAGGTCACAGTCGCCCGCTATGGGAAGTTTCTCAAGGCCACGAAGCGGAAGGAGCCGGATAAGTGGGACACAGTTAAGTTTCCCCAGGATGCGGATCGACCTGTGACCGGGGTGGACTGGGAGGATGCCAACGCCTACTGCCGTTGGGCGGGCAAACGCCTGCCGACCGAGGTGGAATGGGAAAAAGCGGCACGCGGCACCGACGGGCGGTTGTATCCCTGGGGCAATGATCCCCCGAACCCGAGACTGGCGAACTATCAGCAGGAACGGTCCTCCAGTGGAGGGGGGCTTGCTGCGGTTGGCAGTTATGAAGCGGGGAAGAGCCCGTACGGCCTCTACGACATGGCGGGCAACGTGTGGGAGTGGGTCGCCGATTGGTACGACGAGGACTATTACCGTCACGGACCGAACCGGAATCCCCCGGGACCCGAACGCGGGGAGGAGAAAGTCATTCGCGGAGGGTCGTGGGATTTCCAGGCGCAGGCCCTGCTGGTGGTGAGTCGCTTGTCGTACGCGCCCACGATGCGCGCCGGCTTTATCGGCTTCCGGTGCGCACAAGATGCCGCACGCTGATCCGCTCAGAGGCGTGTTCATGCCTAAATCAAACTAGGTGTCCTGATGACCACGATTCGTCACTCCTTCTCGATGGCTGTGCTCCTCATCGTGATCGCGTTCTTCCACGGGCTCGACGCCCATGCGGAAGACCAACGGAAGGATGGACCGTCCGTCTGCCACCAGCCCGGTTCCGGGAAGGTCGAAAAGCCCGGACTGTTAGGAGCGGGGGAATCAGCCCCGGCGTGGAAGGCATTCAACCAAGGGAAATTGGAGCGCGACCGGCAGAACGCACAGGGAGCGATCGAGCAATTCTCCAGAGCTCTCTCGCAGAAGGAGAGCTGGCCGTTGGCCCGTGCCCTGCGGGCATTCGCCTATCAGGAGCTTGGCAAACAGGACAGCGCAAGGCAAGAGGCGCAGACGGTTCTCAAAAATCAACCTGCTACCACAGATGAGTTTCTGGCTCGGGGCATCGCGCTGTACATCCAGAAGAACTATGCGGACGCAGTGCGAGACCTCTCTCAAGCGATTGACCGGGCCCCGCAGTATGCCGTGGCTTATGAGATGAGAGGACGGGCCAGAGCGGCAAACAAGGACAAGGATTGTGCTTTCGAGGATCTCTTGAAAGCGACCAATATCGAGCCCCAGAGTCTTCCGGCTTATGCCGCGATCGGCGCCACAAGCCGGTCGGCTGTCGAGCAGTACACCGTAGCCATTCAGCGCGCTCCGTCAAACCCCTGGCTCTATTATTTCAGGGCGCAGTCACAAAAGACCAAATCGGCCAAGGTCGAGGATTACAGCAAAGCCATCGCTCTGGCCCCGAAGGAGTGGCGCCTCTACAGCGGTCGGGGAGAGGCCATTGCCTACGGCTACGCGTTCGAGGCGAACTACGTCGCGGCGGTCGGGGATCGAACGAAAGCCATTGAGCTACTGACGGGCGCTATCAAGGCGGAGCCCCAAAGCGACTGGTTGTACCGGCAACGGGCTGCGCTCAAGCAGACCCTCCGGGATTCGAAGGGTGCCCTCGATGATTGGGCCAAGGCCATCAGTGTGAATCCGAGCAGTCAAAACTATCGTGACCGGGCCTCCTTCAGGCTTAGCTTAAATGACCGCCGGGGGGCGTTGGACGATGCCAACAAATCCATCGAAGTCGCACCAAGGGATGACGAGGCGTATATTTTCCGTGCCAATTCCAGGCCGACCTCTGAGAGGGAAGCGAAGCTCCAGGACTATGCCAAAGCTCTGGAACTGAATCCGACGGCCGGCAATTTCATGAGCCGTGCGTCATTCCAGCGCTACACCATAAAGAATCGGAAAGCGGCGCTGGACGATGCGACCAAGGCCATCGAGATCGATCCTTCCGATGACAACGCGTACCTGTTGCGGGCGGACGTCAAGGCCGACCTCGGGGACAAGTCCGGGGCGTTGCGGGACTACGATCAGGCCATCAGCTTGAACCAGGCGTATTGGAGCTATCGCCGCCGAGCCGCATTTAAAAAGGACAGGTTGAATGACCTAGCCGGCGCACTGGAGGATGCAACCAGGGCGATCGAGGTCGCATCCGACGTGGCTGAGGCCTATGCCTATCGGGCGGAGATCAAGCTCACGCTGAAAGATACAGCCGGGGCGCGGCGGGACTATGACGAGCTGGTGAGCCGCAATCCATCTCCTGAAAACCATCGTAAACGCGCCTACTTCATGCGTTATCCGCTCGGCGACCTGCAGGCGGCGCTGGAATATCTGAACCAGGCCGTCAAACTGTGGCCGAGCGATCCCGACAATTACACGATGCGTGCCGAGATTCGGCTGGCTCTGAAGGACAAGGCTGGCGCGCTGCAGGATTATGCGCAGCTCATCAAGCTGTATCCCACGGGCGCCAACTATATGAAGCGCGGGTCGTTTAAGAACGGGTATGAAGTGCAGGATGCGCCCGGCGCGCTCGAGGATGCGACCAAAGCGGTTGAAGTGGAGCCGAATAACGACGAAGCTTATAAGTTCCGTGCCGGGCTGCGGGCGAGTGCGAAGGACAACGAGGGCGCCTTAAAGGATTATGACAAGGCGGTCTCTCTGAACCCTTCCAGTGAGAATTATAAGAGTCGCGCCACGTTCAAGGCCGATACTCTTAAAGATCACCAGGGCGCTTTGGAAGACGCGACCAAGGCGCTTCAACTCTTTCCGAGAGACGGAGGGTTGCTTAAATTTCGAGCCGAGCTCAAGGCCAAAGCTGGCGACACGCAGGGCGCCTTGCAGGATTTCGAGCAATTCATCCAGATGGTCCCGGATACCTGGAGCTATCTGAATCGGGCTTCGTTCAAAAAATACACCCTGAAGGACCTGAAAGGAGCGGTGGAGGATACGACCAAGGCGATAGAGCTTGATCCCTATTACGATTACAACTACAAACAACGCGCGGAATTGAAAGTGGAACTCAAGGACTTCGATGGAGCACTGGAGGATTACACCAAGGTCATCGAGATCGAACCGACGGCTGGAAACTACGAGTCTCGAGCTTCATTCAGAAAACAACAATTGAGCGATTACTATGGAGCCTTGCAGGACTATGCCAAGGCCTATGAATTGGCCCCCAAGAACGAGCTCCTTCTGAGGCAGGCGGAAATCCGTTCGTTGCAGGGCGATATGGATGCTGCGCTGCGAGATGTCGTAAAAGTCCTCCAAAGCGATCAGCCCGGTTGGGTATATTCCACCATTGAAAACCTCGGCTTGACCGGGAATGAAGATTGGAACAAGAAAACGCCGATCATCATCGGCACCTATACCAAGCTCGTCGGCATGCTGCCCGACCACACGGAGCTCTATGTCAAGCGTGCGGGGCACCGCGTGTACGCCAACGATTACCAGGGAGCGCTGCAGGACTATAACTTCGCGATCGCCAAGGACCCCAAGAACGTGGAACTCTATAGCAAACGGGCGGATGTCAAGGTGAATCTCAAAGATTTTCAGGGGGCGTTGCAGGATTATTCCGAGATCATCCTGATCAGTCCGACGGCCGCCAACTATCAACGGCGCGCCAGGTTCAAGGGAAACTACCTTCAGGATATGCAGGGGGACTTAGAGGACGCCTCTCAGGCCATCCGCCTGTCCCCGGGTGATCCGGAAGTCTATGCCTTCCGCGCCGAGACCAAGAAGGCGCTCAAGGATCTGGAAGGAGCGATTCGGGACTATTCGCAGGCGATCGCCCTGCAACCCAAGGGGACGGGGAGCGACTACTACCGGACTCGTGGCGATCTCAGGAAAGAGATAAAGGATTTTGCGGGGGCGGTGCAGGACTATACCAAGTCCATTGAGCGCGACCCCAACGACTCTTGGAAGTATAGGTATCGTGCGGAGATTCGGGTGCAGCTCGGCGATCTCGACGGCGCGCTGAAGGACTATACAAAAGCCATCGAGTTATATCCCAAATATGCCAACACGTATTTCGAACGGGCTAAGATTAAGGAACAGAAGGGAGACCTGAAAGGGGCCATTGCGGACTGCGTCAAGTCGCTCCAGGTGGAGCCGGACAATTACTATTGCAAAGACTATGTCGGGGAGCTCCGCAAGAAAGAACGTACCGTCAGCCGGACCGGGTCCGGTCCCAAGACGATTGCCGTGGCTCATGATGGAAGCGGCGACTATACCTCCATCGGCCAGGCGCTCAAGGAAGCGTTCTCCGGCGATACGCTGAAAATCGCGCCGGGGACCTATGTTGAACCCCGTTTCTCAATTAATACCTCGGTTACGATCATAGGGAATATGGCCGATCCAGCCAAAGTGCTGATAGACATGAGCACAAAAGATGAGTTCGAAAAACGCTGGAGACAAAATGTGGGCGATCCCGTTTCCTTCGGGGGTGATGACAAGGAAACCAAGCTGGTCAAGATCAGCGGTCTGACGATCAAAGGGGGGGCGCTCTCGGCATACAGGGAGGAATTGACGCTGGAAAACGTCCGATTCATCGGGACGGAAAAGCGGGGAGAGAAAGGAGAGTTGATCCACGGCATACGTCTGGGCGGCAGCAAGCCTGTCTTAATCAAGAACTGTGTCGTCTCAGGGTGGGGGATGGGGATCGCCGTCGACAGCGCTCAGAACATCAAGCTGGAACATAATCTGATCCAAGACAACGACATCGGCTTGGACATTCTCGGCAGTCAGGTGGCTCTCGAAAACAACACCATTGTCCGGAACACGTCTCCCGAATCCCACAAATACAGCAACAGCGGCAGCGGGGTTTACATCGGCGTGTACACCAATGAATTCGTCCCCGGCAGCGAAACGGCGAGCAGCGTCTCGCTCTACAACAACATCATCGCGTTTAACAATAAAGGGATCGTGGTGAAGAAGTCTGACGCTCGAATCGAATACAACGACGTGTACGGCAATCAGGAGGGGAATTATATCAACGTCACACCCTCAAGCAGTAATCTGTCGGTCGATCCATTGTTTGTCGATGACATGCGAGGAGATTACCGCCTGCGAGCCGGTTCTCCGTTGCTGTCCAAAGGGACGGGTGGAACCTACATCGGGGCCTTTGGCCAAGGCCAGCGCTGATCGATGAATGCTGAGCGATGAACGCCGGGGGAAAAGGCAACGATAAACGATGAGCGCAGAATGTAGGACAGGCATCGTGGCGAATTGGGTCACAGTATTGGCGCTGGCGGGAGTGACTGCGCTCGCGTGGTCGGGACCAGCCCAAGCCGACACGCGCGGCGTGCGGGTGGATGGCAAACTCCCGGCGGACTATGTCGCCGCGCAGACCGGCAAGTCCTGGGCGGTGGTGATCGGGATCGACGAGTACGAGCATGTGCGGCCGCTCAAGTACGCGGTGGCGGATGCCAAGGCCGTCGCGAAGACGCTGCGGCAGCGGGGGTTCCAGGTGAGGGAGCTCTACGACAAGCAGGCCACGCACCGGAACATCCTAGGCGAGTTGGGCGACAAGCTCGTGGAGCGGGTGGGGGAGTCCGACCGGGTGCTGATCTTTTTCAGTGGGCATGGCGAAACCAGGCAGCCGAAAGGCGGGAAGGAAATGGGCTTCCTGCTGCCGGTGGGGGCGGAAGCCAACGCCTTGGCCGAGACCGCCATTCCCATGTCGGTGATCCGGGACCTGGCCGACTCGCTGCCTTCCAAACACGTGCTGTTTCTGGTGGATGTCTGTTACGGCGGGATTGCCGGGATGCAGTTCAAGAACGTGCTGAAGTACGACGAAGCGTACTTGCGGGAAATCACGCGGGAGCGGGGCCGGCAGTTGATCACGGCGGGCGGGCCGAAGCAGGAGGCGCTGGAGGGGCCTGAGTGGGGCCATAGTGTGTTTACCTATTATCTGCTGGAGGGACTCAACAAGGGACTCGCTGACCTGGATGGGGACGGGATCATCCCTGCGTCGGAGTTGCACACCTACTTGAACCGCCGGGTCTTTGACGCGGCGCAGTTGAAGGGTCATCGGCAAAGGCCGGAGATGTGGGCGCTGGCGGCAGAGAAGGGCGAGTTCGTGTTCTTTACGACTACCCGCCCCCTCCCCAGCCCTCCCCCGCACGCGGGGGAGGGGAGGGTGGGGGACGGCGGAGGAGTGCCCTCCCAGGATGTCGCGGCGCTCAAAAAACGGTTGGAAGACCTGGAAAGCAAGCTGGCCCGGCCGGAGGCGCCGAAGCCGATGGAAGAAGCCCGTGCGCGGCCCTCTCAGCCAAGCTCCCTGGTGCCCAGCCGGCGGGCGGAGATCGAGCAAATTCTGCAACAGGCCCTGCAGGCTGCCGCCGCTACTACGGACGCGAAGGAGAAGGCCTGGGCCCTCGGAAACATTGGAGGGGCTCAGGCAAAAATGGGTGACAAGCAAGCAGCCGCACACACCTTCCTGCTGGCCCTGCAAACTGCGGCCGGCATCTCGGACGCAAGCCAGAAAGACTTTGCTCTGGCAGAGATCGCTCACTCCCAGGCACTGGCGGGGGAGTTTATGGGGGCCAGGCAGACTGTTGCAACCATTCTGGATGCGAAAGAGAAAGATTGGGCCTTGAAAATGATTGTCTCGCGGCAGGCGGAGGCAGATGTAGCGGGAGCCCAGCAGACTGCTGCTGCCATTCAGGATGCCGGCGAGAGAACGTCGGCGTTGACCAGCATTGCAATGGGACAGGCAAAGGCGGGCACGGTTGTCTCTGCCCTCCAGTCCACCGCGTCCATCCCTGGCTCTTTTTCGGTGAATAAGGTTCAAGCCCTGGCCTCCATCGCACAGGCCCAGGCCAAAGCGGGAGAGAAGAAAGCGGCTGTTGAGACATTGGAGCAGGCCTTGCAGATTGTTACGACTATTTCAGGTGCGAAGGAGAAGTCCTGGGCACTGGCGAACGTCGGGGAGGCCCAGGCCAAGGCAGGGGACACGGAGGCGGCCGCGCACACCTTTCTGGAGGCCTTGCAGACCGCGGCTACCATCTCCAATGAGGCCGACAAGGATTTTGCCCTGGCGGAGATCGCGCAGGCACAGGCGCGAGCAGGAGAATTCATGCGTGCCAGACAGACGGCCGCCACCATCCAGGTTGTCTACGAGAAGGGATGGGCCCTGGGGAAAATCGGACTGGCGCAAGAGAAGGCAGGCGACAGGAGCGGGGCGGCGAGCACGTTCCAACAGGCTGTGCAGATGGCTGCAACCAGCGGGAAGGCTTCGGACAAGGCCCGCATCCTGGCGCTGATCGCGATAGACTGGGCGGAGGCAGAAGAGTTCACAGCAGCCGAGGGGAAATCCGCGAAGACTGCGAAGTGACCAGGCTGTTCAGGTTCCCGGGCCGTACCCCCCCGATTACTTCCAGCAGTCGTTCATCTCGACCCTGGCCGAAGCGTCTCCTCTTCATATTGGGAGAAGAGTCGTTTGGCTTCGGGATGGAGCGGGCTGTGCGGGGCACGCGGGATGCCGACCGAGCGGAAGAGCGGCGTCAGCTTGCCGTTGGGGTGCAGATAGCCGGCCCGCAAGGGCACGGACCGGCGATGGTGCCGGATCAGGTGGCAGGGCGTCGGCCTGATGCTGGTCAGCCAGTCGGCAATGTCCTGGGGGTTGCCGATCGAGGCGGAGAGCAGCAGGAGCCGGGCCTGGGTCGGGCAGAAGACGATGGTTTCCTCCCAGACGACCCCCCGCTCCGGGTCAGCGATGTATTGCGACTCATCCATGATGACGAGACCGAGGGTATCCAGGCGCACGTCGATCTCG